>Ga0187819_10002244_pt1 | contig 10201 bp, 7 predicted proteins | sample NC_wetland_sal_i_15_FD_132411 | JGI IMG/M metagenome (GOLD analysis project Ga0187819, IMG submission 132411) | Wetland sediment microbial communities from Neuse River Estuary, North Carolina, USA - SO4_4 | ecosystem: Environmental > Aquatic > Freshwater > Wetlands > Sediment | place: USA: North...
CCGTCCGGGGCCGCCTCAAACCCGCCGTGACCGTGGCGCAGGCCGCGGCCGAGACGCGCGTCATCGGGGAGCAGCTTGCACGCGTCTATCCGGCTACGAATCGCACCACGTCGCTGCTTGCCGAAACCGATCTGCAAGCGCGATTTCGGCAGGACACCATCGACTTCTTCCTCATGGGTTTCCTTATGGCGCTGGCCGCGATTGTACTGTTGATCGCTTGCGCCAACGTGATGAACCTAATGTTGAGCCGCGCCAGCGCCCGCGCACGCGAAATTGCCGTCCGCCTCGCCATAGGCGCGGGCCGCGGCCGCCTGATTCGCCAACTGTTGACCGAAAGCCTCGTACTGGCTGTTCTGGGTGGCGGCTTGGGACTACTGGTGGCGCAACTCGGTATCGACCTCTTTTCGCAGATCCGCCCACCCACCGACATACCCGTCGTATTCGATATGAGGCTCGATCCGCGCGTGCTCATTTTCGCGCTGCTCGCTTCGGCCGCCACCGCCGTCATTTTCGGATTGGCTCCGGCGTTGCAGACCACGCGGCCCGACCTGGTGCCAGCGCTCAAATCCGGCCGCGTCCAAGGTGGAAAGCGACGGCGGTTCTTTGGGAGAAACACCCTGGTGATCGCGCAAATCGCCGGTTCGCTGCTGCTGCTGATCTTCGCGACGCAGGCGTATCGCGGGGCGGGCATCCTCCTTTCCTCTCCCATCGGCTTCCGCACCAACCATCTGCTCCTCGCGAGTTTTAATCCCTCGCTGGCCCGCTACACGCCGGCTCAAGCCGAGCAGTTCTACAAGCGCCTGCTGGAAGGCGCGCGAAGCCTGCGCGGCGTCGAGTGCGCGGCCCTCAGCGAATCATTGCCATTGATGCCCGGCGACCTTGGCTCGCGGCGGGTCGCACCGGAAGGGGTCCGCTTGCCTCCCGGGACCGAGGCCGTAAGCGTGCTTTCGAATGTCGTGAGTGGCGGCTACTTCCGCACGGTCGCGACGCCCGTGGTAGAGGGCCGCGAATTCAACGTGACCGATGGCGCCGATTCCCCTCCGGTCGCCATCGTCAACGAGCAGTTCGCGCGCAAGTATTACCCGAATCAGAGCGCCATCGGCAAACGGCTGCTCTTGCCGGACGGGCCCCATTCGAGGCGGGTTGAGATCATCGGCGTGGCCAAACAAAGCAAGTACGTTTTCCCGGCCGAACCGCCGTTCGACTATGTGTACCTGCCTCTGGCCCAGAATCCGCAAGCGTCGATGAGGCTCATGTTACAGACCACGGGTCCTTCCGGCGATGCAGCCGAGCCTCTCCGCAATCTGGTCCGCTCGCTCGATAGCGGCCAACCTATCGTTGCCCTGCGCACGGTTGAAAACCTTTTCGACCAGCGAGCCAAGACCATGCAAATCCTGATCCAGGCAATTGCCGGCTTAGGACTGCTCGGCCTGGTTATGGCACTCGTCGGTCTCTACGGGCTGATGACCTACACCGTAGGTTTACGGCAGCGCGAAATTGGAATTCGCATGGCGATTGGCGCCGACCGCGGCGGAGTGCTCAAGATGATGCTCCGGCAAGGATTGGCGCTAGCCGCCGCCGGGTGCGCCCTCGGCCTGGTTCTCACGCTGGTGGCCGGGCGCCCGGTCACCGCCTTAATCGGCGTTTCCTCTTTCTATTTTCCGCTGGTCGCCCTTGTTTCCGTAGCGCTGCTCGCCGCCGCGGCCCTGGGCGCCTACGTCCCGGCGCGGCGCGCCTCGCTCCTCGATCCGAACACGATTTTGCGGCAGGACTAGGCCGCTCCGGACGGAGCGGAGCGCCTGGGCGGCGCGTTTGGATCCCGCCTTGCCGGCTTTTATGCCTTTTTCATGGCCGCCGGCACACAATCTATTCATGTGCGGGAAAGCGGTCTTCTTTCTATCGTGGCTTCTGATGAGTGCGTTACTGGTGGGGATGGCGGCGGCTCAGAATCAGGATGGCGCACTCAAGACGTCACGGGACTGGAAGCGGCTGCGCGCCCAGGCGCATACGGAGGCCGACTTCGGTAAGCTTGCCCAGTGGTGCCAGACGCAGGCGGAGCTCTATAGGAAGAAGGCAGGCGACTATGAGGTCTCTCTAAGAGAGTACTATGCCAATCCTTCAGCACGGCCCGTCCCCAAATATCCGCCGGCCGATCAAAACCTGAAGTCGCTGATCGCACACTATCGAGACCTATCGAAACACTGGGACGAGATGGCCGGCATGATGATTGGCAAGGCCGCGGAATTAGCGGCGGCCGAAGAGCGCAAGTAACCATCCGGCCCGAGCAGGTCCCCTATACTCTTTAGATGGCGTCCTGAAAGACGCGTTTTTCCGGCGGGTGCAAGACCCATTCGGGTAAGCGCCGATGCGCCGGCAGCAGCATCACGGACATAATGGCATGGATGAGTTGACACTGTTCGGTCTGGTTGCCGTCACGGCGATGTTGGTGTGTTACGCACTGGAGCGGCGCAGCCATTGGTTCATATTAGCTTTTGCCTTGTCGTGCATGATGGGATCGGTTTACGGGTTCCTTCAGGGGGCTTGGCCCTTTGGGCTTGTCGAAGCTGTTTGGTCAGTGGTAGCGGCGCGGCGGTGGTGGCTTGCGAAGAATCCAGTTAACCCGTGAGAGGGCTGCGCGGGCGAGTTACTCGTCTTCCTTCCCGGGATTCGCGTGCCGAAACAGTTGCATCGATATCGCCGCCAGGAGAAGACCCAGCACGATCATGAGGATGTCTCCGCCAATCGCCATGGCGAATCCGAGCATGCCGAAGGCGAGGAGGATGAAGGCGAGGGCGAGGGTTCGAGCGGGGTTTGCTCTCATCGCTGCCACCGTCATGGCGCCTGGGCCCTCACGAGCGGGTTCACAGACTCTTAGTCCGCGGTGACGACGGCATCTTCCGGGTAGGCGGACATGCCGAATTCAGGGATGTCGAGCCCCTCGCGTTCCACTTCCGGTGGCACTCGCATGGACTTGATCTTATGCACCGTCGAGAAAACCAGGAAGGTCGCACCGAAGGCCCAAAGAGCGCACAGGGTGGCGCCGCCGAGCTGGCAGAGGAACTGGCGCGTATCCCCATGGAGAAGACCGGTGACGCCCTGACCGGGGTGCCCCAGATAGTTGGCAGCGCCGATTCCGTTCCATCCGGCTCCATAAGTGCCGTCGGCAAAGATGCCGACGCATACTGCTCCCAGCCAGCCGCAGAAGCCGTGCACCGATATCGCGCCGCACGGATCGTCGATCTTGGTCACGCGCTCGTTGAACAGCACCCCGCCGCAAACCAGGAGGCCGGCCAGTACGCCGATGATGACCGACGACGTGGGCGAGACGAAGGCGCACGGAGCTGTAATGGCCACCAGTCCGGCGAGCATTCCGTTGCAAGCCATGGTGACATCGGGCTTGCCGAACAGGCAGTACCAGAAGAAGAGCGCGGTCGCCGAGCCGGCAACGGCCGCCAGATTGGTGTTCACCGCGATCACGGAAATGCGCAGATCGGTCGCTCCCAGTGTCGAACCGGGATTGAACCCCATCCAGCCGAACAGCAGAATAAACGTGCCAGTCACCACGTAGACAAGGTTGTGAGCCGGAAAGGCGCGCGGCTTTCCATCTTTCCCATACTTGCCGAGCCTCGGGCCCAGGATAACGGCAAGGGCCATGGCAGTGAAGCCTCCTACCGCGTGCACCACCGTGGAACCGGCGAAGTCGACATAACCATGACCCAGATTCAGCGACGCGCCCACCTGTGAGAGCCATCCGCCGCCCCACACCCAGCAGCCGAAAACCGGGTAAATGATGGCGCCGATGAAGAGCTCGCAAAGTAAGAAGCCCCAGAAGGTAATGCGTTCGCAAATCGAGCCCACGATGATGTAACCCGCGGTCTCCATAAATACGACTTCGAAAAGCATGAGGCAGTTGGCGCCGGCGTCGTATGCGGGACCGGTGAGGAAGAACCCGTGGCCGCCCAGGAACCCCCATTGGCCACCGCCGATCAGGAAATGATTCAGCGTGGGCGTGCCGCCCAGATTCCCCGGGGCGGCATTCACCGCGACGGCCCCAAACTGAAAGGCATAACCCACCGCGTAATACGCCAGAAACGCAAAGACGTAGGCCGCGAAGTTGAGCATCATGAGGTGGCCGGCATTCTTTTTCCGCACCAACCCGCACGTGAGCAGGGCGAAGCCGGCCTGCATGAAGAGCACCAGATAGCCGGTGTTCAGCGTCCATGCGAAGTTGGTGGCGATGCGAATGTGCCCCACCGAATCGGCCAACTTCGCCGCCAGAGGTTCCTTGGCGGCCTGGGCCTGGTAGTCATCGAAATCCTTCTTGCTTTTGGCATAATCCGGCGCGCTCTTGTCGCTCGGCTCCGGAACCGCGAAGCTGTTGCCGCCGGCATCCACCGCCGTGGTCTTGTCTCCGGTGGCGATGCCGGCCGGATCCGGTTTTGGCTGGTCGGCGGCGAAGCTGGTCGAAAACAGAGCGCTCAACACGGCGGTAGCAAGAAGCAACACCGGGTGCTTCGGAAACACGGGCCGGCGCAAGGGATGCCTCTCGACGCTGTTGTTCATCGTTAAGTTCTCCCGATCGATTTGAAATGAAGTTGGGGGTCGCGCATCCAAGGCGCATCCCGGCGTGTCGACGGCCTGGTCAACCGCTAAAACTAAACAGCAGAATCCCCACGTTCCCCGGTGCGAATTCGAACCACATCTTCCAGGGGCGATATAAAAACTTTGCCGTCGCCCATCTTCCCGGTCCGCGCGCCCGTCACAATCGCGTCTACGACAGCCGCTACCTGGTCGTCCGAAGCGAGGATGGTAATCATGATCTTTGGCAACAGGTCCACCGAATATTCGCTGCCTCGATAGATCTCGGTGTGGCCTCCCTGGCGGCCGAAGCCTCTCACTTCCGTCACCGTCAGCGCGTGTACGCCGGCGGCGGCCAGGCGCTCCTTCACTGCCTCAATGTTCTGCGGCCGGATGATGCAGTCGATCCGTTTCATGAAAGAGTCTCCGAAGGGTTTTGCCGCCTGGACATAGTGGTTTAGTATACGGGCGGATTGATTAAAAAGTCATAAAAGCCGTGAAAGAACCGTGAACGATAAATTCTTTCGGCTCAATAGAAATTTTCGATGCCAACAGACTGAACGGCCGAAATGGGGGTGCGAAGACGTCGAGCCGGGATTGGGCCGGACTTTACGAAATCCCGATGTTATCTTTATGACTTTTTCATGCGAGTGCATGTACGCTGAACACACGAAATGATGGACGCGGCCACAGTCCGCAAGGTCGCCGGGCAAGTCGGGCTGGGCGCGCTCGCCATTGCGGCCGTCACGCTGGTCTGTTATCGCCTTCATCTTAGCCTGGCGATCCCCGCATTTCTTTATTTGCTGGTAGTCGTGCTCGAGGCGCATCACGGCGGGTTCGCTTCGTCGGCAATCGTTTCGCTGCTGGCGGTGGGGTGTCTCGACTACTTTTTCACGCCCCCCATATTGCAACTGGAGATTGCCAGTCCAATCGACGGAGTGGCCCTTCTTACCTGTCTGCTGACCAGCCTGATCATCACGCGCCTGGCCTCCGAAGCGCGCCAGACGGCCCGCGCCGCCGAACGGAAACAAGAAGCTCTCGAGCGTCTCTATCAGGTGGCCTGGCGGCTGTTTTCTGTCGAACCTCGCGCGATAACCGGCGCAGGCACGTTGCAGATATTTCGCGAAGTCCTCGACGTAAGAGCCGTCTGCCTGTTCGATGCCACCACCGGGAAGCTGGAAATCGCGGGTGAGCCGGGTCAGAGCCTGGCGGAGAGAACCCGGACCGCGCATGAACTTGGCAACAACTACCAAGACCGCGCGTCGCAAACCTGGATTCAGTGCCTGCAGGTTGCAGGAAGACGCACGGGGGCGATCGGGTACGAAGGGCTGTCCGATGCGGAATCGATGGCGGCCCCATTGTCGATGCTGGCTGGTGCCGCCCTGGAACGGGCGCAGGCATTCGAAGCGGCCAGCGCCGCGGCGGCCACATCACAGGTGGAGACGCTGCGCACGGCGATTGTGGACGCTTTTGCCCATCAGTTCAAAACGCCACTGGCGGCAATTCTGACCGCAGCCGGTGGAATTCGCGAGACACGCGACCTCACGCCTCAGGGGCTTGAAATGGTCGAGATGATCGAGGGCGAAACGGTCCGGCTCAGCAGGCTGGCAACGCGTCTTCTGGTCACGGCGCGATTGAATCGAGACGAAGTACAACCCAAGCTGGAACCCACCAATCTTGCCGACCTGGTGGCGCGCGTTGTGGATCAGTATCTCGCCGGGACACACGTTGTCTCCACCGGTTTGGACGGCGTGCCCATTGAAGTGGCATCCGACCAGGAACTCCTGGCGCTGGCGCTGGGGCAGTTGCTGGACAACGCTTTCAAGTACTCATCTTCCAATTCCGCGGTGCAAATCAGCCTGGCGTCCAAGGAGGGAGTGGCTTCGGTCCGCGTGAGGAGCAGGGGCACGCTCATCGCTCCCGGCGAGCGCGATCGAATTTTCGAGCGCTTTTACCGGGGTGCGGCAGCGGCCGGCGTTGTCCCCGGCGCGGGACTGGGACTGTATGTCGCACGGAAAATCGCTCACGCCCACGCAGGCAGCCTGGAACTGGAGCCATGCGGTGCGGATAACGCGGAGGCTACATTTTGTCTGAGACTGCCGGTTATCGAGGCCGAAATATATCATGCCGGAAGCGCCAAATAGGGTATTAGTGGTCGACGACGAATTGGCCATGCGTCGCGCACTCAGCGCTTCCCTGACGGTGAGCGGGTATCGGGTGGAACACGCGGCCAGCGGGGAGGAAGCCATCGGGCTGATTCGCCGGCAACCGTTCGATCTGGTGCTGCTCGATATCAACATGGCTGGAATGGGCGGCATCGATGTGTGCCGCCGGATTCGGCCGTTGATGCCAAATGCCGGCATCATTATGATCACGGTTTCCGACACACTCGAGGACAAGGTGAAAGCGCTCGATGCCGGCGCCGACGACTACATCACCAAGCCTTTCCTGTTGAGGGAGTTACTGGCGCGATTACGAGCGCTCATGCGGCGCACCCGGCCGGAACCGGTGTCCGAAACGGACCCTCTTCGGGCAGGCGCCCTGGAATTGGATATCGGCCATCGGTTGTTGCGCAAGGCCGGCCGGGAAATCCGTCTATCCCCAACTGAGTTTGACCTGCTCGCCTATTTCATGCAGCACCCGGGTATTCCCATCGAACACTCGAAACTCCTGCAGGCCATATGGGGACCCGAGTACGGTTCCGAGCTCGAATACCTGCGCTCCTACGTGAGATTTCTGCGTAAGAAAATCGAAGCCAATCCGGCGCGGCCGGAATATATTCTGACCGAACCGTGGGTCGGGTATCGATTCCGCGATCCCTCCGATGCGGGGTCGCCGCCACCCGGACCGGACGACGATTCGGTGGAACCGCCTTTATAAAAGTTTAACGCCGGACTTACGACTTCCTTACCACTTCTCTTCTAGACTGACTCTTGCACAGTGAATCGATTAACCTTTTGGCGAAGCCTGCCACAACCGCTGACGTTACCGGGTGTCATATTATGCAGTCCATAGAAAGTATCGATCCGTCTTTCATGCCTTTTTCATGAGGCGCACCTCACAATCGTGAGAACCCGATGGACCGGTTGCAGTTAACTGAAATAGTTTCGGATAAACGCAGATATGAATATCCAAAAATGCATGCAGTGTTTCATAATCGCGAGTTTGGCAGTACTTGCAGCATCGTTCGCCAGAGCCGACGACGCGGAAGCGGCGCTGGGTTTAGGCGCGATTCGTGGAGTGGCGCTGGATGGCTCAGGGCAGCCGCTGGCCAAGGTGAGTGTCGCAATCCGTAGCTGGGATGGCAGCATCGACCGTATGGCGATCAGCGACAGCAGCGGTGTCTTCATGGCCGACCGTCTCAAACCGGGGCCTTACCGGATAACCGCCAGCAAAGAAGGGCTCGCCAGTGCGCCGGTTACTACCGTGGAGGTAGCGCAGAACCAGATTACCCGCCCCTACGTGGTGCTTGCGGCGGCCACGCCCGCTGCCGCGGCAGCACCGGCCGCGCCGCTGACAATGGAGCAGGAGCTTCAGGCAATGAAAGACCGCATTGCGGTGCTGGAGGCCGAGTTGAAGGCGCGCCAGGCGACCGCAGCCGCGCCTGCCGCTCCGGCCTCTCCCGCTCCGGCTCCTCCCGCCGCCATAACCGCTGCAGCAGTACCGCCAGCGGTGCAGACGCCGTCCGATCCAAAGCCGCAAGTCGGCGGCAAGGCGCCCACCCCCGCGGCGCCTCCCCAACTGGCTCCTACTCAGCGTGTGCCGGAAGCGCTGGAGGCGCCGGAACCCGCTCCGGCCGTGGATAACTTCACTCCGTTCGCATTCGCTAACTTTACCTGGCTCAATGGCACGCCGCGCAATGTAGATACGGTCCTGGATACGAAATTCTTTACTCCGGAAGTGCGGTTCGACACTAACTACATGGAGGATTTCAACCAGCCGCTCGATCACACGATCGTCGGGGCAACCGAGTCATTCCGTTCAGGTGAAGTTCAGGTTGAGCAGATCAGCGTGGGCGGTGATTTTCACTGGCAAAACGTTCGCGGCAGAGTCTTGACCATGTTCGGCATGTTTGCCACCACGACGCCGCGCAACGATGCCAGCTTCGGGGTAGGCCAATGGGACCTCCGCGGCGCCTACAAGTACACTTCGGAAGCTTACGGCGGGTACCACTTCAACGTAAATCACGGACTTAACGTGGACGCGGGAATCTTCGTCTCGTACATCGGTCTGTTCAGCTACTACAATTTCGATAACTGGACTTATCAGCCATCATACGTTTCCTCGAACACACCTTGGTTCTTTAACGGCGTGCGCGTTCAGTGGTTCCCTACCAACAAGCTGAAAATCGAGCCTTGGTTCATCAACGGATGGCAATCTTACGCCAAATACAACGGCCATCCGGGTTTGGGAGGCCAGCTTCTGTGGATGCCGAAAGAATGGTTTAAGCTGGTCGCGAACCAGTATGGGTACGGACAGGATAACCTGGGTCTTCCCCACACGGAACGTATTCACACCGACGATAGCATCGAGGTGAGGTATTATCACAATCCCGAAAGCCTCCACATCTCGAACATGGCATTTTCCCTTACGGGCGACGCCGGATGCCAATATGGCGGCGGCCTTCAATGCACGGGCGCACCCAGCAAGAACAAGGAATCGTTCGTGGGGTGGATGCTCTACGACCGGATTTGGTTCCATAAGGACCTGTATGCCCTCACCCTGGGCGGCGGAGAGATGAGCAACTGGGGCCGCTATCTGACGCTGCTGCCGCCGATCAACGGGGCCGACGCTGTAACGGGTTCGCCTTACTTTCCGGAGGCTCCCGGCCTCAGGGCCCACATGTGGGATAGCACGGTCACTTTCCAGTACATGCCCAGAGAGTACATCACCTGGTGGACGGAGGTTGGATATCGTCACTCCGATATCCCGTATTTCGCGGGACGGGGCGGAGTCACACCTCCCGGCTTCCCTTTTGGCGGAACGAATGGCGCTCCCGCGCAGTACGCGTGCATGAGCGGAGCACCGTCGGGAGCAACCGATCTCCCGACCGCAACCACCAATTGCGCCAGCGCCGGCGGCGTCTGGTTCCCCGACCTGCGCCGCAGCGAAACGAAGCTTTCTTTTGGCGTGATGGTGAAGTTTTAATGCCGCAACGGAGCAACCAATGCGAAATATCTGGATGCAATCGATCTCTCTGATAGCAGCCGCGGCCAGCCTCACGGCGGCGGATCCAGTCTGGAGGAGCAAGCCGGCCAACCAGTGGACCGAAGGAGACGCCAAGCAGATTCTTGTTGCGTCACCTTGGGCGAGGGAGGTTAAAGCCGTGGTTACGCGCCGCTTAACCGAGGAAGAACTCAGACAAGGCGGACAAATGGGACAACCCGTCGGCGTCGGCAATGAGGGGGTGGACCCGAAGGGCAGCGGGCCGAAGGTATCCCTGAATGTCTTCACAGGCCCTGGAGGCGGTGACCGCAGCCAACGGTCTCTTCCGAGGCCGATTGCATTGAAACTGCGTTGGGAGAATGCTCTCCCGGTTCGCATCGCGGAGTTGACATCGCACGCGGTAGAGCTTCCCACGTTGGATGCCGACGGTTATCGCATCGCTGTCTACGGCATACCC
>Ga0187819_10002245_pt1 | contig 10200 bp, 4 predicted proteins | sample NC_wetland_sal_i_15_FD_132411 | JGI IMG/M metagenome (GOLD analysis project Ga0187819, IMG submission 132411) | Wetland sediment microbial communities from Neuse River Estuary, North Carolina, USA - SO4_4 | ecosystem: Environmental > Aquatic > Freshwater > Wetlands > Sediment | place: USA: North...
CGGAGTCACCCGCCAACTATCCTCTCCGTAATAGAACATGCGGGGCTGCCGTTCGGCAGCGTTGGTGCTGGTGCTGACATAGCGGCTTAGATCCGTGACTTGTCCGAGGAGAAAAGTTCCCCAAGCCAACCCGCCTGAGCCCGCGTTTGAGGTAGTCGCGTCCTTAAAGTCGTAAACCCCGGTTCGATTGGAGTCGCTCGGCACGCGTAGATTCTCCGCGAAGCGCACGTCCGCGCCGAATTTAAAGGTATGGTTTCCGCGTGTCTTCGTCCAGTTCGTCACAAACTGGAATTGCTGCTCGCTCTCAATAAGGGGGCAGTTGCAACGTGCGACGCCAAGACCATCCCCAAAGTAGGAATTTCCGTTGAGATTGAACTGGCCAAGCCCAGAGGTAAAGGCGTCGCCAAGATTGGCGTTCGGAATCCCGAAACCAGTCATGGGGGTTGAGCCCTCATCCGGTTTGTGCGTGTGCGGGTTGTATTTGAAATAGCCGAAACGAAAGTCAGCCAACAGGGATGTGCTGAACGTCTTGGTCACGCCAGCAGCCAAGCTGTGATTGTGCACAACCGAGCTTCCGGCCAGACCGCCGGGACCAAAACCTACTCCACCCAAAGCGCCCAAACTTCCCTTGCCGGAAAGGCTGAAGTAGTCAAGGCTGTAGCGTCCGAAAACCGTAACGGTTGAACTAGCGGAGTAATCGATACGCGTGTCGAATGCGTTCTGGCTGTACGGACCCGACCCGGAAGCCAAGAAGTTGTTAGCCGTGCCTACTCCGGAGGGCGCGGGATTGGAACCAGTGTTATTCGGCTGAGGGAACAATGCCAGGATTGCAGCGGCCTGCTTTGATATTTGGCCAATTGGAATCAGATTTCCAGCGTACGGCGTGCCTGTTCCCGGTGCGTACACTTGTCCGCCGGTCGAATATTGGGTTCCTAGGTAGTCGCTCAAATCACAGAAGCCGGTTGTATTGGTCGTGGGGTTGCAGGTCGACAAGACCTTCGCCGTCGGGATGGTTATGAGGTTTGTGACACCACTGGCCTGCCTTGTGCCTTGGAAATCCCCAAAGTAAAACAGTTTGTTCTTGATGATGGCGCCGCCCACGCTCCCACCGAACTGCTGCCACCTGCTGCTCGGAATTGGACTGGCTGCAATGCCCGGCCGCGCATCCCACTCCGTGAAAGGATCCTTCGCCTCGGTTGCGTCGGTGCGCCGGAACCAGAAGCCGCTGCCGTGAACGTCATTGCTGCCGGACTTGGTCTGCACGGTGACCAACCCGGCAATAGCTTTCCCGAACTCAGCGTCGAAATCCGCTGCCGTGACTTTCGCTTCAGTCACAGAATCGAGGTTCGGGTTGATGACGATAATCCCCAAGATCGGATCCTGATTGTCGGTGCCATCCAATTCGAATCCGGTCCCACTAAAATGTTGGCCATTGACGAATATCTGGCCGCCGCCCTGAGGATTCTCCGTCGCCGCGTGTGACCACCCAAGCTTCTGCGTACCCGGGGTCAAAAGCTCGAAGTTTGTGAAATTGCGGTTGAGGACGGGCAAATCCTCGACGTATTTCGAATTAAACTCTACGGCTACATCGGCGCGATCGGTCTTCAACTGCGGAGCTTCGGCAGTGACTTCCACCTGTTCGCTGGCCGAGCCGACTTGAAACTGGCCATCGATACGAGTGCCGGTATCGGCTGACACTTGAATGTCTTTAAACTCGATCGTCTTAAATCCGGTGCCCTCGATCTGGATCCTATAAACGTCAGGAATCAAGTGGGTAACGGCGTAGTTGCCGCTCTCGTTGGTCGTCTCCGTCGTGGACACGTTCTTGGTTTGGCTGGTGACGGTGACTTTCGCTCCGTTCACTGCCGCGCCGGACGGATCGGTCACGGTGCCGAGAATGCTTCCGTAGACGGCTTGTCCGGCGGCGATAGGCACCCACAGCATGCTCAGTAGACTCAGCGCTGCCACTGCGACCCACAGAGACCTTTTCATGAACTTCCTCCTCAATCCTTTTCACCCCAACGCGATTGCCCCAGAAATGCAGAAGGGAGACTTGACGAGACAGGGTGCAGTCGTAATACAAAACAATTATCTGGATTAAGTTTCACTAGGTTTGTTACTGTTACCGGAACAAAGTCCAGCCCGGACAGCAGGATAGGGCGGTCCGTTACTCACCCGTTATATGGCCGTAACACACAGTTTCGTGATCGGTCGGGAGCAGTGCTTCCAGCAAATAGAGAGACTTACCAAAAGCCATAGCCTCCACTCCTCGGAATCTCTGTGCAAACTGCTTCGCTATCTTGCGGAACATTCGTTGGATCACCCGGGTATCGCGCTGAAGGAATACCAGATTGCCACCGAGGTCTTGGGGCGTCCGGCGGGATTTGATCCGCAAAGCGATTCCACGGTGCGTGTCCAAGCTGGACGCCTTCGTGTGAAGATTTCCGAATACTACGCTCACGAAGGTATCGACGATCCGATCCTGGTCGAAATCCCCAAGGGGTCGTATGCCCTGACGTTTCACCTGCGCGCTCCCCAGCCGGGAGCGCAAGCCACGACAGTATTGATCGGTGAACGGGGGAAGAAAGGGGAGGAAGCTGTACGATCGAACCGCGGTTGGATCATCGCCGTTGGGGTTCTTTCAGTTTTGCTGGCTGCGTCTTTCACAACCAGCGCTATTTTGCTGTCGCAGCGCGCCCGCACGCAGACGGCTGCTACGCCGCCGGTGCCGGCCGCTTATCAGCTTTTCTGGAATCGCTTCGTGACTGGACCGCAACAGCCCTGGGTCATCTTCAGCAATGGGAGTTTCGTTGGAAGACCTGAGACCGGGATGCGATATTTCAATCCCGCAAGCGACACCACGGCATTCATTCTGGATCACTACACCGGCGTGGGAGAAGTGCTGGCCATCCACCAGTTGGACCACGTCTTTTCATTGCTCAACCGGCAGTTGCGGGTGAAGCGGGGTGCCTTGTTCTCGCTCGATGACGCGAAGAACAACGATTTGATTTTTGTGGGATCTCCTTCGGAAAACCTCACCCTGCTCGATATCCCCGGAACGCAGGAGTTCATTTTTCAGCGGCTCGACTCGGGCCCGCGCAAGGGAGATCTCGCGGTGCTCAATGTTCATCCGCTACCGGGCGAGCCGAAACTCTTTCTGGCTACGCCTGCCAATCAGCCGACGGTCGAGGACTATGCAGTCATAAGCCTGCTTCCCGGCCTCGACCCGGCGCGCTCCATCCTCATTCTTGCCGGCAACTCTACTTTCGGGACTCAGGCCGCAGTCGAATACGTGTGTCGGGAAGATTCCATCAAAGAATTGCTGCAGCGATTGAAATTCTCCAAGCCGAGTGACCTCAAACCTTTTGAAGCACTCCTGCACGTGAAAATCGCTCACGGCGTGCCGGTTGTCACCGAACTTATTTCGGTTCGCAATCGCAGCAATTAATCTAAGCAGATGCCTGAGGAGAGCGGGAGGTCCGATCCCGTAATGCGCAGCCTGCTTACCCTATCGTGCCGGAACCGCCCACTTTGGATCCAACTCCGCCGCCTTCTGAAACTCTTTCGTGGCTTCGTCCTTCTGCCCGCTTTGCTGCAGGGCCAACCCTAGCTGATAGTGCGCGGCCGCGTACGTGGGTTCGGAATGAATCGCCGAGCGGAACTGAGAAATGGCTCCGTCGAGATCGCCCGCCGCCAAGAGCCTTTTCCCGGAATTCGTGGAAACCGTCGCTGCCTGCAGATTATTGACCGAGGCCGCGATCCTCGCTCCCTCTTTCGCTTCTTCTGCCGCGCCCTGCGCGTCGCCTAACTGGCGCAACACGCCGGCCAATGTGGTATGCGCTCCGGCAAAGTCCGGTTGTAACCGGATCGCTTCCCGCAACTCTGCGGCCGACTCGGGCAGTTTTCCCTGCTGCTTCAAAATCGTTCCCAGCGTGTAATGCGCCTCAGCGTAATTCGGCTGATTTTCTATCGCCTTTCGCATCTCGGCGGTTGCCTTGTCAAACGCACCCTGTTGCCAGAACAGAATTCCCAGCGTGTAGTGGGCATCGGCCAGATCCGGCTGCAAACGGATCGCCTCTTGAAACTCGGGAACCGCTTTGTCGAGCTGATCCTTCAGCTTGTAGGCAAGCCCCAGGTTGTAGTGCAGCGGGGCATTGCCCGGGCTTGCTTTGATCGCCGCCTCAAGTTCGGTGACTGCGGCATCGAAATTGGCCAGTTGGAGGTACGCAATTGCCAGATTTCCGCGCAGGGTTCCATCCAGCGGACGCAACTGCACTGCGGTTTTGAATTTTGGGATCGCTGTCGCCGCGTCCCCCTTCTGCACTAATGCCAGCCCCAGATCGTTGTACGCCTCAGCATCCTCGGGTCGCAGCTTCACAGCTTCGTTGAAAGCTGCGACTGCTCCATCGACATCGCCGGCTCTCTGGCTGGCAATTCCGAATTCGACCTGCAATTCGAACCAGTCGGGTTTCAGTGAAACGGTCTTTCGGAATTCGCCCAAAGCTTCGGCAGTCTTCGATTGCGCGGTCAGCGTCTTTGCCAGGTAATAGTGCGCAAGCGCATCCTGCGGGTTCAGCTCGACGGCTTTGCGCAATTCGATCTCAGCTTCGTTCAACTGCTGGCTTTGCAATTCCGCCGCACCCAGATGAAAGTGCGCCGACTCGAGATTCGGCTGTAACCGCAAGGACTCCTTGAACGCGACTTCGGCATCGGCAAACTGATTTTGCTGCGCCAGAATCGTCCCGAGTTCATCCCGCAGGTCGGCCCGCTCCGGCGCCAGTTCCACCGCGCGCTGCATTTCCGTCAACGATTCCTCTCCCGGTTTCTGGCTCAGAATCCTGGCCAGCATCCGGTGCGCTTCTGCATTCGGCGGCGCCAGCTTCACCGCCGCTCGCGCTTCCTGTTCCGCTTCTGCCGACTTCCCTTGCTGGGCCAGCGCTCCAGCCAGCGTCAAGCGCGCATCCACAAAATCAGGCTTTGCCTTGATCGCCGCGCGAAGATGCAGGACCGCCGCGTCCGCCTCTCCAAGCTGCGCTAACACCCATCCCAGCGCCGACTGCGAGGCCGGATCGCTCGGAGCCAGACGGACCGCCTTTTCAAATTCTTTCCGCGCGCTAGCGATGTCTCCGGTCTTGAGCGCGTCCTGCCCGCGTTGCAGAGCCAGCTGCTCAGCCGATTTCGCAACCGCGGGCTTCGCCGTGGTCTGTGCAATCGTGGCAATGCTCACTGCGAGCACCATGAGCAAAAGAACCAGCCTGGAAGGAGATTGGGCCACGATGAATGGAAGAAGTTCTCTTCCGAATTATATCCAACCCGCAACCGCGTATCGTGTGGTGACACAGGCCGGGCCGCGCAGGTCGTCGCGCGCGCGAGTGGGCGCGTCATTCAATACTCCGCCCATCATGGCGATGCCGGCTGCAGGCGTAGTGTGAACGTCTTCTCTATTGCCGAGGCGAGAATACTTGCAGGATTGCGCGTGCGCGAGGCTAAAAGCGCATCGCATTATGAGCAGCAGCACGGCCTGCCTGGAATACAACGCGAGAATCAAAACCAGCGGAGCTTTGCTCCGCGGACAGCCGAGGGCGGCTGTCCCCACAACAACTATTTGAATCATGGCTGAGAATATACGGCAGCCACACAGTGCGCGCACAAGCCTCAGGAGCAGCCTGGCGGCTTCGCTTATTTCAAGCGCAGCAAGTACAAGTCCGAGAGCGTCCGTGTATATATGCTGTGGATTGAGACACCACACTTCAACCGGGTTAGCAATGATTGATTCACGCCCGTTCCTCGTCCCCGCAAAAGAAAAAAGAGGAACTCCCGAAAGAGTTCCTCAGCAGGTTCCAATTGTGGTTTGTTTTTTTATTGGGGGAGCCTGCGAAGCGCCCTACCAGCTGAGTTTGAGTCCGAGTTGCACTTGCCGTGGATCAAACGCGGCTGTCGGTTGTCCCGCCTGGGCGTAAAACGTGTTGACTGCTTGCACGTTAAACTTGTTCACAAAATTCAAGATGTCGACGCTTCCCGACAGATGGATCCGTTCGCCGAGGTTCACGCTCCGGCTCACGCGCAGATCGTCGAACACGGTCATGGGCATGGTGCCCGCGTTGCGCGAGAGCGTGCCATACACCGGCACCGAAACGACACCGTCGTAGACGCCATCGTTGGTGCAGACCGGAATCAGGTATCCCGACGGCGAATATTTTGACGCGATCGCCTGATTGCCGCACAGGTCGGTTGTGGTTGCCGATGCGGCAATGTTCGGACGCTGCTGCCCCGATCCGTCAAGAAGGTTGAACGGCCGGCCCGAACCGATCGAGATCAACGGTGCAACCGTCCAGTCGCTCAGCAGTTGACTCCAGAAGTGGCCGCGCGCCACGCGCCCGCTGCGGTAAATCCCGCTCATGATGAGCAGGTGCCGCTGATCGAGCAAGGAACTGGCGCGCTCTCCGCTCGGTTGCAAACTGTTTTGCGGAGCGAGATTGAAGTCGGTGGAGTCGTCAATCGCGTGCGACCACGTGTACCGCGCCTGATACTCCAGATGCTTTCCGCTGGTGTGATGCAACTCGGCGGTGAACCCGTGGTAGACCGACGTTCCATTGGAGCGAGTCACGTTGGTATCGGAGAACGGCACCGGCACGCCCCATCCCGGGTACGCGGCCGTCGCCGCGCTCACGCAGGCTGACGGATAGAAATACTGCATCGACGGATTCAATCCAGAGGGCCGGAAGAAATCCAGCAGCGCCGCGGGATAGAAGTTTCCCGCAGGTCCGCTGCCACAGGCTGACACCGCCAGCGGATCGGAGTTGCTCGTGACGGCGCCGGCTGCGACTGCGCGCTCCCAGTTCGCCACGAGTGCATTCTCATCAATCGCGTTGATGTTCTGTTGCCGGTAGAGGCGGCGACCGCCGTTGTAGTCGTACGCGAGAAGCAGCGTGTAGCCCTTCCCCAAGCGGCGCTCAATCTGCAAGTCACCCTGTTCGGAGTACGGCGTGCGGAAGTTAGCCGCGGTGGGCAGCGCAATCGGCTGCGCCAGCAGCGGCACGAAATATTGCTGCGTCAGATAGCCCTGATTCGTCAGGGTCGAGATCAAGTATGTATTGGAAGTATCGAACTTCTGCTCCTGCGGCAAGTATCCCGGCACATTCCCAAAACAATTCGCTACGATGCCCTGAAATACGTTCGGGGCATTGAACAGAGTCGGATCGCCGTCGGGCGTCGAGTTCGGTGCGCAGGGCGATCCGCCGAGCATGGTCACGAACGGAGTCTGCGAGCCGTCGAATACTGCCGACTGATACGCGATCTCCAGCGGCGTACGGTCGTAAAAGATTCCGGCAGAAGCGCGCACGACCATCTTGCCGTCGTTGCTGGGATCCCACGCCAGTCCGAGCCGGGGAGCAATGTTGCTGGAGTCGACGGGGAGTCCGCGCACCGTTCCCATCGCCTGCTGTGCGGCCGCGGCCATCGGAGTCGATGCCGGGAAGGTTGGCGTCAGATCCACGTCATAGCGAACGCCGTAGTTGACGACGAGATTCGGGCGAGCCTTCCACGAATCCTGGATGTAGGCACCAATCGTCTTATCGATGAATCGCGTATTCGGATTTCCGAGGCCCTGCGTAAACGTCTGCGGCAAACCGAGCCCGTAGGTTTGTACCCCAGAGAATGCCGGCATCCCCGGCGTCAGGGTTGTATTGCCAAAAACGTATTGACCTCCGAATTCCGTAGTCGCCTGCACGTTGAGCGGAAGGTAGCTGACGTCTTCCCCGAGCTTCACGCTGTGATTGCCATGCGTCCAGCTGAATCCATCGCTCAACTGCCAACGCTGCTCGCTGCGATGCACGGCGGCAAGCGGATCCTGTCCGAAGTAGGCCTGGCTGTCTCCGAAGATATCGATGCCGACGCCTTGCGCTGCCGCGGTTGACGCAGGGTCCAGCCCCAATCCGCGCCGCGAAAATTGGAACCGCAGCTCGTTAAATTTGGTCGTGCCGATCAGAGCCATGTACGTGCCGAGAATTGTGACATCGCGATAGGTCTGCTGATCTGTGCGGCTGAAACCGGCCTGTCCGGCGACTTCATCTTGAATCTGGCTGGTCAGCCCGGTCACCGTGCTGGGGCTGACGTTAGCCCGCAGGAAGAGCTGCTGCATGTCGTTGAGCTTGTAGTCCAGCCGCATGCCCCACAAGCTGGTTCCTTCTTTTACGGGATAGTTGCCCACGGTGCTGCTCAGGGGCACAAAGCTCAGGGGAAGCGTCGCGCCGGAACTGGCGAAGGTGGAAACTCCCGGAACTCCGGAGAGGGCGGTCGCTGAGGCGGCTTGCACCATAGCGGCATACTGCGCCGTCGAAGGATTCACCGGAGTCGACGGATTCGAAAGAAAGGCCGCCTGTGCCGGCGTCCCCTGAATCGTTGTCCCCGCGCCTAAGAACCGCGAGGCGTCAATGTTGACCAATCCGAAATTGTCGGCGCCGATCGTCGAAAATCCTGTTTCCTGGCGACGCGTCGTTTCGTAGGAGAAGAAGTAATACATGCGATCTTTTTTAATCGGACCGCCGAACACAATTCCCGACTGCACGCGGGTGTAGGCCGGGTCGGAAACCGTGCTGAATGCATTCACTCCTTGCAGGGAGCGGTCGCGCAGAAATCCAAACACCGAGCCGTGGAAATCATTGCTGCCGGCGCGGGTTACGATGTTGACCACACCGCCCGCAGCCCGTCCGTATTCCGGCGCGAAGCTGTTGGTCTGGACCTGGAATTCCTGCACCGCGTCTTGCGAGACCGTCGAGCGGATGCCGTTGATGATGCTGTCTTCGGCGTCACCACCATCGACGTTCACCAGATTCGAGCGTGCTCGCGCTCCCTGAAAGCTGAGCCCTGAAGTCGGCGCAGTCGTGACAAAAGGCGTGCTGTCGGTCTTGACTTGCGGATCAGTCAGCGTAAATTGCACGTAGTTCCGGCTGTTGATGGGCAAATTGTCGATCTGGTCGCGGGTGATGGTGGTGGTCGTCGAAGTGCGGCCAGTTTCCAACTGCTGGAGCTGTTCGGTGTTGACGACCACCGAAACGACCGCCTCGGGCGCGGCCAGGGTGAGTGGAATGGTTGCATCGGCTCCAACGGTCAGCACGACGTCCGCGACGGAAGTCCGGCTGTAGCCGTCGGCTTCGGCGCTCACGTTGTAGCTTCCGGGCGGGAGCAGCGGAAACAGGAACGCCCCATCGGCGTTCGTTTTCGTGGTTCTCTGCAGATTGTGTGCGTCGTCGCGCACCGTCACCAGCGCGGCACTTACGCCGTTTCCGGCGCTACTCCTCACCGTGCCCCGCAGATTCGCGGTCGACACGTTCTGGGCAAACCCATGGCCGGCCCCCAGCAGACCAGACAGCAACAGCGCGACTACTCTTACTCGACGCATACTTGCTTACTCCTTGCTTCGGCGGTCTTTCCTCGGGGAAGCGACCGCGGTACGGTTAGAACTTGAAATCGACCTGGATCGTAGTCTCCGCCGCGCCCGGCGCGTACTTCCATTTCTTGAGAGCTTTTTGCACGGCATCTGCCAGCAACGGATGTCCACCCAGAACTTTCATGCTTTTGATCGTTCCCTCCGGCGAGATCACGATTTCCATCTTGACGATGCCGGTGATATTCATGCGGCGCGCGATCTCGGGATACTCCGGATCCGGATTCACCACTGGTTTTCGGGTGTCGGCAAGCACATGCGCCGCCAGCAAAATGACTGCCAGCAGCCCCCGTAATAGGCAATGAGAGATTCTCTCGATCGAACTCCTCTTGCTCATAATTGCCTCTCAAGAAAACGACTACGACTGGAGCAGTTTTAACCGGATCGCCAAGCCTATCCAGGACAGATATTGTTTCGTTAACGACGTAGACGTAACAACGTATACATTATGAGAAACTCAGATTCCAATCGAAAGCCGCTTCGATCCATTACCGAGGTAATGAAAAGTCCGCGCAGTTGCACTGAGAACGAGGCAGGTTTTACCGAGGATTGCTACTTCGGCTTTTTGGCGGGTTACGGGTTGTACACGACATCACACAGAACCAGAGGACTTGAAAGCAAAGAGGACGGGAGCTAGCTCCCGTCCTCTTTTTTACGATTGAAATTGTTCTAACGCGATTATAGCTTGGTGAGCGCGGCAGGATTCGAACCTGCGACCCATGCCTTAAAAGGGCATTGCTCTACCACCTGAGCTA
>Ga0187819_10002248_pt1 | contig 10196 bp, 11 predicted proteins | sample NC_wetland_sal_i_15_FD_132411 | JGI IMG/M metagenome (GOLD analysis project Ga0187819, IMG submission 132411) | Wetland sediment microbial communities from Neuse River Estuary, North Carolina, USA - SO4_4 | ecosystem: Environmental > Aquatic > Freshwater > Wetlands > Sediment | place: USA...
CAGAGCGGGGTCGAGGGACCATCAGTCTAATCCGTTAAATATAAAGAATCGGACGGCCGGGGTGTCTGGACCCGGCCTTTTTGCGCTTGTGATCATGCAGCGCAATCGCTTCGCCGCGCGCTCGCGACGAAACAAGCATATTGAGGGGGACACAGAGTGACGCTGGCAATTGAGGAAAAATACGATCAGGTACGGCAGCTCATCGCCATGGGCAAGGAGCGGGGATACCTGCTCTACGATGAGGTAAACGATATTCTGCCTGCTGAGGTTCATTCCTCGGAAGAAATCGACGACCTGCTCTCCACGTTCGAACGGTACGGCATCGACGTCTACGAAGACTTGTCGAGCGCGAAAGCCGCGCTTGCAGCCGCCGATGCCACCGAAACTGTGGAGCTGAAAGAAGAACTTAGCACCGAAGAGACTGATCTCGATCTGACACCGGGCGCTCTCGAGAAAACGAACGATCCTGTTCGCATGTACCTGCGCGAGATGGGAACGGTACCTCTGCTCACTCGCGAAGGCGAAGTGGCCATCGCCAAGCGCATCGAGCGCGGGCAGTTGCTTGTCCTGAAGACGATTTCGCGCGCTCCGCTTATCCTGAAAGAAATTCTTCAGATCGGCGAAGACCTGCGCAACGGTTCTCGTTCGATCAAGGAAATCGTCCAGTTCGACGACGAAGAGCTGACCGAAGAGAAGATCGAGCAGAAGACCAAGGAAACTCTGCGGCAGATCGACAAGATCGCCAAGCTCTACCTGCAAGCCTTAAAGCAAGCGCAGAGGCTGGAGAAAGTTCCGCGTTCGAAGAAGCGGCCGTATATCCACGCCAGGTACGCATTGTCGCGCACGCGTGTGGAGATGTCGAAACTCGTGCGCGAAATCGATTTCAATCCGCTCGAGAAGAAACGGCTGATCGACAAAATCCGGCAGACCGTGGAGCGTGTTCACTTTCTCGAGCGCGACATCGTCAAGCTGGACCGCCGCGTCGAAGCCTCGAAGGCGGACGTGCAAGCGGAAGCACGCAAGGACCTGAAGGCGCGGCGCACGGAACTCGATGAAATTGAAATTGCCAGCGAGGTCAGTCCGACCGAACTGAAGCGGGCCATCCAGGTCATCAACCGCGGCGAAGCAGAAGCCGAGCAGGCCAAGAAGGAGCTGATCGAGGCAAACCTTCGCTTGGTCGTTTCCATCGCCAAGAAATACACGAATCGCGGCTTGCAGTTCCTCGACCTGATTCAGGAAGGCAACATCGGGCTGATGAAGGCCGTTGACAAGTTCGAATGGCGCCGCGGCTACAAGTTCTCGACGTACGCGACGTGGTGGATTCGGCAGGCCATTACGCGCGCCATTGCCGACCAGGCTCGCACCATCCGCATCCCCGTACACATGATCGAAACCATCAACAAGCTGGTCCGCACCCAGCGGCAGCTGGTGCAGGAACTTGGCCGCGAACCTACCTCGGAAGAAATCGCCAAGCGCATGGATATTCCTGTGGCCAAGGTGCGCAAAATCCTGAAGATTGCGCAGGAACCGATTTCACTCGAGACGCCCATCGGCGAAGAGGAAGACTCGCATCTCGGCGATTTCATCGAGGACAAGGCCGTGGTCTCGCCGTCAGATGCGGTGATTAACCTGAGCCTCAAAGAGCAGACCTCCTCGGTTCTGAAGACGCTGACGCCGCGCGAGGAAAAAGTCATTAAAATGCGCTTTGGGCTCGATGATGGCAGCGAGCACACGCTGGAGGAAGTCGGACAGTCCTTCGCCGTCACGCGCGAGCGCATCCGCCAGATCGAAGCTAAAGCTCTGCGCAAGCTGCGCCACCCGTCGCGCTCCCGCAAGCTCCGCGCCTTCCTCGAAGGCTCCGCCAACGACTACTGATTCTGCCTTTGAACCATGGCTTATTTCTGCTGTTGTGCGGTGGCCCAGTTGACCGCCGAGCCGTAGCCGTAAACGAGCTGGGCGCCGCGATCCGCGCCAATCGTCAGCAGAATGCCCAACAGGAACAGGCCCACCAGCATGATTTTGCGCATATCCGGGGTAAACGTCCTGCGCTGGATGAACGCGAAGAGGCACAGTCCAAAAGCGAGACTGGTCGACACCAGCATCAGTGTTTCATGAATACCCACGACACGTTGCGCATCTCCGGAAGGAATCGATTTCATCGCCACCAGTCCGGTGGGTATCGTGACGAAAGCCGCGAGCGTTCCAAGATACAACAGCCGTGATGCGGTGCGCTGCACTTCATCGCTCTTGCGCCACACCGCCAGTAGCTCGAAAAATAGGGCTGTGAGCCAGAGGACTATCGGGAAATGCACAAACATGGGATGGTAATTCAGCGCCACTCGCAGGCCGGGCAGCATGAAACCTCCTCGCGCGAATGCCAGCGTGCGATTATGTCTCACGCCAGACGCGGCGTAAACGGTATCATCTCGGACCATGCCGGTTCTCTGCCGACCGCCTCTAAGCGCAGCAGGAGGCATGGGATTGACGACCCGCGGCGAACCGGTGCGGTGAAGAAGAACTGACTCCATGCCTCGTTCACTTGCTGCACACAAGAAACTGCGGCCGCCCGAGCGCGATTATTCGCATCGCTCTCTGCTGGATAAGCTCGGCATCAAGCCAGGGCACCGAATCACCGCCCTTGGCGTCGCAGATTCCGCGTTTCTCGCCGATCTTGCTTCACGCGTGCCTGAATTTTCGCGCGGACCAGTGACTGAACCGGCGGACATCATTTTCTTGGCCGCTGAAGAGATCAGCGATCTGGCTCGGCTGAAAGCACTGGCTAAAGCAATCCACAAAAATGGGGCGATCTGGGTGGTCTACCCGAAAGGGCAAAAGCACATCCGGGAGGTCGACGTTATCGCTGCGGGAAAATCTGCCGGCCTCACCGACAACAAGGTCTGCAAATTTTCAGAGACACATACAGCGCTGCGGTTCGTGATCCCGCTTGCCCGCCGCTAACTCCGTGTTTAGGTGACGATTTCGTGGAATGTCGAACAATAGGCGATTTGACGTTTCGGATTGTTGCTGTCGTAGAAGACAGGAACCGCCATTCCCTGATAGAGCTTCTTCGTGTAGTCGTAGCCGAAACCCCCGTGCTTATTGCCCATGAAATCGGTGAATTCGTAGGCGATCGATGAAGTGTTCTTGTTCAACCATTGCCTGGTCACGCGCCCCATGGCAATTTCGCCATTCTGCAAGAGATCGCGTTCGCGAACCTGAGCGCGCCACATTCCGTAGGGAATAAGCAGGATCAGCGCGGCGAGCCCCGCCGTCACCCAGTCTCCTGGGCTAAACGGGGCAAAGGATTGCGTTCGCGCCCACAAGCTATACAGATGCGCGCATAGAATCCCCGCAAAACCAGCTACCGCGATCATGCCCACTGCTATGTTCGTTCGCCCGCGCTTGGCCATTCGGACCTGGCGAGGCCTCGGCACAGAGATTAGTGCTTGGTACTGCGGATCAGGCTGAAACGTGCCCGCATCGTGCGGGGCACCGCCGCTGAAGCCATCGGCGGTGCCAGCGGCGCTGTCCGTCTCGTGACTCACGCCCTTCGCCTGCATGGCTTCCAGCTTCGCCAGCCGGTTCTTCATCGCGAAATAATTCACGGATAGTCCGACTGCGGGGACGGCGAAAAAGATTGCAAGCTGTCCCGGGTTCCTGAAATGCCAGACATAAAACATGAACACGATGAATCCAGAAAATAGAACCACCCCCACGGGCAGCATCTTGAGGCCGCGCCGTAACGCCGTGATCGCAACTTCGCGATTCCATCCACACTTGAGGCAGTAGGGTTGCTGGTCCGCCAACAATGCGCGCGCGTGGCAGAAGGGGCATTCCGGTATGACCGTAGCCATGTAGTCCCCTCAGAATTGTCTCCCTGCTTGCACAACCAAGAATCTTTATAACGTAAAATCCTGACACGGCCGTCGGCGAAAACATATGATGTTGCGATGCGAGCAAGATTGGAAGTTCGCGAGCGCCCGCCCGGCGAACGGCACTGGGCAAGGTATATTCTCGTGCGTTGAAGTGAGTCGAAGCTGAACATGACGACTGCGGATGATCGCCAGCAGAAGGAACTCGTTCGCGACCGCTTCACGCGGACCGCAGAGGTGTTCGGCGATTTCGCCGTGAAGGAGCGCGTCCGCGAAGCAGAGCATCTGGCGGAACTTGTGAGAGCCGGCGCGAATGACCGCGCCTTGGACCTCGCTTGCGGCCCGGGAACGCTCGCCTTGAGATTTGCGCGCCATGTCCGCTGGATTGTGGGGCTCGACTTCACGCCCGCGATTCTGAACCGCGCGCGGCATTCAGCCGAAGCGGACGGCATCCGCAATCTTTTCGTGACACTCGCGGATGCGCGAGTCCTCCCCTTTGCGAACGCCTCTGTCGACATCGTGGTGACCAGCTACAGCCTTCACCATATCCCAGATCCACAAAGCGTGATCCGCGAAATGGCGCGAGTGCTGGCCCCCGGCGGTCGCGCCGGCGTGCTCGACATGGTTGTGCCGGAAGCACCGGACGCGGCCGCCCTTCGAAACCGCATCGAGATCGCTCGCGATCCTTCCCACACGCGCGCACTGCCCAAAACTGAATTGGAACGCATGTTCGTCGCTGCTGGCCTCCGCGTTCATGCTTCTGAAATCGACTCGAAACTTCGCTCCTTCGATCACTGGCTCAGTGTCGCCGGATGGAGGCGCGACGACCCGGAATACGCAGAGACGCGAAATCTCCTCGAGAGGTCCATGCGCACCGGTCAGGATTCCGGCTTTTATCCGAAATACGTGCCACTCGCACCGGACTCCTCCGACCCTGTGCCCGACATCGAACTCACGCAATCATCGCTTTTCATCGCCGGAGAAAAGCCTTAGTCTTGCGCGGACCGCGATGTCGAACCTTATTTTTGTAGCGACCTGCAAGCCGCGATTCAGTCTGTCAGGTCCAAAATCGACGGGAATTCATATGCAGGAGAAATCATGTCCAACGACTCGATCCATGAAATGAAGAGCAGCAGTTCGCCGCTGCCTGAACGGCGAGAGTTTCTTAAGACGGTCAGCGGAACTTTCGGAGCCATGGCGGTTGCTCCGCGAGTAGGAGTCTTTCGCCCGCGCTCTGCTGGAGGGCCCGCCGCGAAGCAAGGAGGCGGAGTTGTACAATCCCGAACGGCTATGCGGAAAATCCCCATTGGCGTTTTCGATCCGGTCTACGCCGATCTGTCGCTCGACGCCATGATCGACAAAATCAGCGCGCTGGGCCTGGAGGCTGTCGAGATCGGCACCGGCGGGTATCCCGGAACTGCTCATTGCCCGGTCGAGGAATTGCTCGCTGACTCGGGCAAACTGAATGCATGGAAGAAAAAATTCGAACAACGAAATATCCATGTTGCGACTTTGAGTTGCCACGGAAATCCGGTTCACCCCGATCCGTCTATCGCGCAGCGCGACGCGGAAACGCTTCGTCGAACTGTTCTGCTGGCTGAAAAACTCGGCGTCGAAGTCATCGTCGGATTCTCGGGCTGTCCGGGCGCAAATCCCACTGACAAAAGTCCGAACTGGATTACTTACCGTTGGCCTGACGAGTACGCAGCGGCTCTCGATTGGCAATGGAAAGAAAACCTGATCCCCTACTGGAAGCAGGCCGCAGCGTTCGCGCGCCAGCATGGAATTCGTAAGATCGGGCTTGAGATGCATCCGAATTTCGCGGTCTACAATCCCAAAACCCTGCTGAAACTGCGCGAGGCTGTTGGTGAGGAAATCGGCGCCAACTGCGATTTGAGCCACCTCTTCTGGCAACAATGCGACCCTCTCGAAGTGATCCATCTCCTGGGGAGTCAAGGAGCGCTTTTTCACGCGCACATGAAAGATACGGTGCTCTACAAACGCAATGTCGATCGATATGGCGTGCTCAACTTTGGTTTTACGGCGGACCAACTTCCCGACGCGTCCGACTATTTCCGCGCTGTCGGCTATGGGCACGGCGCCGACCTGTGGAAGTCAGTCATTCGCGCGTATATGGATGTAGGCTACGAGGGCATCCTCAGCATCGAGAATGAAGATGCGCAACTCGAAGGCGCGGTGGGCGTCGAGCGCGCGGCCTACGTCTTGAAGAATGTGCGTAACGAACTTTTATCAGAGGCGCGCTGACGCTGCTCCGACGAGCGCGGGAATCAGCTTAGGCCATGCGCTGAGGCTTCGAAGGCTGCTGCTGTCCGCAATTTGGGCAGTTCGCCCAGCCAAGTTCGACTGCCCGGCCGCAGTTGGGACAGCTCGGTTGGAGCGAAGCGCCACAATGTGGGCAGAAGACGAACCCCGCTTTTACCAGGTTCCCGCAGCCGGGGCAGGGCTTGGGCAGCGGATCGCGAAGAATGAAGTACAGAATGATTCCAATCATGTCGGGAACCAGAATCGCCAGCCACGTCCACATCACGTACCGCATCCTGCGGCGTTTCGCATCACCGTAGACGTAACCGATCAGCCCAATAAGCGGAATGATGAACAGGAGCGGTCCGTACGCGACGAGAGCCTGCCCCCCAAGAGGCCATTTCCGCAGCTCAGGATCAGTGTGTATCGCGAACAGGAATAGAGGAGTTGTCGCACCCAGATAGATCACCGCACCTATGATCCACGCGATTCGCGGAACGACGCGCAATTCTTGTGTGAAGCGGCTCATGCCAGTCTCCTTTCGCGCCGCTGATGCAGCGACAGTAGCACTGCCGCAGTTCCACCCCCCAACCAGACCAAGGTTGTGAATCCAGCAAAGCTGAGCCATGTTTGATTGAGGCGAGGATCAACTAAGGCGAGCAAGCCGCCAGTGACGAGCCGGAAGATCGGCCAGCTCACAATGGTCACCGCCCAAGCGAACGTCACCACAAAAGCCATTACCCCGCGCTGCCAGCGGTACTCCGCCGCCTCTGCCATTCTCGCCTCCGCTTGCGCGAGGGTCCTCTGTACCAGCGCGGCTGACGGCTGAGGCGTGGGCAACCGGCGGATGTTGCCGGCAAGCGATTGCCACAAGCTCAGCTCTTTCGAACAGCCATCACAGGAGCGAATGTGCCGAGCCACGTTTTCCTCTTCGGCCCGGCTTAACGCTCCTGCAGCGGCCAGCGCCAACAGCTCTTGAATTTTGTCGTGCTCGCTCATTGCCAGCTTTCTCCCGGATATTTTCTTTCGAGGCTGCGCCGTAACTGCTCGAGCGACCTCCGCAGCCTAGTTTTCACTGTCGAGAGGGGCGCGCCAACAACGTGCGCAATTTCCTCGATCTTCATTTCCTCTTCGAAGCGCAGCGCTAGCACCTCGCGGTACATGACCGGCAGTTCGGCCATCGCGCTTGCGATCTGGTTTGTGCGCTCACTCGCGAAAACACGATCGGAGGGAGCGGGCTCGCGGGAAGTCAGCCGATCCGTTGCAGATTCGCTGGACGCGCCGTCTGATACGGGCTCGTCCAGGCTTTCCGGTCGCACACGGCGAAGGTGATCGATGGTCAAATTTCGAGCCAGCGTGAACAGCCACGCCTCGAAACTGCGATTGGGATCGAAGGCCCGAATCTTCTCGACAACTCGCAACCACGTTTGCTGGAAAAGGTCCTCGGCCTCGGATGGCTGTCGCACTATTCGCAGCAGGTACCGGTATAGCCGGTTCTGGTAGCGCGAAATGAGTTGAGACAGTGCGTCCAGGTCGCCTCGGCGCAGCCGGGCTACATCGCTGTCGGCGCCCACGCAACCCTCCCACGATATTGCTGCGGTGCCTATCATATCCGTAATACGAATGAGCGGGCCAAAAGGACTCACCCCCAGCTCTATTTCCCAATCAGCATGGTTTAGCGGGACGGACAGAAGCCTGTGCTAAAATGGGTGAATTGTGAATAAAGTCCTTCAGGATTTGCTGGAACTTCAAAGCATGGATTTGCGCCTGAACGAGGTGAGAGCCCGGCTGGCTTCGTTCCCCAAGAAGGTTGCGGAGATCGACACTAAGGTCGCCGCGGCCAAGTTGGAACTTGAACACAGCAAGGCTGCCCAGGTCGCTACTGTCAGGGATCGCAGGAAATACGAGTTGGATGTCGAACAGTGGAAAGACCGGGTCCGCAAGTACAAAGACCAGACCTCGCAGGTGAAGACGAACGAGGCATACAAGGCTCTTCAGCATGAAGTGGAAATGGCTGAAGCAGAAATCGCCAAAGCCGAGGACCGCTTGCTTGAGCAAATGGTCGCCGGCGAAGGCTACGATCGGCGCGTGAAATCGTCGGAAAAAGCGCTGAAGGAAGTTGAAACTGCGGCAGCCAGCCAACGCGCGAAGATCGAAGCCGAAAAAGTCGCGACGGAAAAGGAACTCGCTGAACTTCAGGCCGAGCGCAGCCGCGTTACGGCCGTCATTCCCGAAGATCTTATCGACCATTACGACCGAATTGCCCGCAAACACAAGGGCGTCGCTCTCGCTGAAGTGCGGGACGAAAAGTGTTCCGCCTGCGGCATGCGCGTGCGTCCCCACGTGTTTCAGGAAATGCGCCGGACCAACAGCGACGAGATGTTCCATTGCGAGACTTGCACGCGGATTCTTTTCTACGTTGAGCCTGCCGGATCTGTCGCCGCGACCGCGACCGCTTCCAATTCAGTCCAGCCCAATTCGGCAACCAACGAGGCGTAGTTTGAACTCAGTCGGCGCGCTTTACCCATGACGCGACCTCCGGCCACTTCACGCCTCTTTCCCGATTCGCATGCCGCGCCTCCCGCCGGCGTCCATGTCGCCAACATTGATGGCGCATCGCGAGGGAATCCCGGCCCCGCCTCCTATGCGCTCCTCCTGCGAGATCCTGCCGGGAAGGTGATATTCCAGCTCAGCAAGAAACTCGGGCGGCAGACGAATAATGTCGCCGAGTACTACGCCCTGCTGGCGGCGCTCGATTACGCGGTGAATCATGGAATCAGGGGCTTGCGTATCCGCAGCGATTCGGAGTTGCTCGTCCGGCAAATGCGCGGGCATTACAAAGTCAAGAGTCCCGATCTCAAACCGCTGCACGAACGCGCCTCAAAATTGGCGAGGCAACTGGAGTATTTCGTCATCGAACACGTCCCACGTGAGATGAACCGCGAGGCTGATGCACTTGCAAATCTAGCGTTGGACAGCAGCTCCTTGATCGCACCGGAGAAAGGCACGACACCGTCGAGCGAGCCGGTAGCGTATGTTCAACCGCCTGGTCCCGCATCCAGAACGATTCGTGCCCGGGTTTCAAGCGGCGCGCTCGTTCCGGTTGAGCCGTTGGGTCTGCCGGAAGGAACCGACGTAGTTGTGACCATTCGCAAGCCTTAGAAAACGTTTCCCTTAGGCCGATTTGCCCTGGTCGTCACCGTCGCAAACGTGGTACCGACGCTCTATTGCGACCACCCCTGGCCAACCGCTAATCTTTTCTTTCACTTCGAAGGAGAACTGTGGCAGCATTCCTCGACAAACTCCCCACTATCCTTGTCCTCGCCGTTCTGGTTGGCATCTTCCTCTTCCTTCGCAAACACACATCGTCGCCGGGAGTCCGGCTCTGGACCTACGCCTGGCTTCTCATATTCCTGCACTTCTCCATGCAGGCGTTCGAAACCCACACTGGGCTAATCGAAAAGGTTTTTGAGTCCGTCGACTTGTGCGCTCTCGAGCTAGCGGCGATCGTCTTTGTCATTTCCCTCACTCGAGCTGGCGAGGATCGCGTGCGCCGGACATACCTATTCTCGGTTCTTGCTGTACCCACGGCTTTCCACGCGTTTGCCATTACGTTCGACTGGCAGATTCGCTGGGCACTCGCCGGAGCTTTCGCAGTTATCGCAATCGGTGGGGCAGCTTACGCGCTCTTTGAAACTCCTCATCGTCGCGCTCTCAGGTTGGTTCTGGCGGCACTCCTTCTCTCAGTCGGGTTCTTAGCGGTCAAGAAACAACTTGCCGGAAACGCGGATTTTGGGGTCACTGCCATCCTGACCCTCGGCTACGCGATTTGCGGAGTTTTGTACTGGCAGCGCTATCCTCGGCGCTCGCCGGGAGTAATGCTCGTTGCGGGTGGGTTTCTGGCCTGGGGCAGTGTTTTTGTGGATGACGTGCCGCTCGGCTGGCTGTGGCCCAAGCTGCAGTTGAATCCAGAAATATGGAACGTTCCCAAATTCTTTGTGGCGTTTGGAATGGTGCTGGCGCTGATCGAGGAGAAATCGCGAATCATTGAGATAGCGCACC
>Ga0187819_10002249_pt1 | contig 10195 bp, 7 predicted proteins | sample NC_wetland_sal_i_15_FD_132411 | JGI IMG/M metagenome (GOLD analysis project Ga0187819, IMG submission 132411) | Wetland sediment microbial communities from Neuse River Estuary, North Carolina, USA - SO4_4 | ecosystem: Environmental > Aquatic > Freshwater > Wetlands > Sediment | place: USA: North...
GCCAGAATGCCGGCGCGCTGGTAGCCGTAGGTGCGTTCGTGGTCCGCTGGCCGCGCGGCCCAGTGCACGGCAATCCAGGAAATCAGCAGCGTGGGGATATCGGAGAGGTTATGGAGCGCGTCGCTGACCAGGGAGATGGAATGGCCCAGGTAGCCGCCCAGAAGCTCCGCCACGACCAGCAAGAGGGTTGCGGCCACCGCACCGGCAAGCACCCCGCTGGTCATTTCCTCATGAGAGTGCGAATGGCCGGCGCCCTGCCCAGGCGGGTCGCAATGCGCGTGGACATGCATCGGTCCCATTGTACCGGGAGTCGCCCCCGGAGGGACAGTCCAACCTTGAAAGGGCGTTGAAAGGGCGCTATTTAGTGACGCGTACAGTTCACGCACATGTGCGCTGGAAGATAATTGACTTACCTGGGGGCCCTCCCTAGTATGAAAAAGATCATCGATTCGAGCTTCCGTGCCTTCCACTTACTCTATCGCAGCCGAACCCGCGGCCAAGCCGTCGCGCAAGGTCGCCCGTGAGCCATCCGCCACGCTCCGTTTTTGGGGTGTGCGCGGTTCTACTCCCACGGTGGACAAGGCCACTTGGCGCTACGGCGGCAACACGGCCTGCGTGGAGTTGACGACTCCCGCCGGGGCGCGCGTGATTCTAGATTGCGGGACCGGGCTGCGAATGCTCGGCCGTCACCTGGAAGCTGCGCAGGAACCGCAGAAGCACGAACCGCACATTTTCGTGACGCACTACCACTGGGATCACATCCAGGGCATCCCGTTTTTTTCTCCCCTGTACGCGGAACAAAACCGTTTTCATTTTTACAGCTTCCGGTCGGAGTACCTCGGGGCGGGCAGCTTGAAGCGCGTGTTTGAGGCGCAAATGGCGTACCCGTATTTTCCCGTGGACCTCAAGGCGATGTGTGCGAAGCGCGAATTTACCGAACTGAGTGGAGGCGACGAACTGAGCGTTCCCGGCGCGCGCGTGACGGCGCGCTGGCTGCATCATCCGCAAGGATGCCTCGGCTTCCGCTTTGAGACTTCCGCGGGAACGGTCGTCTACGCCACGGACAATGAGCCGGGCGATCCGAAGCTGGACAAAAGTTTGCGCGAACTTGCGGCGGGCGCGGATATTTTCATCAACGACGCTCAGTTTACCCCCGAGCAATTGGCCGCGGAGCGCAAGGGATGGGGCCATTCCTCCTGGCTGGAAGGCGTGAAAATCGCCGAGGAAGTGGGTGTCAAGAACCTCGTGCTGTTTCGCCACGATCCGGATTCCGCCGACAAAGCGGTGGACAGCATTCTGCGCTTCGCGCGCGGAAGGTTCGAGAATGTGTGGGCCGCGGCCGAGGGCATGGTGATGACGCTCGGAGAAGAAAATCTCGACGTCGTTATTCCGGCCTCTCGCGAAGGACAGCGGCGCGATGCGCATTTTCGCGCGCGCATCACCGGCTACACGGATGCCGGCCACGAGTTTGAAGAGGAAACGGTGATCAGCGATCTCACCTTGCATGGCGCTTTGATTTACCTCGACCACAGCCCCAAGCTGCAATCCGAACTGCAAGTCCTGCTCGAGAACCCCGGCATCGACGGCGCATCCAACAGCCCGCTGCGCCTGCGCGGCTACGTCGTGCGCATCGAAGCGCAAGCCGAAAAAGAGCGCACCGCCGTCGGGATTGTGTTTACGGAGTAGCTGGAATGGCTGGAAGTTGGCACCTCAAAGGTTAAGACCTCTCTATTATTCGTTGGTTCAAGCGCCTCGCTTTTTCATACACAAAACGCCACTCACAATTCTCCAGTTACGATCTTTTCGTTGAATGCTTGACAATATGAACGAGGCACGTTGTATTAGGTCCGCACACGGATCAACAGCAAAATCTTGAGATTGAAATTATTGGAAGAACATTCGGGGGAACGTGTGATGAGAATTCTGAAGATATCGGCCACGTCGTTGTTGGGGATGGCATTCGTGCTGGCCAGCCAGTGCAGCGCGCAACAAGCGGGAAAAGATGCTCCGATGGCTCCGCCATTTACATCGGTGCCAACATTTTCCACGGCCAACATTGCGCGGCAGGGACATTTCTATGTGGGCGGGAAGTGGGTGGGCGAGCCGGGGCATGAAATCATGCGCGGGGCCATGTATGTGGAAACGTGGGTGCCGAAGAAAATTCGATTCAAGTATCCCATCCTGTTCGTGCAGTCGGGCGGCGGTGAAACGAATGTCGCTTTGCTGCAGACGCCGGACGGTCGCCCGGGATGGGCCTACGATTTCGTCAACCGCGGCTACGTTATCTACATGATGGATCTTCCGGGACGCGGGCGCTCCGCATATGTGCCGGGCGTAGACGGCGACTTGATACCACCGCGATCCGGCCCCTTGATGGAAGAGGTTTGGTCGGGCGCACGTCCGCCTTCGACGCCGCAGAGCAGCTGGCCCCAGGCCACGAAGCACACGCAGTGGCCGGGCGACGGTCCGAACAAAGGGAAAATGGGCGACCCGATTTTCGATTACTTCGCCAAGACCGACTCGCAGGCCCCAACGGGCAAGGACATGGAACAGCTTTCAGCGGACGACATTGTGGCGCTCGTGGATTTGATTCACGAGCCGGTTGTCCTGCTGCTGCACTCGGGTGTGGCGCCTTCCGGATGGCTGGTGGCGGATGCGCGGCCGAAAATGGTGAAGGGCATCGTCGCCGCGGAGCCCGTCGCGCCGCCAATCGTAAATGCGGAACGAGGCACGACCGGCCCGGGGCGTGTGTGGGGCCTGACGAATATGCCGATCACGTATGACCCACCCATCAAAAGCGCCTCCGAGCTGAGCACCGTTCGCGAGGACAAGGCGGATGGGCCGGACCTCATTCCCTGCTGGGTTCAGAAAGAGCCCGCACGCAAACTAGTAAATCTCGAGGGCATCCCGGTTCTGGATGTCTCGGGGGAAGCCAGCTATCACCGTCCGTACGCGCACTGCGTCGCGAAGTGGCTGAATCAGGCTGGAGGAAAAGCTACGTTCGTGAGGCTCGAGGACGTGGGCATCCGCGGAAACGGTCACCAGTTCATGTCCGAAAAAAACAGCGCGGAAATTTCCAAGTTTTTCATGGATTGGCTAGAGAAGAATGTCCAGTGATCAATAAAAACCCCACCCTTGGAAAATCTAAGGGTGGGGCACCCGAAATATCAAGATCGTTCAAAGCCTAGCGCACCCGGCAGATTCGAAGAACCCGGGCTTGCCGGGAGAGCGGCGGAGATCATCGCACTACTTCGGACGCATCGAGTTTCAAAGATAATTCTACGTCGCCTGCAAAAGGAACGCTGAGATATCCCCTAGCCGGCGATCGAACCCACGAGAGATATTCCGGGGAGTGGTCGGCGTCGTCGGCGACAACAAACGCGCCCGCGCGCAGGCGTGTTTCGACAAGCGAGAGAATCTTCGGGTAGAGGGCTTTCGCTCCGTCGAGGAGAACGAAATCAATCGTATCCGGCAGATCGTGCGCGAGGGACTGGAGAGCGTCCCCTTCGCGAATCTCGACCAGATTGGACAAGCCTGCAGCCGCGATATTCTCGCGGGCGTGCACGACCTTCGAGGGCTCGAACTCGGTGCTGATGAGGCGGCCACCACCATTGTCCTTGAGGGCAGCGGCGAGATGTAGCGTCGAGACCCCAAAGGAAGTTCCGAATTCGACGATGGAACGCGCTCCGGTCGCTCGTGCAAGCATGTACAGCAACGTTCCGGTGCCGCGGGATACGGCGAGGTGAAAGTCCTTCATGCGGGAATAGAGCGCTTGATATTCGGTCGCGCTACTCATAAGCCTTGCAAGTTCCTCCGGCCGGAGCGTGGCTGTTTTCTGGTCGAGTATGGCGTCCGTTGCCTCTGCGTCGGCAAATAACCGCGAAAGAAGAGCTGAAAAGGGCGGAGAAAGGAGAGTCGCCATGTTGGAACCTCGGGTCGCAGTAGCAGTCGGAAGCACACTCCGATAGAATACGAATGATTCGTCGCATTTGTCAATTCGCATTCCGAAGAGGCATCTATGAAAACCCGGCAAACCCCTGTCATTTCTGTGAGAAAGCGGCCGCGACAGGCCCGCTCAACGCGCCTGGTCACCTATATTCTGGAGGCAGCAGTTCGCGTTTTGGCAAGCGAAGGCGCTCAGAAATTCACGACGGCGCGCGTGGCTGAAGAGGCGGGCGTGAGCGTCGGATCGCTTTACCAATACTTTCCGAACAAGGAAGCCATCCTGTTTCGGCTCCAGACCGACGAATGGGACCAGACCGGCGCTCTGCTGGAAAGCATGCTCGTCAATTCACATGAGCCGCCGATGGATCGACTGCGCTCGATGGTGCGTGCATTCTTCAAGTCCGAATGGGACGAAGCTTCGTTGCGCACGGCACTCGAGGATGCCGCGCCGCTCTATCGTGACGCACCGGAAGCACGGAAGCACAAAAAAACTGTCACGCGCCAAGGCCTCGCGTTTATGAAGGAGGCGCTGCCTGAGGTTCCCGCAAACGAGCGTGCGTTCGTTGCCGCCGTCGTCATGACAGCAATTTCGGCAATCGGGAAGAGAGTTTCCGGGGAGGCTCGCTCGAAATCGGAGGTGGATGCGTGGGGGCTGGCGATAGGAGAAATGCTCTGCGCGTATCTCCAGCGGCTGGGACGGACGGCCCGCCCTTGATGCTTTTCAAGGGCGGGACCCTTGGCTTGAATCCCGATGCCCGAGGAGATTACGTGAAATTCGTACCCTTGAATTTCACAAGTGTGCGGCATCTGAAAGTTCGGAACCTTTCTAAACCTGACACACTCGCCTTGGGAAGAATGTAACTTGAAAAAAAACTGCACCCTTGAACATTTCAAGGGTGCGGCACCCGAACTGCGTCAAATCAATTGCGGCTCAGGATTCTTAGTCCAGCGGCTCGATCTTGACGATCGCTGCGCCGTGATTGCTTCCGGTCCAGATGGTAGCCGGCGTTGTTGAATCGTCGGCGAAAACGCGGCGCATGTTGGTATCGCGGGGCATCAGGTATTCGATGTCCTGGCCGGTCTTGGGATCGATCTTCGAGAGGCGGTCGGTGGTCATGCCGCCGGTGTACAGGTTGCCGCTCTTATCCCAGGTCACATAGTACGGGCCGGACCAGGGAATCGACAGCGGCCACTCGGTGATTTTTTTCGTCTCGGGATCGAGCATTCCGATGCGGTTGCCCTGATATTCGCCGAAGAAGGCGCGGTCCTGGGCGTCCGTGCGGATGCGGCGCGGACGGGAATTCGGCGTCGGGGTCTGGAACCAGGAGACGTTGCCCGACTTGGCGTCAATTTTGCCGATGTAGTCGGTGGCAAAATCCGTAAAGTACAAATTGTTGTGCGAATCCGAATCGATGCCGTAGATCGTGCCGCGGCGGCTGTCGGGCAGCTTGTCCATCGGCTTAAAGCGATCGTAATTTCCGGTCTTGGTGTCCAGCCGGAAAATGTCGTAGTGGCCGGGGCTGTCCGTCCAGATCTTTCCGTCGATATCGTAGCGAAGCCCAAGCATGTTGGGCTGGGCCGCGTCGTCATTGAACTCCTTGTTCAGGGGGTACGTGGTGATCTGTGCGGTCTTGGGGTCGAGCTTCCCGAGAGCCCCCTGGTACATCATGCCAAACCAGAAATCCCCAGCCTTGTCTTCCTCGATGTCCAGTGAGCCCTCCGGATAGCCGGGCTTGAGCGTGGGCACGGGATATTCCTTGAGAGCGCCGGTTTTGGGATCGAGACGGCCGATGAATTCCTCGCCGAAGTCGGTGTACCAGACCATGCCGTGCTCGTCGACGATCACGTCATGCGGCTCGATCGTCGGGCGCGGCAGGTCGTATTCGGTGATGATCACATGGGTAGCCTTGCCTGTGGGGCGCGGCAGAGTCTTCAATTGGTAGTCCCAATGGTCGGTCGAGCTTAGATTGATGCTCGAGATGAAGTCCGCCTGCTTGCGATATTGTTCGGGGTCGCCGGCACGATTGGCTTCCATGCGCCGCTGCGGCTTGATGGGCTGGCTGACCTGCGCGTAGTTCATCATGCGCGTGATCACCTGCGTGAATTCGTCGGAATCATGCGTGGACTGCACGATGCGTTGCAGTGTGTGGCAGCTCACGCAGTTCAGCATCAAGGCCTTCTGAGCGTCGGTGCCGGGCATGCTCATCAACCATTCGGCATTGGTCATCTGCGGCACGAGGCTCTTGGCTTTGACGAGCTTTAGATCCGCAGTGGCCGCCTGTTGCCCGGTGAGATCGGCCGTTGTGGGACCGGGCAGGCTGTAGCCGATCGCGCGAATCTTGAGAGTGTAGTGGCCGGGTTCGAGACGGCTTGCCGGAAAACTATAATGCCCCTTGTTGTCGCTGATCACGCTGACCGTGATGGTCGAGCCGTCCTTCTTGGCGCTGACCACCACGCCTTCCATCGGGCCTTCCTCTTGCGAGGAGATTTGCCCGACGAGCGCCGGCGGGCCGAGCGGGTCCGCGGCAGCTGGCTTGGGCTTGGGCGCCGCTTGAAGAACGCCAACAAACGTGCTCACTGCTGCAATCAGAAAGATCGTTCTGGTTCGCATGGTTCCCTCTTTCAAGTTTCAAGGAGAATTCGCGGTTGCCCAATCGGCACAGCGATCCCGGCAATTTCAGACATCGCTGATCGAGCGCAAAGAAGCGATACGAATAGCTCCTGAATTTCCCTTTTGACTTTCCGGCTGGGGAGCAATATACACCAATCCGCCTGCGCAGGGAACGGTCTCCTCCCGCGCGTGCTCCCAGGCAGTTTCAGGCGGCCCTGGGCAGCGATCAGCCTCTCTGCTGGTAAAGCTTGCCCCAATGAACGAGAATGGAACCGCCCAGTTGGGTCCGGCATCCAACAGGGGAGAAGTTCATGTGTGCGAAACCGGGCCGGAGAAGTCGGACTTGCCTCCTCATTTCGGCAAGTGAAAACTGATGGACAACGAAGAAAACGAACCGAAATTATTCAGTCTCTCGGAGGCGGAGCATGCCCGACGCCAGGTCGAGCCGCTCCTGATTGACGCCATGGAAGGCCGCCGGCAAATGGCGGACCTCGAAGAAAGTTTGAGCGCCATCGCCAACCGGATTCAGATCATGGGCGGCGTCACCATCGATTACGACGTTGCCGCTCACATGCGCGCCGACTTGAACAAGGTAGTCGCCAAAGTCAAGGACGCTCTCGACCAGATCCAGGCAAAGGGCTGCATCGTGAAGGACCTGGATTCGGGCCTCGTGGATTTCCCCTCCGTGATCAAGGACGAAGAGGTTTATCTTTGCTGGCGGCTGGGCGAAGACCGCATCCGTTTTTACCACCGCCAGGATGAAGGCTTTTCCGGGCGCAAACCCATCGATCCCGAAGATACCGGTCCGCAGCATCCAATCCAATAATTAAAGTAAAACATTTTTTGCGCGGCCGCGTCTCGAGCGTCCGGGAAGGAAGATCGTGAACGAAAAATCCGAAAACCGCCTTGCCCGAGCCGCAAGCCCTTATCTCCGCTCCGCGGTGCACCAGCAAGTGGATTGGTACGAATGGGGCGAGGAAGCCTTTACACGGGCGCGCGCGGAGGACAAGCCCATCCTTCTGGACATCGGCGCCGTGTGGTGCCACTGGTGCCACGTAATCGACCGCGAAAGCTACGAAAATCCGCAACTGGCCGCGATCATCAATCAGCTTTTCATTCCCGTTAAGGTGGACCGCGACGAACGGCCCGACGTCGACGCGCGCTACCAGGCCGCCATCAGCGCGCTTTCTGGGCAGGGCGGCTGGCCGCTCACCGGATTTCTGCTGCCCGACGGGCGCCCATTTTTCGGCGGCACCTACTTTCCTCCGGAAGACGCCATGGGCCGGCCCGGATTTCGCCGCATTCTCGAAGCCGTCGCCGCTGGATTTCGCAACCGGCGCGCCGAAGTGGAAGAGGCGGCGGGGCGTCTAGCCGAAGCGGTGTCGAAATCGGAGACATTTGCGGGAGGACGGGGAGAATTCAACTCGCGCGTGGCAGTGGATCAGGCCGAGTCCATCCTGGGTTTATTCGATTCGCGCAACGGTGGATTTGGGCGCGCGCCGAAATTCCCGCATCCTTCGGCGCTCGATCTGCTCCTCGAACTCCATCAGGCCGGCGGGGACACGAAGATGCTGACCGTTGCCGCGTTCACGCTCGAGAAAATGGGCTCCGGCGGCGTCTACGACCAAATTGCCGGCGGGTTTCATCGCTACTCAGTGGATGAGCGCTGGTGCGTGCCGCATTTCGAGAAAATGTCCTACGACAATTCGGAGTTGCTGAAAAATTTTCTGCACGGCTATCAGGTTGCCCACGAGCCGTTCTTTCGCGAGATCGCCGAAGGCATCATCGACTGGACAAACGCCGTTCTTTCGGACCAAGCCCGCGGCGGTTTCTACGCGAGCCAGGACGCCGACCAGACGCTCGATGACGATGGCGATTACTTCACCTGGACGCAGCAGGAAGTTCGCGCCGTCCTGACGCCCGAAGAGGCGCGCATCGTCGAGCTTCGCTACGACGTCGAACCGCACGGCGAAATGCATCATAATCCGTCGAAAAATGTTTTGTGGATCGCGCGGTCCATCGCCGAGGTGACGCAAACGATTGGCGGCGGCATGGAAATGTCCACGATCCGCGAAATCTTGTCGCGCGCGAAGAGTAAGTTGCTGACGGCGCGCGCGGCGCGGCCCACGCCGTTTGTGGACACGACCCTTTACGTCGCGTGGAACGCCATGTTCGTCTCGGCGTATCTCGAAGCTGCGGCAGTCCTTGGTGGGGAGAAGGGCGCCGCATGTCGCGCCTTCGCGCTCAAGACGCTCGACCGCATGCTCGGCGAAGCCTGGAGCGACGCGCGCGGTTTCGCGCACCGCATCGGAGGCCCGCGCCTTGAAGGTTCGCTCGACGATCAAATTTTTGCCGGAATCGCCCTGCTCGACGCTTACCAGGCCACGCTCGATCCGAAATATTTTGGCGCGGCGCGGCGCGCGGCGGATTTTGCCATTGCCGAATATTATGACAATGAAGGCGGCGGCTTTTTCGACCGCGCTTCGGACGCGCCGCCGATGGGTGGGCTGGAAGTGCGCCGCAAGCCGCTGCAGGATTCGCCCACGCCCGGCGCGAATTCCTCCGCGGCGATTCTGCTCGATCGCCTGTACGGCTATACGGGAGACGCGCGTTACCGCAAGTGCGCGGAAGCAACGCTCGAAGCTTTTGCCGCCATCGCGCCGCAATTTGGCATTCACGCCGCGAGCTACGGGCTCGCGGCGCTCTTGCACGCCCGACCCGCATTCGAGGTTGTTATTACTGGTCGCAGCGATGAACCAATGGCTGCCGCGCTCGAAAGCGCAGCCAATTCCGTCTACCGGTTCGGCAAGGCTGTTCTCCGAGTGACGCCCGAGCGCATCGCGTCGCCAAGCGCATTGCCGCCCGCGCTCGCCGAAACGTTGCCGCACCTTCGCGCTGACGTCGCGCAAGCGCTGGTCTGCGTGGGCACGTCCTGCCGTCCGCCGGTCGCCGAACCCGCAGCGCTCGTCGCGCTCTTGACGCAAACTCCTGCAATGCTTGGTGCGCATTGAGAGTCTCTATCCAATTTGCTGTATAGTGCCGCTTTCAAACCCGCGGGCAGGTTTGTAGGAGGATGGCGATGAAACTCAAAGCAGCTGCCGTTGTTCTTTTCGCGATAGCGTTAGCATTCTTCCTCAGAGTGGATGCTCGACCTCGTCCGCAGAACAATCGCGCCGAGAAATCTTCCACTGCGGCGCATCCGCCAATGGCCGCGAAAAAATCGATCAAGCCTGTGGGTGCGATTCTTGTGCCCGGAAATCCCATCCGTTTTGACATCAGCTGGGTGGACACGGCGCGCGCGCGATACTATCTCGCCGAGTCCGGGAACGCCGCCGTGGACGTCTTCGACGCCGAAAACGATTTGTTCATCGGTAGGATTTCCGGCTTCCACGGTTTGGCCGCCGCAGACGATCCCTGCGGGCGAATTGAGGGAATGGGACCGAACGGCGTCATGGTCACGCCCGATAACCACCTTTGGGCGGACGACGCGCACGGCACAGTGAAAGTTTTTGATCTGTCGGGCGCCAAGCCTCCCTTTAACGGATTGACTCCCGTCGCCACGATTTCCACCGGAGCTGTTTGCCGCGCCGATGAGCTTGGCTACGACCCGAAAGACCACGTCGTCGTGGTGGGAAATCC
>Ga0187819_10002250_pt1 | contig 10192 bp, 8 predicted proteins | sample NC_wetland_sal_i_15_FD_132411 | JGI IMG/M metagenome (GOLD analysis project Ga0187819, IMG submission 132411) | Wetland sediment microbial communities from Neuse River Estuary, North Carolina, USA - SO4_4 | ecosystem: Environmental > Aquatic > Freshwater > Wetlands > Sediment | place: USA: North...
CCGAGTTTGCCCCGGCGGCGATGCTCACTGTAAATGGCGTTTCACTTCAGACCACTGTGGCCAACTCAAGGTTTGTGCAAGCAACAATTCCGTCGTCCACAATTGCAAATGCCGGCTCGGCTGTGATTGCGGTCGTGAACCCGGCTCCCGGCGGGGGCACTTCCGCGACGTTACCGCTAACCATCACGACTCCAACGGTGGTACCGACGATTTCGAGCGTCTCGCCCGCCAGCTTCGCAGCCGGCTCAGCCTATTTCACCGTGACCATCAACGGGACAAACTTCCAGCCCGGGGCTCAGGTATATTTTGCCGGCATTGGCCAGTTTCCGAGCTTTGTCAGTTCCTCCCAATTGACCACCTTCATGGAAGGTGTTCCGAGCCAGCCGGGATCTTACCCGCTCTATGTTATCGATCCTTCGCCGGCGGGAACCTCTGCTCCCTTCAACATCACGATCACGCCCCCGGTGGATTTCACGTTGACGCCGACGGTGTCGAGCGTCACCGTGAACGCCGGCCAATCGGCCATGTTTCCCATCAGCATCGCAGCATCCGGCGGTTTTACGGGGAACGTCAGCCTGAGTTGCGAGCCGCCGGCCACGGGAACCACTTGCAGTGCCAATCCCGTTGCAGCCGGGAGCGCCACGACCGTCACGGTTACGACCACGGCTCGGGGCCTGCTCGTGCCGGACGGGCGGCCACGTGAGCGCCACTGGCCTGATGCGCTCCCAGTTCTGGCATTCGTGCTGGTCTGCTTGCTTCTGGTGTTCCGCGGATACACATCAAGGGGCCGGCAGCGCTGGGGCTACGCGCTGCCTTTGGTGTTTCTTATCTTCTACTTCGCCGTGCAGGCCGGTGGCTGCGGAGGGGGAGGAAGCAGCGGAGGGGGTGGTGGCGGTGGCGGCAATCCAAACGGCACGCCAGCGGGCAACTACACGGTCATCATCAACGCTGCTTCTGGTTCCTTGCAGCATCAGCTCCTTGTAACCCTGGTCGTGAACTGAGCCGGCACGCGCCGCGCCAGAAGAGGGGCCTGCGCCATCAGTGGTCTGAGGGCTATTTCGCCCAGAGGCGGAGGCCGCCTTTGATGGCGTTGGCGTTGTCGCCCAGGCGGCACTTGGGCGGCAGGACTTTCAACTTTTTCGCGTTCCCGCCGCCGAGAACAACGAAGTCCGCTTCCAGTGCCCAGATGAAGTGCTTCACGATTCGGTCCACATGCTTGCGCCATCTCTTTTTGCCGAGCCGTTCCAGGCCTCGGAGGCCCACGAAGTCCTCAAAGGTTTTTCCGCGGCGGTAGGGTAGATGGGCGAGCTCGAGGGGTTCGAGAACGCCGTCGGCAACCATCGCGGAGCCGAGGCCGGTGCCCAGGCCGAGGAAGAGCATGCGGCCGCCCTCGTAGCTGCCCAGGGCCTGCATGGCCGCGTCGTTGATCAGCTTCACGGGGCGGCCAAAGGCTTTCCGGAAATCGAAGCCGAGCCAGCCGGGGCCGAGGTTGCGGGGATCGTGGGCGGGGCGACCGTGAGCGACCATGCCCGGATAGCCGATGGAGACGGCCTGATAATCCCAGCCGCGCACGGCTTTCTTTACCTCGCGGACCATCTTGGCGGGAGTCAATTTGGGGCCGGAGGGAATCTTGATGGCTTCCGGCCTTCCCGTTCCAGCGGCCTTCACGTTTGTGCCGCCGATGTCGAGCACGAGGATGCGCTTAGGCTTGGGTGCCGTCTTGTTTCGTTTCACGGTGTCTGATCTCCACGTGGGATTTGGGAAGGCGGCAGACCGGTTCTCTTCTCTTCCTGCCCGGCAGAAGGGAAATCAGACCCGCGCCACGTTCTCCACAGTACGAGCTTCCTGGCTTCGCAACAGCATACCAAGAACAACGGTAGGAACACAGCCCCATGTGGCGTAAGCGGCTGCGGCATGTGGAGACTGCAAGGCTGGGTTACCGTGGCGCAGGCATTCACTGAAGACTGACGGCCGGCGAGACCCGCCAGCAGTCGGCGGGCAGGCTGCTGGAGAGCATATCAAGAACCTCGGGGCGAGGATATGCGGCGCGGGGCCGGGTGTGCCTTGTGATGACCGGCGATGGGGCGTTGGGGTTGGAGGTGAAAGTGGGCCGCGGCCGAGCACGGTAACTAGTCGCCACACGCGCGCTGTAGTTGTCCGAGTGTTTGCCGATATTCAGATGGACCGGCACCCCAACGAAAACCGAGGGTTCGCGCAATGGAGATAGGCAACCTGTTCTCATCGACCATTCCTCATGATGCTCATCCATCCGGACAGCGACGGAGACGGACGGGGAAATGTCCGCGCATCGGACGCGGAGGTTGCCGTGCGAACGAGCTGTCCCGCCGCCGCATGGCGCGGCTGTGGGTCTCCATCGTGTTGCTGGTGGCGGGATGGACGAGCGCGGCGCGGGCCGGCGGGGACGACACCCCTGCCGACGACAAAGGGAACGACAACCCTCTCAAACAGCTCAGCCTGGCGGAGCTGGGAAACGTGGAAGTGACCAGCGTATCGAAAGAGCCGGAGCAGGTATGGAGAACCGCGGCGGCGATCTTCGTGCTCACGCAGGAGGACATCCGCCGGTCAGCGGCCACGAACGTGCCCGAGGCGCTGCGGCTGGCCCCGGGCGTTGAAGTCGCGCAAGCGGATTCAAATCACTGGTCCATTTCCATCCGCGGCTTTGCCGGCCAATTCTCGAAGTCTCTCCTGGTGCTCATTGACGGGCGAAGCGTGTACACCCCGCTTTTCTCGGGCGTCTACTGGGACGTCCAGAACCTGATGCTCGAGGACGTGGAGCGGATCGAGGTGATCCGCGGGCCCGGGGGCACCATTTGGGGCGCCAACGCGGTGAACGGGGTGATCAACATCATCACGAAAAGCGCGAAGGCCACGCAGGGGGTGCTGGCCACAGCGGGTGGGGGCAACGTGGATCAGGGTACCGGCGCCGCGCGCTATGGCGGCACGGTGGGAGGGGATTTTTCTTACCGCATCTACGGCATGGGATTTGTCCGCGGCCCTGAGTTCCACTCGGATGGAGACGGCTTCGACGACTGGCGGATCGGGCAGATGGGGTTCCGGACGGATTGGACGAAGGGCGAGCGGGACTCGTTCACGGTGCAGGGCGACATCTACCGCGGAGAGACGGGGGAGCGCGTGGACCTGGCGTCGTTTGCACCGCCCGCGGAGTTGACGCCGGACGACAGGGCATACGTTTCCGGGGGCAACGTGGTGGCGCGCTGGCAGCACGAGTCGGGGGCCGGTTCGGACACGCAGATTCAACTGTACTTTGACCGCACGATCTTCCAGGACCTGGAACTCGGGGAGACGCGCAACACGATTGATTTCGACTACGTGCATCATGAGCGTCCCCACAAAGGTCACAAGTTCACCTGGGGCGGAGGGGCGAGGGTGAGCCCCAGCAACTTCATTCAAACCTCTCCAGGCGTGAATTTCCTGCCGAACAAGCAGACCGACACCATTTACAGCGGGTTCGTGCAGGACGAGTTCTCTTTTTTCCACGATCAGTTCGTGCTGACGGCGGGCACGAAACTCGAGCACAACAACTTCAGCGGCTTTGAGTACCAGCCAAGCGCGCGGTTGCTGTGGGCCCCCACGAATCACGAATCGTTCTGGCTGGCCGTGACGCGGGCGGTGCGAACGCCATCGCGGCTGGACCAGGACGTGCTGTTTTCCATATTCATCGAAAACACTCCGTCGGGCCCCGTGTATTTCAATATCGCCGGAGACCCCGGCTTCGCCGCCGAGCGGCTGGTGGGATACGAAGCGGGCTACCGCACCACCATTTCCCGCCGCGTGTATCTGGATATCGCGGCGTTCTATAACAACTACAGCGATTTGCAGGGCTACGGGCCGCTCTCGCTCGTCGCGGCGAGCACGCCGGCCCCGCCGCACGCGGTGATCCTGGTGCCGTACGCGAATGTGATCGAGGGGAACACGGCCGGGGCGGAGATTGCGCCAGACTACAAGATTACCGGGTGGTGGCAACTGCGAGGGTCGTACTCCTTCCTGCACATGGGGCTGAGGGACGCGCCCGGATTCACGGACGTGGGGAATTTGCTCAGCTCGTACGAGGGATCGAGCCCCCGTCACGTCGTGGTCTTTCAATCCCAGTTCAACCTGCCCAAACGGTTCGAGCTGGACGAGACATTCCGCTATTCGAGCGCGCTTCCGGCCCAACTGGTTAAGGGATATGAGAGCGCAGACATCCGGTTGGGGTGGCATGTCGCAGAACATCTGGAGTTTTCCGTTGTGGGGCAGAACCTCCTGCAACCCTCTCATGTGGAGTTCGGAGGGGATCCGGGCCCGCTGGTCGGGATCAAGAGGGGCGCGTACGCGAAGCTGGTCTGGAGGAAGTAGCGGGAGCCCGCGTTGAAGGCGGAAAGAGACAGCACGAGACAGGGCCGATGGCAGGGGGCGAGAGTTCACCTCGGAGCGCCGGCGCGGGCGACGGCGTGGTGTGTCGCGCTGATCCTTTCGATGGGCGGTTTCTCGCCGGTCCGAGGCCAGCAATCGCGTCCGAGCGAGTACCAGGTGAAAGCGGTGTACCTGTTCAACTTCAGCCGGTTTGTGGGCTGGCCATCGCAGGCCGCCTCCGAGCCCCTCGGACCGTTCGCCATTTGCGTGCTGGGCAAGGATCCGTTTGGCGCGGTTCTGGATGCCACGCTCGCCGGGGAAAACATAGGAGGGAAGAGCGTAGTGGCCCGGCGCGTGGCGCAAGCGCAGGAGGCGACGAATTGCCGCGTTGTTTTCATCTCTTCCTCGGAGGAAGGCCGGTTAAAGGAAATCCTTGGGGTGCTGGACAAGGCCAGCGTACTCACAGTGAGCGACATCCCGCGGTTCTCTCAGCATGGAGGGATGATCGAGTTCGTGTTGCAGGGGGATCGGGTGCGATTCGAAGTGAACCTGGCGAGCACGGCGGAGGCCGGGCTCACGCTGAGTTCTGAGCTTTTGAAGGTGGCGGTGGCGGTGCGAAGAAGCGCGCAGCCGGGAGGCTGAGGAGAGATGCCCGCAGCCGGACAACAGTCGCTCTCCAGAAAACTGACCAGGATGAGCATCCTGGTGAGCGCCACGGCGTTGCTGCTGGCCTGCGCGGCATTTGTGGCGTACGACCTGGCCACGTTCCGGCAGGCGATTGTGCGGAACCTGTCCGTGCAGGCGCAGTTGCTGGGATCGAACAGCGTGGCGGCGCTGGTGTTTAACGATCCGGAGTCGGCAACGAACACACTGGCGGCGCTGCGCGCGGCGCCAAATGTCGTGTCCGCGTGCGTCTATTCGGCGAATGGCCTGCCGTTCGCAGAGTACGTGCGCACGAAGGAGGTCTCGCCTGCCCCGAGGGCAGAGCTGGGGGAGGGAGAGGAGGAGCGGCACTGGTTTCGCCGCGACGAAGTGATGTTGGTGCACCGGGTCGTATTCCAGGGAAAACGGACGGGCTTCATTTACCTCGAATCGGACCTCCAGACGCTGGGGGAGCGATTGAAACGCTACGTGATGATTTCCATTTTCGTGCTTCTGGGATCCTCGATGGCTGCCGTGGCAGTGTCCACGGCGCTACGAAAAACCATCGTCAAACCCATCGAGGACCTGGCGGCGGTGGCCCGGAGCATCTCACAGGAACGGAATTATTCTGTGCGCGCAGTGGCGCAGGGTGCACCGGCTGAACTTTCCGTGCTGGTGGAAGCGTTCAACGAAATGCTGGTGCAGATCGAGCAGCGCGACCGCGAGGTGCGCGAAGCCCGCGACGGGCTCGAGCATCGGGTGGAGCTGCGCACCGCGGAGCTGGCGGCGGCAAACAAAGAGCTCGAGGCTTTTTCCTATTCCGTGTCGCACGACCTGCGCGTGCCTCTGCGGAGCATTGACGGCTTCAGTTTGGCCTTGATGGAGGATTACGGGGACAAGCTGGGCGAGGAGGCGCGCGGCCATTTCGAAAGGATCCGCGCGGCCACGCGACGGATGGGCCTGCTGATTGATGACATGCTGGAACTGGCGCGGGTGTCCCGCGCGGAGATGCAGCGGGGGCGCGTGGACTTGAGCGGGATGGCCCGGTCGGTGGAGGCGGAATTGCGCAAGGCGGACCCAGGGCGGCGAGTGGAATGCGTGATCGCAGAGGGTGTCGAGGCGGAGGGCGATGCCCGGCTGCTGCGCGTGGTGATCGACAACCTGCTGCAGAACGCCTGGAAGTACACCTCGAAACACGCTTCGGCGCGGATCGAATTCGGGCAGATGAGTTTGAACGGGAGCCGGGCGTACTTCGTAAAGGACGACGGAGCGGGGTTCGATCCCGCATATGCTGGGAAACTCTTTGGGGCCTTCCAGCGTCTGCACGGGGCTGTGGAATTTCCGGGCACCGGGGTGGGCCTGGCTACGGCCCAGAGGATCATCCATCGGCACGGCGGAAGGATCTGGGCCGAAGCCGAGGTGGAAAAAGGGGCGACCTTCTATTTCACTTTTTGAAGAACGAAACGCCAGGAGGAACGCATGAAAGACGAAGTCATTTTGCTCGTAGAAGACAATCCCGACGACGAGGCGCTCACGTTACGCGCACTGAAGCAGAACCAGATCCTAAACCAAGTGGTGGTGGCGCACGACGGCGTAGAAGCGCTGCACTACTTGTTCGCCGAGGGCGCCCACGCCGGCCGCGACACGCAGGAGATGCCGCACGTGGTACTGCTGGACTTGAAACTGCCGAAACTGGACGGATTCGAAGTCCTGCGCCGCATCCGCTCCGACCCGCGGACGCGGCGCCTGCCGGTGGTCATCCTGACGACTTCGAAAGAAGAACAGGACCTGATCAAGGGCTACGAGAGTGGCGCGAACAGTTACGTGCCCAAGCCGGTGGAGTTCGGTGAATTCGTCAACGCGGTCAAGCAGTTGGGGCTGTACTGGCTGCTGTTGAACCAGAACGCCCCTCTCCCCGGGAGAATGTGATGCCCGCGCCGCTGAGGGCACTGATGATCGAAGATTCCGAAGACGACGCGCTGATGCTGATCCGCGAGCTGCGGCGGGGAGGCTACGAGGTTTCACACCAACGCGTGGATTCCGCCGCTGCGCTAAACGCGGCGCTGGACGCAGGCAAATGGGACATCGTCATCTCCGATTATTCCTTGCCGGGGTTTTCGGGGACGAAAGCGCTGGCGCTGCTGCGCAGCCGCGACACGGATACACCGTTCGTTTTCGTCTCCGGAACCATCGGGGAGGAGATGGCCGTCGGAGCGCTGAAATCCGGCGCCCAGGATTACCTGCTGAAGGGCAACCTGACACGGCTGTTCAGCGCGGTGGAGCGGACGCTCGCGGAGGCCGAGGGACGCCGGGAGCGGCGGCGGCTGGAGACGCAGGTGAATCAATTGAGGCGTTTTGAGGCCATCGGGCGGCTAGCGGGAGGGATCGCCCACGACTTCAACAACGTGCTCGGCTCGATTCTGGGCTGGGCGGAACTGGGGCAGGCGGACCTGCCCGAGGGGCACCGCGCGCGCGAGAGGCTGTCGAAGATTCGGGGGCAGGCGGAACGCGCCGCCCTGCTTACCAGGCAACTACTGGCATTCGCCCGGCGGCAGGTCTTGGAGCCGCAGAACCTGGACGTCAACGCGATCGTCACGGAATCCGTCAGCTTGATGGAGAAAGTGATCGGGGAGCACGTGGACATTCAACTCAGCCTGGCGAAGGACTTGGAGCCGGCGTGGGCGGACGGCACCCAGGTGGAACAGATCGTGATGAACTTGTGCATCAATTCCCGCGATGCCATGCCCGCGGGAGGACGGCTGACCATCGAGACGCAGATGACGGAATTGAAGCCCGGAGCGGAGGAGTACCGGTCCTACTTCCGGCCGGGACGCTACGTGCAGCTAACCGTGGCGGACACGGGCACGGGAATGGACGCGGCGACGCTGGAACACATCTTCGAGCCGTTTTTCACGACCAAAGAGGTGGGGAAGGGAACGGGACTGGGCCTGGCAACCGTATACGGAATCGTAAAACAACATAATGGAATCATTGATGTGGAGAGCGAACCGGGGCACGGGACGCGCTTCCTGGTCTATTTGCCACTGGGCCGGGGCGCGGTGGCGGCACGAGAGAAGAAGCCGGCGGTGGAGGTGAGGCGAGGCACGGAAACGATCCTGGTGGCGGAGGACAACGACGACCTGCGGGAGGCCGCGCGGGAAATGATCGAGGCGCTGGGCTACCGGGTGCTGCTTTCTCACGACGGGGAAGAAGCGGTGCAACTGTTCACCGAGAACAGCACCGCGGTGGACCTGGTGCTGCTGGACGTGGTGATGCCGCGGATGAGTGGGCCGGCCGCGCTGGAGAAGATGGCGGTGCTGCGACCGGACGTACCGGCGATTTTCACCACCGGCTACGCCGACGAGGCGGAATCGTTGGCCTCGATGACGCGGAAGAGGCTGGGAATCCTGCAAAAACCTTACGGCACAATCCCTCTGGGGCAGAAAATCCGGGCGTTGCTGGACGAGAAGCATTGAGTGGAGGAGCCCGCGGCCGCGGGGCGCTCGGCCACGTCTCCCACGCTATTGTGATGTGGTTGTTCTTGCCGGCTCTTGCGCTGGCTTTAGGAACGCTGCCTTTCCTGCGCCTATCCACGTTTTCCGCTCAGCGCGGCTGATCCGCGGGTACCTCGAGTTGCTGGAATTGCCGCTTTTCCCCGCGGGGATTGAGGCATAGAATCCCTGTTTGCGCGCCGTGGCTTGCATGGCGAGCAGAGCCAGATGTTTCACCTCCTCAAACCCAATCGGCAGCAAAGCAACGACTCGCGGGGTGCATGGCCGCTGGGCCGGCTGGAAACCGCGGTGATGGAAATCCTGTGGGCGCGCGGCGAGGGACGCGTGCACGAAGTGGCGCGCGGGCTGGACCGGCGGCTGGCCTACACGACGGTGATGACCACGCTCGACCGGTTGTTCAAGAAGGGGCTGCTCGATCGTTCCAAGCAGAATCGCGCCTTCGTCTATGCGCCGCGGATGTCGCGGCGCGAGTGGGAACGGCGCCGCGCGGGCGAACTGGTGGCCGGCTTTCTGAGCGGGCCGGAAACCTCGCGAGAGCTGTTGCTTTCGTGTTTTCTCGAGGCGGTGGGGGAGCAGGATGCACCGCTACTCGATGAACTGGAGCGGAAGATCCGGGTAAAGAGGAAAGAGATTTCGCGGCAGGGCGGGCAATGAATTCCTCCTACGTGTTGCGGCTGATGTGGCTTTGTTTTGCGTCGTTCTTCCTGGTGCATACAGCGCTGGGGATGGTCGCGGCAGCGTCTGCGCCGCTGGTGGGGCGGCTGGCGGAAGGGATGCGGGCGCGCTCCGCGGCGCGGCTGCTGCTGGGGGCGCGGCTGGCGCCGGCGTTCCTGGCCATGGCGGCAGTCCTGGGATTGTGCGTGCCGAGCTACCTGTGGTTCGAGCCGCAGACTGGCGGGGAGCGAGTGGGAATCGCATGCTTCGCCGCAGCCCTGTTGGGAGGGCTGGCGTGGGCGACCGCGTTCGTGCGGGTTTTTCGCGGGATCGCGCGGTCCAGGCGATACGCCCGGAGGCGCGGTGGGATGGACGGCGCACCAGGAATTTACGGGGAACCTTCGCCCGTCTCGGTGGTGGAGGAAACGAGGCCGGTGTTGCTCCTGTGCGGGATCTTCCGTTCTCGAATCATTATCTCGCGCAGCATTCTGTCCGCGCTGCCTGCGGAGCAACTCGATGCGGCTTTGCGCCATGAGCAGGCGCATCGCGCCTCGCGGGACAACTTCAAACGGTTGTTGATGCTGCTTTCGCCGGGCCTCGTGCCGTTTTCCCGAGGGTTCGCCGCGCTGGAACGCAGTTGGGAGAAGGCGGCGGAATGGGCGGCCGACGACGCGGCAACGGCCGGGGACGAGGTGCGCGCCGTTGCGCTGGCGGCCGCACTGGTGCGCGTGGCGCGGATGCGTGTGAACCCGGATCCTCCCCTGGTTGCCTCCCTCACCGCCGCCGGGCGCGGCCTGGAGGCACGCGTGGACCGTCTGCTTCGCCCCCAGCATTTGCCGGCGCAGCCTGGCAGGAGCATCCGCACAGCAGTGGGAGCGGCCGTGCTGGGGAGCGGTTGCGCGGTGGCCGCCGTGTTTCTGGCGCCGGCGGCGCTCTCTTCAATCCATCGCCTCCTCGAAGTACTCCTCCGATAGGACGTCTGTTCCGCGCTCTGAAACCACGGGCCGCCG
>Ga0187819_10002251_pt1 | contig 10192 bp, 9 predicted proteins | sample NC_wetland_sal_i_15_FD_132411 | JGI IMG/M metagenome (GOLD analysis project Ga0187819, IMG submission 132411) | Wetland sediment microbial communities from Neuse River Estuary, North Carolina, USA - SO4_4 | ecosystem: Environmental > Aquatic > Freshwater > Wetlands > Sediment | place: USA: North...
ACATAGTCGCCCACGACAAACGGATGATTAGTAACCGTCGTCACGGTAAAGGTGCCACTGCTGGCGGATACGGACGCGATCTGCACCCCATCGATATTGAGCCCCGGTACAAACTCGATGCCGGCAATGGTGTTGAACCATCCACTCGTTCCCAGGTAATTGCCATTAATCAGGCAGGCGGCGCGCGCGAAGCACTGCACCATCGCGCCGTATCCACTCAGTAGGCTCTTCTTGGTATTGAAAAAGACAGGAGCATAAATCGTGTAGTTCGGTGTCCCGCTCGAGGCCGGCAATAACACGACCACACTATGCTGCGCCCCCGAGTCGTTGATTGCTTCCTGAATTCCCGAACTTGCCGAGCCGACTGCATACCCTGCGCCGTGCGAATAAGATGTAGTAACTGTGATCGTTCCGCTCCCGCTGCCCGGAGCACAACTGCCGCCCGTCACCGGTACAGCCTCCGCCGTGCCGGCTCCCGAGATATAGGCGGAATATTGCGCATTGACATTATTGGTAGTATCCAGCCCCAGCGGACACGGACTGAGGTGGAGCGTATTATTGCCGGCAGTACTGAGATTGTCTGTCGGTGTCTGCAGCCAATTCCAACTCGGTGTCACATAGCGGGCGCTCGCCAGGTTATTGGTCGAGAATTGCGTGCCTGCCGGTTGGATAACATTCTGGCTAGCCGCCGGCGTTGTCGACACGTTTCCTGACCCACCGCCGCTTCCACATGCTCCCCATGTCCCATTGCCCAGCAGGCAGCTTCCCGCAGTGGCCGTACCCGTTCCGAGTTCGTTCGTGGGAACAAGTCCCGAAATCAAATCAGCTTTACCGTAGAAGCCTGCGTCCACATATTGCTTGGGCGCAGCCTGAAGAGGCGCCGCTGGATTGCCCGGTAGGGTTATCGGTCCGGTCACCGTCCCGCCAGCAGTAGACAAATAACTCCCGGCTCCCACGTTGCTTATAGACTGATCGACATACGACTTAGTCGTGATATCTCCCGGGTTAGTCGGAGTAGGGACACTCGGAGAGCTGGCAAAACTCTTAACTCCGCTGATTGTCTCTGTACCGCTCAAATGCACAACCGCGTTGTCGTTGGCCTTCGTCGCCAGTGCCGAATTCACATATTGCATCGAAACCGGCTGCCCGGCCGCTCCTGATCCCGGCGTCATTCTCACTGCCGCCAGGCTCGCCGGAGAAGTCGTCGGCACTACCCAGCTTTCCGTCTTCACTTCGCCCGCCCCGAGCTGGTACACGACGGTGTAATACACTTCTGCCGGAGTTGCCCCCGCATTCGAGACTAAGTTGACGCTCAGCGCCCCATTCGCTCCCAGAGTCACGTTGGTGGATCCTGCCGCTACCGCTGTCCCACTCGCGGTCACAAATGCCGGCCACGTGATGATCAAGGTCCCAACAGCCGCGCTCCCGTCTGCCATGTAGACGGTGTCCAATACCGTTGTTGTTGCCGGCCCATTCTGTTGGGCACCTCCGGAAAGAGGAAGCCCCAAGCCCAAGGCTGTCAGTATCGCAGCCAGCGCCCAATAAGAAAGCCGCCCCATAGGGCGGCGGCCTGCGTCACGCATCGTCTCCTCCATCGAAACCGTTATTGAAATGCGTCGTCCATCTTTGTCGCATCTCTTGCGACAGACAGATGGACTTAGAAATTCATTCTGAGATATCAGAATCGGGGATTTTAATCTCGCACCCCGCACTCTCCTGTGCCCTCTTCGGTGAGCCTTCAGCGATCACGATCATCCCGGCCACTGAGGAACCAATGCTGCTCCCCGCTCCGATCCAGAAACCTCTTCACACTCTCCACATACACTTCGGCAAAATCCGCTACCGGACGCTGGCGCTCAATCAAGGCTCTCGCATCCTCCAGGTCCCATCCCATCGATCCTAGAACCGCCAACGCCATCATCGGCGCCCGGTGTACTCCCGCCGCGCAATGGATGAACACCTTCGCATCCGGCCTTTTCAGCGCGTCCAGCGCGAATTCCACGCCCCGCCGAAACAGGTCCGGCGCCTTTAACTCAAAATCATCATCCGTCGGATTCCACAACACTTCGATGCCGTGCTCCTCCGGCCCTAGCTTCCGGTCATCGCACTCAACCTGCATGTCGATGATGTGCGTGATTCCTTCCCCCGCCACCTTCGCCATGTTCTCCGGTGTCCAGATCCCACCACCAACCGCAATCCGGGGGATCAACCAAGAAATGTCCATCGTCCTGTGTGAGCTCTTTCGGGTATCCCGTCCCGGCGTCCGTGCCGAGCCGTCCCACTCTTGCCGCCGTCCTCGTTGCGGAGACTGGGCGGGGCTTTTGACCCTCCCCACCCAAACCGCCACCAGTTCTCTTTGCACGGCCCCGCCCTTCATTCTACGGTATCGCTCCACCCCACCCCGAACTTCCTGGCTGGGCTGCCCCATTTCTCGCGCGTTCTTGGCGCGAGAAGCGGGAATTGTCCTTACGCTACAGACGGATCTTTTTCCTCCTCACTGCCTTCGGAAGGTTCCTCTTGGTTGTCTCCTTCAAGATCTTCCACCCGCTTCGCCGGAATCACCACGATGTCCTCGTCGTCATCGTGCACGAGCGGTTTGTCGGAAATGTCCAATCGGTCCAGCAGGGTCTTCGCCAGGCAGTCTTCGTCCTTCGTTGCCTGACTCCCGTCCATCGATGCCGGAAAAATGTGCGCCATTTCGAATAAATACTTCATTGGCGCCAATTGCCCTTTTTCTCCCTCACCAATGACCGCCTGAGCCATTTTCCCGGCGTGTTCTTCCACCAGCTTGGAGATGTCCTTTCGCACCTCCTCTGGATTCAGTTCGTTCTCCTCCGCTGTTCTTTTCTTCTTCGTGCCTTTCTTTGCTTCCACCTTCTTCTTTGCTTTTTTCTTGATCATTGCCGTAACACTCGGATTGCCTAAGATTTCCATATCGTGCTAAAAGCAGAAGGCGCGCCCTGAAGCGCGCCTTCGTCTGAGGATGTCTTCTCAAGTGCTCTATAACTTAAGGATACCAAATTACTGAGGGTATTTGTAACATCATTACCAAGTTTTTATTTATCATCGTCACAGTCACTTAGGAGCAATTCCTCCAACTTACCCCCTTGACAAGAGTTCTCGCCACACGAAACAAGCGGATCGAGTAACCCAACTTCCAGCAGGATGCCGCCCAGCAGATCCAGCGCTAGCAGGAGTCTTCGATGAACCGTCATCCTCGTGCAACCCAGGAGCCGGGCCGCATCCTCGTGCTCGTATTCTTGCAGCACGATGCGTCCGAGAACCTGTTGCGAAAACTCATCCAGCCGATTCAGGCACTTCTCCATGTCATGTACGAAAATGACGCGGCCCTCGAATGTAACAACAGTGTACGAAGTCACCTTGCTCCGAAAGAACTCCCGCCCCAACAACGACGGCAGTCTCCCCGTCTCGATCGAGTACCGCATGTAGCGCCTTAACATCGCCGCCGTGCGTCCCCGATAAATTCGCCGCTGCCGATCCTTTTCGTATTCATCCGCCGCTCGGGAGCGTTCCTCCGAGGCGTGCCCCACGTCGCGCCGGTGTTGCGAGACATCGGTATCTCGCGCCTCCGCTGGCAAGAAATCGGCCGCATCCTTTCCCGGATGCCGGTGCGCCGGCAAGTTGTCGATCGGAACAGTACCTTTTGACCTCCCTCGCCTTGAGTATTCCGGATTTGTCGCCCCACCCGGCCGCTCCCCTGCTGCCGCGATAAATGGAATCATTTCACTCATGCCACACCTCCCACAGCTCCCAGGTCCGATGACTCCTCAGTTACATCGCCTTCGAATGTCTTGACTTGCGGGTGCGGACCAACAGGAAGCCGCAGCCTGCTCGGTTTCTTCTTGGGGATCGGCAAATCCGCTACCTTGGGCTGGCACTTGTCGCAATACACCACTCCCGCGCCGCGCTCTCGCACCCACAATCCTCCGCAGTGCTCGCAATATTTCAATTCCACAGGCACATTGCTCTTCTCGCTGTTCTTACCATCGCTTGTCATCACTCCTCCGAATAATTCCAACCAGGATCTTTTTCCCCAGTTACTCTGTCATGCCCGCACATCGCGGGAAGGTTAGTGGAATAGCCAAGCCAAAGACAAAAAAACCCTGCGCTGATTCCCGCACAGTCGCGGAAACCGAACGCAGGGCTCGTTTCTCTTACGATGGCCTGCTTGAGCTATTTAGTTCGAGTGATTTCTAAGAAGCCGCCGCTTCTGCGCCAATCTTGATGTGGTCGCGAACCTCCCTTCGCTTCTACAGTTTTTGCGCGACCTCGTCGTCTACGCCCGCACCCTCCCGTTGCCGGAAGTAACCTTCCTCGTAGCCCGACTTCAACACGCGCCCGTTTTGCATCACCACGCTCACCTTCCCTGTGAAGCGAAGCGATAACAGCAAGCGCTCCATGGATGCCGACAAGACTTCGGCTGCCTTGACTTTCCGCCGAAATTCTCCGAAGTTGCTCTCCTCGTTGAAGTTATCTGGTTGACTCGTCATGGTCTTGTACCATAGAGCATTTTGGTCTCTCAGATTCCGCGATCCTATAGCTGTGAATTTTCTCAGTCAAGGTTGGATGGACACACTTAGCCTGTGGAAATCTTTCCGCCGGCCGGGTGCCCCATTTCTCGCGCGCCTTTGCGCGAGAAGTGGGGATTTTCAACCACCGGAGTGAAGCGCGCGATCGCATCCCGCTTTTTGCGGCGCAGCAAGGCACCTGCTCCCACCAACTGTCCTGACTTCCCCCACTTAGCACCACCCTATAAGCCGGTGCTATACTCCGGCCCATGAAGTTCAAAATCCTGCAAGATAATCTCCGCAAAATCCTCTGGGACCGCATCGAAGCAGGTGAACTCACCGGACTCCGCCTTGCCCAGCAAACCGGATTCAAACAAGCCCACATTTCCAACTTCCTCAATCGTAAACGCGGCCTCAGCATCGAAGGCATGGATAAAGTCCTTTCTGTCCAGCATCTTTCCGTCCTCGATCTCCTCGATCCCGCCGAAGTCAACAAACGCGCTTCCATCCTTCCTCCCAGCGGAGATGAATTCGAAAACGTTGTTCTCACTGACCCCTTCACCGCTGCCACCCAACCCCTCATCGTCAGCATGCACGTACAGGAAATCCTCAAGTTCAAGAAGTCCTTCCTTCACAAGCTCAAAGCCGAAACCGAGGGTGATCGTTCCTCCTGGCAGCGTTTCGTCCTCATCAAGCTCGATCCCCGGGAAGCGTCCATGTCTCCCCGCCTCATGCCCGGAGCCACCCTCCTGATCGATCGCCATTACAACTCACTTAAGCCATATCGCAAGGGCGAATTTAATATGTACGCTGTTCTGAAAAACGATACTTGCGCGGTGAGATACGTCGAACCGGCCGGAACCCACCTCATCCTCCGCCCTCATAACCAGTCCTCACCCATCGACGTGATCCCCATTGCAGACGGAAAATCCGCCGCGGATTATCTGGTAGGCAGGGTTTGCCAGGTCAGCCTGGAAGCCTAGATATTTTTTAGGAAGCTCTACTTCTGAGTCCCCGCACCCTGCGAATCGTACGAGTAGATCACTTGCTCGCCGTAAAGTACTTCCGTGGACCACCATCCCAGAATGCCGGCGACACTCAGGACGGCGAAAAGCAGGCTCATCGCCGGCCATGGCCAGCGTATGCATTGCCGCTCTTTACTACCCTCAGAAGTTTGCACCAGAGGCGTCCACAACAGGATTCCCCCGGCGGCGCCAACGATGAACAAGCTGAATTCCATGTAAGGAGGTTCCGCGATAAAGCGTTCTTGATAGTGATGCACGGTGGCGTCCACCGCGAGAAAAAGTAAGACAGCAGGAATCAGGGCGAGCACCCAGCGCACCGCCGACCGGGGCTTTTCGCGCCGCGCTCTCACGCCCCAGGCAAACAGACAAAGGGCGAACGAAATCAGGCCATCGAAAGTCGCGCCGCGCAACACCATGATCTGATCGTGCAGCTGTCGCAGCCGCAGGGTTGCGTCCTCGCCCTTCAGCAGCAGAGCGTTTTCTTCCAGGCCAAAAATGTCTCGCGCGCTTTTGATCAGGTCCTCTTCCTTCTCGCGATCCGTGGAACTCATGTAGCGCCCTCTCGTGTAACGCCCTCTCGGGCTGAGGATCCGCTGGCAAGGGCAGGCCGGCTCCTGCGGTAGCGAGGCCTTCCCCGGCGCAGGGTTACTCGTCCCCGCCGGCGGCGTGTCACTCCCTTCGTCCATGCAGCAGTCCTGTTTCTGCGACTGCGAATCGCCCTTCCCCTCATGGGGCGCCGTCCCCGCATTCGGCAGGGCGCTGCCGTCTGGCTGGCAGCAGTTCGATTTGAGACATTCGAAAGTCTTGATCTTGTCTGCCAGAGTTGGGCTTGCTGCCGCTGCATTCAGCAAGTGGTAATGGTCCGTGTTGCAGGCGACGCTGGCGATTATGCGGTCTTCGGTCATCGCCATGCGCAGCACCCACGGAACGTGCAGGTCATCGTCATTGAAGAAATCCTGCGCAATCCGCGATACGGCCGAGCCCAACGTGAACGCCATCGCAAACAACAAAACCCCGGCGACCGTTTGCAACTGTCGCTCCTTGACCAAATTTACAAGCCGTTCGAGCGGATTCTCGCCCTGGAAAAAGAACAAGTGAATGAACAGGAGCACCCAGGGCAGAGCGAGCGCTCCCACAATGGTGGTGTCGAATGCGATCGTAAGAGCGCCCATGAAGTGCCTCCAATCCTAAGAGAACTACCGGGTGCAGTCCGCAACCGTGCTTGATACCATCCGGCCGTTGGGCATTCTGGCCGTCATGGCTGCTTGATCGAGGCAAAGCGGACAATGCCGCTGCCTGCACCCTGTGAGCGGTCGAACACCGTGTAATAGTTGTTCATCAAGGGCAATCCCAGGATGGATTGATTCACCGGGTCTTGTGAGCCTGCCGCGGCGATCTGGAATGCCGCCTGGCCTGGCTTGGGAAAGTCCTCCTGCCAGTAAGTTTGCGGCGAACACACCAGTGCCACCGAACCGCCGTTCGCGCCCGTAAGGTTGAACGTGATCGTCGGCCACTCCGCCAGATTCAGCAGCGACGAGGCGATTCCGTTCTGCGAGGCATGGCGAATGATGCCAATGAACTTGGAGCTCACTTTTTCCAGCGATGCCAGCACGGCCTGAAAAACGTCGTTGGAGAGAACCAGCGCGCTCGTGCCGCTGTCGACAATGCAATTGGACACGGCGGTGTTGGCATACTGGGCCTGAAGCGGCTGCGCCTTGACCGCGGCGCAACCCTCGACCTGCGTGGAAATCAGATTCACGTTGTAGTAAACGTCGTGCAGCACGTCGACGTCGACGAAGTCGCCCGTGTATAACACGCCTTCCTCCGAGCCGTCGTCGCCCCCGCCAAGAATGAAAATGCCATTGTTCCAGGGATCGGCGGCAATCGCCGACTTGTTGTTGCTGGCGCAACGCACCCACGAGCGCAAGGTGTAAAAAGCGAACTTGTTGAGAGTCAGTCCCTGGGCTTCCAGTTCCGTGAAGTAAGGGTCAATCTCAACCGGCTGCATTTTCTTGGTGAGCTCGTTAAATTGTTTCGAGGCATTGGCGAAGTTGGCGGCGGGAAAGGGCCAGGGAAAAGTAACTGGCGGGTTGACTTTCTGGCGGGTGAGGTAATCCTTCAGGTCAAAAGCTGTGTTCAGGCTGAGATAGGCCAGTCCCATGATGCCATCCACGCCCGTAAAATTGTTCGCGGCCTGGGCGACCGTGATCGCAATGGGCGCCGAGGGCAGGGTTAGCTCGTTGCCCTGGTCATCGCCGAACGTAAGCGTAGTGTCGACGACGGGGCCGATCCACCCGCCGGTTCCGTAAAGCACCTGCTGCGCGATCGAGGTAGCGCTCATGTCTGTGTCTTGCGCCGCCTGATACACCGACGGCACCACGGCGAGCGTGCTGCTCCCGGTATCGAGAATGACATTGGCGGGGACACCGCCGCTGCCGATCCGGATGGTCGCCGAGTAATCGCTGCCATCAAACACGTTGGTGATGGGAATGCGAATCGTCTTGGGCGCCGCATTGCCGGTTTGCGAAGCCATGCTTTTCGCTGCCCGGATATGGCTCTTCTTTGGTTTGTGACTGGATTTGTTCGCTTTCGCCGTCATATTGCGTCCTTTCCCAGTAAATTTGCACGTTGCCGCGTATTCGTGGAGCGCCGGCCAGGTTGCAAATTGCACTTCACTTCAAATCCGCCAGGTCTGCCTGCAGTTGCTGCATGCTGAATCCCTGCGGAGTTTTTTTCTTCCCCGTCAAATAGTCGTTGCTGAGAATTGCGTACGCCTCTTCGCAATACGCTTCCCAGAATGTCCACGTCATGGTCTGCAGCGCTCCCCAGGTCACGACCGTAACGCCGCGGGTGTCGTAGGCCATCACCGGAACCGCGTGTCCTCCCCATGATCCCGGCTTGCCGTCGCCCGTTGCTCCGCCCGGAGGCACCGACCAAGGCTGATGATTCTGGGTCTGCGCCTGCGCGCTGATCGGCAACTGCAGCCCGATGTAGCATCCGCCGAAGATGTACACCGAATCCATGATGTGGATGTGATTGGCTGGTTCGAGCGCGATGTAGGCCCCAATCTGGTCTCCGGCAATACCAGTTTGCCGCCAGTAGTTCAGCACATCGATCTCAACCGCTCCATTGTCATTGGCTCCGGTTGTCGGGTTGTAGCCGGTAATCGCCGAGTACGCGGCCACAATCTCGTTATCGCTGGGCGTCACCATCTTCTTCCCGGCGTTCGCCGTCCACTCCATGATCAGGTGCCCGGCGGCCGCGCACGTGCAGTCGCCGATCTGGTCGTTGTCCATCATGCCCCAGTTCTTTACCTTCGTGGTCAGATCGAACTCCGCCGGAGGCGTGGGCAGCGCCGGCGTCACATAAGACGCCAGCAGCAGCGTCCGCGGATCATGCCGCGCCGCCTGCTTGCCCAGTTTCAGTTTGCGCGGATCGACCCGCGTCGGATCGTCTCGCAAGGCAACGTTCTTGCGCGAATCCGGAAGTGACAGGTCCAGCTTCTTCACAGCCATGAAGTTCTCCTTTGGCGAAAATCAGAAGTGAGAGTCGACACCAAGCCCTCCGCCCGCAACCAGCGCGAACGGAGGGGGTAGAGCAACAACTCTAGGGGGGAAGAAATTCGCGCGAATCTTAGCCCCAGAACCGGGCGCGGTTCAAGCAAGGAGCAGTTTTGTTACGAAAACCGAACAAGCCGCGACGACGCCTGCGCCTTGTCATCCTGAGGCGCGTTCTTTGCGCCGAGGACCTGTGCATTTGCCGGCAGCGGATCCGCATGCGTGCGGATGCACAGGTCCTTCGCGGCAAAAAGCGCCGCTCAGGATGACAAAGGGTGTTGACGGAGATTATGTGCTCGGGTGGCGGATCAACATTGGCCGCGCCTCCGGTTCGGGAGGCCTCACGCTTTGAAGTGGGCGCCTGGGCCTACTCACTTCACCAGCGCCCCGTACACAATCTCCCGCAGGCCGCGACGCGACGGCCCCGCCTGCACAAACGGCATCTGCAGCATCATCACTGCGAGTAGCTTCTCGTGCGGATCGACCCAGAAATACGTTCCCGCCGCGCCCGCCCAGAAGTAATCGCCGACCGAACCCGAAACCGGCGAGTGGCCGGGATCCGTGCGAACCGCGAAGCCGAGCCCGAAACTTTGTCCCATCTCAGGCAGGGGTGTCAATTCCTGCGTAGCCGAGAGCATTCCGACTCGCGCAGCGTCCGGTGGAACCTGATCCGACGTCATCACCTCCAAAGTCTTCGGCGAGAGCAAACGGACGCCGTCGAGTTCTCCGCCGTTGACCAGCATCTGGCAGAAGCGCGCGTAATCGGAAGCCGTCGAAAGCATGCCGCCTCCGCCCGAAAACCACTTCACTTTTTCTTTCGTCAGATCCTCGGCTGTCTCAAACCCAGGCCGCTTGCCGGTGGCCGGGTCCACTTGCGGCTCAGCCAGCCGTGCCGCCTGCGCGGAATCCAGATAGAACGCGGTGTCATGCATGCCAAGAGGTTTCGTGATGCGCTCTTCCACAAAGCGGTCGAACGGCATCCCGGAAACTACTTCAACGATTCTTCCCAGCACGTCGACCGACATGCCGTACTCCCACGTGCTGCCCGGCTGATGCGCCAGCGGTAGCTTCGACAACTTGG
>Ga0187819_10002253_pt1 | contig 10188 bp, 6 predicted proteins | sample NC_wetland_sal_i_15_FD_132411 | JGI IMG/M metagenome (GOLD analysis project Ga0187819, IMG submission 132411) | Wetland sediment microbial communities from Neuse River Estuary, North Carolina, USA - SO4_4 | ecosystem: Environmental > Aquatic > Freshwater > Wetlands > Sediment | place: USA: North...
CGGCCCTCCGGGCACGAACTCGCGCCCCAGCACTGCCTCCTCCAGCGCCACTCGCTCGGGAAGAAACGGATTGCAGTAAGCCAACTGGGCCACGGACGAAAGCAAGTGGCGGTCTCGTTTTGAGAATGCCATATACACCAAGTGTACAATCATGTTCATTTGTTGTACATGTTATTTAGGGTCAAGCCCGGCAATCCGGCGCTATGATGTTGATACAAGGGCGCTTGGCCCCCCAATTCTTTGGAGCCAGAAATGCCGATACCAAGGCATGGCGATGAAAACAGATCAACCAGCCCGGTCGCACGGTTACGCCGCCCTGCTTCAGGATGCGCCGTTTCAGTCGTTCCTCTGGACGCAGTTCCTGGGCGCCTTCAACGACAACGTCTATAAGATGATCGTCTCGGTGGGCGCGGTCGAGCTGGCCGCCAATCAACTACTCGGCGCGCGGTATCTGGCTCTCGCGGGCGCGGTCTTCGTTCTGCCATTCCTGCTGTTCGCCGGATACGCCGGCCAGCTTGCCGACTGGCACAGCAAGACCCGCGTGCTGCAGGTCACCAAGGCGTTCGAGATCTTGATCATGGGCGTCGGAATGATCGCGTTGTCGCTTCACAGCCTGAATCTGCTGCTGGTGGTGCTGTTTCTATTGGCGATGCAGGCCAACTTCTTCAGCCCGGCCAAGTATGGAATCCTGCCCGAGATGCTGGAGGAAGCGCAACTGACGCGCGCCAACGGATTGCTGGAGCTGACCACGTTCGCGGCCATCGTGCTCGGAACTAGCGTCGGATCGTTTCTGTTCGCGCGCTGGAAAGGCGAGCCGCTGATGCTGGGCGGCGTGTTGCTGGCCATTGCGATCGCCGGATCATTCACCAGCCTGTTCATCCGCAAAGTCCCGGCATCCGGATCTAGCGAGCCGTTTCATTGGAATCCATTCGGCGAGATCTGGGTCGGAACCAGGCGCCTTTATCAGGACCGCGCTTTGTGGCTCACAGTAGCTGGAATTTCCTACTTCTGGTTTGTGGGCGCGCTGTTCCAACTCACGGTGATACTGGACGGCAGCGAGTCGCTGCATCTGCCGGAGACGCGCACCGGTCTGCTGGTCACCGCGCTGGCCGTGGGGATCGGCCTCGGCAGCATCGCCGCCGGATGGCTTTCAGGCGACCGGGTGGAAATCGGACTGGTACCGTGCGGCGCCGCGGCGCTCGGCCTCTCCTCGGTAATGCTGGGCTCGGCGCACTCGTTCGGCTCGACGGTAGCGTGGCTGGCGTGTGCGGGATTTTCCGGCGGATTGTTCATCGTGCCGCTCAATGCCTTCCTGCAGGACCGCGCCGCGCCGGAAGAGAAAGGCCGGCTGCTGGCCACTAACAATTTCTGGAACATGATCGGCGTCATTGCTGCTTCCGGCGTGCTGTATGTGTTCCATGACCTCCTGCATTGGAACCCGGCCCACATTCTGGCCGGATTGGGCGTGGTTACTCTAGTGGCCACACTGTACATCACCTGGGTGGTGCCCGCCGCGTTGCTGCGGTTGCTGATCTGGGCGTTCACACAGATTTTCTTCCGCATGCGGGTGGTCGGCGCCAAGAACTTGCCCTTGAAGGGCGGCGCGCTGATCGTTTCGAATCACGTTTCCTACGCCGACGCCATTCTGATCGGCTGCGTCTCACCGCGGCTCATCCGCTTCCTGATGTGGCAGCCGCTGTACGAAAACAAGTGGCTGAATCCGGTATGCCGGCTCTTTGACACGATTCCCTTGGCCCAGGGCGCTCCGAAAGAAGCCTTGCGGGCGCTGCGCAACGCTCGCGCGGAACTCGAGCGCGGCCAGCTGGTATGCATTTTCCCGGAAGGCGAGCTGACGCGCACCTCGCACGTGAAGCCTTTCGAACGCGGTGTGGAGCTCATCACCCGGGGGCTGGACGCCACGCCGGTGATCCCGATTTACCTGGATGGACTGTGGGGCCATGCGCTCAGCCTGAAAGGCGGGCGCCCGTTTGCGTCGCGGCTGCGCCTGCGGCAGGAAGTGACCATTTACATCGGCGAGCCAATGCTGGCGAGCGCATCGGCCAGCGAACTTCACCAGCGCGTGCTTGAACTAGGTTACCAGGCGGCGGAATGCCGCAAGAACCAGAATACGACGCTGTCGCACCGCTTCATCACTGCCGCGAAGCGCCACTGGAATTCCGTGGCCCTGGCGGATTCCACGGGCCGGCAACTGAGCTTCGGCGAAACGCTCACGGCGTCCGTGCTGCTCAAAAGATGGATCGGCGCGAACTGCGCCAGGTCACGTTGTATCGGTTTGCTCTTCCCGGCTTCCGTGGGCGGGGCGCTGGCCAACCTCGGCGTGACGCTCGCCGGGAAGACCGCCGTGAATCTGAATTTTACCGCCGGTGAGGGCGCGCTGCAGCATGCCGTCCAAGCGTGCGGCATTGAGACGATCCTGACCTCGCGGGTGTTCATCGAAAAGGCCAAGCTGCCGGAATTACCGGGGCTCGTGTACCTGGAAGATCTCCAAGCCGCATTCACGCCTGCGAAGAAGTTCGCCGCCATGTTGGCAGCCAGGGTTCTTCCGGCGCGGCGCCTGGCAGTGCGCGCGAAACCGGACGACATGGCCGCAGTCATCTTTTCGAGCGGCAGCACCGGAACGCCCAAGGGAGTGATGCTGTCTCACTGGAACCTGATCGCCAATGCCGAAGCTACCGCGCAGGTCTATTCAGTCAGCTCTGCGGACTGCATGCTAGGTGTACTACCGTTCTTCCATTCCTTCGGCTACACCTACACGCTCTGGTTCCCGCTGCTGCACGGATTCAAGGCCGTGTTTCATAACAACCCGACCGAGGCCAAGATCATCGGCGAACTGGCCGGCACGCATCATCCCACGTTGTTCCTCTCCACTCCGACCTTTTGCCTGAGCTATCTGCGCAAGTGCACCCGCGAGCAGTTCGCCAGTATTCGCTACCTGCTGGTCGGAGCTGAGAAACTGCGGCCCGCGCTGGCCGCGTCGTTCGAAGAGAAGTTGGGCGTCACGCCGCTGGAAGGCTACGGATGCACCGAGATGGGCCCGGCGATCTCGGTCAATGCGGGCGATAAGGATCGTGGCGGTTACCAGGCCGGCACCGTGGGCCGCCCGTTGCCCAATATCTCCCTCCGTATCGTGAACCCGGAAACGTTCGAGCCGCTGGCGCAGGGTGAGACGGGGCTACTGCTGGTGAACGGGCCGAGCCGCATGCTGGGCTACCTGGGCGACGCCGAAAGAACAGCGCACGCTCTCCATTCCGGCTATTACGTGACCGGCGACCTCGCGTTCGTCGATGCCCAAGGGTTCATCCACATCGTCGACCGGCTCTCGCGCTTCAGCAAGATCGCGGGCGAAATGGTGCCGCACCTGAAGTTGGAAGAGGCACTCGCGGAGCTGATCGGAGCGGGCCATTGCGTGGTGACCGGTGTTCCCGACGAGCGCCGCGGCGAACGCCTGGCAGTGTTGTATTCAGGTGACCGGTTCACGCCCGCCGATATGATCGCGCACCTGGAAGCCGCGGGCCTGCCGGCGCTCTGGATTCCGAAGCGCGACCAGTTCATCCAGGTGGAAGCGATTCCAGCGCTCGGGACCGGGAAGGTCGATCTTCTTCGCGCACGGGCGATTGCCATGGAATCGCTGAAGACCGACGTGGTGAGCCAATGACGACCTCGCGGCGCCAGCTCACTTATTGGATCGCGGGACTATCCCTGCTTGCGGCGGCTTTCCTTCTGTTTGCGCCGCCAATTGCGCAAGACGAGAGCTACCATGTCTTCGCCGACGGCAGAACGATCCTGGGCATCCCGAACTTCTGGAACGTTGTTTCCAACCTCCCTTTCGCGGTCGTTGGGATTCTGGGTTTATGGAAGCTGCGCGGACCCGTCAATCGCGTGCTGTTCGCTGGTGCGTTGTTGACCTGCCTGGGATCGGCTTATTATCACTGGGCGCCCAGCGACTCACGGCTGATTTGGGATCGTCTGCCCATGACGCTAGTGTTCATGTCGTTTCTGGCGTCGATCGCCTCGGACCGGAACCCCCGCACGACCGTCCGCCTGCTTTTGTTTCTGCTGGCATGCGGCGCGGGCAGCGTCATTTGGTGGAGCATAACCAACGATCTACGTCCGTACGTGCTGGTCCAGTTCGGGCCGATGTTGATTCTGCTTCCGCTGCTTCGATACGTTCCGGGCAGACGGGATTTGTGGGCGATTCTCGGGCTTTACGGGCTTGCGAAAATAGCGGAGCTTTGCGATCGTGCTGTCTACTCAGTTGCGCCTGTCAGCGGACACACTTGCAAACATATTTTGGCTGCGCTTGCGGCATATTACATTTTCCGGTGGCGATTGAGTTCGCGGACTGACTCGACGGGTGCGCGCTCACTGTGCACCGATGGTATGGCTACGTTGCGGGCCATACCGGGCTAGCGGAGGAGTTCCATGACCGTTCTCATCTTCGCGGCGATTGTGGCGCTGGTCTGGTTGATCCTGGCCAGCCGAATCCGGCGGCTCGAAGAGCAGGCTGAAAGGGACGCCAAGGCGCGGGACGGGGAGAGCGAAATCGTCGCTGGGCTTCTGCGCCGCGTGTGGGAACTCGAGAAAGGCCAGGCTGCGCGTCAACCGGTTGTTACCGAGACTGCTCCAGTCGTTGAGACGCCCATCATCACGCCGGAGCCTTTGCCGGTTCCCCCGGAACCGATGCCCGTTGCTTCGGAGCCGCTTCCGGCCGTCGAGGAAGAACCTCAGCACGTCACCCCTCCGCCGCTACCGGTGTTCGCGCAGCAATCGGCGCCCCAACCGGAGCCGCCACGAGCGACCTGGCAGGACCAGCTGCGCACGAGCATGGGCGGACCGGAATGGGAGGCCGTCGTTGGCGGAAGCTGGCTCAACAAAGTCGGCGTCCTGGTGTTGGTGATTGGCGTCGCTTTGCTTTTAGGTTACGAATTCACGCGCGTGGGCCCTGGCGGGCGCGTCGGCATCGGCATGGCCGCCGGCCTCACGATGCTGATTGGCGGGGCGCTGCTGGAGCGGCGAGCGGGCTACGCGATCTTCGCGCGCGGGCTGGTGGGAGGCGGTTGGGCGGCCATCTATTTCACGACGTACGCGATGCATGCGTTGCCCGCGGCCAAGGTTATCGACAATCCGTATGTGGCCAGCGCGTTGTTGCTGGCCGTGGCCTCCGCGATGATCGTGCACTCGTTGCGCTATAAGTCGCAAACGGTCAGCGGGCTGGCCTACTTCATCGCCTTCGCCACCCTCGCGCTGAGCGAAAGCACGCCGTTTTCAGTGCTGGCGCTGCTACCTCTCGCGGGCTCGCTGTTGTTCCTGGCCTACCGGTTCGACTGGCACAAGATGGCCGTCTTCGGACTTTTCGCTACCTACGCCACGGTTGCCTCGCGGCCCGACGTGGGCGCGCCGCTTTCTACCACGCAGGCGCTCTTCGGCAGCTACTGGCTGTTGTTTGAGGCGTTCGATCTAATGAGCCTGCGGCGGAGAGGCGCGGGGTGGCGCGTCGAGTCGTTGATCCTTCCGGGGAACGCTCTGGGATTTCTGGCGCTCTCGCTGGTGAAGTGGCATCGAGCGGCCCCGGCGCACTTGTACCTGGCCCTCGCCGCCGGCGCAGGGTTGTACCTGGCCAGCGCCCTGCTGCGCGTTCGTCTGCGGCCACCGTCCGGATTCGCGGAAGCGACGGCCACTGTCGCCCGGATGGCCGCGGGCTCCTATGAAGGCCCGATCACGCTGGCGGCAGCCTTGGCGACTGCGGCCATTTTCCGCGGAGCGCACGGCGAATGGATCAACCTCGGGCTGCTGATCGAGGGCGAGGTTCTTTTCTTAACTGGGTTCCGCTTTCGACAAACGTACCTGCGAGGCTTAGCGGGGGCAGCATTTGTCGGATCCGTTGGAAAGATCTTCATTGCGGATCAATGGGCAGGCCATACCATCACGCTTGCAGCGCGGCACTGGGCGGAAACAACACCGGTTACGTTGCTGGCCGCGCTGACATTCTATTGCAATCGTCTGTTTCGAGTAGCCGAAGGCGCCGTTTACACTTGGACGGCTGCCGGCCTGGTCACGCTGGTCATCGGCTCTGAAGCGCCCGAGCAATATCTCTCCGCCGTCTGGCTGGTCTTCGCCGCCGTGCTGTTCGAGTGCGGCATCCGGACGCGCGAAGCGGAGTTTCGCTACCAGTCCTACGTAGTGGGCCTGCTGGGCACGGGGACCTCATTCCTGATAAAAGGCGTGGGAGTTTGGAAAGGATAGCTCCCCTCGGAGGCCGTGTCTCTCGCAATTACGACCGTGCTGTGCTGCGGCATGAGTTGGCGCGTGTTTCGTGCCATGCCCGACCGCATTGGCGAGCAGGAGCGAGCGTGGTGCCGCGACCTATATGCGGCGGCCGGCACGTTGTTCGTGCTGACACTCGCGTGGCTCGAACTGCCGGCGGCACTGGTCGCCTTGGCTTGGGCCGTCACCGGTCTCATCTTGCTCGAACTCGGGTTCGGCGCGTCTCTAGGCCGGTTCCGGCTTTGGGGAAATCTGGTCGCCGCAGTGGTCTGTGGCCGGTTGTTCCTCGCGAACTTCACCGAACTGGGCGACACGCTGCATGTCTCGCACCGGATACTGACCGTCGTTCCGATCCTGGTTTCGCAGTACTACGTCTGGTGGCGATACCGGCAGGCGCAGGTGAGTGGATGGGAGCGGAACCTCGCCCGGCTCTATCTGTACGCGCCGGCGGTGCTGGGAGTTGCCCTGGCGCGGTTTGAATTGGGCCGGACGCTTGCAGTAGTCGGATGGGCCCTGTTCGGACTGGTGTTATATCGATTCGGGCTAACGCGCAACATCGCGGACCTGCGCTGGCAGAGTTTCGCGATAGCGGCCCTGTCTTTCTGGCGGAGCTGGAACACCAATTTCTACATTCCAGAGAGCCTCGGTGGCATCGGGGCGCGGGTGCTGACCGGCGCCGTCGTGATCGCGGCCTTTTATTGCGCCCAACTCATCTCGCCCCGCGATTCTGCCGAAGCCGGGAGCCGCGGCCTAGAGGACCGGCACGCACGCGCCTACTATTCGCTGTTGGCCTCGGTGCTGCTGGCGGTACTGCTGTTCTACGAAGTCTCCGGCGGCATGCTGACCATGGCTTGGGGAGCGGAGGCGTTGGCTCTGTTGGGCGCCGGGTTCCCGCTGCGCGACCGTCTCCAGCGCCTCTCCGGTCTCGCGCTGTTCCTGGTCTGCGTGCTCAAGTTGTTCCTCTACGATCTGCGGCAACTGGAAACCGTGAACCGCATCCTGTCGTTCATCGTGTTAGGCATCATTCTGGTGGGCGTGTCCTGGATCTACACTCGCTTCCGCGACCGCATCCAGCGGTATTTGTGAGGCAGACATGTTTGGAAAACCTTTCTTAGCGGTCTTGGCATTGATGGTGGTGTGCGGCGCCGTGGTTTCCCTGGGAAAACCCGATCCCGCCGTGAGCTTCGACTCCGCGCGCCAGCTCTGGTCCGACGTCCTGCGCGATGCCGACGACCTGGGCCTCCAGCTAACCCGAGTGTCGGCTTACAAAGAGATGCAACTGGGAGACCAGATGGCGGGCGAAGTTGGACGCTGGGGAAAGGAGGATCCCGAAGCGACGCGCTACGTCGCCGCTGTCGGCGCGCGGCTTGTTCCGGGAGTGAACCGCAAAGCCATCCGCTACCACTTCCACGTGCTGCAATCTCCGGGAGTCAATGCCTTCGCTCTTCCTGGGGGGCACATCTACGTGCTGAGCGGGATGTTGGATTTTCTCCAATCGGAAGCGGAACTCGCGGCGATTCTGGGCCACGAGATGTCGCACGTGGATCTGCGGCACTGCATCGAGCAGTATCAATACCAACTGGCGCTGAAGAATGTGGGCGCCGAGGATGTGGGAGCTATCGCCGGCCTTGCCCATGCGCTTGTCGCGATCGGCTACCGGCAGGACCAGGAGCTGGAAGCCGATCTCTCAGGTCAGCGGCTCGCGGTGGAAGCCGGCTACGATCCGTATGCTGCACCTGGCGTGTTTCGCAGGATGCAAGTGAGATTTCGCGAAAGTGCTGCTGCGCCCGCGACCACGCCCGCCGACGAGCTTTCACAAGCCATCGGAGAAGCGTTGGGCTCCTACTTTCGCACGCATCCGCCATCCGCGGAACGGGCGCGGCAACTGTTCCAGATGGCGGCACGGGACCGCCGGACGCTCGCGGGCCAGATAAGCTACCGGGGCATCCGGAACTATCGCGAACGAGTGGCCCGGAGCGAGCGTGAGTTCCCCGAAGAGCAGCACGTCGAATGACCGCTGCTTCGCAGTACAATCGGATGGCTGAATGCTACGGCGGCGTGCAGTCTCGGTTTTAGCGGGAGCGTTGGCTTATGCTCGTGCGGGTGCGCCGGGCAGCCTGGACAGGTTCGTAGGGGCCGGAGGCGCGGCGCTCCTGCTCGATGTTCGTGCGCGGAGACCCATCGCGATCGGCGGCGCGGCGCGGGCGGGAAAGCTGCTGGTTCCGCCGGGCTCGACGCTCAAGCCCTTCGTCCTGGCCGCGCTGATCCGCAGCGGAAAGCTCAGCGCGGATGCCTTGTTTCCCTGCCCTACGCGCCTGCGAATTGCCGGAAGCACACTGGACTGCTCCCATCCAGTGCTGAGCACCCCGGTTTCCGTGGACTCCGCGCTGGCGTACTCCTGCAATTGTTTCGTCGCGCATGCCGCCGAGCGATTCGCTCCCGGTGAACTGGCTGCTGCGCTGGAGGGATTCGGGTTCGCGTCGCGTACGGGATGGATCGATGAGGAGCCGGGTCGGGTCAGCGCCGTTAGGGGCGACTCACAGCTACTTCAGGCATTGGGCGAAGACGGAATCTCGATCACGGCCGCCGAGCTGGCGTTCGCCTACCGTCTTCTGGCGCTGAAGATCGATCATCCGGAAATGCGGCCGATCCTCACCGGCATGGAAGGCGCCGTGGAGTTCGGAACCGCTCAGAACGCTCGAGTGTCCGGCGCGAAGGTGGCGGGCAAGACCGGCAGCGTGATCGCAGCGTCGGGAGAACCCCTGGCTTGGTTTGCTGGCTTCTTTCCGAGCCACGCGCCTCGGGTCGTGGTGGTTGTCATGACGCCAGGCCGTTCCGGGGGAGCGGACGCTGCGCCGATCGCGGGCCGGATTCTCGAAACATCCCGAGCGGGGCGGCTTTGAAAGCAACTCTGGTCGTGCTCCTTTGGATGTGGCCCCTCGCCGCGGCGCCGCCCAGCGTCAAAGTGCAACTGCGGACGGCGCACGGAACCAAAGTGGCCGAGCTGCCGCTCGAGCGTTACGTGACGGCTGTCCTGGCCGGCGAAAGCAGCGTATTCCAATCCAACGAAGCGCTGAAGGCCATGGCAGTTGCGGCTCGCACGTACGCGGTGCGCCTGCGCGGCCGCCACAGCGCCGAAGGCTTTGATTTCTGCGACGCCACGCACTGCCAACGAGTGGACGTCGACGCGATCGCGCCAAGGCTGGAGTCGATCGCCGCGGAAACCGACGGCGAGTTGCTTTGGTTCGAAGGCAAGCCCGCCTTCACGCCGTACACGCGCGATTGCGGAGGCGTGACCGAGGACGCCGCAGCCGTCTGGTCCGATCTCGCGGCGCCCTACCTAAAGAGCCACGCGGATAGCTACTGCACGCGCGCGGGAGCCTCCGCCTGGCGGTGGAGCGCCGACCCGCATCAGATCGCCGGCGCACTTCGCAACGCTGGCCTGCATGCCCCGACCGTGCTGGATCGCATCGCGATCCTCGACCGCACACCTTCCGGTCGCGCCGCGAACCTGCTGCTCACTGGCGGCGGTGAGTCCGTTCGGATCAATGCCGGCTCTCTCCGGTTTGCCATCGGGCGTGAGCTCGGTTGGAACGCATTGCGCAGCGACCATTACCAAGTTCGCGTTTCCAACCAGCGCGTGCTGTTCGAGGGCAATGGCTCGGGACACGGCGTGGGCCTGTGCCAACAGGGCGCTGAACAGATAGGACTGGAAGGCCGGTCTTATCGCGACATCCTGGCGTTCTACTATCCGGGGACGGTCCTCGGACTTACCGGCCGCGGGTTGACGTGGCAGAGGCTGAGCGGCGAGATGATCACGCTGCTGACCACGCGTCCGGGTCAGGACCGCACGGTATTGGAATCGGCTGAGCGGCTGGCTCGATCGCTGGCGCGCCGCACCGC
>Ga0187819_10002254_pt1 | contig 10188 bp, 8 predicted proteins | sample NC_wetland_sal_i_15_FD_132411 | JGI IMG/M metagenome (GOLD analysis project Ga0187819, IMG submission 132411) | Wetland sediment microbial communities from Neuse River Estuary, North Carolina, USA - SO4_4 | ecosystem: Environmental > Aquatic > Freshwater > Wetlands > Sediment | place: USA: North...
ACATGAGTGCGGCGACGAGATGTGCCTGCCGGTAGTTAACTCTCCTCGCGTTGGAGTGTGCGGGTATACGGGTTAGGCGCGCCTCTTCCATAGATGCTCGGAATTTCGTCGCAGTGCACTAGCTTGGAACGTGACGAGACGCGGGGAGAGAGCCGTTGTGACAGCGGAGGCCGAAGCAATGAAGTAATGACGTAAAGAGGTAACGAGGTACGGAAAGAGCGGCGCGCGAAGGAAGGCTCGCGGTGCCGAGTCCGCCGATCACGGGAAGACGGTAGTTGGAGAGGATCGGTTACTGGATGCGGAGCCCGAGGATTCGAGTGAGCGTTTGTTGTAACTTCACGAGATCTCGCTCGCGTTCGTGTTCGGCCAGAGTGCGGTCGGTGAGCGCTTCCTTCAAGAGCATCAGATTGCGGCGGAACTCCAGTTGGGCAAGAACCAAGCGGCTCAGCGCCTGCAAGGCTTCCTTTTGGTCGGAGCCAAATTCACGAGGCTTCCGATCCACCACGCACAACGTGCCTAAGGCGTAGCCTTCCTCGGTGATCAGCGGTGCGCCCGCGTAGAAGCGAATTCGCGGATCGGAGACGACGAGCGGATTGTCGCGGAACCTGTCGTCCTTGAGAGTATCGGGCACGACCATTACTTCGGAATGCTGAATGGCAGTGGAGCAGAACGCGATTTCGCGAGGAGTCTCCGAAACGGATAGTCCAACTTTGGACTTGAACCATTGGCGGTCTTCATCGACGAGGGAAATCAGCGCGATCGGTGTTTTGCAGACGTAGGAGGCCAGGAGCGTAAGGTCGTCGAAGGCTTGTTCCGGTTCGGTGTCGAGGATGGCGTATTTCTCGAGGGCGGCAACGCGGGCGCTGTCAGGCACGGACATCAGCTTCGGCGTAGACATCGTGGTCCTCCTGCAAAACTTGGGGACGCCTTGGTGGGAGGCCTAGCTGCGGGCATCATACTCCTATCGGCTAAGGAGGGGTACCGAGCGCTCAAGCTGCGACTGCGGCGAGGGCATTCACGGCGGCGCCGATGATCCCGACCTCGTCGCTGGTCGGAATGACTTCGAAGCGGCTGCCTTGCAATGGACTCATCTTCACCATCTCGTGAACGGTACGATCGAGCAGGCCGATATCGATGAACTTCGCATTCGGGCCGGTGATGTAGAAGTGGCCGGGGCCCTCCATGTGAATGCTGGTAGCGGTAGCTGCTGCCAGAGCGCGGTGGCACAGCGATAGAAATTCGGAGCACCGGGGATCGCCGGCGGCGGCGTTGGCGAATACTTCTTCCGGTTCGAGGTCGAGGAAGCGGAGGCGCATCGAGCGGTGGCCAAGGATGCCCTCCAGATGCCCACGCCCGCCGCAGCCACAGAGATTTTCCTTCGGGTCGAGCGTTACCACCGAGTGGCCGCCTTCCCAGAAGCCTTCGGTCCAGGGATAGCGGCCGAAGCCGACGCCGTTGCCAAGAGTCCAAACGCGAATCAGTTTGTGGAGTTTGTCGTGGGTCGCCGCGACCCCAGCCGCCATGACGTCAGCATCGTTGAAAATGCGGACGGGTACGGATGCGCTGCCGGCTATGGAACGCGCAGACAACGCTGCCTGCAGATGGAAGCCCTTCACCTGGTGGAGGTTGGGGGAATCCTCGACCACGCCATTGCGGATCACGCCTGGAAAACCCAATCCCACGGCGTGGATCTTCTCGCCCCGGGCGACCGTTTCGATCTGCTCCTTGATGCAGTCGCCGATGCTTTCAGCAGGCATCGCTTGCAGCGCATCCACAGACGATCCCTCCTCGGGGTACAAGCGAAGCGGCGCAAGGATCTTGTTGTCCTCGACCAAGCCCACCGCGATGTGATCCATCACTAAAACGCCGACTGTCTTGCCCATCGTGCCCTACCTCGGCGGCTGTTGCCGCGCTTCCTTCGATTGTGGGCTCAGGACCGATCCCCCGACAACCCCGGATTCGTGCGCGAAAGTGGCGGCGCAAGTTGCCGCTGTCCTGCTTGCATGACGCTTCACCTCAGCTTGTTCAGACCGTTGAACGCGGCGACCTTGTAGCATTCGGCGAGCGTCGGATAATTGAAAACGGCGTCGGCGAAATATTCCACGGTGCCCTTCAACGCAAAGACGGCTTGACCGATGTGCAGGAGCTCGGAAGCGCCCTCACCCACGATGTGGACGCCCAAGAGGTGCTTGGAGTCCGGGTCAAAAATGAGTTTCAGCCGGCCGGTGGTGTCGCCGCGAATCTGCCCGCGGGCGATTTCACGGAAGAACGCAATGCCCACTTCATAGGCCACTCCTTCCTCGGTGAGCTGCTCTTCGGTTTTCCCGATAAACGAGATTTCCGGGATGGTATAGATGCCGTACGGATAGTTGGCGCGATCGGAATGAATGGGAATATTGAAAGCGTTGGCGGCGGCGATGCGGCCTTGTTCCATAGAGACCGAACCGAGACTCGGAAATCCGATGACATCGCCGACGGCAAAAATGTGCGGCTGTTTGGTTTGGTAGCGCGCATCAACGGGGATGCGCCCGCGCGAATCCGCATCCAGACCTGCGAGGCCGAGATTCAGATCGTCGACATTGCCTTGGCGGCCCACCGCGTAGAGCAGGGCATCGCCGGCCACCTTCTTTTTACTCTTCAGCATCGCCGTAACACCGCTTCCGGGAACCTCTTCGACGCTTTCCACTTCTTCATTGAGGCGGAGCGTGACACGCCGGTCGCGCAGGTGGTAGCACAGCGCCTCGACCATCTCACTGTCCGCGAATTCCAGCAAGCGCGGCCGCTTTTCGATCAGTGTCACGCGCACACCGAGGGTCGCGAAGATGCAGGTGTACTCCACGCCGATCACTCCACCGCCAACCACCAGCAGCGTCTTCGGTATGTCCGGCATGCCCAGGACCTGATCGCTGTTGATGATGGTGCGGTTGTTGAAGGGCACGAGCGGCGAAATCGCGGGTTTCGTTCCCGTCGCGATGATCGTATTCGCTGCTTCGAACTCGGACTGGCTGTGCGAATTGACAACGCGCACGTGAAATGGATCGAGGAAGCTGGCCGTGCCGGTAATGACTTCGATTCCGTTGCGCGACAGTTGCGCCCGGATGACGTCGATCTCCGTCTTGATGACGTGTTGCGCGCGAAAGGAGAGATCCGCCATGGTGATGTGATCTTTGACGCGGTAGTTCACGCCGTAAATATTCTGGTAGTAGAAACCGGAGAGATGCAGCACCGCTTCGCGGATGGTCTTGCTGGGAATCGTCCCGGTGTTGATGGCCACTCCGCCCACGACCTCAAGCTTTTCCACCAACGCGACGCGTTTCCCGAACTTCGCCGCCTGGATGGCAGCGCGCTGTCCACCGGGACCCGAACCGATGACGATAAGGTCGTACTTTTCCATACTGAGGCGCGATATCGCGACGCCGGAAATCAGTGTGCTTAAGAGCAGACCGGGTTGTGGGCGGCAGTATAGCACCGCCAAATTTGTTTAGTGCTAAGGCAGAGAGAGGCGCGCGAAGAGCGGCGATGTCCGATTTCGGACAGGACATCCCAAAATCGTGCATTCTTCGTTCTTGCCGGATGCGCCTCGGAGACGCAACAATTTGATTCCAGGACAGTTACATTAGCCGGACCGCGGAAGTCTGCATGCATTCCAGCAGCGTAGACTCCTCTACGCCCTGACGAGGTACAAAGATGGAAACTTTCTGGCAAGACCTGCGATACGCCCTGCGGACGCTGCGAAATTCTCCCGGCTTTGCGATCATCGCCGTCGTGACGCTGGGGTTGGGGATGGCCGTCAACACCACGGTCTTCAGCGTGATTAACGGTCTGCTGCTGCGACCTCTACCGGTGCCGCACGCCGAACAGCTCGCGGTCCTGGGGCTGCAAGAGGCCGGGACGCCACGGATCCAGCGATTCTCTTATCCCGACTATCTGGACGTACGCAGCCAGACGGATTCGTTCAGCGACGTTTTCGGATACCGGCCGACGCTTTCCGCTGTGGTGGTGGACGGCAAAGGCGATCACTGCGTATTGAGCCGCGTCACCGGGAATTACTTCTCGACTCTCGGGATCAAGCCTGCGGCGGGCCGCCTGATTCTGCCAAACGAGGGCCAAGCACCCGGCGCCGATCCGATCCTTGTGCTGGGCTATTCCTATTGGCAGAAGCGGTTTGGCGGCGATCCCAGCGTGGTTGGAAAGCAAGCGCAGATTAACGGGCGCGCCGTGACGATCGTGGGTGTAGCGCCGAAGGGATTTCACGGAACGTACTCCTTGGTGGATATGGACGGCTACGTACCGTTGAGCGCTTCCGTGATCAGTCAAGACGAGACCCAAGACCCGGTGCGGAAAATGTGGACGGAGCGCGAAGATCGCAGCATATCGCTGCTGGGAAGGCTGAAACCCGGCGTCAGCTTGAAAGAAGCACAGGCCAAGCTCAGCGTCGTGGCCCAGCGCATCGCGGAGCAGCATCCGGATACCGACAAGGGCGTTATGTTTCAAGCGTACCCGGAAAAGCTCGCTCGACCGGAGCCCGATCCGGACAATACTCTGCCTGCTGTGGCCCTGGCGTTCACCGTGCTTGCCGGCCTGGTGTTACTGGTGGCCTGCTTCAATATCGCGAATGTACTGCTCGTGAGAGCGACCGCGCGCCAGCGGGAAATGGGCATTCGCGCTGCCTTGGGAGCGGGCCGCGGCCGGCTGGTCCGGCAACATCTCACGGAGAGCTTGCTGCTGGCTTTCCTGGGCGGAGCTGCAGGATTGGTCCTTGGAGCTTGGGCCACGGGGTTTCTGAGCACGCTTCCGCTCGGTACGGACCTGCCCATAGCGTTTGACTTCCAGCCCGACGCGCGGGTCTATTTCTATGCGCTCGCTGTGGTGTTGCTCACCGGCCTTGTCGTGGGCAGTATTCCGGCGTTGCGCGTCGCGCGCAGCGACGTGAACTCGGTACTGCGCGAAGGGGGCCGAGGTTCCTCGGATGGGCGGCGGCGCCATTTCGTGCGCAACGCGCTGGTCGTCGCTCAACTGGCGGGCTCCATGTTGTTGTTAATCGTCGCCGGGTTGTTCCTCCGCAGCCTGGGCAAAGCAGAACAAACGTGTTTGGGATTCAATCCCGATCACGTCCTGGATTTGACGCTCGATGTGCAGCAGGCGGGCTTGAACGAAACCCGCGGGCGGGAGTTCTACCGGCGGCTCGACGAACGGATTGGCGCCATGCCGGGTGTCGTAACGGTGGCTCAAGCATTTTCCGTCCCCATGGGCGTCATCAGTTCAGACGATCCTGTCTGCGTGGAAGGGCATCCCGTCCAGCCCGGAAAGCCGTGCCCAACGGTGATGTACAACTCCGTGACGCCCGGGTATTTCCGGACGGTGCAGATTCCTATGCAGCAAGGCCGGGGATTCACTGAATCGGATAACGAGAAATCTCCGAAGGTCGCCATCATTAACCAAACGATGGCCAAGCAGTTCTGGCCAAAGGAAAGCCCGCTGGGAAAGCGGTTTGGCATGAGCGCGGCCGGCCCGTTTGTCGAAGTCGTCGGCGTGGTCGGCGATGGCAGGTACAAGAATGTCGTCGAAGATCCAACCCCGTTCTACTACGTTCCACTGAATCAACACTACATGGAGTTCCGGACGATCCACGTGCGAACATCAGTGCCGCCGCAAACCCTGGCGCCGCAGATCGAGGCGCAGGTGCATGAACTTGCTTCGGAGGTGCCCGTGTCTCAAGTGCAGACGATGGGCGAGGCGATGAACGGCGTGAATGGCTTCTTCTTCTTCCGGTTCGGAGCGCAGCTGTCGGGAACGATGGGCCTGCTAGGACTCGTCCTGGCGGTCATTGGCGTCTACGGTGTGGTTTCCTACGCTGCGGCTCAGCGCACGCACGAAATCGGGATTCGCATGGCGCTGGGCGCGGAGCCCGGCGATATCTTGAAAATGATGCTGCGGCAGAGCCTTGCCGTTCTGGTGATCGGCGTTGCCGCGGGCCTGCTAGTGGCCTTCGCGGGCACGCGCGCGATAGCCAGCCTGCTGGTGGGAATCAGCGCAAGTGACCCCACCACGTTCCTCGCCGTGATGCTCTTGCTTTCCGCCGTGGCGTTGGTGGCATGCTGGATACCGGCGCGGCGCGCGACACGCGTGAGCCCGTTGGTGGCTCTGCGATACGAATAGTTTCGCTTGGGAAGACGGCTCGAGTGCGGTTACGAGCGGCGGCGCTCGGTGGTGGCGATGGAGCCTGTCAGGGTGAGCGCGAACAGCCCGACAATCGCAAACGTGATGATGAAGATGATCATGCTAGCTCCCTTTGTACGCCCTTCCTAACGGCATGTAAGGGACCAAACAAGACCCCTTAAGGTTCATACAGTTAGCCGCGAGCTTAGGAATATCCTGTACTGAAATTTAGGACAGGTTGGAGGCAGAAGCAGACAATTTTTCCAGTACTGGTACCAAAGGGTTACTGGGGCGTAGGACGCGGGTCGTAGGCTGCCGGAACAGGTGCCTGTACGCTCGGGCACCGCGATCTTGCGGCACCAAACGAGCCTTAGCTCTTACTAAGGCGGATGGAGCCATCTCCCGTGTGGACGGTGAGGGATTGGCCGCCGCCGTTCATCTTGCCGTGAATCTGGGAATTGCTGAAGGTGCCTTCCACTGTAACGGGAATGCCCAGGCTAATGTGCCCGTCGTTGGTGCTGGCGTCGATGTTGGCCTGCAGGTCGGCGGGTAGCACGATATCGACGCTGCCGTCGCCCGTCCGGATGGTCCAACTGGAGGCAATCTTTGAGCCGGGCTGGAGCCGCGCATCGATGCTGCCATCACCCGTCTTGACGTTCAGAGCGTCCAGCCGGCCGTCGATCTTGATGTGGCCGTCGCCCGAAGTGGCATCGACTTTGCCATCGAGGTTCCGGGCGTCAATGTGTCCATCGCCGGTATGCAGGCGAATGTCGCCCTTGGCGCCTTCCAGGGTCACGCTGCCGTCGCCGGTGTCGATATCGACGTCCCCGCTGACACCTTGGGCGCGGACTGAGCCATCCCCAGTGTGAATCTTGACCCTACCGCTGATCGACTGGGTGTCCACCGAGCCGTCGCCTGTATCGACCTGAAGATCCGCGTCCTTGGGCATGTGCACTTCAATTTCGATGCGGCGTCCCCGGCCCCAAGAAAAGCCCCAATGGCCGCTGACGCGGGCGTTGATCTGAACGCTGTCGCCGTCCTGGCGAGAGTCAATATGGAGGGTCTTGTTCAGCTCGAAGCCTTCGTAGATCACGCGGAAAGCGACCTCTTTGGTATCACCGGTCATGACGCGGACCGCGCCGTCGTTGGTATCGACACGAACTTGAGCGCGGCCGGAGATGGAGTAGGACTTGGTCCAGTCTTCCGCGTGAGCGCGAGGCGCGAGGGCGGCCGCAGCGATCAGAGCGACGAATGCCGTTCCCAGTCTGGCGGTGAGGCGTTGGCGGGCCAATCTCATAGTTGTGAGCCTCCGTATAAGTCCGTTCTAGAGGAAGATACGCCAAGTGTCGGAAAAAGGTTCCATGGGGGAGCGCCATCGGTGCCCCACCGGGAACCGACCAGAGCCATCAGCTAGCGATTCCCCTTGGCCGCATGCTTCGCACGCTTCTTGTTGACAGCACCGGGCTTGGGACGCAGAGCGGCAAGGAATTGGCTGAAGGGGAGCGTATTGATGACATTGGCCTTCTCGAGCCAACCGCGCCGGGCCATGGTCACCCCATAGCGGATGTAGGGCAGATGAAGCGTGTTGTGTGAGTCGGTGGAGATGACCACTTTGACGCCCCGTTCTTTGCACATGCGCAGGTAGACATCCCGGAGGTCGAGACGTTCTGGATGGGAGTTGCACTCCATGGCCACGCCGTGTTTGGCGCAGGCGTCGAGGACCTTCTCCATATCGTACTCGAAGGAATCCCGGACCAGCAGGCGGCGTCCGGTGGGATGGCCAATGATCTGCGTGTAGGGATTCTCGATACAGGCCAGCATGCGGTCGGTCATCGCGGCGCGGTCGAGCTGCATATAGGAATGGATCGAGCAAACGACAACCTCCAATTGCGATAGGATTTCGTCGGAGTAATCGAGCGAACCGTCCTTCAAGATGTCTACCTCGGAGCCCGCCAGCACGCGAATCCCCAGGCCTTTTGCGTCGGCGGCGTGGAGCTTCTTGATGTGGGCGGCCATACGCCTTTCGTCGAGACCGTTGGCGATGGTCACCGATTTGGAGTGGTCGGTGATGGCGATGTATTCGTGGCCGAGCTCGCGAGCGGCTTCGGCCATTTCCTCGATGGAGTTTTTTCCATCGCTGGCCGTCGTGTGCATTTGAAGATCGCCCTTAATGTCGGAAAGCTCGATCAGATGAGGGAGTGTGTGGTTCTCGGCGGCGGCGATTTCGCCGGTATTTTCCCGGATTTCGGGCGGGATGAAATCGAGCTTGAGCTTGGAGTAGATCTCTTCTTCAGTGCGGCCGGCGACGCGCTTCTCGGCTTTGAGCGTGGCCAGTGCGTATTCATTGAGAGTGTAGCCCATGTCGTTGGCGCGTCCGCGCAGGCTCACGTTATGCTCACGTGATCCCGTGAAATAAAGAAGCGCCGCGCCGAAATTGTTTTTCTCCAGCAGCCGGACATCAACCTGCAGGCCGTTGTCGATCGTGAAGCTGACCTTGTTCTCCCCGTGGGCCAGAACCTGGTCAATGAGGGGATACTTCAGAATATGCTCGGCCAGCGCATCGATGCTCTTCTGCGAGGTGTGACCCTCGGCCAGGGTTAGCAGCAGGTCGAGGTCCCCGACGGTTTCTTTGCCCCGTCGCAAAGAGCCCGCGGGGGTAACCGAACCCACGGCCTTTGGGTATTTCTCGATGTGGGCGATGATGGCCGCCGCGGCGTCCTCGGCAACGTCCAGACGGAACCGCCCCGTGGAGCGCTTGTGCGTTTCCACGGCCTTCAGGATGTTCTGTTCACTTTTTTCGCCGAAGTGAGGCAGGTCGCGCAGTTTGCCCTCACGCGCGAGCTTTTCGACGTCCGCCACGGTGGCGGCTTTAAAGTTGGACCAAAGGAAAGCCACCTTCTTAGGGCCCAGCGATTGGAGATCCAAGATTTCCAGCAAGGTGGCGGGATATTTCTTGAGCAGCTTCTTACGCAGACTATAGTCGCCTTTGGCGATGATCTCCTGGATGTGCGCGGCCATGCGCTCGCCGATCCCCGGCAGCTCTTGGAGTTTGTCCGGGTCTTTGGCGAGCTGCTCGATCGATTCAGGCATGCCGTCAATCAGCTCGGCCGACTTTTCGTAGCTGCGATAGCGGCCGATGATAGCGCCGTCGATTTCCAGGAGTTGCGCAGTTTCGCGGAGGATGCGGGCGATGGTCTTGTTGTCCATGGGCGGATTATACGCCGGAAGTAAAAAGGGCCGGCAGAGGGGGTGTCTCTACCGGCCGTATGATGGCGTATGTTCGTTCAGCTGGCCTTTTGTACGTTGGCTGCCTGTGGACCCTTTGGGCCTTGAACGATCTCAAACTCGACCAGGTCTCCTTCCTGCAACGTACGGTAGCCGTCGCCAACGATTGCGGAATAGTGAACAAAAACATCCGGACCGTCGTCGCGCCCAATGAAGCCGTAGCCCTTTGAATTGTTAAACCATTTGATAGTTCCTTGCACCGCGATTGCCCTCCAATGCTGGGACTGATTTGCCGACCCGGCCATAGGCAAACCACACCTGTAGCCGCCACGAACTGAAATTTCCGCGGAGTGTAGCAGAAGGAAAGGCCCAGTCAATAGAACAAAGAATCCGGTTGGTAAACCAAGCAGCCAGAATCCTTCAACCTGAATCGATTTAAACAATGTGAGGCTCGCAGCGTCGGCTGCAAAATTGCCACAATTGTGCGGGAAAATGACACGCAGGGCCGGATGCGAAAGAGAAAAATCACCCTCTTTGCAGCTCTCCTCGAGGCATTGATTAGTTGGAATCACCTTTCGTGAATTTTACGGGGCGCAGGATTTGGAACAGGTTGTTGCGGTCGTCGGTCCAGAGCTGGAGATGGGCCGGCATGGAAATGGAATCAATGAAGACGGAAGTCTCCAGGTCGCTCAAGAAATGGGCGTTACGTGTGACCAGCACCCAGTCAGAGGAGTCGATCAGCTTGCGGGTATCGTCGCCGTTGCTGATCAGCCGGGCAGGATAACCGGCATCGTTGGCCAGGAG
>Ga0187819_10002255_pt1 | contig 10184 bp, 14 predicted proteins | sample NC_wetland_sal_i_15_FD_132411 | JGI IMG/M metagenome (GOLD analysis project Ga0187819, IMG submission 132411) | Wetland sediment microbial communities from Neuse River Estuary, North Carolina, USA - SO4_4 | ecosystem: Environmental > Aquatic > Freshwater > Wetlands > Sediment | place: USA...
AACTCAGCTCCCCGACTTTTCCATAATTCATAGCACGCTTGAATATCCGCAACGCGGAAATTCAGAAAGCTGTTGATGTGATTCGGGTCGGGTACGCTGAGCGTTACCGTCGGCTTATCCGGGGTTGGCCCTCCCCCAACGTTCAGAATCATCCAGATATTCTCAAGCTGAAGGTACCCAGGCGCGTTGCCGTCACCCAGGCTCAGAATGCGAGCGCCGAAGACCTTTTCGTAGTAGCGGGCCGATCGCTCGATGTCGGCGACGGTGAGAAACTGCGCGATGCTGATCCCCTCGCGCGGGGGCATCTCATAGCTCTTCTGTTCGACTTGTACCGCGTTCATTGATGGCTCCTTTCGATACGGTGCTCATTACAGATACGGTGTCCCGAGTCGCTGGCCTTGTGGTCGTTGGCCTCGCACGATTCTTGGCGCGAAGTTCGCGCGCGCTTGTGACGGCCCCGAACTTACGCGACCTTTAGCAGGATTTTGCCCTTGGCCCGGCCTTGCTGGCTGGCATCCTGCGCCTCGCGCGCCTGCTCCAGCCGAAATACCTCGCCCATCCGTGGCTTGACGTCGCCTCCTTCCACCAAGCCCGCCAGCTCCGACAGGTCCGCCGCGTTTCCGTGCGAAACTAGATTCACGGCGCGAATCCCCGCCTGCGCCGCCAGCACCGCGTTCGCCGCGCCCACCGTTGAAACCAACACGCCGCCCTTCTTTATCACCGCTAAGGACCGCGTCGCCGTCTCGCCGCCGATCAGGTCCAGCACCGCGTCCACCTGACCCACGGCTTCAAACCGCTCTTGCTTGTAGTCGACAACCTGCACGTGACCTAGCGCGCGCAGGTACACGATATCTTCACCCGAAGCAGTCCCGATCACCTGCGCGCCCCAGCGCCTGGCGATCTGGGTTGCAAGCGAGCCTACAGCGCCCGCCGCGCCGTGGATCAGAACCCGGGTTCCCGGCTTCGGCTGCACGCAGTCGCGAATTGCCTGCAGCGCGGTCACCCCAGGCGTCGGGAGCGCCGCGGCCACCGCGAAGTCCATTTTCTCCGGAATCGCGGCGATGTACGTAATCGCCGCCACCGTGAATTCCGCATATGTCCCTTCGCCGAACCCGAATACCCGCTCACCGGTTTTGAAACGGCCCGAGTCACCGCCAGCCATCACGATCTCTCCCGCAAAATCCTGCCCAAGCGTCAGCGGAAAGCTCGCTGGGCGGACGTTCTTCATGTAGCCCTCTCGGATTTTCCAGTCGATCGGGTTCACGCCGGCGTAGCGCACTTTCGCAAGCACCTGGCCCTGGCCAATCTCCGGCAGGGGCGCCTCTTCGTATTTCAGTTGTTCGGAGCCGCCGTACTGCGCGATCTGAACCGCCTTCATCAGGCTCGGCACCGCCGCGTGTTTTGTGGTTGCCATTATCGTCTCTCCTTCCGCCGCGCTGCGACACTCTCCAGCTTTCTGGTCTGCCCATCCACCGTTCTTGCGCGGTACGAGTTCGCTCACACGGTCGGATGCGCGCCTAGCCCCGTCCGGTTCATGATTTTTCCACCTACGAGCTGTTGTTTCGCGGATCGTCTTTCGCGCTGAGGTATTCCATTCCCAGCGGCCCCATCGCAGTCACTTGCGTCACGTACTCGCCGGATTTCGCCCAGTGGAAATGGGGCGTGTTGCCAGGGAGAATGACCACGGCGCCGGGCGGATAAGCTTCCAACTTACTCGCGTCGAATTCTTCGCCCAGTCCTATATAGAAGACGCCGGAAATCACGGTGTAGACTCGATCCTCTGGGTGCTTGTGAGGCATCAGCTTCTCGCCATGAGGCACTTTGACCCTGATTGTATAAGGGCCGGTCTCCGAGGGCTGACCCACAACGACGGCCAGCCGGGCGGAAGGTGGGAACGCCGGGAACGGTTCCCAGTCGATCTCTTCTGAAAGAATTGCTCTGAAAGCGGCCTGACCCGGCTGATGGTGCCGACCTGTTCCTGTTGTTGATTCCGCTCTAGAGGGCATTGGCTTGGGGCACATAAAGCTCCTTTCGTTGGTGCCGATTTCCTATCATCGGTTGTCTCAGCCGCCCGCAGGCAACACACACATGCCGCACGATTGTTTGTAAGACCCAACGAGTTGTGAGGCCAAGGCCGGCCTACTCTGCCCCTATATACGTGGCGCACCCCAGTCGGGCCAGGTCCGGTCCTCGTCGCCAATGCGCTTCCCGTGCTCGCCGCGGGCCATGTTCCGCTGCCTTGGAAATTCCGACTTGTGGCGTGACGCGTCCCCCTTTTCACGCCTCGCCTCTTCGTTTCTTGGTATTCAAACTGAGTAATAAGTGAAGACGAAGCCGTGATCTTTTGCCGGCATGTGGCAGACGAAGCGAGTTTTCATCAGTGCCCCGCTTCCGGGTTTGTTGTTGGTAAGGTCGCCGCCCCCCCGCCGCTATGGTGCGTATTGGGTGAAGACCAAGTCGCGCGAAGCCTTCGCGTGGCAGGGGAAGCAGGTTTGCATCAAAGCGTCGTTGCCAAGCGTGCCGTCTTTGTTGAAGTGGCCGAAGCCCCAGCCACCCGTCGCGGCGTACTTCTTTGAGTCCTTGACCTCAAACTGGACATTCGTCGGGGGCCCCGCAACGAACGATTGAACACGGCCAAACACCTTATTGTTTTCCTCAGACGGCACGTACGTGTAGTGAACGGCGGCAATGATTGTACCGTCCGGGAACGGAAGCTTCCCTTCGCGGTATGCCTTGACCGCCAAGTCGTTGCCTAAAACGGCCCCGATGCTATTGATGTTTCCTGCCTCGTGGGACACGGAGATCACCGTCCAGTCGCGGAAACCGGGCGGCATTTTGGTCACGAATATTGGCGCCGCCCCTTTCTCCGTCTGTCCGGATGCGCGCACAATTGAGACGACAACGCCAGCCAGTGTTGCAACTGCAGCCAGAACTAGAGCAAACCGCTTCATACAATGCCTCCTTATTGTCTTCCTCGGATTTTTCGAGTTACGTTCGCGCCCACCTGCCTCGACCTGAACTCCCTAGCCCTTCCCCCATCATGAACCGGCAGACGCACGAGCAGATTGATGCGCCATAAGGTTCAAAAGCGCCTTCGCCGCCACAGTAGAGGATGCGGGATTTTGTCCGGTGATTAGGCGGCCATCCACGGTCGAATACGGCCCCCAGTTTCGGACCTTTTCAAAGATGGCGCCGAGGCGCAGCAGTTCATCCTCGACAAGGAACGGCACAACCCTGGTCAGCTGCATCTCTTCTTCCTCGCCATTCGTAAAGCCGGTTACATGTTTTCCTTTCACCAGCGGAGCACCCTGGTAGGTAACGTGGCGAAGCACCCCAGGCGAATGGCACACCAATGCGATTGGCTTGCCGGAATTGTAGAAGGCTTCCAGAAGAGCAATCGACTCCGGGCTCTCCGCGAGATCCCACATCGGGCCGTGCCCACCGGGGTAGAAAACCGTGTCGAAGTCTTCCGCCTTCACATCCGCGAGTTTCACTGTGTTAGCGAGAGCCTTTTTCGCAGCCGCATCCTGCTTGAACCGCGTCATGGCTGGCGTCTGATTTTCTGGCAGATCGCTTTTCGGATCGAGCGGAGGCTGCCCGCCCTTCGGTGAGGCGAGAGTCAGCTCGACGCCAGCGTCCCTGAACACGAAATAGGGTGCCGCGAATTCTTCAAGCCAGAAACCAGTCGGGCGACCCGTGTTTCCGAGTTGATCATGCGATGTTAGTACCATAAGTATTTTCATGCTTTTTCTCCTCTGCTGTTCGTTGGACTTCATTGGTTTCGCTGACTTCCGTCGTTGCCAATGCCTACTAACCGCAAGTCCCGTTGCTCACTCCTCTGGTGACCACAGCTGGCACTCAGGCGCCACCCCCAACTTCGCATGTCGGGCGATGCGCAGCGCCCCCAGATAAGGGAACTCACCGAGCAGGTCTTTGTGTCCCGGCTACCATTTTCCGACGTGGGCGCCGCCATCCACGTGCAGCACTTCTCCCGTCACCTGATCAGCTTCGGTCAAATAAACGATCGCATCGACGATGTCTTTCACCTGTGCGATCTGCCCCATCGGTTGCCGCGTCTTGAGGAAATCCTTCGACTGCCCCTCATGCATGGGCGTATCGACGACCCCCGGCGCAACGGCGTTGACGCGTATGCCCTGCTTGCCATACTCCATCGCCAGGCTGCGCGTGACAGCTTCCAGGCCTCCCTTGATCATCATCGCAACGGACGAATTGATCCCCGCGATCGGATGATTCACCTGGGCCGCGGTGACATTAACGATGCTTCCGCCGGTGTTCTGAGCCAACATCTGCTTGACCGCCAGCTGGGTGATCAGGAGAAAACCTTCGAGGTTGACCGATGCGAGAGCACGAAGATCGTCAACCGTGTAATCCGTGAAGTGTTTCGCGAAATAGATGCCGGCGTTGTTGACCAGCGCATCAATCGATTTGAATTTGTTCTTCGCAACTTCGGCGATCTTCGCCGCGGTGGCCGTTTCGCCAATGCTTCCGTCAACTAGCGCGAGCTTCTCCGATTCCTCGAACTCTCCCTACTTGGTGATGTTTCGTGAATTCGCCACCACGTTGTAGCCGCACTCCAGAAAAATCTTCACAAGACCTGCTCCAATCCCCCGGGAACCACCGGTCACGATTACTGTTCTCTGCGTACTCGTCATTTCCAGGCTCCTTTGCTTCCGACGCCCGGGACGGCACCGGGTTCGCGCCGCCCCCTCGCTCCGGCGAGCTTCATTCGTGTAATTCCGAGTTTTGTGGTCGCCATGATGCCTCCTTTGAAGTTCCGGTATTGTAATTTCTTCCTCACACGCCTACTTGCTGGAGGGTGTGAAGATATTTGACGATGTCGCCTGTTGAAAGCAATCCGATGAGGTTGCTCCCCGCCATGACGGGCATTTCATTGATCCCGTCCCGGCCCATCTTTTCTATTGCTGACCACAATTCTGCCTTGGGATCGATCCGATTTAACTTCTCGATCGGTGTCATGGCTTGCGCTGCTGTGGTCATCGTCCAAGAGGGTCGAGGAATCTCTTTGATGTTGTGCAGAGTCAGCAAACCGACCGCGTGGTCCCCCCGTCCACAAGGAAGCACTGGCGACCGTATGTCAGAACCTCGTCATCGACGAGCTTTTGTAAAGTAATTTCTCCTGTCACGTGGGTGCACGCATTTCCCATCGCTTCCGACACTTTGTGGCCGCGTAATAGGCCTTGTACCATTTGCTGCTGGACTTGAGCTCCGGCCGCGCTTTCCAGGAACCAGCCGATGAAGGCGATCCACAATCCATTGATAAAGCTCCCTCTTAGGGCCATCCATGCGCCCACAATGATAAAAAAGAATGCAAAAAATCGGCCTGTGCTAGCGGCTATCAAAGTCGCGCGCCGGAAGTTCTTGTTCACTCCCCACACAATCGCGCGAAAAACGCGGCCTCCATCCAGGGGAAATCCCGGGATGAGGTCGAACAGACCCAGCATGCCGTTGATGAGTGCCAGACACTTGGCCACCGCCAGCGCCGGCGCGATGTTAATGAGCAGCGGCTCTGAATAGTAAAACAAGGCGCCCAGTGCGAAGCTGGTGAGCGGCCCGACAACCGCAATTAGGAATTCGGCGCTGGCGCTTGGAGGTTCGCCTGCGATCTGGGATACGCCGCCAAAGATGAATAAAGTGATCCGATTTACGGGTACTTTGTAGCGGAGTGCCACAATCCAAGAGCGCGTGCATTGTTTGCGACGGCGGCAGGGACAGGGATGAGAGCGAGTGAATTGTACGGCTTGCGAGTGGAAGACGTTGACCACGACAAGGCCGTAATCTTTGTGAGACGCTCGGTGAGCGGCAGTACGGAGGGAAGCACGAAGACCGAAAATGCTGACCGTATCATCGAAATAGATGACAGCCTCGTTCAGCTTCTACGGGATTGGATGGGAGACCGCAAGTTCGGCTACGTTTTCCCAATTAATTCCGGGACGGCGCTGCTGAATAGCAATGTACTTGAAGACGACCTCCATCCGGCCCTAGCGAAACTCGGAATCGAGAAGAAGGGCATGCATGGTTTTAGGCATGGCCGCGTAACCGTGCTGGTGGAATCTGGGGTCCCCCACATACACGATCAAGGCGTGGATTGGGCATGGCAGCGAAAAGATGGTCGAGAAGTACACGCACCGTCGCGCTGAATACCATCAGCAGCATTTGGCAAAGGTTCCGAAAGTGGTCATGGATAGTCCAATTGGTCCAATAGTTGAAGAACGAGCGTTGCTGGTGTAATCTCTGGATACATCAGGCTTTGGTGAGCGTAGCTCAGCTGGTAGAGCATCGGTCTGTGGCACCGAGGGTCGCGGGTTCAAACCCCGTCGCTCACCCCAACATCTCCTTCAATTACGAGAGGAAATCATGGAGAAGCGTTCGATAGCGTTCCCTGGCAAACGCGGACTCGAGCTTCGATCCAATGGGCAGGGTGTCTCGCGCCGTCAAGTTCTTGGCATGCTTTCAGCGGCCGGGGCGGGGCTGGCAATTTCTCCTGGTTCATTTGCCCAGAGCGCTGGGGGCGGGCCGCGCATTATTGACACCCACCACCACATCTTCCCTCCCGCTTTCACGGCTAGGAATTTGAAGCGGATGACGGATGACTCTCCGACGTTTCCGGGATCTTTTTATACCAATTGGACTCCCCGCTACTCTCTCGAGCAGATGGATCAGAACGGGGTGGCAACGGCCATTGGATCGATGACCAGCCCGGGCGTGTGGTTCGGGAACAACGAGGAAGGGCGCAGGAATGCGCGCGATTGCAACGAATACGGCGCCAAGATGGCGCAGGATTATCCGGGTCGCTTCGGGATGTGGGGCGCGCTTCCCCTGCCGGACACAGACGGGAGCTTGCGCGAAATTGAATACATTTACGACACGCTGAAGCTCGATGGAATTGGCCTGCTGACAGACTACTCCGACGGAAAATTGCTCGGGCATCCCAACTTCGCACCCGTCCTCGAGGAACTCAACCGGCGCAAAGCCGTCATTTTTGTCCATCCGACCGTTTCGTGCTGCGGGTTTCCAATCGCGCATGTAAATCGAGTGGCGATTGATTATCCCACCGATACCGCGCGCACGATTACGGACCTCATTTACAGTGGGTCGCTGATGCGCTTCCCGGATATTCGCTGGATTTTTTCGCACGGAGGAGGAACGGTCTTGATGCTGACGCCGCGCCTTTCCGGCGGCGGCCTGACGCCGGAACAAAAGGCAGCAACGATCCCGAACGGATTTGAACACGAATTGCGGAAGCTGTATTACGACATCGCCAGCGTCGCGCTTAGCCCGATCCCCATGGCGGCCGTGCTCAAGGGGATCCCCAAAGAGCATCTGTTGTTTGGGTCCGACATCCCGTTTTTTACGATTGAACGGATCGCGACGGCGGTGAATAAATTCGAGGTGCCGGCGAGCGACCTTCGTTTGATCCGACGGGAAAATGCGCTGCAGTTGCTGCCGCGATTGAGGGGTTAAGTAGGATAGTCCGCCGCGGCGGACTGTCCTACTGAAACTACTGAGTCTGCTCGTAAACCCGCATCACTTCCCCCGCAACGTTATTGGGGTTCGGCCAATCGGGGTACTTCGCTTTTAGTTCCGCAGTGATTGTCTTGCCGGCATCATCCGCCGAGACGCCTTGCTTCTTGAGATCCAGCGCGCGCGACTGCAATGCCAACAGGTACGCGCGCTGCGTTCCGATCTGTGAAGCGTCCACAATCGCCGCGCCGTGGTCGGGGACGATGAACTTCGGGTGCAGGGCCTCCACATTGTCCAGAATGGCGAGCCATCCTTTTACGCTCGCGTCCGCGTTTGGCATGATCGGGAAAATATCCTTCTGGACGATGTCGCCGGGGATTAGCACGCTGTCTTCCTCAATATAAATGAGCTCATCGCCCTTGGTGTGCGCCGGACCGATCCAAAACAGGCGGGCGGTCACGCCGCCGAGATCGAGTTTCGCTTCGCGGTCGAAGACCACGTCGGGCGGGCGGAACTTCACGTTCTGGAGCAGGTCAAAATTTTGCGCCGACATTTTTTTGAACGCTTCCATGTGAGCGGCGACGCCTTTTTCCATTTCGTCCTGCTGCGCCTTGTTCCGGATGATGATCGTGCTCGCCGGAAATGCCTGCTCGCCGGAAGTGTGCTCGGAATGGTAGTGCGTCGTCGTTAGATAAAGGATCGGGCCCTTGGCCAGTTTTTGCTCGGCGCGCATCACGGTGGCGCCGTTGCGCTCTCCGAGTCCGGTGTCAACCACGAGCGTCGCGCGGGTTCCGACGACGATCGCGACGTTGGGAAAGCCTTCGATGACGTAGACATGATCGGACACGCGCTTCAGATTGTCTTCCGACAACAGCGGCTGCTTGAGCTGGGCGTTCGCGATCGCGGGCGTCAAAATTGTTCCGGCGGCGATAAGCAAGAAGGTGAAGCGTACGCGCGACCACTTGTTTGGCATCGACATCTTGAGTTTTCCTTTCGTGTCCGAGATCCGTGGTTCTACTGGCGAATTCGCGCCGCGTCGTGATCAGAAAAATCGCCGGCCCCTCTTGCATCGGGACAAGCAAGACACCGGCGCCACAGAAACCTGCGCGCCCGCGCAGGCTGCTTAACTCAGCTCTGCAGGTGGGGCACAACCAGGTGGAAAAGCTTCAGCGGTCCCGTGCCAGCCTGCTTGATCGCAACGGCTTCCGAAGGGCCGACGTACACGCCTGAGCCCTTCCGCACGCTGTAATCCTTGGAGTCCAGCGTAACCGTGGCTTCGCCCTGCATCAAATACACCAGCTGATGCGTATTCTTGTCGGAGCGGACATCCAGCTTTTCGCCTGAGTTGAGCCAGCGGAGGGAACCGACTACGTTCTTCGCGCCGCAGAGCTTGTCATTCAGAATTTCCGCGAACTCGCCCGAACCGGGAAGCTTGGTGTGCGAAATCTTGTTCGTGTCGATAAAAGTCAGAGACATTACGGGTCAATCCTTTCGGTTCCTCAATCTTAAAATGGCCGTCAATTCCGAATTGCAGTCATTGAAAGGCAATCTCGCCGGGGAGCGCGGCTAGCTCTGGATCCAGACGCCGCCGTCCACGCGTTCCCATTTCAGGTCATCCTGTGTGCCTTCGAGGATGGTGGTTTGAAAGCGGTTGGGAGCCTGGAACTCAAAATAAAAGAGCGGCTCGAGCGCTCGCAAGCGATGCTTTTCTTCCGCGGGGATGAAGACCATGGTCCCGGGACCGATTTCGCGAGTCCCTTCCTCGGTCTGCACGGTGGCTTTGCCTTCCATGATGAAATAAAAATGTTCGCAATTTTTGTGAAGATGGTAGGGGGACGTCGCACCCTGCTTGTAGTGCATGATCCCCGCCAGCATGTCGTCGATCTTGGTGAGTTCCTTGTTGACGAAAAAGACGCGCTCGCGGCCGTTGGACAGCAGCCTGGGCAGCTGATCTTCGTTAAAAATGTATGCCATACCTCGGCCTCCAGTTCATTCGGCGGGTTACGGGCGTGACAGTTCGTTTAGAAACGACGCCATTGTCCGGATGCGCCATCCCCGCTTTGCAGCGATTGAATGAATACATGCTAGCAGTTTTTGTGTGGCACTTCCAGAAGCGCAAACTGCTGGGCCGAGGTCATATCGCGTGATGGCCGAGGCGCGCGGCCGAAACTATTTTTTGGGAAGCCCAAACACCGTCACGGTTGGATTTCCACCCGTCACTTCAGGCATCGTTTCGTGCCGGATGACGCCACCGTCGCCCGAAGTGACGGCCACATACTGAACGTTGTTCGCCGAATAGGTGATGACGCCGCCCTGGACGCTGTCGCCCAGATCCATGTGAACGAGGACTTTTCCCGATTGGGCATCGAGCGCGTCAAAAAAACCGCCCACTTCCCCGGTAAAAACAAGATTGGAACCCGTGACCGCGACCCCGGCGACGAGCGGCGAGGGCGACTCGTATCGCCAGCGCTCTTTGCCGGTCGCGGCGTCAAATCCAGTCAGGCGGCCGCGCGCCTCGGAAAGCGGGCCGTGCGTAATCGGGCCGCCAAAATAATTCTTCTCTCCGGCGTTGGCCTTATCCACGCTGGGTGGCTCCGTATCCTTCTGATTCATGGAGCACCACAAATCGTCGCTGGGCACCACAATCAGGCTGAGCTTGGGGCTGTAGGCCGCGCTGTTCC
>Ga0187819_10002256_pt1 | contig 10183 bp, 10 predicted proteins | sample NC_wetland_sal_i_15_FD_132411 | JGI IMG/M metagenome (GOLD analysis project Ga0187819, IMG submission 132411) | Wetland sediment microbial communities from Neuse River Estuary, North Carolina, USA - SO4_4 | ecosystem: Environmental > Aquatic > Freshwater > Wetlands > Sediment | place: USA...
AAACTGATTCCCAAGCGCGTAGCCATCGTCGAAGTCACGCTGAACGACGGCACCAAGCTGACCGAGCGCGTCGAAGCCGTCCGCGGCACGCCCGAAAACCCCATGAACCGCGAAGAGGTAGTCGCCAAAGCCCGCGACCTAATCGTTCCCGTCCTCGGCGCATCGAAGTGCGACGGCCTCATCCAAGTATTGCTGAGCCTGGAAAATGTGAAGGACATCCGCGAGCTGCGGCCCTTGCTGCAACGGAGCTGATGTTCTGCTAGGACAGTGTTCTGATTAGCGTGAGGGAGGAGCCATGCGAATCGTCTTGAACATCGTGGGTGTGCTGCTGGTGCTGATTGGCAGCATCTGGTTCCTGCAGGGGATTAATGTGTTGCCGGGGAGTTTCATGACCGGGCAAACGCGTTGGGCGGTGCGCGGCGGGATTCTCGTTATCGCGGGGATTGTTGGATTGGTGTATGCGAACCGGAAGCGGAAAAGTGCGGCTTGATGTTGTGCCGTTTGTGTGTAGCGCTCATCCGCCGTGGCGGATGGCCTCTACAATTGCGAACCCTTAGCTGCCGAGGCGAACGGCGTCTGCCTCTAACCCTCAGGGGTAAAAACCCTTTCAAAGTGGACGGCCTTCTTGTCGTGCCTGAAGGCACGACCCGCAATATTTGCCACCCCCTACGACTTGAAAGCCCGCCGATGTTTGTGGGTCACGGCTTCAGCCGTGACATAAGGCCGCTTGCTCAATTGGGCTTTAGCCCCTGTGGTGGCGACTTCCTATTACCACTCGAACCTCACCGGTGGTCGTGCTCGTCGTGATGTTCCTCGTGCATCCTGTGTCCCTCTCGTGCAGTAGCCCGCTCTTGCGCTGAACGCTCATGCAGTTCGTGATGCTCCACGGCGTGCGCGCCCGGCGCGTATCGGTGGACGCCCTCGTAGGGATGAACGTATACGCCGCGGTTGACCCAAGTGCGGCCCCATCGGGCGTTGTTGAGGAACACGGCGTGGCCGCCCCAATCAAAGCGGCCAAACCCGGGGCCCCAGCCCCACGGACGGAAGAAGACTCCTAGCGATACGCCAAAGCCGAAACGGATCGCGCCGCCGACAAAGAATCCGGGGCGCGGCGCGAAGAAAACGACTCGCGGATCGTAGTACGGCACCACGACGAAAGCGGGGTCCACCGGCATGATGGTGATGTACGGCCCAGCGCCCACGACAATCTGCGCGTTGGTTCGCAGATAACCGTAGTCACGCGCCTTGCGCCGCTCGCGCTGGACCGCGTCCATCACGTCGGCCTGCTGCGCGAGGAACGCGTTGCCGAGGTCGGTAGTCCAGTTCATGTCCGAGGCCATCATTTCCAGCACGGACGGGAACGGTAGGAGCGCTTGTACGCTGGGATCCCACGGAAGCTGATCTCCCTGGATGGCATCGGAGAGCGCTCTTCCGGTCAGGTAGTGATGCTGATCCGCCCATCTTGCGGCATCGGGAATCTGATCGGGGTAGGTAGCGCCCGCAAGAATTTGCGCCACCAGCGGATCCGGGTACAGGGCGATGCGCGCAACCATCTGGTCGAGTTCGCCCGGCGAACGCATCGGCGGAGGCGGGGGATTCTGTGCAAACACGGGAACCGCAGCCAAAAGTGCCAGCAACAAAATTAATTTCATAATCCGCATTTTTCTCTCCTGATCTCCATAAGAACGAACACTTTCGTTCGCTTTAAGTTGCTTCACGATCTGATTCTCTGCAAAAAATAGTAACCCACAAATTTCGGAATCCTAAGTGGTAGGATGGCGCCGTGTGTCGCAGGAGTTGCGGTCCCACAACATCAGTTTAGAAGGTGATTTCCCATGATCCGACGTGAATTTTGCAAGACCTCGCTCGCGCTCGCCGGACTCGCGCTGCGCGGCGAACGCGGGGAAGCTTTCCCTAATCCCGCGGAGGAACTAGCCGAGGCGCCGGGGCTGACCAAATACGTCTCCGAATTTATCGTGAACACAAAGTACGAGAACATTCCGGACAACGTCATCGCCCTCGGCAAGAAGACAATTTTGGACGGATTCGGCCTGGCCCTTGCAGGATCGGCTTCGACAGCCGGCCCTGTCATCCGGAAATACATCGAATCGCTCGGCCCGTGTGGGGGAAGCTCCAGCGTCATCGGAACGAAACTAAAAGTTCATCCGCGCTACGCCGCGCTGGCCAACGGCATTTCCATCCACGCGGACGATTACGACGACACCGGCTCGGCGTTGCATGTCGCTGCGCCCATTCTTCCGCCGTCCTTCGCAATTTGCGAACTGAATCGGCGCAGCGGGAAGGAACTGATGCTCGCGTTTCACGTGGGCGTCGAAGCCGCGAACAAAATCGGCGATGCGGTCTCGCCCCGCCACCAGCAGGACGGCTACCACACCACGGGAACTATCGGAACGTTTGGAAGCGCCGCGGCCTGCGCGAAGCTCCGCGGACTAAACGCGTCTCAGACGGCCATCGCGCTGGCCATTGCTGCATCGGAGGCCAGCGGTTTGCGCGACAATTTCGGGTCCATGACCAAGCCGTTTCACGCCGGGCACGCCGGCGAAAGCGGCACTGTCGCCGCCGATCTCGCGGCCATCGGCTGGACCGCCGCTCCGGATATTCTGGAAGCGCCGCTCGGATTCTTCCAGGCGGGCGGAGGATTCGATCCGAAAATAATCGTCGACCGCCTTGGCAATCCGTGGATGTTCGCGTCACCCGGAGATTTAATTAAGAGATTTCCGTGCGGAACGATTCAGCAGCAAGTGATGGACGAGATGTTGCGCCTCATCCAGCAGAACGACATCAAGGCCGCGGACGTCGAGAGGGTCGAGGTCGGCGGGAACAAGAGCAATTACAACACGCTCTTCCAGCACCACCCTACGACCGGCCTGCAGGGAAAATTCAGCATGGAATACGCCATGAGCATCCTGCTCATCGAGCGCAAGGCGACGCTGAGCTCGTTCACGGACGCAGTCGTGCAGCGCCCCGACGTGCAGGACATGATCAAGCGCGTGCGGTATTACGTGGATCCGGAATTCAACAAGCTGGAACTGCAGGGAGCCTCGCTGCAGGCCATGCTCGTCGAGCAAAGCATCCTGAAAATTTACATGAAGGACGGCAGGGTCATTTCAGGCCGCACCCAACCCGCCAAAGGGAGTCCCGAAAATCCCATGACCTACGAGGAAGTGGCCGACAAATTCCGGGGCAACGCCGAATTCGCCAAATGGTCTTCGCAAAAAGCCGAGTCCGTCATCGAGCAGGTGAAATCGCTTGAGTCCGCGCCCGACATGAACCGGCTGACCGCCGCGCTCGCGGGCTGAGTTGTCGCTGGATTTTAAAGTATCCTCGCGTCCGAAGACGCGGGCTACAACAGATTCACATTGTGCCGCTCGGCGCCGTCTACCGCGTGTACGATCCAGTTTTCAAGTCATCCAAAACGGACGCGGCGCGAGGCGACCAACCCAACTCCTTCTTCGCCTTCTCGCTGCTGATCTGCTGGTCGAGGACCAGCGCGTCGGCAAATGCGTGCAAAGCTTTTCGCGCTTCCTCGAGCGGCCAGGCTTGGGTTTTGCCCTTCGCGCCCGCGCCGATGCTCGCTGCTTCCGCGACTTCACGTACGCGGTAGGAAGGGCCGTGCGCCGCGTTGTAGAGAGAGCCCGGCGCAGCTTTCTCCAGCGCCAGGACGTAAAGCTGAGCAAGGTCATCGACATCCACAAATGGCCACCGGTTCTGGCCGTCGCCGACGTAGCGCGCCGCGCCCGTCTCCCGGGCGGATTTCGTGAACATGGTTGGCCCGCTCCCGCCGCGGCCGTAGACCAATGCGGGACGGATCACGATCGTGCGCACGCCGCGGTCCTTGAAACCGAGCACTTCCTGTTCTATGGCCGGACGGTGCGCGACGAGTGGCGTGGGATTTACAGGCGTCCGCTCGTTGGCCACTTTGTCTCCGGTTGAGCCCAGCACCCACACACCGCTCGTGTAGATGAACGGTTTGCTTGTGCCTTCGAGCGCTTTGAGAATCGCGCGCACCACGGCCGCGTCCGCCTGTGCTGAGTTCGCATCGTTGGTGTTGGCCGTGTGGATTACGCCCTCGGCTGCTCGCGCCGGGGCTGCGATTGTCTCCGGTTTGAGCAGGTCGCCCAGGCAGGATCTAATCCCGCGCGACTCAAGCCGCTTCGCCTTTTCCTCCGTGCGCACGAGGCCAGTTACCTTGTGCCCCGCTTTCTGCAACGCTTCCGCGACCGCACCGCCGATATATCCCGTGGCGCCGGTGAGAAAAACCTCCATATGATTGTGACCTCCGAGATGGACCATTGTACTGCGATGGCGTTCTAGTGTAGCGCCAACCTTCAGGTTGGCCTCTTGCAATCACGCAGAAGCCCGTCCCGCACGCGGGACGTGCGCTACATCGTCTTGATGAGAAATTTTGTTTACGGCCGGTGTTCTTTTGCAGGGGTGGAAACGGGCTTAAGGGTGGCGCGCCAGCAGCGTTCACAGACCTCATCCGGGTAGACGAAATAGTTGGAAGACTTCCCGCACTTCTTGCATTCGAGCGGCACGGGCCGCGCCACGCCGCGCACATTCAATCCGCGCGCGAGCGCCTGCCGCTCGACCCACTTGACGAATTCGACGGCTACGTTGCGGTCGTGATAGGGATGAGTTTCTACAGGGGTGAGGAAAAAGGGCCAAGGACGCAGCAGCAGCGCTAAGCCAACGACCCCCAGAATCAAGACCAGCGCCAAGATCATCGACGTGCCCCGCTCCGACTGCGGCATCGGTACGACTACAATCCCAATCCCACAGTACCTTTGATGCGCCGGATTGTCCCAAGGGTTGTTGAAACTCCGACTCGTATCGGTTACGGGTGAGGCTCCGCAGGGGCGCACTTGGGACTCCTTGCGAAAACTGCCAATAGGCGGGTGATGGCATAGGCGGTGAAAATCGTCAGGAACGGGTCGATGGGATGCCGGTAGCGAAGCGCGGTATGCGTGAGGTAGTACGGGATGGGAAACAGGACGACGCACATCACGAGCGGCAGAGAATCCGGCCAGACTGCGCGCAGCGCCAGAACCAGCCCCGCAAGCGATAGAAAAGAGAACGCTGCGCAAAACCAGATGTCCGCCTGCTCAAGGCGCAGGATGGAAATCCAGGGCTCCACGGTCGAATCATAGGTGGCGCCCCACGTGTCCACAAATCGGTCAGAAAAATTTTTCAGAAATGCACGCGGGTGATTCTCAATGTAAGCGATGGCCTGGCGTTGCCTCTCCCGGTTGTAATTCGGCTCCCCAGAGAGGATTAGAGAAATACGCTGTGGCAGGTTATTGATGGGATGCAGTTCCGGCGTTGAAATCTTCTTCACGCTAGGATTGTTGCCGAGCCAGAGTTCCATGCCGAAATTGGATTTGACGAACACCAGCCCGTCGATCGCGTAATAATTTCGGATCGTCCAGGGAAGCAGAGCCAAAATGAAGACGAATACGGCGCGCGCGGTGAGCGCAGTAAGCTGCCGTGCATTACCGCTTTTCCTCACGATCAGCCATCCCAGAAAAAATGGCAGCAGGAGGCACAGCGTCGGATTCGTCAAAGCGGCGAATGCCCAGAGCAGGCCGTACGCGGTCCAGGAAAGGGAGGACTCCGATTCGCGGAGCGCAAATGTGGTCTGTACAATCAGCGCGAGCAGGAGCGCGGAGAGGCTCTGGTCCCAGACCCATTCTAGAGGCAGGAGCACGGCGTAGGGAAGGAACGCCCAAAGCCACGCCGAGGCAAGGCCTGCTTTTTCGCCGAAAACTTTTTTCCCGATTACGAAAATGGGCCAACAGGTCGCCGCGGAAAACGCGCAATTCATCGCCTGCGCAAAAACAGTCACGCCGAACGCGTCCAGGTTGAACAGTTTGATTCCGATCGACAATAGAAACGGATAAACCGGCGCGACGCACGCCGTGAAGGCTTCATATCCGGGATAAGGGCCGAAAAATCCCTTGCCCTGCGCCAGCGAGAAAGCGACCAGTCTCGCCTCCAATCCTACGGTCTCAAACGCCGGATTACTGCGATCCTCATGGTGATGCGTCAACCATAGAAAAACGATGCGCAAGGTGAAAGCAAAGGCGACGGCAAAGCTGGGCGATCGTAGTATGGAGGCAACGATTCGCTTTGTGCGGGGAGAAAACATTTTGGTTGGATCTTGTTCGCAGCCGTGGCGAATGTTTCTTCAGCGTAGGGCCGGAGGTAGCGGCCAATCAATAGCGGCTGCCCGAATTTCCATTGCCACTTGCCGCAATCATTATCCGTATAGAGATGGACACACGGGGTGCGAAACGGCCGGCGTTTACTTCGCAGGCAAACTTTGTTGTCAACGGCCTCGCTGGAGATGGAGCTTTCAGATGCGTCAGTTCAATGAAGAATTTTGCCGGTTATTTCTTATCAGATGGCGGAGCAACTGCGGTCCCGACCTGCCTGTTGTACTCGGCCATCTCTGATGGTGAGCAGAGGAGCTCCTGGATATCGAAGCCGGGCGCTTGCAGATGGAGAGGGAACTTGTTGAGGCCCTTCCAGGGTTCGGTATACATGACCGGGTCGATGATCGTCACGGTGAGTTCCATGTTGTCATGATCCAGGCGGTGGTAGGTTTCTTCGACGCGCAATTGATCGCTATGGGGACGGCCTGCGTGATCGAGCCAGGTCGTGGGATTCAGTCCTGTTGTCTCGACCACAAAGGTGTAGTCGTCCACCCATTTCCCGACGGAGTAGCCGTTCCACCTAAGATCCGGGTCCTTGGGGAGTTCCCGCCCGTCCGTCCAGATGACGCGCCAGCCTCCATAAAACTGATTCAAGTAAATCACCTTGTTCTCTGTCTGAACGAGCTCGATGGTCCTCAATTCGTACAGCTGCATGCGCGGGAACCCGACCGGGTCGCACAGGTCCATTGGATCATTGGAAAGCGCTGCGGGGACTTGTCTTACACCGGGTCCGGAAGGCTTGTTGGCCTTGAGTGCTGCCAGCCCCTCGGCGGTATACGGCAAAGGGTGCATGATGCCCGTCTCGTCCGGTTGCCCCCCTTCGACGCCCTGTCCTCGGGGTTTTATCAGCGCTGGATGTTCAATCGCGCCGCTCGGTTGACGTCCTCCATCAAGCTCCGCGGCATCCCAGACTCCGGAGAGGTCGCGCCGCGGAGCCGGGGCTGACTTCTTGCCGGCGTATGCTGGTTTGACTGGCGGGATCGTGTTCCATGGGTCCGGCTTGGGCTCATCTGCCGCCGCTTTTGGGGCAGCGGTTTGCGCGGGCAGCGCGGGTGAGAGCCCCAATCCTGCAAGCAGAGCAATTACCGTGACAACCGGGAATTTGGACATTTTCACGATTCCTCCGGCAGCTTCACTCCCGACCCTTTTATATCGGCTCCAACTCAGGCAGGCGAAAACCGCATATAAAAATTGGAATACGCGTAGCCGGCAAGTCGCTGCAGCAAGAGCGCCGGCTCGAGCGATTCCTACTGGAATTGTTTCCCGTTGATTACAATTCGCTTCCTCGGGGCCGTTGGGCTGGCACTCCCAAGGAACGCGACAGGGTTGCCATTCTTGGCCGGCATAGCATCAATTTCGACGACATCGCCGGGCTTGAATGTATTCTTGGTCCAGCCAATCTGGGTCATGGAGACGGGGTTTTGGCCTTCGACAATCCAATGCACGACGTTGCCGCTGTCATCCTTGCCGTCGAGCTTCACGAAAACGTGGGGATTTGACCAGACATAGTCCGTCACCGTTCCCTTCACGGTGATTAATTTATCCGCATCGTACGCCGCATTGCCGTGATGCGCGGACAGCGGAACAGAAACCGCCAGCAGTCCAACGGCAACGAACGAAATGGTCCTAAGCATTTTTATCATTGCACTTCTCCAAATTTATTTTCGAGGCAGCAATCAGTTTAGCACGCCCGCTCGCGTGCAGCTGCGATTCCACCAATTTCCATTTTGAGCGCCCAGATGCGCTCGTTATACATCGGAAATTGTTCACGGTGAACCAAATTGTTTTCGTTGTAGTCTTGTTCGGAGGGATTTCGCAGAACGATTCTTGTGTTGTGCTATTGGTTTTCTCTGTCGCTGGCGGTGTTGCCCATCAATTTGTTGTATTCCTCATACTCGGACGGCGACCAAATCATTTCCCGGACATCGAAGCTGGCCGGCTGCAGCTCGAAAACGAATTTGTCGAGGGCGACCCAGGGCTTCGTATACATCTTCGGATCGTCGATGGTCACGGTCAGTTCTAGGTGGTCGTGGTCCAGGCGGTGAAACCGCTCCTCCACGCGCAGATCGCCGCTGTGCGGACGCCCCGCCCGATCGATCCAGGTTCTTTCATCCGTTCCCGTGGTTTCGACGACCAGCGTGGTATCGTCCACCCACTTGCCCACCGAATATCCGAACCACCGCGGTTCGGGATCCTTAGGAAGTTCCCGCCCGTCGGTCCAGATGACCCGCCAGATCTTTCCGAATTGGTAGAGCAACACAACGCTCTGCGGCGTCTGCAAGATTTGCGTCGTCCTCAGTTCGTAAAGATCCTCGCGAGGAAATCCCTGGGGATCGCCGTACTTGAATACGGGATCGTTTGTATCCCCGGGCAGAACGCTTCTCGTTCCGTTGCTCGGCTTCGTCTGCTTTAGCGTTTCGAGCCCCAGCGCAGTGTAGGGCAGTTGATGCTCCGGCTTGCCGTCGTCAGGGAAAGCCTTCGCGCCAAGGACCTGGTTTCCGCTCATGTCCGGCGCGTCCCAAATTCCGGAAATGTCACGCGCTGGAGCCGGGGCTGAATTGTGATCTTTCGGCAGCGCGGTTAGGGGGTGTCCCCAACCGTCGACGCCCGGCTTGGTGGAGGCGGGAGACATCGGCTTGTCCGTTTGAGAATGCGCGAGCGGCGAGACCAGCAACCACGCCAGTACAATTCCCGCCGTGACAAAGCGCTTCAGCATTGTGCGACCCTTTCCACGGGTTACTGGGCCTCGACGGCTCCTTACGGCTTGGAAGAATCGTCCGGCTTCACTTCAGTGGCCGGGTTTACGCGGCCCGTAAGTCTTTCGCCGTTCGAGAGTACGATTTCGATGATGCGCCCGACAGGGTTGCCGCTCTTGACCGGAAGCGCAGTGAGCGTGATTTGATCCCCGGGCTTCAAGGATTTTTCGGTCCAGCCAATGCGGGTCAAGGTGGATGGATTTTCAGACTCCGCGACCCAATGCACAACGTGCCCGCTATCATCGATCACGTCCATCTGCACCAGGCAATGCGGATTCGACCAGATCCACCGCGTGACGGTCCCCTTGAGAACGACCTTCTTGTCCGTGTCGTAAGAGGCGTAGCCGTGATGCGCGAAAAGCGGAACGGAAACAACCAGCAGGCCGGCAACTACCAGAAATACAACAAAGGAAACGGCCCTTAACTTATAGACCATCGCAGCCCTCCGGATTCCTTCAAAGGACACCATTCATTCATGTGCTGCAGGCCGAGGGTAGGCGCGATTCCAACATTTTTCGTTTGGACCGCCCGAATGCGCTCCTTATACACCCGAAAATGTTCCCGGTGAACAAAATTGTTTTCATTACAACGTCGAAACCTGCCGTCCGATTGCGCTGAATGGTCCGAAACCAAAATGGCGCGAAGCTAGCATCATGATCTGCGGGAGTGGAAGATGTATGAATGAGTTGGTGTCCGCGTCTTGGCAGTTGGAAGCAGGAGGGCTTGCCAGTTAAACTGGGAGGACCGGAGGGGTGGGTGAGCGGTTGAAACCGGCGGTCTTGAAAACCGTTGGGCCCGAAAGGGTCCCGGGGGTTCGAATCCCTCCCCCTCCGCCAGATTCCAGCGCGCTGCATCTTTCTACGTTTTTGGTAGCACAGACTTCAGTCTGTGTGGTTTCGCCCTCGCAAGTACCAAAATCCACAGGCTGAACAGGCTGCAGAAAAAATGCTTTCTTGTCATCCCGAGGTCGCCGCGGCGACCGAGGGATCTGCTTTTCTTCGCCAGACCCAAGAAAAAGCAGATTCCCCGGGCAAACCCAGACCTTCGGAATGACTCGTTGCGAGTTTTTCCGCCGCCGCTGAAGCCTGCGCAACTCACCGATTGAGCTAGCTTCCGTCGCGGATGATGCGGCAGGATTCGATGTCGAAGCTGACGTCGCCGATCGTCAGGCGGGTCTGGTCGCGGAAGGCG
>Ga0187819_10002257_pt1 | contig 10182 bp, 10 predicted proteins | sample NC_wetland_sal_i_15_FD_132411 | JGI IMG/M metagenome (GOLD analysis project Ga0187819, IMG submission 132411) | Wetland sediment microbial communities from Neuse River Estuary, North Carolina, USA - SO4_4 | ecosystem: Environmental > Aquatic > Freshwater > Wetlands > Sediment | place: USA...
GGTTCGCGGTGGCACTCCGTGCACCAGCCCATCAGCAAAGTGTTGGCCTTCCAGGTGAGCGGCATCTTCGCGATCGGCCCGTGGCAGGTGGTGCAGCCGATGCCTTTGTGGATGTGAATGCTGTGGTTGAAGTACACGAAGTCCGGCAGTGCGTTCACCCGCGTCCACGCGATGGATTGGTTCGAGCGATAACTGGCGCGCACGGGCTCCAGCATCTCGCTGTTCGTCCAGATGTGGGAATGGCAGGTCATGCACGTCTTCGTGGGGGGCAGACCGGCGAACGACGACTCCTCCACCGAGGTGTGGCAGTAGCGGCAGTCGATTCCCAGCTCTCCCGCGTGGTGCCGATGGCTGAACGGCACGGGCTGCTCCCTCGGCACATTGACATCGGTGTAGTAGGGCGACTCGCCCAGACCATAGAGGGCGAAGCTCAGCACCAGCAGGGCAATCACCGAGCCGTAGATGCTCACCCGCGCGATCGTGTTCGTGCTGGGATGGAAGATCTGCGCCATGGCGTTCTCGTGCTCTCTCGTCTCCTCAGGTCTTGCCCTTCTCTGCGGATTCCGGCACCAGGCCGCGCATCTCGAAGATGGCGATCATCGGGAGGAACCGGATGAACAGGAAGAACAGCGTCAGGAACAGCCCGATGGTCCCCACATACGTGGCCCAGTCCCACCTCGTGGGGTAGTACATCCCCCACGACGACGGCAGGAAGTCGCGGTGCAGGCTGGTCACCACAATCACAAACCGCTCCAGCCACATCCCCGTGTTCACGATCAGGGAAATCACGAACAGCAGCCCTACATTCCTGCGCACGCGCCGCGACCACATCATCTGCGGCAGCACGATATTGCAAGCGATCAAAACCCAGTAGACGACGGCGTACGGGCCGCGCATCCGGTTCATGATCATGTATTTGTCGTACACATCGCCGGAATAGAAGGCCATGAAGGTTTCCATCATGTAGCCGTAGGCCACGATCATGCCCGTGGCCAGCATCACTTTGGCCATGTTGTCCAGATGCCGCAGGGTGACGAAATCTTCCAGCTTGTAGAATTTCCGCAGCGGAATCGCCAGCGTCATCACCATGGCGAATCCCGAATAAATGGCCCCGGCGACGAAATAGGGCGGAAAGATGGTGCTGTGCCAGCCAGGAATGATGCCCACGGCGAAGTCGAAGCTCACCACCGTGTGCACGGACACCACCAGCGGCGTGGCCAGCCCGGCCAGCAGCAGCGACGCCGTCTCGTACCGGTGCCAGTGCACCGCCGAGCCGCGCCACCCCATGGCCATCACGCCGTAGAACACCTGTCTCGCCCGGTCCCGCGCGCGGTCGCGCAGCGTGGCCAGGTCCGGAAGCAGGCCCACGTACCAGAAGAGCAGCGAGACGGTGGCATAGGTGGATACCGCAAACACGTCCCACACCAGCGGGCTGCGAAATTGCGGCCAGGTGCCCATGGTGTTGGGATACGGCAGCAGCCAGTAGAACAGCCACGGCCGGCCCATGTGCAGCAGCGGAAACATTCCCGCGCAGGCCACCGCAAACAGCGTCATGGCCTCCGCGAAACGGTTGATGGAGGTCCGCCAGGTCTGCCGCAGCAGCAGCAGGATGGCGCTGATGAGCGTGCCGGCATGGCCGATCCCGATCCACCACACGAAATTGACGATGGCAAAGCCCCAGCCGATCGGGATGTTGATGCCCCAGATGCCCACGCCCACGATCAGCAGGTAGGTGACCGCCACCTGGAAGAGCATGAGCAGCGCGAAGCTGATGGCGAAGCCCAGCCACCAGCCGCGCGAGGTCTTCTGCGTCAGAACAATCGCGCTGATGCTGTCGGTGACGCTGGCGAAAGAATGCCCGGGTTCGATGATGCGTGGTGTCTGCGAGTCCGACATGAATCGCTCAGGCTCCGGATCGTTCCCTCAGGCCCGCCTCGATCCCTGTCCGCGCGCTTCTCGCGGCCGGAAGCGCGCCGGGCAGCTTTGCTCGAGCAAACCCGCTCACTTGCTGGTGCGGAAGGTGTCTGACGGCGGGAAGGAACACACGGCAGGCAGTCGCGCGCCAATGGTTCGCGCGCCGGCGCGATCACGCTCTCCTCCCCTAGAGCGCGTCGTCGTGCCCTGCGTACGCTGCCCAGGGCACCCGCCTCCGGGCAGTAGGATAAAACTCGGGACATGAGGAAGCAAGACGAATCCCGGCTTTTTTAACAGATTCCGGAGGCCGTAATTCGGGCGGGAAGCGGAAGTTTTCCGCCCGGAAATTTCCGGCGGCTAATTCGAAGCCGTGACCGGCCGGGCCAATTCGTCGTCCGTCACCGTCACGTTGTGGCGCAACACGGTGAATCGGACGGTGATGTTGGCTCCCGGCCCCTCCACGCTGTCCCGGTAGGGAAACTTGATCCCGTCCACATCGCGATAGTCGTCGTAACGCAGCACCGTGGTGGGCGAGGGGGAAAGCGCGTTCTCAAACATGTCCGTGCGGAAGTGCAGCCAGTTTTCCGCGTCGAAATAGAGCCAGCGCGGCGTCCCCCCGGCCACGGAGGCCTCGATGACGTAGGCCAGCCGCCCATCGGCGGTGCGCTGGCCGATGGTCTTCGCGTGGGGATAGATTTTCCCCAGATTCACCTCGGAATAGAAGTCCGCTTCCGCGCGGGTGTCGGCGGCGCGAGCTCCCTCGAGTCCTTTCACCTTTCCGTCCGCATCCTGCTCCCAGCCGCCCTTCTCGTCGAAGCCCTCGCGCAGTACGATGCCGTTCGGCAGCGTCAGTGTGGAGAATTGCTGGTTGGGCGCGCGTTCGTACACCAGGATGGTCCCCGTCCCGTCCATTCCCACCACCCGCACCGTGCCGCGGGAGACGCGGGAGTTCAGCTTTTGCCAGGCTTCGCGCCCGCCAATGGCCTGCGTGTAATGATCGAAAATCTCCTGCGCCGCGGGCAGCTTCGTCTCGCCCTGCGCAGCCGGCGCGCTCCCCTGGCCCAAGCTCGCACACAATCCCGAACCAGACACCGATCCGAGCCACGCGCCGGGAAGCAGCAGCACGGCCAAGAGCAGAGCCACGCGTTTCATCCCAGCCCACTCCTTGGGTGTCACCGCTCGCCGCCCGCCGCCGTTGCTGCCCGGGCCGCCGCGCAATACGCCAGGCGCCGTGCCGCAGCTCGCCCTTCGACCTGCCGATTTTCTTCTTGACACTTCCGAGCGCCCTCTCGAAGCTGCTGCATGATTTTACGCCCGAATCCGTTCTGAGGTGGCCATGGGCGCGGCAGCCTGCGGCGGGAGTGTTCTATGACCAAACTTCCGGAAAATGTCCTGAGCCACGAGCGCCGGGATTCGCTGGTCCTGCTGCTCGCCTGGACCGCGGGAAGTGTGGACGCCATCGGCTACCTGGGCCTGAACCACGTGTTCACCGCCAACATGACGGGCAACACTGTCTTGATGGGCCTCACCCTGGGACAGGGGCAGGGCCTCGCCGCCATCAGCAATGTGATCGCGCTCCTGGGCTTCGGAATGGGAGTGGCGCTGGGCGCCGTGATTGTCGGGAGGGGCGTGGGAGCGGGCCATTGGGACCGGAGCGTCACCGGGGCCGTCTTCCTGGAAGGAATCATGCTCGCCGCCTTCACCGTGCTGTGGCACGCGGCCCCGGGCGGCGCGGCGCGCACTCCTGCTGTGCTTTACCTGCTCATTGCGCTCTCCGCACTGGCCATGGGAATTCAGAGCGCGGCGGTCCGCCGCCTGAATCTGCCCGGCGTGGCCACGACCTACGTCACCGGAACGATCACCACGCTCATCGCCAGCCTCACCAGCCACACGCGCCTGGCGCTGCGGGCAACAGAGGAGCAAGACGCCATCCGGGAACCGGCCCCGGGCACGCATCACGTCGGGCTCCAGGCCGGCGTTTTCCTGACCTACGGCCTCGCGGCGGTGCTCAGCGGCCTCTTCCAAAAGCGCGTCCCGTGGCTCGTCGCCGTTACCCCGCTCTTCGCAGTGGCGCTCGTGCTTCTGATTGTTTCTCTCTCCCACAGGCAGCAGCAATCCCGCCGCGATGCGAGTTCCTGAGGCGCGGCAGCAGAGTGACCAGTGACTCGTGACTGGTGACTGGTGCCAGGAGTTTGCCTCGCAAGCCATGCGTGCGAACCGTCAGCAGCGAGCCGCATCAACCTGAAAAGCGATCCGTGACCCGCGCATCCCCGACGAGTCAGCAGTCACCGGCTTTGCGCACTCACTGCTTCCTCTTTCCGACCTCCGACCTCAAACCTCCAATCACCAGAAGTGCCCGGGGTGGGATTCGAACCCACACGTCCCTTTCGGGACACAGGATTTTAAGTCCCGTGCGTCTACCAGTTCCGCCACCCGGGCCGAGTGCTGCAAGCGATTATAGCGAAATGCCACGACATGATAGGCTGCCTCCTCTGCGGCCGGACGCCGATAGGCCATCGGGCGAGATGGCTGCCTGCCCTTGCTCCGTCATAACAACTTTGGTATAAAGGAGTGTGAGCGAGTGGCCGCCGGATACACGATCCAGTACGTGGAGCTTCCGAATGGCGCGGTGCCCGTGCGGGAGTTCCTGGACTCGCTGGACGATCGGGCGGCGGCAAAGATCGTTGGGTTCATAAACCGGCTCGGAAGTTACGGGCCGCAGATGCCGAGGAAGTTCAGCAAGAGCCTCGGACGCGGCCTGTTTGAACTACGGGTCGAGCATTTCGACCGCATCTTCCGGGTATTCTACTTCTTCCAGCCGGGAATGGTGATCGTGCTCACGTCGGGCTTCCAGAAGAAGGGCCAGGAAACGCCGGAAGGAGAGATTGCCCGGGCCGAGCGCCTGCGCGGGCTGTGGCTCAGGTGGCGCAACCAGTACCCGGCTTCGGGAACTGCCAGGCGGAAGATTCTCGAGGAGGCAGGACTATGAAAAGGGATCATCACCGCGACTACGTGCAGGCGCGCATGAAGCGCAGCGCGCGGTTTCGCCGTGCCTACCGCCGCAGCCTGCGCAAGGTTGACCTGGCCATCCTGGTGGCCCAAATGCGCGAGGCCGCAGGGCTCTCCCAGGCGGAGTTGGCGGCACGCATAGACACGGCGCAGCCGGTGATCGCACGACTGGAGAACGCCGAGTACGGCGGCCACTCACTCAAGATGCTGGAGAAAATTGCAACCGCCTGCGGCGTCACACTAAAACTGCATGCCCAGAAAAAGCCAAAACTGGAACTGGAGGTGGCCCTCGTGTGACGGGAGGGAGAAAGAAAAGTCCCGGCCTTGGGCGTAGCATGGGCCGCAGGGCGCGCCCGTTACCGCAAGTATTTTCCATGCCCAGCTACTACACTGAGAAGCTCGCTTCCGATCGCCTCCGTGCCTGCTATGACCTAGCTCCACCCAGAACGAAGGTCTACCTGAAAGCAGAGATCGAATTCGTACTTCAGAAGACGTCTTCTTCAATGGCGATTCTGGAGCTCGGGTGCGGTTACGGGAGAGTGCTTCGCCAACTCCTGCCTCGGGCGCGTAGTGTGGTCGGAATTGATACCTCGTTGCGCAGTCTGAGAATGGCCGCGGAATTCGCGGGCGGCAAGGGCTCTCTTCATTTGGTCGCCATGGACGCGGCACACATGGGTTTTCGGGATTGCACCTTTGATCTGACAGTCTGCATCCAGAATGGAATCTCAGCCTTCGGGACAGACCAGAGTGAGCTGTTCACGGAAGCCGTTCGAGTCACTCGGTCCGGCGGCGCGGTGCTTTTCTCCACCTATTCCAAGCGCTTCTGGGAGGAGCGCCTCAAGTGGTTCGAGATCCAGGCCGAGCATGGGCTAATCGGCGAGATCGATTACCACGCAACGGGCAATGGCGTTATCGTCTGCAAAGACGGCTTTCGCGCAACAACGATGGACGCTGAAAGCTTCAGGAACCTGGCTGCGATTCTCAGGCTCACCCCGAGCATTATCGAAGTAGATGATTCAAGCCTGTTTTGTGAGATTGCCGTGCCCTGAGTACTGTCGTTTCTTGCGTGTTGCGTGATCTTGCATGGACAAACGCCTCCAGAATTGTCCCCCTGAGCGACCCTTTCCGCGCTCCAGGACTCCCGCCCTCTCCTCGCTGTAGCGGTGGCACTTGGAGTTGTGCTTCGCGGCGCGTCGCTGCCAGGACGTGCTCGGGGCCGTGAGAATCAAAGCTCACGGAAGGCCCACAAACACTGGACGTTTTCGCGGTGCTGCGTTTTGGTGCGGAGTGCGTCGCGCTGGTGCCGAAAGGCCCCGGACGGATTTTAAGTCCCGTGCGTCTGCCAGTTCCGCCACCCGGGCTCATCTCACTAAGACTAATGTGCGGAATCTTCTCTCGGAAGACGCGTTCCTCTCGCGGGTGAGGCAAAAGTGCGCGCCGTGCCCGGCCATACGGAGCCCGAGCGCATCACAATTGTCTGCCGTATCCGCAGGCCAGCGTGGGAGCGAGGGTGGTCCTACGCGCGCAAAGACTGCCGAAAGAATGCTTTTGCCCCGGCGTTGCGCCGAGGCCAGGAGAGACGTACGATGGCCACAGGTGCAAATCGGAAATTCCGGGTAGATAGCTGTCCAGCCATCGAAGCCCCGGCCGGGGAATACCAATTTTTATGCCCGGAGGGAAACGACCATGGATCTTTCCCCTGTTTCGGATTTCTTCCAAAACCCGTACCTCTACTGGGGCGTCATTCTTCTGATCGTTTCCAAGACCATCTACGACGTTATCTTGGCCAGAAAGCGCGGTCCATTTATTCAACGCAAGACACCGACCACATCCGAGCTTGCGAATGCGCACATGAATTGGCGAGCCCCTCCTGAGCTTTGGGAGACCCCTCCACGCCGGGTGCGAGTAAAAGCGAGCGCACTGGTTGGCGTGGCGTTTGCATTTCTGCTCCTGCTCCCGATGGTGTACGGCACCTGTGCTTTGATTCTGATTGCAAACACAGGGGTGAGAGAACCGACCCTGGAGGCGATTGCTGTGAGCGTCTCTGCGGTAGTCGGGGCCTTGGTATTCCGAGGGATTCTGTCTCCGCGGCGCCTGCTCCAATGGGGCCAACCGACGGCGGGAGTGCTTACAGAAGTCTGGTGTACCCCTGGTGGGGCCTTCGAAAGAACTTTGAACAGAGGGACGTACGCGAAAAGGACGATCGTGCGATTCAAATTCGCGGACCAGAACGGGAACCTGGTGAAAGGAAGAGGTAGATACGCCTCGGATGCGACTCCCGGCCAAGTGGTCACGGTAGTGTATGACCCAAGCCGTCCGAAGCGGAACCTACTCTACCCTCTCGAAGAATTTAATGTCGGCCTTTGAAGAGAATGGGCGTGGCGCAGGCACGTTTACCGCTCGGCCGAAAGCGGTGAGACGCTGTGGCTTCGGCGCCTCCACGGCACGCTGGCGCGGCGCTGCGAGATCAGGAGGGCGGTAAAAAGAGGGCGCTTTACCGCCGATAAGACGCTCCGAATCACCAAATGGCTTTCAATGGGCGATTCGCTGTGCGGCGTTTTGGCGCGGGGCGCGAGGAGATTCGTTACTTCCACCGGCGGGTTCGCCAACCGCAAGCTTCGCGGCGCCCGCCACGCCCTTTCCAGACCGCGAGCAGCATACGGCGGCACGGAAACACTGGCTACACGCGTCCGGCCATGCCCTCGCCGAAGCGCGCGGCACTACTTCCGGTTGATGGTGCCTCGGCAGTTCGGTGAGCCGCAGCGGCAGGGGATGCGGAAGGTCTTGGGGTGAAGATTGTAGTCCAAGGTGAGCTCTTGGCCTTTGCGAATGCGACGGCGGCTGAAGAACAGGATATGCTCGCCGATGATGCGAGCCTTGAGGTTGGGTTCGCAAGAGTGGTTGACGAACTCGGCGCCCGATCCACTCACGGCGCCGTCGACAAGCCAGTAGCGGTTCAAGCGAAAAATCGTATTGTGTTTTGAGCCGCCGGGGCCGCAGACCTTTCGGAACCTCGTAACAGCCTGACGCAAATTGATCCGCTCACCGCTGTACTCGATTACTTTCCGTCGCGGGGGAATCGATTCCGCAGCGAACACCCCGAGCCCCTGAATCCGGGAGCGCCGAATGCGCAAGGCAAACACTGCGAATCGCGGGCTCAGGGCACCGTTGGAACTCGACCCAGGGTTCATGGGCGTGGCCGCTACTCAGGGGGCTGCCGTCAAGCAACGACAGCCCCTCAAGGAAGCAAAGAGCGAGATCCTTAGATCACACCCTTGGGGAAGTGTTCCAGTGCGGTGAGAGTCTTGGTGGCCGAGAGCTTCTTTGACTTCTTCAACTTTTTCTTTGCCATTTAGAATCCTCCATGAACAAGTAGCGCCCGGTTGGGCCATCTTTGTAGAGAGCACGTGATGGGCCCAACCATTGGGTGGATTCTCGCATCCGCCTGGCTGCAAAGAAAGCACTTACTGGCGTGCCGAACTTGGGGGAGTGGGCGTAATCTGCTCGGAGGGGAAAAATGTCCCCCAGCAGGGGGACTTACTCCCCTGTTTGGCGGTCCATAACCACGCATCAACAGCCCCGCAGACGGTGAAATTTGTCGGTGTGCTGCGTTTGGCCGCGGAGCTGGCTGCCCTACTTCCGGTTGATGGTGCCCCGGCAGTGGGGCGAGCCGCAGCGGCAAGGGATGCGAACCGCCTTGGGGTCAAGCTTGTAGTCCAGGCTCAGCTCTTCCCCTTTGCGAATGCGACGGCGGCTGAAAAACAGGATGTGCTCCCTGATGATGCGAGTCTTGAGGTTGGGATCGCAAGAGTGGTTGACGAACTCGGCGCCCGATCCGCCCACCGCGCCGTCCACACGCCAGCGTCGGTTCAGGTAAAACATCGAGAGGCGTTTTGAGCCGCCCGGGCCGAAGATCTTCCGGAGCCTCCTGCCCGCCTGCCGCGAATCGATCCGCTCGCCGCAATACTCGATCACTTTCCGGCGCGGAGGGATCGATTCCGCCGCGTACACACCAAGTCCCTGAATCCGGGAGCGCCGGATCCGCAGAGCGTACGCTGCGCATCGCGGGCTGGCCGAAAAGTTCGAATGGCGCCCAATCTTCACGGATTTCGCCGCTGATGGAAGGGCTGCCCCATCAGAGCAGCCCCTCCAAATTGCTTTCTTCAACCGATGCGGGAACTACGCCTTTTTCACCGCATACATGCTCTTCGCACTGCTCAGCTTCTTCGCCTTCTTCAACTTCTTCTTTGCCATTTCGAATCCTCCAGGATCGAGTCGTGCCCCGTTGGGGCTACTTCGCAAAGAGCACGTGCGGGGCCCGACACTGACTTGGATTCTCGCACCTGCCCAGCGAGAAACAAAGCACTTAGTGGCCTGCCGGAGGTGCGGGCGAGGAAGAAATCCCCTCCAAGGGGAAAAATTCCCCCGAGCGGGGGACTCATTCCCCGAAGGGCCAGGGAAGGCAGTGGTGGCAATCGAAACGCCGCTCGGCCAGCAACGTCGAAATTAGATGAACAAATACACGTACACCGCAAAGCTGACCGCCGCCAGGCCCGCGGCTGCGGCCAGCGACCACAGCAGATTCCGTTTCCGCGCTGCGATGGCGAACGTGGCGATGATCACCGCCGCCTGCGCCGCCAGCATGCCGAAGAAGAACCGCTGGCTGCGCCGCTCGTGGCGTTCCGCGGTGAAATTGCTCTTGCGCACCTGGAGCTCGTAGAGATAGGCGATGGCCTGGTTCAACCGCGATTCCGTGTCGTAGCGCTGCGCCGTGTAGCGCAATCGCGCCGCGACCACATCCCGGTGATCGGGCCGTCCCGCGGACTCGCTTTCGAGTTGTTCCACGATTTTGTTTGCCGGCCGCACCGCGGCATCGAAAGCGCTGGCACGCTCCTGGGCCGCCCGCAGGGCTGCGTCGAGCGTCTGGTCGTTCACCTTCACCACCAGCGCGGTGACTTGTGCCTCCGGCCGGCCGGCCTCCAGAGCGTCGAGGGCGGCTTGGACGGGCGCGTCGGGGGCGGCCGCGGCGGGCGGCGCCGGTGGCCTGAAAGATGCGCTCGTTGCGGCGTCCGGCGCGCGCACCGCCGTGGTGTTTTGCAGCACATCGAGCGTGCTGAGCTGGAGCGCGCTGCGCAGCCGCTTGGCTTGGAAGAATGCCCATTGGTCTCCGGTCTTGGACTGCTGCTGCGCCGCCAGCGCCCGGCTATACTGCGCGTGGGTCATCTCGCTGGAAGCCAGCCCGGCGAGCAGGGTCGCCAC
>Ga0187819_10002259_pt1 | contig 10180 bp, 7 predicted proteins | sample NC_wetland_sal_i_15_FD_132411 | JGI IMG/M metagenome (GOLD analysis project Ga0187819, IMG submission 132411) | Wetland sediment microbial communities from Neuse River Estuary, North Carolina, USA - SO4_4 | ecosystem: Environmental > Aquatic > Freshwater > Wetlands > Sediment | place: USA: North...
CAACGATTACTCCATGTCGTTCGGAACCATGAACGCTCTGGGACTCGGTACGCCCCTGGCAGGGGTGAGCGTAGCGGCTCTCAGCAATGGCGCACTCTACTTCTTTACCTACCAGCTTACGATCTCTGGTTTGGCCGCAGGCCACAAAGCTGGAGTCACAATTTATGTAAGCACGAATTTTTCCCATCCCGCAGCACTCGTCATGGAGAACTGTCCCGACACGACTGCCTGCACTGCCGCGAGCGAATATTCGGTCATGTCAACCTCCGCCGGGGCGCCCTCGGTCATAGTCGCGCCTCCGGGAGTCGGGAATTCCACGGTTACGGCGGGAATCGGAGTCTTTCTGCCCGACAACGACGGCGCCTCTGCGTATACCGGAACCGACACCTCCACAGTCACCCTCACAGCGACGGATTTGAACACCAACACGGTTATCGGCACGGCGGTGATCTTCTTCAACTCGCCGGCGGAAACTGTTCAGGACGCGGTGCAGTTGACCCTGAGCACGGCTACAGGCGGAGTCACAGTCTCTCCCGCCGCCGACTTTGCCATGAACTTTGGAAATGTGAATGGGCTTGGAATTGGTCCCGCCGCCGGTCTCACGACCGTGGCTTCCGCGGGAGGCGTCATCTATGACACGCCTTACCTGCTGAATCCGGCATTCACTGACTTCACCTCAACTACCGGCAGCCTGTCGGTTTATGCCAGCAAGGTCTTTGCGCATCCAGCAGTCCTGCACCTGGACGATTCGGCCAGCAGCGCGGGGCCTTACGCAACCATTTCCATCACGGCCGGTGCACCTACACAAATTACAACTGTAGCTCACGACCGCACTTCAGTGACGCGCTATTTAGGTTTGTTCGTCTCCAATGTCAACGGTGCAACGGCGTTTACCGGAACCGACAACGCCACGCTTACTTTCACAATGACGGTGCCCTGATGAAATTCCGCAACCTAAGCTTCGCAACAGTCTTCTTCCTCGCCCTCACGGTGTGGGCAACGCAGGGCCAGGGGCAATCCCTGGGCCTTGCGCCGGCCCAGATCGTGCACAAATTCAAGCCCGGCGTTCCTTTTGAATTCGAACTGTCCACGGTGAATAACGGCGACACCTCGGTGGAGATGAATGTCGAGATTAGCGACTTCTGGTACAACGAAAAAAACGAGAAAGTATTCTCGTCTCCCGGAACTTCGCCGAGCAGCGCCGCCAACTGGATCCAGTTTGTTCCCGAGCATTTCGAGGTTGCGGCCCACGGCACCCAGAAGATGAGAGCGATTGTCACCCCGCCGGCCGATGCCAATGGAGGTTACTACGCGGTGTTGTTCGTGGAATCGAAGCCTCAGCTCAGCTTCGACAAGACTAAAGATGGGAAAGCGGTTTTTACCAACATGCGCCTGGGTTGCCTGGTGCTGCTGGAGACAGAGAAAACCGGGCAGTACAAGATCGAACTAAGCAACCTGAAACTGACTCCTCCGAGCGGCAATCAGGGGCTGGATCTCAGCTTCGATCTGCTGAACTCCGGCAACACGCACGTCTTTCCCCTGGCGCGCGTGGCCGTGCTGGATGCGCAACATAGACTCGTGGCAAAAGCGGAAAGTGACATCAAGCGCTTCCTGCCGGGACAGAAGGATTCGATGCACGTAAGCTGGGCGGGAGATTTGCCCAGCGGCGAATACAGCGCAGTGTTGACCGTCGCTTACGGCGACGACCGGATTGAAACCCAAGTATTACCCATGACGATTGCCGCGGATGTGGCTCGCCAATAAGGACTTGAGGGTTTGGCCAGAAAGTACATCACGAACACCGCGGCGATCCTGGGCTTACTCATCTCCATGCTCGGTGTCGGCCACGGTGATCCCGTGCAGCCGGTGACGACGAGCTCTGCGCCTTCCCCTTCCCTGGTGGAGGTGTATTGGGGGTCTGCACGAACCGTGGTTGTGCCCGGGATTACCAACGTGGTCGTGATCGACGATCAAATCACGCGCGCCGAGGTGACAGAGGACTCGATTCAGTTCTTTGGTCTGGAACGCGGTGAAACGGTAGCGATTGGCTTCCGTAACGGCGCCCCCGTGAGCATCCGAGTGCGGGTTGTCGACAAGCCGGTGGTTGCAATCCCGCCATCTTTATTGCAACTGCAGGCGGAGATGGCGCAGGGCAGTGCCAGCACGACGGCTCAAACGGCGAGTAGCGGTGGTGTCACCAGCTTTGCTTTGCTGAACGGTTTCTCCTGGTCGCAACCGATGGGACCTGCGGGTCATTTCGACTTCAACAGCCAGATCGAGGACAATACTCTTACCGGTGGTCATGCCTTCAACGTGCGCCAGGCCTCGGCCGTCTATCACAGTCCGGGCATCGACGTGCGGGCCCTCGACTTCACTGTGAACCTCACGAGTGGCGCAGCGCAGCCTCTCATGGGGCCTTTCTCGTATTACGATGCCATCGAGCTCCGGGGAGCGAGTGTCAGCCTCAGGCAAGGCGCGAATCAGTACACGGTTTTCGGCGGTACGACCGTTCCGTTCTTTTATCTGACGCTGGGTTCGATGCGCGATGTTGCCGGCTTCTCGTTCGATCGCCAGCAGACCAGCAAACTGGATTTATTCGCCAACAGCAGCTTCGTCAACGCTCCTGTGGATTTCTTCGGTCTGGATTCCGAGCGCCACAACAATTTCATGCAGACCGCAGGAATGACCTACCTGCTCAACGAAAAATGGGCCATCCGCACCACTGGCGGCGTTAGCAATCACGGAGCTTTGGGACGCGGGGAAGTTTCTTATACCGGACACCGGTTGACGGCGTTTGCCGCCGGCACTACTTCGCCGCCGCTGTTTCCTTTGAATCAACTGGAATCGCTCTTCTCCGGCACGACCTCGCTGAAGGCGGGCTGGACCTTCCGCAGCCATGATTGGCTCACCGAGTCGCTCTACTACCAGCACACGAACACGCAGGCCATTGCCGGGATCACCCGCGCCGGTAGTTCGGACTACCTGAGCCCAGGGTTGTGGTTTCGCTTCGCGAAGCACCAAACCGCCAATTTTACCTATACCTACAGCTACAACGAAGGTGGCTTCGCCAGCGCGCCTTCGACCGGCAACCGATTCGACACCACCTGGCAATATCAGATCACGCCGCGAGTCTCGAATTCCGCTGAAGTGACAATTGGCTCGCTGCAGGACCCGCTGCAATTGAACTCGGAAGACGAATTTATGGTGCGGGATGCGGTGTCGTTCCCGGTCAAGAGCGGCAGCATGTTTGTGGCGTTCGAGCACGATCAGACGAACCCCTCGCTGGTGCAAAAGCTCAACGAGGAGCTGAGCCTGCTGAGTCCGGCGCTACAGACGCTCTTCTTGCAGGATCCCGTTGCCTTCGTGAACTCGCCCAACCTGCCACCCGACATCCGGGCGCTGCTGGGTGCGCAACAGCCGGTGAACACTTCCATCTCAGCCGCGGGACAGTTCAACCTGGGCCCGCGCCTGATGCTCAACCCGAATGTTTCCGTCGCCCGAACCATGAACGGAAACGCGGAAGCATGGGCGCCATTCTTCGGATACGGCTTGATGTACCAGCTCCGTCCCACGCTGCAGCTGAATTCGAGCCTGAGCAATGTCTGGGTGTTGGCGCCGTCGCAGCCGGGCGTGCAGCGTACGACGGTTTTCTCTCTGGGCGTGGCCAAGCGATTCAGCGCTCCGCCGACCTCGTTCCTGCCCGGACACCATGAGCGCATCATTGAAGGCCGCGTCTTCCGCGACAACAACGTTACCGGTATTTTTGACCGGCAGGATCCCGGCTTTGCCGGCCTGCAGGTGCAACTAGAAAATGGCCAGGCGGTGATGACTGACAGCGAAGGCCGCTTCAAGTTCACCGGCGTGGATGCCGGCCAGCACCAGGTCTCACTCGCGCTCACCCAGTTTCGCGACCCCGTCCGCATGACCACTCCGGGTGAGTACGATGTGGATTTTATTCGCGAGCGATTCGCCGTGGTGAACTTTGGCATTGTCAATTTTGCCCGGGTGGTGGGAAACGTGTTCAATGACTTGCGTTTTGAAGACAAGCGTCAGCCCGATTCGAAAGGGCTGCCGGAAATCCATCTCATCCTCGATAACGGTCAGGAAAAGCGCGCTGTGAGCACAAATGGATCCGGCGACTATAAACTCGACGACGTTTTGCCGGGAGACTACAGCCTGACAGTGGACTCGACCTCGCTCCCGGCAAACTACGCGCTTTCTCATGAGACTTTCCAAATCCATGTGGCACCGATCTCCACCGTGACCCAGGATGTGCCGGTGCGAGCGTTGCGGTCGATTTCTGGCAAGGTTTTGTTGCGGATATCCACGTCAGCTGCGCACCCCGGCGACCAGGCTCCGAAGCAACAGCCGGGCGAGTCCGCCGTAGCCGCTGAAGAGACCAAGCTTGTGCCTCTGGCGGATGCGCAGATCACCGCTGGCTACGGCATTGCCAAGACCGATAAAGATGGAAATTTTCTGCTGCGGAATCTGCCCGCCGGCAATTTGACCATCACCCTCGTGCCGCTCAAGGACCTGCCGAAGGGTTTGCAACTGCCGACCGGGTCGGTGAAGATGCCGGCAGAGCCGATTCAGGTGGAGGGCGCAACCATCGTGATTAGCAATTCGGAAATGGTGCCGTATCTGACGGGAAAGTCAGCGGAGCAAGTCCGCGATTCCGCCCAGCAGACGGTATTGAAAGCCCAGCTAGAATAAGGTTATCGGGGAACGACGGTTACGGTTTCGAGCCAGGCATCCTTACCAGCGGCCGCTCCGGCCGGCAAAGGGCGAGTCTCTTTTATGACATCCATCTGGGGCGAGTTGGTGGGGATGTTGTAAACAACTGGTTCGTGATTCGTTCCGCCGTCAGCCAGCGGCAGCTGTGCCACAGGAACAACTTGCACCTGGATATGAAGTACCGCTTGCGCCGTTTTCGAATTCGCCCCGTCCGCTTGCGTCCCGGCGGGCAGGCTGACTGCCGGCAGAATCAGAAGCAGCAGGGCGAGCAGCCTAACGAATTTTTGCGGCCGCGGTTGAGGATGATAAGCAGCGATTCCAAGGGCCATAACTCATCCCGGCGCCGGTTTTTCCCAGGCGCAACGACTAGGCCTTCTATCGGCAGTTTAGCCTTTTATCTTTAAAACGCGCGTCTGGCAAGGGAATTCAGCCAATCACGGCTGACATTGTTGATTTCAAAGGTGATGGAGGACGCCCGCGTTTACGCGACCACGGCGTCGGTTCGGCGAAATTCCACATACTTGGCGGTTTCATCGGCCACCGCCGCGCCGAACATTTGCTCCACCAGGTAGAGTGCCATGTCGATCCCAGACGACACACCGGCGGACGTGATTACTCCATTTCCGGCATCGACGACGCGCCGCCGATGATCTACCTGGAGGTTGGCCGAGTGCTTTTGGCTGAGCGTCTCTAGCAGAGACAGTGCACCCCAGTGGGTAGTGGCCGGCTGGTTCTTCAGCACGCCTGCGGCGGTCAGTAAAAGGGAGCCGGTACACACCGAAGCCGTGGTGCGCGCCTGCGCCGAAGCTTTGCTTATCCAGGCGAGAGTTTCCTGGTCTTCGAGCAGAGCACGTGTACCATATCCGCCCGGAACAACCAGCAGGTCGATGGCGGGATGCTGCTGAAACGAGTACTTTGGCGTGACTGCAAGTCCACCGGTTGCCAGGATCGGCGCGGTGGATTTGGCGATCGTAAACACCGAAAACGGTGCACTGGCATCACTCCTTCGTGACTCGCCCCCGCCCACCAGCCGCGTCCGCGAGAAAATCTCGAAGGGCCCGGCAAAATCAAGAACCTCGACGTCGGGAAAGATCAAGATAGCAACATTGAGTTTTTCCAAAGAAGCTTTGTCAGTTTGCATGATCCGGCCATTGGCTTTCCTCATCAAAGATGACCTGGTTCTTTGAATGATTCTAGACTTTCGACGTGTCCCCCGGGCCAAACGGAAAACACGAGGTTCTTGGGACTTTGTGGCGTGAGTGCAGAAGTCGATTCGCCAGCACACACTCGTACATAGCCATGATCGAGGCAAAACCGTAGTATAGGTAGATGCCGAACTACTCGATCTCAACTCCTCTACTACTCGCGACATTTGTAGCCAGCAGCATTCTTGGTTGCGCCGCTCAAACCCAAACCGCCCCGCCAAGCAGCAGCTCTACGCCGAAGACTCCGACAACCGCTACTCACGCCAAGGCAGCAGCTCCAGCGGCTCCGGTGCTCAAGACCGCGAAAGACAAAATCAGCTACGCGATCGGGGCGGACCTGGCCGGCAAACTAAAGAGCCAATCGATTGACGTCGATCCAGTACTACTGTCCCGCGGACTCAGGGACGCCTTTGCCGGTACCAAGCCGCTGATGACTCAAGACGAGGTCCGGTCCGCGCTCACGGATTTGCAGAATCAACTGCGGCAAAAGCAAATGGCAATGGTCAAAGAATTGGGCGAGAAAAATAAGAAAGACGGCGACGCGTTTCTGGCCGAGAACAAAGGGAAAGAGGGTGTGGTTGCCCTGCCCAGCGGGCTGCAATACAAGATTCTGAAAGCTGGTGATGGAGAGAAACCCAAGTCGACCGATACGGTGGTGTGCAACTACCGGGGGACGCTCCTCAACGGGAAGGAATTTGACAGCTCCTACAAACGCGGTCAAGCGGCCACATTTCCGGTCAGCGGCGTGATCAAAGGTTGGACCGAGGCTCTGCAGTTGATGCCGGTCGGCTCCAAGTGGCAGCTGTTCATTCCTCCCGACTTAGCTTACGGCGATCGCGGCGCCGGGAATGATATCGCGCCAGGCGCTACGCTTATCTTTGAAGTGGAGTTGCTCTCCATTCAACCGAAACAGTAGGGGCCGATATTGGTCTGATTCTCGGACTCTCGGTCATCGAGTCATTGTTGTCTTACTGCGGTGTCCATCGTGCGTGGGTCGTGAAAAGACCGCTGACAAAGCAGATCTGGTAGGCGACCAGAAGTCCGAATCCGAGACTAAGCAGACCCGAAGCCAAGGCCAGTCGATGAGAGAACTTCTGACGACCCTTTCCCACCATGGTGAACGCGGAGGCCAGGCTCATGGTGATCAGCATCATTCCCGCGATGGTCCCCACTCCAAAGATCAACAGGTAAGCGATTGCCCAATGGACGTTTCGGATCGTGGTCAAGACCAGCAAAGCTACAGCCGCTGAACCGGCCAGCCCGTGAACGATGCCCACCACCAGCGGCCTAAGATATTGATACACCCCGATCCTTCCAAACACCCGGTCCAGCCAGGCCAGCGGCGTCTGGTCGGGCGGGTGGAGATGGGCCTCGGGTTGGTGAGCGTGAGGATGGCTGTGGATGTAGTCTCCGTGGCTGTGGGGATGAGAGTGGACGATTTTCTCTCCATCATGATTGTGAATTGATGCGGCAGGCATCGCGCGCAGAAATCCGGCTATATTCATCAGGCCCAGGACAATCAGCATCACTGCCACGGACAACTCCATGCTGAGCCCGACCCGCACCGGAATGACGAGATTGAAGAGAATGATTGCAGCGCCGACCACGAAGATGGTAAGGGTGTGGCCAACACCCCAAAATGCCCCGATCAGGGCTGCCCGCATGCTGTTGCGCTGATTACTGACGATGGTGGTGACCGCAATGACGTGGTCGGGGTCTGTGGCGTGGCGCATCCCCAGAAAAAATCCCACCGCGAGGATGGAGAAAAAGGTGATCATGCCGTTTCCGATGTAGGCGGGGGCCCCGCCCGTGCGCCGCCCAACATCATCACGGCGGCCATTCTATCAACTAATCCGTGCTCATCCCACTCCGGCAGAAATCAGGGCGCAACCGGTCGTCCAAAGCGGTAGGTGATGCTGACACTGGCATACGACGGTATGCGAACCCCGACGACTTCCTGGATGTCGGAGGGGTAGAAGTTTTCCGTGGTCTGCCCACTGTAACCGCTGGCGACAAGGAAGTTGACGCCAGCCGTCAGGCGCCCATTCATGAAAGGCCGAATCACGGCTCCGCGAAACTCCTTCACCGGAGTGCCTGTGCACTCGTTGGTCAAGATTGGCAAGCAGCCTGTACCCAAAGGCTTCGTGCCCACATACTCGAATTCCCCTCGTGCTTGCATACGAAACGGAAGCCTCTGAATCGTTCCCAGCAGATCAAAGATGGTACGTGGCGCCTCCGGTGTGGGTTCTCCCGTGTCGAAGTCTCGGGCGTCTGCCTTGGAGAAAGTCGCCAGCAGCGATCCCGCTCGAAAGGTTCGACGCACCGCGACCGTCATAAATCGCAGGCGGCTTGGTCCTTCGTTAAACTGCAGCCCGGTATCCGGATCGATTTTCGCCAGTTCTGCGCTGCTGGTAACGTGGCCCAGAGTGAGTCGCAGATCGGTCTTGTGGATGGTCTTGCTGGCGATCAGCTGATAAGAGTGCGCTGTGGCCACCGGAGTGCCCGCCGTAGTGCCCGCCGTAGTGCCAGTGCCGATTCGAGGGTCTTCGGTAAAGAACGATTGACCAAAGCTGAGAGAGATTAGAGGAACGTACCATGACTCCTTGGGAAGAAAAGAAACCGTAGCCTTAGGTGAGTTCACGCCCACCCATTTCTGGAACGAATTCTGGGGGTGCAGAAGATCGTCGTCATCAAAATCAATCTCATCGCGGCGCCAGCCCAGGTAGTAGCGGAAATAGCGGGCCAGAGCGCCTTCGGCGGCAATGTAAGGTGTCACCGACCCTATGGTGACGTTATTTCCGTCCACCGGAGTAAAAGGGCCGTAATAGGTGGGGTCGCTGGGATTAAAGAAATTATAGTGATTGAGATCATCCCGCCGCGGCGCTTCCCGCTCGTAGTCAAGCCCAACTAGCAAGGACAGATACTCGGCCAGCTTGTTCACGTAGTTCGCGCTGCCACCAGCCACCGTGCGAAACTCACTTTGCCGGATGAGGCCCTGTCCAAAATCTGAAAACAAGCAAAGATTGTAGGTGCGAAAAAAACCGGAGAGCTGCAGCTGTTGGTGTCCGCTGAGTTGCCAGATATCGTTCAAGGCCAGGAGCGCGGTATGGGTCTGGTCTTTCTGCCGCGGATCGATGGTGTCTCCGTAATTGGGGAAATTGGCATCGGCGGAATTCAGGGCAAAGATCGGAACCAGTCCCGGAACATAGGAAAAACCGTAGTAAGCGATGCCAAACAAAGTGAGCCGATGCTGCCCCAGGTGGAAAAGTCGTTCGCCATTAAATTTGTACTGTTGCCGATGTTCCAAGCGATCCAGGAATCCGTTGCCATAGGAGGCTTCAAAAGCCATCCAGGAATCAGCTGATGGGCTTAATCCCGCTATCACATCGATGTCCCGGTAATCGCCAGTGACGGTGACGAAGGGATCGAGGCGGGACCGGAATGCGTACGTCGCGGCCAGATTGACAGAATGATTTCCTTCCCGAACATTGAACGCTCCACCGTCGACCTGAACACTCTCCAGAGCCTCGGGAATAAATATGTTCGGGTCGGAATAGCCATTGCCGTGGGCATTCGCCGAAAGGTTGTTCGGCACCAGGTATTGGCCAACCGCGACGTACTGCGCAATCGGCTCACCATGATCTCCCGCTACGCCCGGCGCGAAATATTGTGGCGCCTTAATGCCGCTGGACGCGGTTTCTATGGGGTATCCGGGAATGGACACCGGCGCACCGGGGCGACCGGGGTTCGCATCGAGCAGATCCTGACGAACAAAAACTTTCTCCGCAGGGTCGGGAGAAAGTATGTCGGACTGGTTCACGTCGGCGGTGACGGTGACACTCTCCATCAGCGAGGTGAGCTGCGTGATTTTCACCGTGATTTCGGAAATGCCGTTCCGGGTGACGCTGACTGGCTGTTCAACCGGACGAAATCCAGACACGTAAACCTTGACGACAAATTTCCCCGCAGAAGGCAACTCTATTTGAAACCGTCCATCAGCTGCGGTAGTCGTTTGTCCCAGAACCCGGTCACGGTCCACCACTCGGACCGATGCCTTCGGCAAATCATTTCCCTGAGGGTCGACGACCCGGCCTTTCAAAACGATTTCTTGCGCTAGCAGAGGAAGGGGCAGCCAAATAATAAGCATCAACAACGAGATTGGAGTTTTCGCCCCAGCCATACTAGATGTCGCGTTATTCCTGCTGCGCGTAAGTAGGTTCTAGCATACGTCGCCTCAGCCG
>Ga0187819_10002260_pt1 | contig 10180 bp, 9 predicted proteins | sample NC_wetland_sal_i_15_FD_132411 | JGI IMG/M metagenome (GOLD analysis project Ga0187819, IMG submission 132411) | Wetland sediment microbial communities from Neuse River Estuary, North Carolina, USA - SO4_4 | ecosystem: Environmental > Aquatic > Freshwater > Wetlands > Sediment | place: USA: North...
GAAGGATTCTAAAGCTGTCAACAAGTAGAAATTCTACTGGCGTACGAGATGCTTGAACTCAGTGCCCGGTAAGTCGCCTTCCGCCAAGCGAACGGCGAATCATCTATGCACTCGTTCTGCCCCGGATACATCAAATCGACAACGTATTCCGTGACGCCAACGCCTAGGTGGTCGCGGTACCACCGACCGATAGCTACAGGGTCCCGCGCACGAAAAAAGAAACCTCCAATGCCGCTCACTTTTTCCATATCCGCCCCGATGGCCGAATGCCAGATAGCCAGCGGCTCAGCCTAACACGACTGCTCCTACCCCTATCCTCATCCGCTCGCCAATATCGCAAACGAGAACAAGAACATCCCTGCACCCACAGGCGAGAGCGTGCCAGCGCAATGGGTTTGGTCGCCAAGCCTCGCAGACGGCGAACAAAACTGCGGCCAGAGAAACTTGGAATCCCAAGGGTTGCGTAAATGCAAATGAAACCGGATACAGAGATGGCAAGAACGCGAGCAGGGCGGACGCCGTGGCTAGGCCTAACCCGGTCAGGGACAAGGTCGAGAAAGGGTTCGCGGCTGTTTGGCTCGTGCCCACCGGGTCCAACTCCAGATGAGTCCCGCGAGCACGGCGACGCATGCGACCATGAACAGGATTGCGAACATCGCTTTGGCGATATCTTTCAATGTTCCCACGCTTCGCTAGGCTTTAATCTCACTGCAAGGTGAAAGACCACGAGAGAAGGCTAACTGTTTCCCGGGTTCTTTAGTTCCTTCCGAACCTTATTCAAAGAGGCACTCTGAGGAAGTCCGAGCTTGTCTTTCAGCGTTCCGAGTTTCGCATCCGACCTGATTTCTCCCTCAGCGAAACCGTACGTCTTGCGGATAGTTTTAACCAAAGTGTTATTCTTCTTCCGCTCTTTTTGTCCAGTGACATCTCGATGTCTTGGCGGCAATGTCATACGCGCACCTCCGCCTAGCTTCTATACTGTGAGACGTGCGTTGTCAATTTCAATTGACCGCAGGTCGGGGCAGGACCGCATCCAGCTTTTCCCGAACATCGTCCCGGTCGAGGACCTCCACGCAAGCGATTTCCCCGCCGACAACGTCGAGTATCAGCATCCCCTCTTCGGGTGTCAGGGTTACGTTCCGATGAGCGGGGCCGTAGCTGCCCTTTGGCTTTGGTTGCGTGTAGAAGGTCGCGCAGATGTCGTCCCCGCAGCGGCAACGGTCGAAAATCATCAATCCCTGCACATGTGCGGCCAGTCCGGGTTCGCCGTGCTCGTCAAGAAGCTGTCGAATCTCGGTTGCGAACGCGGGGAGCACATCAGCGAGGAGCGGTCGTTTTTCAGTTTGTTGGTTCATGAAAGCACCGCTCAATTGTGGCTTAGTCCCTGTAGCACTGGAATGTTGGGGAATGGTCGAATTAGCCTTTGCTATTGCCCCTACATAGGAACGGGTAGCTCGATAACGATGTTACTAACGTCTCTCGGGTCGTGACCCACTTTTTCACCGTTTCAAGTTCGCCCTCGAAGATTCCTGCGAAACTGGCATCAGATGGGAGAAATTTTGCTCGAAACTGTATCCACTGTTGCCAATTTCCCTTGATTTTTTAGCCCGAGACGAACTATGTTTGTCTCAGATGAACAGCAAGGGTTGGCGGAAGTGGTAGCAAACAGTGGGTTTTAGCGGTTTTTATTGACTTTTTTTCAAGTGGCGATTCAGAATCCCCCCCTCTCCGCCAGACCCGCGCGGCCCGTAAGCGGAGGCACTGGCATGAACACCACATGGGGGCAAAATGTGCATGGTAGACCTGCGGCATCGAGAAAGTCTCCAACGTCAACGCTGATGTTGTTGTCCATATGCACGATTTCTGCGTTCAGCGGAGGATGGGCCGTCCGCGCTAGTCAATATTCTTGGAACGCGGCAACTTGGAATGCCCACACCAAAACAGAGCGTCTCATGTTCATACAAGTATATTTGCTGGGATATTCTCGTGGTGCTTCCCAAGCGTCGTATGTCACAGCAGGCTTGCTTGCGGAAAAGAACAAGGGATGTGGGAGTGAGTCAGGAAAGACAGACCCTGCAACACTTGCACGGATGCAAGCGGAGGTGCGGGCGCAGAACCCATTAGGAAATCGTTATTTGGACGATGTGGCGATAGAGGAAGGGATGAACGCTTCTTAGGGCGACCCCCGCAACCAAAATGTCTGTTGGTATGATGCCTTTAAGTTCTCCGCGATGGCCCTAAATGGGGATACTCCAACGGAAGATGAACTGGATTCAGCACGAAAACTTGGACCCCTCAATTGTAAGTGAACCGGGTCGAGCATGAAAGAACAAACATCGACGGCGGGTCCTGCTGCCAGATTTGCTACCGTTCGGGAGCCGATTTATCTCCGCGGAAGTGCTTGCCGCATCTGTGGTTTGCAGAAATCGAAAGTAAGTGCCACATTTTGTGTCGCATAGCAAAACGCTGCAAACGGTAATAAATGGTGGTGTCAGTGGGATGAAATCCCCGCTCTCCGCCACGCCCAGCTCTAACTTCGAGCAGTTAGCCCCAGCGCTCCATAAATAGGATTAACAATCGCGGTTGATCGGATCCGTTGGTGCGCAGCGGAATATGAATTTGTCGAAACGGACTGTCGTCGAAACGCTGGACGTGGCTGCCTCACTGGAGGAGCCAGTCCGTAAGGCGAAACCGGCACGCTCGATTCTGGCGCTTGCGCTTCGTCTTTGCGTGGTCATCGTCTTCGTGTTTGCGGCGTACTTCGCCGTCCGGCAGGGCGTCGCGGCATATTATTTCAGCAAGAATGATCCGCGCGACGTCGAGTTGGCCATGCGATGGGATCCGCAAAACCCACAGTACGCGGACGCTTTGGCGCATCTCGTTCAGTTCTATTCGGAAGATCCGGATCCAAACCGAAGCGTTCGGCTGTGTGCAACGGCGACACGCCTGAGTCCGAATGATGCTCATTGCTGGGCCGATTTGGGTTCAGCATATGACCGGGCGGGGCGTCCGAATGACGCCATTCGCGCCTTTGAAACAGCCCGTCGCCTGTTTCCGAATTCGCCGGATGTCAACTGGAGGCTGGCGAACTTCTATGTTCGGGCAAACCAGGCGAACGATGCTCTGCCACTGCTGAAGAATGTGCTGGCGGCGGGCGGAGTGGAAAACAAACAGGTTTTTTCTCTTGTCACCGGGGCGGGCGTCGACGTGAGCGACGTGCTGAGTCAAATGATTCCCGCCCGCGCGCCGGTTCTCGTCGAATATCTGAATTTCCAGCTTGCTTCGGGAAACCTGTTCGCTGCCGGCGAGGTATGGTCGAATCTGCTCAAGTCGGAGTTGCACTTTCGGGTCGCCGATTCGTTTTTGTACTTCGATGCCTTGCTGCGTGGCCGGGAAATCGATACAGCTGCTGCTGTTTGGCGTGAACTTGACGCGCGTTTTCCGGCAGAAATACGCCCCCGAATTTCCGGGAGCAATCTGGTTACGAATGGCGACTTCGATTATCCGATTCTGAACGGCGGCTTCGATTGGCGCGTGATTCCCACTCAGGGCGCCCCAGTAAGGATCATTGCAGCCGACAAGGTCCGCCCCTCAGGCTTGCTCCGAATCGATTTCGATGGGAGTCGAAACCCCGAATACGGCGCAGTATTTCAGTTCGTACAGGTTCAACCGGGCGCTTATGAATTCTCGGCTGAGGCCCGCACATATGGAATCACAACCGATAGCGGCCCAAGATTCCAGGTTTTTGATGATTACGACCTCACCAAGCTATTCGTGAGCACTCCCAATCAGGTGGGCAGTTCCGACTGGTCCCGCATCAAACTGACCTTTCGAACCGGGCCTGAGACGCGTCTAATAGTTGTGCGAATCGCCCGGCCAGCGAGCGGCAAGTTCGATAATAAAATATCCGGCACATTCTGGGTGCGGCATGTCGCCCTGCGAGAGCAAAAAGGCGCGCAACCCACTGTGCAATAGAGAGTTACGGTAGACGGTAATAAGGCGAAGGCGCTCGCACGTACATGCCCAGCCCGTGTTGCTCTATGGGTCAAGCGGCGTTGATGCGCACCCGGAGTCACGATAGAATTAGATGAGATTGGTTCTGCGTTTCGCCCCGCCCAGTCCGAAAGAGAGAGAATGTTAGGCGACCCCCAACGCGATCAGAATAGTGTCGGAACCGCGGAAAGCAGGGGACACCCGCGACTACAGGTCCATTCGCTGGCCTACATAGAGCTTTCGGACGACAATGCCGGACTCATCCTGAATATCAGCGAGAGTGGCATTGCCGTCCAGGCGGTGCAGGTCCTGACCTCCGATTACTTTCCCCGGATGCGCTTTCGCCTGCCGAAAACAGAGAACCTGATTGAAGTGTCGGGCAGGATGGTGTGGCAGATCCGGTCGAAGAAGGAAGCGGGGATAGAGTTTGTCGGCCTGGGGGAGAAGACACGGGCGCAGATTCGAGCATGGCTCGCCGCTGAACGGGCTCGGTCAGGCTTGCCCAGTGAGGTGTCCGGTGCAACTGCGGCGGCTGAAGAAATGCCCCGCCCGGCGGAGAAGCGGCCTCATCCCGCAGAACCCCGGCCTGCGAGGCAAAGCCCACCGACCCGCGGCGGAATCCCTACGGCGGTCTCAACGCAATCGCCTGATCCCGGGAGTCCCTCGTCGAGAGGGACCGGGGATTGGGTATCGCAGCAGCGTCGTCCTACGCCAGTTAGCGATCGCGGAGACCAGGATGCTCGCGGCGCCGATCACACTGATCGCACCTCAAGATTTCGTCTGCCTCCCATCCGTCTGGGCTCTGCGGGCTATCGCGGGGATGGCTATCCCGAGGATGAAGATGCGACGGATCCGGGACGCATTCCTGCTATGCCGCGATGGAATGGGTACATGGCCCCCGGCGTGGGCATGGAGTTCAAGAAGCCGCGGGGCTGGTGGACTTACACTGCGGCGCTGGGCTTCATTGCCGCCCTCGGGTTCGCGGGTCTGATGATGTTCAACCCGGACACGATCACCCGGGCAAGGATTGACGCGCTGACCCGAATGCACAACACACCCGCGGACACCCAGGCGTCCGGTCAAAACGGCGAAGCAAACAACCAGCAGCAGCAAAATAATCCCGGCAGCACCGACACGGCGCAGAATCCACAACCCGTCGGCCAAGTACCGTCGCCGAACGATACGACAGCCACTTCAACTCCAAATCAACCGCTCGCGGGCAATGCCCCTGCGCCTTCCGCATCTTCCGCACCCTCAGCTTCTGGAAATTCCCCTGCTTCAGGCACGGCCATTCCTGGTGGAGCCAACAATCCGGCAGCATCGGGCTCCAATCGTCCTAGCCAGACGGCTCCTGTTGCGCCGCCTTCACAGACTTCAGGCGGCAGGAACTACGTGCAACAACCGGTGCAACGACATAACCAGCCGAATCCCACGAAATCGCCGGCGACTGGAAAGTCTGCCACTCCTCACGTGAATCGGAATCAGCCTGCGTATTCGTCGAATCGCAATCGGGCTTCGTACCAGAACCAGCAACCGAGTCGCTATAGTTCCCAAGACTACAGTTCACAGAATCGCGCGACGCAGAACTCATCGGTACCAGAGAACAGTCGCTATTCGCAAAGTACGGCTGCGAACCCGCCTGCAAGTTCCTACCAGCCCAATGGGGTTCAACCGCAGAACACGCCCGCGAGTGATTCGGTCAACACAGAGAACAGGCCGGCAGCAGTTAACCCGACTGCTGCGCAGCCAGCACGTCAGAATCCGCCGCAACAAACGCAAAATCCAGCGCAGCAAACCGCGGGAACGAATACCAACAGTTCCACTACCAACAATTCCACCGGACAGCAGGCCGCTGCGCCAAGCTCAAACCAGAGCCCGCTGGAAGCGTGGCGGGCGCAAACAACTTTGCCTCCGGCCAACTCCGCGGCTAATCCCGCGAACTCGTCCCGTAATCAGCAACCTGCGCCTAGTCAGCAGACTGCACAGCAGCGTGACCAAGATGCGTATGCGCGACGTCCTGCGACCGCCGCGCCGCCGTCGAATCCGGCTGCCAGCCGATCATCGCAACCGACCGTGTCTTCTGTCGAGATGCCAGGATCCACTTCGCCAGTTCTGCCGAGTGTGCCTTTGGCAGGCGTACCAAGCGGGTCGGTAGGAGCCACTTCGCAGTTTCACGCGATCCGTATTCCGCCCGAACTCCAATCCCAGAGTTCACAACTTGCCGGGAATCTTGAAATAGGACAACTGCTCTCGAGCTATTCTCCGGTTTATCCTGTGGAAGCGGCGCGCGAAGGGATCGAGGGCACGGTACGGCTCGATGTGCTCGTCGGAAAAGACGGAACGGTGCGAAATGTCCGGGTGATCAGCGGCCCTGCCATGTTGACCTCCGCAGCCGCCACTGCTGTCCGGGACTGGCGCTACGGCGAGACGTTCCTCTCCGGCCAGCCCATCGAAACGCAGCAATACGTTACTGTGGTGTTCAGGCTTGCCGCCAAAACCACCCAAAGATAAACACTGGCAGGGCGCTCAAAGCCCCAATGCGCAGCTTCAGGGGTTAAAACCCCGAAGAAAACGAGCCGCTTTGTCGCGGGTTCAAAGTCAGGGTTCTAGTTCACATTGAGGAGGGACTGACCGGCGTGCCGTGGCTTCCGCGACCGGCTACTGCAGCAGCGATTCCAGCAGCCCCGGCGCCGGCCGCGCCCAGGATAATCCAACCCGTGTGGCTCGACTTCTTGACGCTGGCCTGAGTGGCCGGTTGGCTCGAAGTCTCCTGCGGCGCACCCAAAACTTCGTCCGACGAAATCTCGACCGTTTGGCCCGTGCGCAACACCTGTCCCGACACGCCCTGCACGGGTATAACGCCGACGCTGCCGTCGAGGCAGGCAATCAAGAACGACCCGACCGCTGTCTTTTCGATTCTCGACGAGGATTGCTGAGTCTCGATGACCGGCGTCACAACAAAGTTGCCGATCTTCAGGCCCATTTCCGTGGCCCCGGCGAACGTAGTCATCACCACCGTTCCTGAAGTCATTTCCGCGACGTACCTGGGTTCGGCGGAAAAGACGAGGTGGGTCTGCGGCGAGATTTTGAAGGTGCCCTTGCCACTGATCGTAAAGGTGGCAGTGCCGCTATCGCCGGTGAGTAGCGTATCACCGGAAAAAATGGTCGATTCCGCCGGCGCAGGAGCCCCGTTGACATAAACGTTCCCCGCCGCGCTCAACGAACCCAGCGGCTGTTTTTCTTGGCGCTTCGACGCCGCGTGCGCCCCGCCTGCTCCGGCAAATAAGCCCGCGCAAAGCGGAATGATGGCCAGGTAAAAGATTTGGGACGCGCGCCTGACTCCGCAATGGGAAGGTCCAACGGCACTTGGCTTCACGGTGCACCCCAGTGTGGCAACCGGCTGGTACATCTTACTTAGCACCTCTGGTGCCGATTGTCCAGAGTTCAACTTCTAAGGTAAGCTCGTTCATAAGAATTCCGTGAAGATACTGCACATCATCAAAACAGCGGTGGGCGCCACGTGGGCCTATCACCAGATTCGCGTCCTGTGTTCGTTGGGCATCGACGTGGTAGTCGTCCTGCCTTCCGAGACCGACGGGTTGGCTCCTCGCTACCGCCAAGCTGGCGCCAAAGTGATTGCCGCCAATCTAGACTTTCCGGCCAGGCGCCCGTGGGAACTCCCGGCGGTCCTCAGGTCATGCCGCGAACTGGTCCGGCAGGTTCAGCCAGACCTGATCCACACGCATCACGTGGGCACCACCCTCGTCGCGCGGCTTGCGCTGGGCAAAGACTCTCCGGTGCCTCGGATTTTTCAGGTGGCCGGGCCGCTGCATCTTGAGTCTGAGTTTTTTGCCAACCTGGACATGCGCACGGCAGGTCCGCGCGACCACTGGATTGCGACTTGCGAATGGACGCGGCAGAAATATTTGGATTGGGGCGCTGAGCCGAGACACGTTTTCCTCTCCTACGCGGGCACCGATATAGGGCCCTTCGCTACTGCGCGAACTGGCACGTTGCGCGCTGAAATGGGCATTTCGCCGGAAGCTCCCCTCGTCGGCATGGTCGCGTACATGTACGCCCCCAAATTGTTTTTGGGCCAGGACCGCGGCCTTAAAGGTCACGAGGATTTCTTCGCGGCGCTGAACCTCGTGCGAGAGGAATCGCCCGAAGTGCGAGGTGTGGTCATCGGTGGAGCTTGGGGCAATGCCACATGGTATGAAGACCGGCTGCGGTATTATGGTCGAGCGGCTTGCGACGGTTCGCTTCTCTTCCTGGGCACCAGGACGGACGTGCCTGCATTGTATCCGGATCTGGACTTGGCCGTCGTTCCATCGCATTCGGAGAACTGTGGCGGCGCTGTCGAACCCCTGCTGAGCGGCGTTCCCGTAGTGGCCACGAGCGTTGGTGGACTTCCCGACGTGATTCGCGACGGTCAAACGGGCTGGCTCGTCCCGCCACGAAATCCGGCAGCACTGGCGAAGGCGATCATCGACGCCTTACGCCACCAAGCTGAAGCGAAACGGCGGGCGACCGCTGGCTTGCGTTTGGCACAACAACTTTTCGATGTGGAACGCACAGCCCGCGAAGTACGTGGCATCTACGAACGAGTTCTCGTTCCAACAGCGACACCATCAACTGCAGAGTTGAGCGGGGATGGCGGAGTCGCGCCAGGGATGCTGGAATCAGACCTGGTTTCCACCTCTCCAAACCAGTGAGTATCTTAATCGCTGAAGCGAACGATGAGAGCTGCCAAATCAGACGTCGAATGGGCCGTTTATGGCAACCTGGACTACGGCGCATCGCATGACGTCTCAGCCGGGATCGAGGAGTGGTCGATTCTCAGAAAGCACCTGCAACAATGCGGTTTTACTTCCATGGATAGCTGCGTGGAACTCGGTTGTGGTGCCGGAAGGCTTACCGCTGCTCTGGCGCAGGATTTCGCCACAGTTCACGCCCTGGATATTTCGCCGGACCGCATCGTGCGGGCCCGCACCACGATCAGTTGCGGCCATGTGATGTTTTATCAATTGCGAGAACCCCGGATCCCCCTCGAAGACGGAGTGGCCGATCTTTGCATTTCAGCACACGTTCTCCAGCACACTTCCGATGACCATGTCGTCGACATATATTTACGTGAGATGCGACGCGTGCTGCGCGCCGGCGGCTACTTGCTGGTGCACGTACCGGTCATAGGAGCACACGGGATGACAGGAAACCTGGGAGAAATCGTGCGGCGACGGTGTAAGGAAATCGTCAAACGGCCGGTTCTTTTCGTGACCAGGAACTTGATGCGCATGGGCTTGCGTCGTTTGCCATGGAAGATCGATGAATATCGCGTCGTGAGCTTTGTCGAGTTGAGCGCGCGGTTGCGCGAAATAGGATTTGCGCAGATTGAACTTCGGATCCTGTCCTGGTCAGGGGGACACGGGTACGTTTTCGCTCAGGCCGCCGTGAATGAGCGGCAGGGTCCATAATCTTTCAGCGTGCGTGAATGGCTGATTCATCCATGAGTGCGGCCGTGGGCGCCCACGAGCTGTACGATCGAAGGCTCGACGAACCCGCGCGAAGAGAAGAGCTGCGCGGGGACTACGTACTCGCGGCTGGGATCGTCGCAATCCTGGCGTTCGCCTCAGCGCTGTGGAACCAATCCGTTTTGCACTGGTTTCTCGTGCCCGTCATGGCCTGCGGCGTGTTGACCGCGGTCGACACTGTCCGCTGGCTGCGCGGCAAACTCGATTTGTTCGACCCCAAGACGATCATCGCCTGCGTCGCATTCTACGGCTTCTTCGTGGCACCTCTGTTGAACGCATGCTGGGATACGTTTGGAGTTGGCGACCTGCCGTATTGGGGAGATTGGCGGCCATGGCTGGGTGCTATGGCCGGACTCAACGCACTTGGACTCGGCGCATATCGCTTGGCGTACGATTTCGCGTTTGCTCACTCCAAAGCCTCCGGGGAAACTTGGGAAATCAATCAACGAAGGACGTACCCGTTCTTTGCCATGAGCTTGTTCCTCTCCGTAGCAGGGACCGTCGCGTTCCTCTGGCAACTGAACGGCATCCCTGGAATCGTGCGATCTTTTGAGAGTGATCCGGAAGCATTTGCCGGCAAGGGATGGCTGCTGATTTTTGCCTGGCCGATGTCCGTCCTTCTCTTCATTGCCATCATTTATCTTCTAACGCGCCGC
>Ga0187819_10002261_pt1 | contig 10179 bp, 8 predicted proteins | sample NC_wetland_sal_i_15_FD_132411 | JGI IMG/M metagenome (GOLD analysis project Ga0187819, IMG submission 132411) | Wetland sediment microbial communities from Neuse River Estuary, North Carolina, USA - SO4_4 | ecosystem: Environmental > Aquatic > Freshwater > Wetlands > Sediment | place: USA: North...
CACGTCGGGGCGTCGCAGCCCGCCCACACCCGGCTGCGGCGCGGATTCGAGCATGAAGTGACGGCTCGATGGCCGTGCTCATGAATCCTGCGAGCGAGAACCGCTCCAGGAGTAGTGTCCATGCCGCCTGCTCGTGTGACCAGGCTCACTGCGTGCCCCGGGCTGGCAGTGCTATGCAGTATCCAGGATTCGACACTATCCCGAGCGTCCGAAAGTGGCTCGGCCTTCCCCTGGTGAGGAGGCGGAAATGATCAAGAAAGTGAAAGGCGGCTATCAGGTTCTTTCCAGCAAGGGCAGGAATCTGGGAGGGCCCTACAAGACCCTGGACGAAGCGAAGAAGCGCCTGCGGCAAGTGGAATTCTTCAAACACCGCAAGGGCTGAGCGCGGCAATCACCCGTCTTCTCCGATATTCGATTGCAAGGAACCGTTCACCTTAGTGCGCGCAACCACCTAAGTTTTCGATTTTCCCCCTCGTCTGCCTGCCACGACCGTCTCTCTCCTCTGTTCCGGGCCGAAAACACCCTCTTTTGTGACGCAGCTCACAGCCGGACGCATCGATAGGATGGTAGCTTTCTCCTGTAGAGCAGGATCACGCTGGGCAAGATCATGAGTCCTAACAGCTTAGCGCCCGCCTCCCTAGAAGAGAGCGCAACACTTTCCGCGCCAGCTTGTCTATTACCCCCACTCGTCGTGGATCTCGATGGCACGCTCGTAAAGTCGGATTTGTTACTCGAATCGCTTTTCAGTTTGTTGCGGCAGGCGCCACTCTCCCTGTTTGCGCTGCCTTTCTGGCTGCTGAAGGGGCGAGCACACCTGAAGCGCGAGATTGCCGGCCGCGTACGACTCAACGTCACATTACTGCCGTATCGCACAGACCTTCTCGAACACCTCCGGGCTGAGCATGAAAACGGACGTTCAATTGTTCTCGCAACGGCCAGCGACGAACAACTCGCCCGGCAAGTGTCGGATCATTTGAGGCTTTTCGATTCGGTTCTGGCCAGCGATGGGATTACCAATCTCTCCGGGAAATGCAAACGAGAGCGTCTTGTGAGGCAATTTGGAGAGAAAGGCTTCGACTATGCCGCCAATGAACGCCGTGACTTGGCGGTGTGGTCTTCGGCGAGAAAAGCGATCCTGGTCAATCCGAGCCAGCCGTTGGCGCGAGCTGTTGCGAGAACGACGCAGGTGGAGAGCGTATTCGAAGATGGCCGCGCGAGCCTGGGCGAAGCTTTGACTGCGCTGAGACCCGAGCAATGGGTCAAAAATCTTCTTGTGTTTGTGCCTGTGTTTGCGGCCCATCGTTTCTTCGAGCCAGCGCTATTGGGAAAGACGCTCCTTGCTTTCATGGCCTTTTGTTGTTGCGCGTCAGGCGGATATCTCTTCAACGATCTCTTCGATTTGCCGGCGGATCGCCACCATCCAAAGAAACGCCAGCGGCCGTTTGCGGCGGGGCGATTGACGCTTTTTTACGGCGTCGCGATGGTTCCCGCTCTAGCACTTCTTGGCTGCGTTTTGGCTATTTTGGTTTCGCCACTTTTGGCCGGAATCGTGCTGCTTTATCTCGGACTCACCCTTACTTATTCTCTTTGCATAAAGAAGATGGCCCTTCTGGACGTCCTCGTCTTGGCCAGTCTCTATACGATACGCATCATTGGCGGGGCGGAAGCGGTAGCCATCCAGCCATCAGAATGGTTGTTGGCATTTTCCATGTTCTTGTTCATCAGCCTGGCGTTCGTGAAGCGCTATGGCGAACTCGTGATCATGCGGAGCGTCGACGGGGATCACGCCACAGCGCGAAGCTACGAAATCAGTGATGCGGAGTTGCTGGCGTCCAAGGGGGCAGCCAGCGGTTATATCGCGGTTTTGGTGCTCGCGCTTTACATCTCAAGTGGTGCGGTCAAGGCACATTATGGGAGACACGAACTCATGTGGCTTCTGTGTCCACTGCTGCTCTACTGGATCGGCTATATCTGGCTGGTGGCCCATCGAGGGAGAATGCATGATGATCCGTTTGTGTTCGCGCTGCGCGACCGGACGAGTCGTATTCTGATCCTGGCCATGCTGGGTACGGCCGTGCTTTCGATCTAGTTTTGCGATAGTGGAGACAGATGCCCAAGGGCCAAGGTGGCCTTGAATTTCCGCACTGCAAGGGACTTTTCGGGCGCTTGCCTAGTGGGGCGAGGCTTTCTTGCTTTTTACACGGAGTAAGGATTTTCCAGAAACCAGTTGCCCACTGCGCGTGGCTTTGGCTGCCATGGCGATGGCGGCCTGCTTCGGGATGCTTTTCGCAGCGGAAAGCCCCAATGGCATAGATCAAGAAGCCATCGCGCCCAGAAATCAGGCGGCGGAATATGAAGCGGCGGTGCCCAAGACCATCGTGGAACTCCAACAGTTTCGACAGGCGAGTTCAAACAGCATCCGCTCGGGCGGGGGCGCCGAGGGGATGGCTACGCTCGTCAACCTCAATCCGACAATCAATGCGTGGTATCTGCTTGCAGTTGCCTGGCAGCAGGGTTCCGGATTCTCTTACCATCTCGAAAATTCCGAGCCGCGTTCTCGAAAGTTGATTCTTGACCCCAAGTATCCGTTTGGAATCGAAATTGTGGAGGGAAAGGCCCGGTATCCGTGCAACATTTTTGAAGGCGGAGCAAAGGGTTCCCTGGAGCAGGCCAGGAAATCACAACTGATCTACGCGCCGCTGTGTGAAGGCCGCGTGCTCCTGAGAAATCCAGTCAAAGGGCATCGTACGAGCTTGGAAGCGGCGGCCGAGTTTGTGCGCGACCAGGTGTGGGGCGGTGAGCAGGTGACCATATTGTTCCACCACCTTCTGGAAGATAGCCACCGCGAAACCGCGGAAATGCATACCGCAAAACAGGGCGCTGCGGCTGCCGGCGAGGGGGAAATGCAAGCCGCTCTTCCGCTTGCTGCGATCATCGATTCGAAATACGCGGACCGCGTGCTCACACCCAGCGGCCTTGGGCTCGCTCTGGAATCTTCGGGGCATGACGGTATGCGCCCCGGAAAGTGGTATCCCGCAAGCGAGAATCCCGGCATCTACGTCAGTCTCATCGAGCCGGTGTTAATCGACACAGCGATCCTGGACAGTCATGAAACCACGGTCAGCCCTCTGGACAAAACCGAAGCCTCTTCGCTGTGCTATCTGGTCGCCTTTGACCTCGATCACTTCGACCTTGCCTACGCGCTCGGTACCGAGCATCCCACTGTGGCCTGGTCCGATCACATCCAAAGTGGCGTCAAGGACCCGAGGCTTGCGGGTCCGGATGGCATCGGAACCATTGCCCCGCTTGTTTCGACCGGCTTGATCAGCCCGGAAAATGCGCGCAGAACCGTGGCGACGTTTACAGGCGGGTTCAAGCGCATGCATGGAGCCTTCAAGTTCGGAGAGCTTGCCGTGAAGAATTATGGCAGCCACTACGGATTTATAGAAAACGGCGTGGTGCTCAGCAAGCTCCAGCCGGGCCTGGCGACGATCATTGTGCTCGACGATGGTTCGACACAGATGAAGACCTGGGAAGCGCAGGATGACCAACTCTTAGCCAAGGTCCGGTATGCGCGGCAAAATGGGGTACCTCTGGTTGAGTTCGATGAACGGTTGCGGGCAACAGTTCCCGGGCGGCAGGTAAACCGTTGGGGGCCCGGAAACTGGTCCGGCTCCGAGGACATGAAATTACGCACGATACGCTCCGGCCTGGCCCAGCAGTGGAATGGCAGAAAGCGCTTCCTGATTTACGCCGTATTCTCTGATGCGACTCCTTCTGCGATGGCGCGCGTATTTCAGGCCTACCGCTGCCGCTACGGCATGCTCCTGGATATGAACGCTCTGGAGCACACTTATTTCGCACTCTACCGGCGCACCGGATCGCAACTCCTCGTCGATTACCTTATCAATGGAATGAGTGAAGTGGAAAAGTCCGCTTCAGGCGGACCGGTACCGCGTTTTCTTGGCTATCCGGACAACAGAGATTTCTTCTACTTGATGCGGCGCAATCAGTGACAGGGGGCAAGCGATGAAAGTTAGCCGTGTACTAGCTGTGGGATTGCTGGTTTTCCTGGGTCTCTTCAGCTTCGACTCGTTCTTTGCTTCGCCTCAATCGCTACAACCACAAAATGAAATTCTGTTCCAGCAACTGAAGCGTATCTATTTGCTGTCGGACGAACAAATCGCTTCCATTCGCAATATATTTGCCAAGTCCGGTTATATCGGGCAAGGGAATTCCACAATCACGCAGCACCCGGTGACCCCCGAACAGTGTCTGGCGAAATTGAGCAGCATGGGAGTGCACTACGAGAATGCCCGCTTCGAGAGAATCTGCAAAGCCAAGTATATGGCTCCCCTGTACGACCCATCGAAGGAAAAAGCGGAGGACGCCAAGGCCTGCATTGATCAATTTGAGTTTCCCAACATCCCGTGCACCTATCCGGTGGTTTGGGTAAAGGCCCGCGAAGCCGCGGAGATCTGTTGGGCCATGGGCAAGCGCCTGTGCGATGCCCATGAATGGGAGGGTGCATGCGCGGGAGATCTCGAGCCCCCTGATTATCGCTTCGACCTCGCCCGGGGAGTGAGTCCCGAAGCGGCGATTGAAAGGATGCGCATTGCCCACAACCAGGCCTACAGCGCCACCAAGTCTTGGAGTTACGGCCCGGAGTATCGAAAGGGAGTCTGTGCGACGGGAAGCAAGAAGTCTCCCGGCTGCAATGGAGGAAACTGGAAAGAATGCGGTTCCAACACCTATCCAACCGGCGATTTCCCCGCATGTCGCAGCTCGCTGGACGTCTACGATCTCAATGGCAATGCGGCGGAGCACATGAATCTGCCGCTTAATGAAAGTCAAATGTCGAGCCGCGGCAGCACCGAGCTGGGCTACACGGAGATGAAAGGCAGCTGGTTTATCTTTGATACCTACCGGGCTCATGAAGACTGGTGCCGCTGGCGCGCGCCTTTCTGGCACGGAACCCGCGTGATGGATGAGCGGAGTCATGCGAACTATCATCTGAGCTTTCGGTGTTGCAAAAGCCTGAAGTAAGCGCGAATTGAAGATCGAGGAAGCTGGAAAGAAGATCGGGAAAGTTGTGAATTGAGACTAGTAAGACGGCTCGCGCGGGATCCGCTCTACACTGCTTCGCGGTGGCTCCTCAGTTGCTCTGGGCCACCACGATCGCTGGTGCGTCCCGGTGTGCAGCAAGGAGTCCCCAATTGACGTGAATTGGACCTTCGTCGCTCAGAGCTTTGGCTGCGGACCGATCGCTCAAAATGTCATAGACCGAGCGGAGCTGACCATCGATCAATGCCAACTCACTAACCAGGCGAATGCCATGGCTGTAGTCGGCGTAGTTAGCGCCATGCACGGTGCTCAAAGGTTGAATCGGTTGTCCCGGCCCACGATGCCAGCCATAAATTGCAATGCGTCCGGCACAAGCCGCCAATCGGTTTGTCATCACGACATCTTTCTTGTCTCCAGAGACCAGTTCCCCTAGCCGCACGCCGAGGGTGTGCGCCTGGCTTTCAATCACCTGATTATGGGTCCAGTAGTACGCCGTGGATGTCATCTGCGGACCTGCCGGCATAGGCTGCGGCACGAGGTGATAGCGGGACTGAAGATAAATAGCGTCAACCATTTTCTTGGTCGGCAAGATAAATCCAAAGCGGTCTGCGATGGCTGCGGCCGTATGAAGATCCATGGGAATTCGCAGGTAATCAGCGTCTGAACCGATCGCAAGATAGTCGGGCGTGACAAAGATGGTTGCCGTCAGGCTCCTGCCGCCCGGCAATTCGCAGCGGAGTTCGACAGGCACCAACTTCCGGAGAAACTCCGGAAGATTGCCCTTTAGAATCTCGTCTCGTATGGCCTGTTCCCGTTCCTGCCGGCTCATTTTGGAGACGTACTGCACAAACTGTGACCCGGTAAGATCCCGCCCAGCCCTGGCGGGAATGCTGCGACTTAGTTCCTCCACCGGGACGGACGTGCCCGGGCGCTCGCCTGCACTTGCAATGGGCGCAAAAATAAGCAAAGAAATAAGGGCCCTGATAAGTTTGGGTGGCATAGTGGCGTGTCGCGGTGTTTGAGTTTCAAACGAGGATGGCATCAGCAAAAATAGGAGGATATTATAGCACAAATGGCGACATCGGATCGCACTCGTTCTAGATAGCCAATTCTTGATCTAGTTCCTAGAGTCCGAGGGGAGTGCAATAGCCGTGGCAAGCTCTCTATTCCTAGTTACGGGCGGCTCGGGTTTTTTGGGCATCAATCTGTGCCGTTACCTGCTCGCGCGCGGGCATAAAGTGCGATCGCTGGACATCGCGCCGTTTGACTACCCGGAGCGGAGCGCTATAGAGGCGATCTTTGGGGACGTGCGCAATCGCGATGCCGTCGAGCGCGCCCTGGCGAGCGTGGAGATCGTCGTTCACGCAGCGGCAGCTCTTCCTTTGAGCCGGCCGGAGGACATTTTTTCAACCGATGTGCAGGGCACGCGCATCGTCCTGGAGGCAGCATTTAGCCACGGGATAACGCGCGTTATCTTCATTTCATCGACGTCGGTTTATGGAATTCCGGACCACCATCCCCTGTTTGAGAAGGACCGTCAGCAAGGCGTAGGCCCCTATGGCGAGGCGAAAATTGGGGCCGAGAAACACTGCCTGTCATTCCGCGACGCGGGACACTGCGTGACGGTGTTACGGCCCAAGAGTTTCGTCGGACCGGAGAGATTGGGTGTCTTCGAGCTTCTCTACGACTGGGCTTATGAGGGCCGGAACTTTCCTGTTCTCGGATCCGGCGACAATCGCTATCAGCTCCTGGATGTCGAAGATTTGTGTGAGGCGATCCACCTTTGCGCGACCCTCGATCCGGCTCGCGTGAATGATACCTTTAACATCGGGGCCAAAGAGTTCGGAACCATGCGTGACAATTTCCAGGCAGTGCTCGATCGCGCCGGCCACGGAAAGCACGTGATTAGCCTTCCGGCCCAGCCGGTGATTTGGACGTTGCGCCTCTTAGAGCAACTGCATCTTTCTCCCATCTACAAGTGGATTTACGACACCGCGGCTCAGGAAAGCTTTGTCTCCATCGAGCGGCTTGAAACCAAAATAGGATTCCTGCCGCGCTTCTCCAATAAAGAAGCGCTGGTTCGCAACTACGATTGGTACGCAGCCCACCGCTCTGAGTACCGAGGCAAGACCGGAATCTCACATCGCTTGCCTTGGAAAAAGGGGGCGCTTCAGCTCGCGAAGTACTTTTTCTAGGTTCCGTACGCCAGCGGGGCTGTGGCAACGGGTCTTAACGAAGTTCCCGTATTCGCTTGATGATTTCTTTCGCCACGGCGTTTGTGGCGCCACTGTCGGTGTACCGCATGTCCCGCGAGAAGGTGAAGAGTTCTTTCCCGTTTTTGCCGTAGACGATGGCCCGGGCCCCGCTGCGGCGGCTTCCATCGGGGGCAATGAGCTGGTACGTCCGGAAGACGATGCGATATTCCCAGGGGCCACTGGTAGCCTCGAACGCCATATCGTGGTCTTTTCCATTGTCGTTGAGCTTATCCAGCAGAAGGCTCTTATCAAGCGCGGTCGCCTCGATACGCACCTTCAGAGTGGCCTCTTTCGGCGGCGCCTGAGCGAAGCATGGCAAGGCAGCGAGCAACAGAAGAATTGCCAGGGTGCATAGTTTCACGTTTCCCCTCCCGGTGAATGGTGCGCGTAGTGTGGGCATGGAAGTTCGGCGAGTGAGCTGTAAGCTGGGTTCCCTCCGCCGCGCCGCTCTAATTTGGCGCTGGGACGACCGGAGCATCCGGGGCTACCCAGCCCCGGTTGTTGAGCCATAGACGAACACGCGTGGCAATGTTCCGATCGGCACATTGCGCGGCCCCATGATGAATTTTACCCTCCTGCCCGAGCCGGCGGTGGGCATTCCAGTAGGTGTCGCTCAGCGACGCGGAGAGGAGTTTGAAGTCCGTCGAAAACTCATAGAAACCCAACAGGTAGGGACTATTCCCTGGGCCGGTAATGATGTCCTTGCCCTCGTTGGTCTGTACCTGGATGCGGTCGCCGCTCACCTGCACTGCCGATACGACATGGAAGGGTTCTCCGCTCAGGCGAAACAGATCCGAAGTGGGAAGCACAAACAGCATATAAGGCCCCCCAGCCCACTGGTCGTAGCCGTAGGGCGTGCCGGGAATCTGCGGTGAGGCAGTCGGCGGATCGTTCTCACCGATGATGGCCACCACGGCCGAGCCGTAGCCGTTGTTCGTGCCCGCGGCGATCACGTAGCCTCCGCTGGTGTTGCGCACGTAGGCCAACGAAGCCAGAGACCCGGAATTCAGGAAGGCCATAGTAGCGCCGCCGCGGGCATCAATGCGCATCACAAAATCGGGCCACCAGGTGTTGTGGACGAACGAAATCCAAATGTATTTCCCCTGCTCCCTAGGCGTGAAGAGCATGGCCAGGGCGCGCCACGGGCCCTCGAATACGCGCCCGTTGAAGGAGAGCTGTACCGCGTCAGGCGAGTAGGTCCACAGCAGCTTTCCCCGTTCGGAGAAACAATACAGCAGCGTCCGTTTGAAGACCACCGAATTCAGCGCAGGGGAACTCGCCGCTACGGGGCTGCGGGGAAGCGGGTTCGCCAGCACAAGCAACTCACGCTGTCCGTCACCCACGAGATCCTGAAACGAGACGGCGTCGCTTCCCTGCACGGGCTGGATTTCCGCCGGCTCCGGCAGGACGTATTCCCAGGCGATTCGCCCCTTCGCGTCCCAGGCGGTGAGCCGGTCGCTGACGAGGCTCACGCGCACTGGCTCGCCGGGGCGATGTGCCAGCCACCATCCCGCTCCGGCCGCCAGCAGGGCCAGCACCGCGGTGCCCGCCGCCAACGCGGGCCGCGCCCGCGACGCGGGGCGGGGAGCCGGTAGCGCAGGAAGCTCTTCCCCGGGCCTCGGCATTGGCGGAATCGGCTCCGGCGATTCCGGATGCGTCTCTTCAATTTCCTCAGTCACCACGCGCATGCGTGTGCGTGTATGGATCGCCAATCCCGCCGGGGCATTCTCCTCGAGCTCTACGGGAGCGACGAAGTGGAAGCCGCGGCGGGGGACGGTTTCGACGTAGTTGTGGCCGTTGGAGCCTTCCCCCAGAGCCTTCCGCAGCGCAAAGATGTTTACGCTCAGGTTGCCGTCTTCCACAAACGTGTCGGGCCACACCGCCTGCATCAATTCTTCCTTGCTGACCACGTGGCCCGCGCGGCTCACTAGCACACACAGCGTGTCCAGAGCCTTCGGGGTCAGCGAGACGAGCTTGCCCTCGCAAAAGAGGGCGCGCTCTCTCGCGTCCAGACGGAAGTTCCCAAAGACGTATATGTCTTTGTCCGGCATAGACATGCCCGCTTTAAGAAATTTCTAAGCGCTTCTTAAAGACATTTTCGAGCGCACTTCGTAATTTGCACCGCATCGCGGACGGCCACTGGGATTCCGACCTGGCGGCCGTTCTTGCGTTGATTCTAGTGCCGGGTTCCCCCGGAGAGCAAGTAAAAGGCAGGCACCTGTAGTGGAAGTGCAGAGGCATTCGCAGCGTGGCCGGTCTAGCGTGCGGTGACCGCGGAGAGGAGAAGAAGATGAAGACGATGGTTCTGTTTTCTTGTTTGGCTCTTCTGGGGGCGGCGGTGCTGGCGGCACAAGCCCAGAAGCCGCTCACCAATGATGATGTCATTCAGATGGTCAAAGCCGGCTTCGACGAGCAAACCATCTTAAAGGCGATCGAGAGCGGTACCCCCGATTTCGACACTTCCGTGCCGGGAATGATTGCGCTTAAGCAAGCCGGGATAAGCGAAAAGGTCATTGCCGGGATGCTGGCGGCGACCAAAGCGAACGCGGACAAGAAGGAGGCCGAGGCCAGAGCGGCGGAGGCGCGCGCTGCCGAGGAGAAGGCAGCAGAAGCACGCGCTGCCGAGGCCAAAGCCGCAGCCGAAAAGGCTGCTCTGGAGAAAGCCGCCGCGGATAAGGCCGCCGCCGAGAAGAACAAAGATGTCCCGGAGGACGTCGGCGTCTATGCAAAGGTGAAGGGCGACCTGACCGAGGTGTATGCCGAAGTCGTGAACTGGAAGAGCGGCGGCGTGGGCGAGCGCATGCTCACTATGGGTGCGACCAAGGGACACGTGAACGGTTACGTGAGTCACCCGAAAAGC
>Ga0187819_10002262_pt1 | contig 10175 bp, 7 predicted proteins | sample NC_wetland_sal_i_15_FD_132411 | JGI IMG/M metagenome (GOLD analysis project Ga0187819, IMG submission 132411) | Wetland sediment microbial communities from Neuse River Estuary, North Carolina, USA - SO4_4 | ecosystem: Environmental > Aquatic > Freshwater > Wetlands > Sediment | place: USA: North...
AAGTTCGACAAGCCCGGCAAATTGGCCATGGCCAATGCCGGACCGAATACCAACGGATCGCAGTTCTTCATCACGCTTGCCCCCACGACGTGGCTGACCGGCAAGCACACGATCTTCGGTGAAGTGGTCGAGGGCCAGGACGTCGCCGAGAAGATTGTGAGTGTTCCGCGCAATCGACAGGACAAGCCGAATAAAGATGTGGTGTTGAAGTCGGTGGTGATTGAGAGAGTGTGAAAGTCGGGAAGAACGGGAAAAAGCCGGGCTAAGTATTGGGATGGGCAGGCTTCCAGCCTGCCCTGAGGGAAGCCGAAGGGTGCCGATCAGTCCATCCCAAGAGTCGCGGCTTTAGCCTCTGAAGGCCACTGCAAATCGTGCTTTCGCGGCTAGACCCCGATCACTCCCACCAATTCCTTCACCGCCTCGGCGCTCCGGTTCAGTTGGGTCTGCTCTTCTTCCGTGAGTTTGATTTCGATGATCTGCTCGATGCCTTTGGCTCCCAACTTCACGGGCACACCCACGAACAGCCCGTGAATTCCGTATTCACCCTGCAAATACGCGGCGCAAGGCAGGATTTTCTTTTTGTCTTTCAGAATGGCTTCCACCATTTCAGCAACTGCCGCCGAAGGCGCGTAGAAGGCACTACCAGTCTTGAGATACTTCACGATTTCGGCGCCGCCATCGCGGGTACGTTGCACCAAACGGTCGACTGTAGCTTTGTCCATCAACTCGGTAATCGGAATGCCCGCTACTGTCGAATAGCGCGGCAGAGGAACCATGGTGTCGCCGTGTCCTCCGAGGACAAAAGCGGTCACATTCTCCACGCTGACCTTCAATTCCTCCGCAATGAATGCGCGAAAGCGGGCGGAGTCCAGAACGCCGGCCATCCCGATCACACGTTCGCGTGGAAAGCCGGACATTTTGTAACCCGCCTGCGCCATCGCGTCCAGAGGGTTCGACACGATGATCAGGATGCAATTGGGTGAGTGTTGCACCACTTTGCCGACCACATCCTTCATGATCTTGTGGTTGGTGTTAAGCAGGTCATCGCGGCTCATGCCAGGTTTGCGCGGGATACCCGCAGTGATCACCACGATGTCAGAGTGCGCAGTGTCAGCATAGTCCTGCGTGCCGATCACGTGTGAATCACGTTTTTCGATGGGCATGGCCTCCAGCAGATCGAGACCTTTGCCCTGAGGAACACCTTCGATGATATCGATCAGAACGACATCCGCCAGTTCCTTCGAGGCAATCCAATGAGCGGCGGTAGCGCCCACATTTCCTGAACCTACAATCGTCACTTTATTGCGCATGAATCGTCCTTTCGAAAACGATAAATCTTTAACCACAGACGACACACGAAGTTTTCTGTGTTCAGTCCGCTGCAGTCATTGCCGCCGCGTTCATGTTCTGGATGATGCAGTCGGCGAATTCGCTGGTCTTCACTTTGGTCGCGCCCGGCATCAGGCGCTCAAAATCATAGGTGACTTTTTTCTGCTCGATGGTGCGCTCCATTTCCCGCTCAATCAAGTTGGCGGCTTCATTCCAGCCGAGGAAACGAAACATCATGACCCCGGAGAGAATCACCGATCCAGGATTGATTACATCTTTGTCGGCATACTTGGGCGCGGTGCCGTGCGTAGCCTCAAAAATTGCGTAGCCATCGCCAACGTTGGCCCCGGGAGCGATCCCCAGTCCACCCACCTGGGCTGCGCAGGCGTCTGAGATGTAGTCACCATTCAGATTGGGCGTAGCTAGCACGGAGTATTCGTCCGCCCGCGTCACTACCTGCTGGAAAATGGAGTCCGCAATGCGATCGTTGATCATCAACTTCTTTTTCCAGGCGCCATGGCCGTGAGTGGCGTAGATCGCATCTAGAACCTGCTGCACCTCTTTGTAAACCGATTTCCGAAAATCTTCCGAGGCGAATTCCAGCCCCGGTTCCACGAGGTTGGCGTTCTGCTCAACCGTGAGGTTGGGGGTTCGGTCTTTATTGTCGACAATCCAGCTCTCACGCTCAGTGATGACCTGGTCACGAAATTCCTGGGTAGCCAAGTCGTAACCCCACTTGCGGAATGCACCTTCGGTAAACTTCTGGATGTTACCCTTGTGCACCAGGGTGACGCTCTTGCGTCCACTTTGCAAAGCGAACTGGATTGCCATCCTGACCAGGCGCTTGGTGCCGCTCACGGAGATCGGCTTGATTCCGACGCCGGAATCGAGACGAACCTGCTTCTTGCCGTCTTTGAGCATGTCGTGGTTGAGGAACTGAATGAGTTTGGCGGCTTCGGGCGTGCCCTGTTCCCATTCAATTCCGGCGTAAACGTCTTCGGTATTCTCGCGGTAAATCACCACGTCCATACGCTCGGGATTTTTCACCGGAGACGGCGTGCCCTTGTAGTATTTGACCGGGCGTATGCAAGCATAAAGATCCAGAATCTGCCGCAGCGCCACGTTCAAAGACCGGATACCGCCGCCGACGGGCGTAGTCAGCGGGCCCTTGATGGAGACGCGGAATTCACGGATGGCGCTCACGGTGTCGTCTGGCAACCAGTTCTTGAACCGGGAAAATGCCTTCTCTCCGGCAAAGACCTCATACCACACGACCCGGCGCTGGCCCTGATACGCCTTCTGCACGGCCGCGTCGAAGACGCGAACCGAAGCCTTCCAGATATCCCGGCCCGTGCCATCGCCCTCAATGAAGGGGATGATCGGGTTATCGGGAACCTTATACTTGCCCTTGCTATAACCGATGACGGCGCCGTCGCTGGGCACCGCAACACCATTGTATGAAGCCGCCATTACACTTCCTCCAAACGCAAAAGGAAAACCAATCATTATAAGGGTTAGAGGGAGTGGGGAGAAATCACCCGGCTGCCCTACATTTCGTTTGGAAAGCCGAGGGGCCCGAGGGCGACCCGCACTTCCGGAACTCGGCAGCAACTGGATTCACAGCTAGAATGCAGAAATGCGTTCGGAGTTCTGGAACTCACGAATTCGGGCATTCTCTTCGACAGCTGCCCTAGGGTGCGTTGTGCTTTTTGCGTCTTCAGCCGTCGCCCAGCGATCTTCGACGATGGACTCCATGCCGCCGGTGTCGAGCATAAGCAGCCTCGCAGAGGCCGAGCCATCGGTGCCGGTGAGTCCTCCGACGCACGCTTTCTGGGATCGCGAGAACGTCCTACTGTTCTCCGGAATTGCGGTGGTGAGAGGAATGGACTACGCGTCCACGCGAAACTTCCAGGCGCGAGGCCGCCAGGAGATTCTGCTTCCGGATACGGTAGTGGACAATTCAGCCGGCTTTGCCAGCCTGGAGGTGGCTGGAGCTATGACCTCGGTTGGAATCTCGTACATCCTCCATCGCACTGGCCATCACAAGCTGGAACGCTGGATGTCGATTGGGCACATCGGTGTAACCGCGTTCGGCGATATTCGCAACTATTGCCTGGAAACCAGACACCGGCGGTAGCCGTCTGGTCATAATCCTTAAAGCTACCACCGGCGCGTACCAAAGTACTTTCTCACCCCAATCGTGTTGTATCTCCCCCACGGGCCGTTGTTGCCCAGGTCTGCCGGTCCCAGGTTCTTGTCGCGGGCGCCGAGCCGGTCAAAGAGAAAATGTTGAGTCACTCGAAATTCGAATCCTCTGGCGATGTAAACTCCCAATCCCCACGAGTGCTCGATTCCGATCGCGTCGGGAGACCAGGTGTAGAGAGTCTTTGGTATGGTCTTGCCAAAGAGGAACGACGGTTCTCCGAAGAGCATGAACCTGCGCAGCTGGCCTTGGCCAAAGGGACGCACCTCCAGAAGCCCGGAGAGCATGTAGCGCGCGAACTCGCTGCACGGAGCATTTACGCCGCCGTAGGCGCCAGCATTGGCGGCGCACAAGTTGGGATCGATTTCGTTGTGCGGGGGAGCCAGATCAAGTTGCGCATAGCCCCAAAACATATCGTGGGGGAGGAACATGCGGTCGGCATCTTGCATGACGGGATCTTGTGCCCAGGACGCTCCAGCGAACGCAAAACATAAGATTGCCCACAGCAGCAGCTGCTTCATTTCGCCTCCGGTTTGCGAGTCGGGAAATCTAAGAAATGGGGAGACACATTGTAACCCAGGAACATTTGCAGGCGGATTCTAGTTCCCCAGCGGCAGTTGAATGAGAGCTTCGCAGCCTTTTGCCGGCGCACGGTTCCGAAGAGTCAAGCTTCCGCCATGGGCTTCGGCAACTTGCCGGCTGAGAGCCAATCCGATCCCGGATCCACCGGGCTTAGTGGTAAAAAAAGGGACAAACAAGTTGGCGGGATTGGCGATGCCCGGGCCTTCATCGCGCACATACAAGTGAAGCCAGCTTCCGTTCTTTGTCCAGCTCACTTGGACTTTGCCACCGGTGTCGAGAGAGGCGTCCACGCCGTTGCGGATCAAATTGATCAGAGCCTGCTGCAGTTGATCGGGATCCACATTCAGCGTGACGGCCGGACCCGGCTCAACTTCTACTGTGGTGCGCGTCTCCAGGCCGGCGGTCGTCCGTACCAGCGTATACAGATCCATGGGCCGAAGTTGCGGCTTAGGCAGGCGGGCAAGGCGGGAGTAATCGCGCATGAATCGGCTCAGAGCGTCGGAACGATCGGCGATGACGCGCAGCCCGCGACGCAGATCGTCTTCCCAATCGGCGGCGCGGACATCCCGTTTCATGATGTCTTCCAGGCTTGCCGAAATGGAGCAAATCGGAGCCAGCGAATTGTTAAGCTCATGCCCGAGAACGCGCACCAGGCGCTGCCACGCTTGTCGTTCTTCTTCGCGCAAGGCGCGGCTCAGGTCGGCGAGCACGACCAAGTAGTGGGGCTTGCCCCCTTGCCGGAACACTGAGCGGCGGAAACCCCATCGTCCCGATTGGCCTGGAAAAGTCATTTCCAGCGTGCGCGCCGATTCGCCTTCCAGGCATTCGAGCAGCCCCAACTCCTCGGCGCTCTTGCCCAACAGGCGCTCGGAGTTCTGCGCCATCATGCGTTCACCGGCACGATTGACGAGCCGTACTCTGCGCTCGCCGTCGAAAGCAAATATGGCAACGTCGATCTCGGTCATCACGGTGGTGAGCAGCGCGCCAGCCTCGATCGCACCTAGGCGCTGCTCCCGCAACATCTCGGAAAGAGTGTTCACCTCGAGCATGAGTTCGCCCAAGGCGTCCCCTGTCTTCGCGCCCCGCACTCGGAAGGAAAAGTCACCCTCCCGCAATGCGGATTGCATATTGGAGAGAGTCTGCAGGGGCCGGACTACAGCTGACCGCAAACCGAAGGCGAACCCTAGCCAAATCACGATCACCAGGAAAGTCAGGGTCCAACGCGTATCGGAAACATGGTCGCCGGTCCACAGCAAGACCAGCGAGAGCAGCACGCCAGCAGCACCAGAGCCCAGAGCCAACAGCAGGATCCGGTTTTCATGGCTCAGGCGCCGCTTGGGCTTCGGGCGCGGATGAGTTCGGAGTTGCGGCGCGGGCGTGACCGCAGCCGCGTGGCGGCGAGGAGCGTTAACTGCTTCCGATTCCATATTTTTGCAAACGCCGGTAGAGTGCGCTGCGGCTCAAGCCCAGCGCCTCGGCGGCCTGGCTGATATTGCCACCATAACGGTCGATTGCTTTGCGGATCAAGAGGGACTCGACTTCTTCCAAGCTCAGTTCCTCCAAGCGCTGCGTGCTTTCGCGCGGAGCCTTCAAACTCAGGTCGCTGACCCGCACCACCTCCCCACTGGACAACAATACTGCCCGCTCGACCGCATGGTCCAGTTCGCGTACGTTCCCCGGCCAAGCATACTCCAACATGGCCTGCATAGCAGCCGGATCGAAGGTCTTGGAGGGCTTGCGGTAGCGCTGCGCGTAGCGGCTGAGGAAATACATGGCGAGCAGCGGAATATCCTGGCGCCGTTCCCGCAAAGGCGGCAGTTGAATCTCCACAGTGTTCAAGCGAAAGAGAAGATCCTGCCGAAACCGGCCGGCCGACACCTCCTGGTTGAGGTCGGCATTGGTGGCAGAAACGATCCGAACATCCACACGCCGGGTCTGCGAAGAACCTACTCGTTCCATCTCTCCGCTCTCCAAAACGCGCAGGAGCTTGGCCTGCTGGGAGAGCGGGATATTCGCGATTTCGTCGAGGAACAAAGTCCCCCCGTGTGCCAGTTCGAAGCGGCCGATGCGGTCCGTCTTGGCGTCGGTAAAAGCCCCTTTGACGTGGCCGAAAAGCTCGCTTTCGAAAATCCCCTCCGGCAGCCCTCCGGTATTGACCGCAACCAGAGGACGGGATGCGCGATTGGAAAGCGCGTGCAGGGTTCGCGCCGCAACTTCCTTACCGCTGCCATGCTCTCCGGTAATGAGCACATTCGCGTCCGACGGCCCCACACTGCTGATCAGGCGCAGAACGGGTTGCATGGCGTCGGCATTGGCGATGAACTTTGGCAGCCCCTCGGCACGCAGCAGGCGGTTTTCCGCCTCCAGCCGCTGACTGTGCCGCAGCGCGCCTCCCAGTTCAAGCTGAGTGCGTAGAACGGCAAGCAGGCGAGCGTTTTCCCAAGGTTTCTGGATGAAGTCACGGGCACCTCGCCGCATAGCTTCGACAGCCAGCCCCACACTGCCCCATGCCGTCATCACGATCACCGGCAAGGTGCTGTCAATCGCCTGAATCCGTGAAAGCAGGTCCAGGCCCTCCTGCCCAGAGGTGGTATCGCGCGCGTAGTTGAGATCGATCATCACCGCATCGAACTCACGCGAGGCCAAATTGTCCAGCACGGCAGCGGGTGAACTGGCAGTTTCTACGACAAATCCCTCTGGCTTGAGCAGCAGGCGCAGCGCTTCCAGCACATCACGCTGGTCGTCAGCAATCAGCAATCGCGCCGGAGTGTGAGAGCCAGCCGACATAGCGGTGGAGCGCGAATGAATTTTATCCTTTTCCGGGCTGGTATTCGTTACGGGAGTCAATTTTGTTCGATCCTCGATTCTTCGCCGCTGACTTCTGCGCGGGGTGCAACGCCGGAGAAATGGGGCAATTGCTGCACCGTGCCTCGTTCGGCGTCTTCAATTTGTATGCCGGTGTGATCCAGGGTGAGGCCCGTGGCCCGATCGAGTTCGACCCGGGACTTTTCGTAGGTAGACATCGCCGCCACAAAATTGGACGAGGCCTGGGCCAAATCCCGCTCCGTCTGCAGAACCAGGTTGCTGGTCGAGGCACCGAGAGCCTTCTTCTTTTGCTCAATGTCGAAGGTTTGCTGCGCCAAGTCGCGCGCTTTGCGAGCCGCATCGACTCTGGACCGGTTCTGCAAGAGGGCAAATTGCGCGTTCCGCACTTCGATCCCGATCTGATTCTGCAGCTGCTGCAGGTGCAATTGCGCCTGGCGATATTCCAATTGAGAGCGAATCTGGTCAGCCTGCGCGCCCCGGTTTCGCAGCGGGATACTAATGTTGATCCCCACGGCGTAATCCGGAGAATTGTTCTTGAACAAGTCTGTAAACGCATTGGAATATCCGGATGGTGATGGAAAAGGAAGAGGCTGAGGGTTCTGAGCGCTCTTAATATATAAAGAGTTTGCTGAGTTTCCCAGTCCAGCCAAGCCATAAGCTCCGTACCAAGCGACCAAATCGACTTCCGGCTTCAGGGCGTTTGCAGCCGCCTTGCGGCTGAGATCGCGATTGCTGAGATCCATGCGAGCTTCAGCCAACTCCGGGCGGTGAGCCTGGGCATCGGAAATCAAATCCTGTATTGGTGTTACTGGTTCTTTTTCGGGGATGCTCATGGTGTCGGTCGGAATCACGGACGCCGAAGCCAACACCGGGTCGCTCAGGTCACGCGTGACCGCGTTCTTAATCAGCAACTCCTGCAGCTGCAATTCGTTTTGCGACAGCAGCAAATCCTGATTCGCAGTTGCTTCCTGGCTCTCCGCTTTCATGACTTCCATAGGAGCGATGGCCCCAATTCTTACCTGCTCGCGATCGTCAGAAAGCGTCTTCTCGGCCAACTCCAGAGAGCGTTCTTTGACCTTCACGTCCTCGTAAGCGTTCACCAAGTCCCAGTAGATATTCTGTATCTGCGACACGGTTGCAATCACCTGGCCGCGGAACGATACATCCGAAATCTCGCGATTGGTGCGGGCGATGCGGATGAAGCGCATATTCGGCCCGAAGCCGAAACCCGCTAACAAATGCTGGCGCAAGGTTAAGCGAAAGCCGCTGTCCAACTCGGGAGAAAGGAAAGAGTTCAAGCTGTTGTTGGTGATGCGATCATTGTTGAAGTTCAGGCTCATCAGCGTACCCGAGGCAAAGCCTTGCGTGTAGTTGAAGTTCGCGATGCCGGTGTTCTGTTGTAGGGATGTAACTCCGTTGAGAATCTGGTTGGACTGTGGAAAGGTCGCATGATCTATATTCATGCCGCCGCTGACGATGGGATCAAACGTATCGATGGGAGTGCCGACACCCAAGGTCGACTGCACCAATCCCGAGGCACCGGTTCCAGCGCCGCCCGCCCCACCTGACGTACCGCCCGCCCCCGCGCCCGGAGCACCGCTGCCGAATCCGCCGATGCCTCCGCCCGGCGTCCCTTGCACCAGGCCGGTGGCCACACCACGCACGGCTTCGCCAGACTTGGCACGCATGATGTCGGTATCGGCGATGGAGAGATTGAAGCGGGCAATGGCGAGGTCGAGGTTATTTTCCAGCGCCAGTGCGACCGCGTCACTCAAGGATAATCTGAGCTTGCCGTCCTTGAGCACGTCCTCGATGCGGACCGTGTTCCCAAAGCTCGGAGGCGGCACTTGGCGGGCCACGTAAGGTGCGAGCGGGTTAGGAAACTGGGGTGTAGGATTCGCGTAGTTGACCAGGTCCTGAGCTGACGCGCCCCCTGCCAGCAACACGACCACAAGTGAAAGTGTTAGTTTAAGTAGAAACTGTAACCTGCTTTTTCGATGGCCATTCCGCGAGATTGCGATTTCCGGGTTCATAGCTCTCCATTCAACCTCCGATGAACTTATTCGTAGCGCAGCGCCACCATGGGATCGACCTTCGTCGCCCGGCGGGCCGGAACGTAGTTTGCAATCAAAGCCACAGCGGCCAACAGCGCCGCCAGCGCGGCAAAAGTGATGGGATCCCGGGCACTGACTCCAAACAGCAGAGTTGACATCAGGCGTGTCAGAGCCAAGGAGGCAACGATCCCGACCGCGACCCCCAGCCCTGCCAGTCCCATTCCCTGCCCCACGATGAGTTTCAACACGTCGCCCTTTTGCGCGCCCAAGGCCATACGAATTCCGATTTCGTGGGTGCGTTGCGAAACCGAGTAGGACATCACTCCGTAGAGTCCGATGGCGGCCAGCAGCATAGCCAAGCCGGAGAAGATGGACAGCAATAACATGGCAAAACGCCGCGGCAAGACTGATTCGGCGATGACATCCTGCATGGTGCGGAGGTTGGCGAGAGGGATGTCTTTGTTCACGCCAGCGACCGCATTCTGAGCCCCGAGGGCAAGAGCCAGAGGGTCAGGAGTCTTGCTGCGCACCACCATGAACGCGGAGGGCCAGTGCGCCTGGCCAAATGACAAGTAAATCTCTGGGCGCGGCGCGGTTTCCAGGTCATCATGGCGCACATTGCCGACCACACCGACGATTTGAATCTTGTCGTTCAGCGGCCCGAAGTTGACGATGTATTTCCCAATCGGGTCCTCACCAGGGAACACGTTGCGCACCAGAGCCTCATTCACGACTGCAACTTGAATCGAGCTGTGCGCATCCTGCTCGGACAGGTTGCGGCCCTTGAGCAAAGGAATGTCCATCGTTTGGAAGTATGAGGGGCTACTCACGCGGATATCGGCTTCGTAGTCTTTGGTGCCGCCGGGAACCTTGAAGCTGCGGCTGCTGTTGCCGCCCGCGAGCGGCACCCGGCTCACCGCTCCGGCGGACTGCACTCCGGGTAGCGCCTGTAACCGCTCCACCACTTGATGGTAGAAGTCATCCTGCTGCGCCGAAGTGGTGGAAGGCGGAAGTCCGACGTTGAAAACCAGCAAGCGGTTAGGGTCAAAACCGGGATCAACCTGCATCAGGCGCGCGAAGCTCTTGACCAGGAGGCCGGAACCGACCAGAAGAACCAGAGAAAGCCCGACCTCAGCCACGACCAGAGCAGAACGGGTTCTGCGACGGCCGGCAGTGCTTCC
>Ga0187819_10002265_pt1 | contig 10168 bp, 7 predicted proteins | sample NC_wetland_sal_i_15_FD_132411 | JGI IMG/M metagenome (GOLD analysis project Ga0187819, IMG submission 132411) | Wetland sediment microbial communities from Neuse River Estuary, North Carolina, USA - SO4_4 | ecosystem: Environmental > Aquatic > Freshwater > Wetlands > Sediment | place: USA: North...
ACCAATCCAGCCGGAGTTTTCGTAGAGGACTTTGCCGACGGGATATTCGAGGCGCGTCTTGTTTCCCACTCGTCTCACAACGGCGAGTTCCCCGCTGGGCGACCAGTCGGCAGCTTCCACGTCCGAAAGGAGTTCGCGCGCGGCTCCTCCGTTTAGCGTGACCCGTGCCAGAGTTCCAAAATTCCCCTGATGTACTGTCGAGGGCTTGGAATCCGAATTATCGTCTAATATGGCCAATTCGGCGCGGGGTGAAACGGCCAGCAGCATGGAACTGGGAATCCCAAGCGATTGAGAACCAGGAGCTCCCAGATGTTCCGTATATAGATTCCCCTTATGGGGATACCACCCAGCCGAGTACACCACGGAGTCCCCATCCGGCGTGAAACGCGCATCTCCAAGCTCGGATAGATTGAAAGTCAACCTCTGGAATTGCGTGCACGTGGACGCGTCGCCGTGCCAAGGGGCGAACTTCCAAGTGAGCCCGAGGATGGCGAGCAGTACAAACACGACAGCCGCAACTGCAAATTGCGTGCGGTGTTTAGCTTGAACAAGCGGCTCTGGTTCAGGAGGGGGGGCCGGTTCGCCCGAGGAAGCAGGTTCTTGCTGGACCGCCGCAATCAACCGGTAACCGCGCCTGGGCACGGTCTCGATATAACGGGGGGCGTCAGCGTCATCATTCAAAGCCGTCCGGATTTTCTTTATCGCTGTATTCAGCGCATGATCGAAATCGACGAATGTATCCTGCGGCCAGACGCGGCGGCGCAATTCTTCCCTGGTAACAAGTTCGCCCGGCCGTTCCGCCAGAGCGGCAAGGACTTGAAGGGGCTGCTCCTGGCAGCGGATGGGGATTCCGTTCTTCCGCAGCTCCCCGGCCTGCATGTTCAATTCATAATCGCCAAAGCGAATACAGGATCGAACTGAATCGGACGCACCCATTTGGACCTCGGAGTATTGGACGCGACGGCCTTCGAAAGGGTTCTACGTATGAATAATGATTCATATATCTTGGCGCCGGTAACTCTCTGGCTCCGTATGAGTTAGCTGGCCACATTCAATTTACCTGGAGTTCACCCGCAAACCCTTGTGATACCTTACCGGGCTCCTAATCTGAGCCGCACCGCGACGGGAGCGTGCGGCAAGGTTGAGAGCAAAACGGAAAATTAACGGTCTGCTTTTACTTGCAGGGATCCTCGCATCGTCTGGGACGGCACGTGCGGCAAACTGCCGAGCAAACTCGGGAGAGTACTGTAAGGATGTGAAGGCGCAAGTAATCCCGGTAAAAATTTTTCGTAATTTCTTGGTGATCGTCGAGGGCCAGATTGGAAACGCTACGGAGAAACGGAATTTCATCCTGGACACCGGCACGGCGCCCAGCATCATCGACGCAAAGGTGGTAAAAGACCTTGGCCTGCCAACCGTCTCTTCGGCGTTCCGGGCACTCGGCAAGACGATACCAGCACAAGCCGCCATCGTGCCTGAGATTGACTTAGGCCCCATACGCGCTGCGTCATTGCCTGTGCGGGCGCAGGACCTTTCGCGGCTGGAACGCGATTTTGGAATACCGATCGCCGGGATTGTGGGAATGGATGTGCTGTCACAGTCCAGCTTCCGCTTGGACTACGACAAGAGAGAGATCGAGTTCGGCGAGGTCTCGCCTTCGGGAATTCCCGTGCACTTCAATGCGCGTGCTGGCATTGCCGTCGCCGAAATGAACATCGAGGGCAAGGAGGCGCGGGTGCTGGTGGATACGGGCTCGGACCGCGTAGTGCTTTTCGGGGGAAACTTCGTGGAGGCTGGATGGCTAACTCTGCGGAACACGTCACAATCAGGGGCGAGTTTGGCGGACCAGGAAATGCGCATTCAGGTTTTTTCGGCGGCGGAGATCATCCTTGGAGGGCGGCACTTCAGCGATGTTAGGGCTTACTTCGTCCCGGGGAGCGCGGACCCGGAATTTGACGGCTTACTCGGCCTACGCGCGCTCGGGTTTCGAGATCTCTCGTATGATCGAGCGAACGGAACTATTTACTTGCAAAAATAGCTTGCTGCTTTTGCGAGGGGGTCTGGTCCGCGATTTCTCTGAGAATACCGGGCAGAGGAAAGGGCGAGCGGATTCACGCCGCAATATCCGTTGCGAACTTTATTGCATTTGTTTGTAGCGGCCGCCGGCAGAACGGCCAATAGCCTCACGCCATATTGTTCACGCTCGCCCTTGTGTTGGAAGGATCTAGTGCTTGTCCGGATGGTCGTGGCGCCAGTTCCAGTAATTCTTCTGTTCGTCCTTGTTCAACTTGTTGTAGTCGCGGTACGGTTCGTGGCGCTCACTCCAGTAAGCCCGGTAGGCGACGTCCTCGTTGTGATCCCAAACATGGTAGTCGCTGTGATATTCATCGTAGACACGCACGTGAGCGGCGCAGCCCATACTCGTAATTGCAATCAGAAAACTTCCCGCCAGAATTGTGGAACTTAGAATTCGCTTGAATCGGTGCATTTCCATGACCCTCCGTGGATTCGCAGGAACAAGAGCGTTCGCCACAACAAGTTCCCCCAGTCCTTGAACACCAGAATGGGACAAATGTTGCCATACCGGGCAGCCTCTCCCGGCAAAAACTGGAGAGCAGCTACAGGCCCGTGGTCAATGCAATCATTGGACCAAGCATCAAAAATCTCAGCATTTTTCCTAAAGCATTTATTTCCAGAGCGTTACTGCATTTAGAAAATTTTGTATGCCCCGGCCTCTGCCTACGCCCGCGCATTTCCTTCTTACACTTTTCTGGAATTCATCGCCGTTTCATCGTTGAGTCGGCATTTTGACGCCGGGCCGGGCCGAAGACTTTTGGCACTTCAAGTGCTCTCGCTCCTATCGCCCCCGGCCCGATGCGCCCTCTCAGCGCCGCCCCCTTCAGATTCAAATTCTCTTTCCAAAGGTGACATTATGACAGTGCGGGTGATTATGCTGCTGGGACTTTTCTTCCTCTATTCAATTTCCGCGAGGGCCCAGCGGCCGATTGACCTGTTTGGCGGCTTTTCCTACCAGTCGCTCAATAGGTTACCGCAAGCGATCCCACCAAGAGACCTCTACGGGGTGGAAATCACAGCGCGATACGAACTAAGAGACTGGCTCGGCGTTGTGGGAGAGGTGGATGGCCATTGGGGCGTGTCCTCGTTCTACGCCGCCCGGTCCCTGAATGTTTTGGCCGGACCGCAAATTTCCCTCCCGCGGCGCATTTCTCCGTTCGCTCACGCTTTAGTGGGGTACGGGCACGGATACACCAACGGGATCTGGGACAATTCTTTCTCGGCGGCAATCGGCGGCGGAATTGACTTGCGTATTGCGTCGTTGCGTTTTTGGCGAATCATCGAAGTCGATGATGTCATTACGCATTACTTTGGCGGGACAGAACACAATCCGAAGGGTTTGACGGGAATTGTGTTTCGCTTCTAGAGTGCGAGTTCCGCGCAGGCGCGGAATGCAGCGAGCGCGGAACCTGCTTTATGTGCGTGTGGTTACGTAGCGGTCTGGATGGCGGCTCTTGAGCAGGTAACGCAGCCGGTCGCACACCAGCTCGAGCGAATCGTAAAGTTCGTCGACTTCCTTAGTCTTGCTGGACAATTTTCCCGCATCGATGTCCGCTACGAGTTCCTGGCAGAGGCTTGTCGCGCGGCGAACGCGGCTGGCCACCAGCAACGAAATAATTTCACCGGAGTCCTGGCCCTTGAGCTGCAATTCCCGCAACTGTTGAACGGCCAGGGCGGTAGTGCGAATCGTATCGACCGTATCGCGGAATTCACTGAGCATGCGGAAGTCGATGCCTTCGGCCTGCAGCGATTTTTCAAGCTTTTGCAGTTCGACGCTCGTCTTTTTTACCTGCAGGTTCACGCCCCAGAAGCTTTCGCTCGGAGTGATCAGCTCGATGACAATGCCATGGGAGACGCCTTCCCTCGAATTCGGGGTGGCCAGCACGCGAGCTTCGGCTGTTTCAGCGGAAAGAAAATTGGTGAGCGTGATCCGCCCGCCCACGGAAGGGTATTGCGTCATTTCCAGGAAGCCGCCGTTGCCGTTGACCTGTTTCGCGATCGCGGGGACCATAATGGGCACGCCGTCCGGGCTGCGCCAACTGGCATCGACCGGAACCGCAACAAGAAAGCGATAGGTCTTTCTCCGCTCCGCCTTCGATCCATCGGGCGTGGTTCCTCGTGCTGACAACATTGCCGCTTTCCTCTTATCCATGAATCCTTCTCTTCCCCTCGCTGATTCCGGTCCTAATTAGGGGCAATTAGTCCATTCAATCGAAGCTTAAGCACCAGTCCTGGAAATTACTACTGTACGGAAGGACAGTTAGCAAAAACATAACATCGCAGTCGGGGGCGACTTCGGGGGGCAACCTTTTTGCAAACTTCGGCGAACTACAATGACGAGTCTATTGACCAGCCCCAGCAGCATCCAAGCTGGCGCGCGCTGGAATGGGGCGATAGCCGCTGCGCGTGCGTATGCGGTACTTCTTGAACTTCGGGTTACTGAGCTTCACCGTAATGGCGCGCCAGCCGCGATTGGGGTTTGGCTGCGGGTAATAACTCATAAAGTACAGATGTGCAAGGTCTTCCCGGATCGAAGAGAAGGCATCGCGCTGGTCCTTCCAGCTTTTGGCAAAATAAGCCTCGCCACCCGTGCTGGCCGTCATGCGGGCGAAAACGGCCGAGGAAGCGGCATCCAATTTGGCCTCCCGGGTACTCACCATGTAGATCGGGACGCCTTCGGATTGCGCCAATTCATCGACGTCTTCCGGAGAAACCATGCTGGAATTGTCGGGTCCGTTGGAGAACACGACCACGACTTTCCTGCCGGAATATTGGGCCGCATCCTTCAAAGTCATGAGCAGGGCATTGTAAAGCGCTGAATCGTCGCCGTTTACCGTCTCTCGGACGCCACGCAACACCTGAGAGCGGTCCGTAGTGAGTGAAGCGGCGCGATAAAAATCGCGGCTGTAAGAATAAAACGCAACTTGATAGGGGTGGTCCAGCGAACGCACGAATTCCGCGATGGAGTCCTGGGCAAACACAAAGCCCCGCCCGCGAAACATATAGTTGCTGGTGTCAAACAAGATGAAGACGTTGGAGCCACTGACGGATGAGGCGATTCCCTCGATGGAATCCTTCGGGGGACCGCCGCTGGCCGGATCCATTCGCCGGTGTTCGGGCGCAGCGCCGCTTCCGTTCTCCTTGCTCGGGCTTGAGTTCTCCGCGGCATCGAGGACATTTTGCGGACCCTCGTTGCCTTCTTCAAAGGTGGCCACTTTTTGGGAAATACCGTCCTCGGAGATGTCAAAATCGGAGGGGCGCAGGGTGGTCACGTAGTTCCCTTTTTCGTCGGTCACGGCGACATTCAATTGCACCATGGAGACGACCACGCGAATGACGCTGCCGCCGCCGTTATCCTGATCGCCGTCGCGGGCCGCCAGCCAAACCGCAAAGCTGGAAACGAAAATCAAGACTCCAATGCATGGGAAGACGTATCGTTTCGCCATTGATCCCTCGTGAAACCGCTCCGCGCATTTCTTGTACTGCTGTTTACTGCCCGAAATTTCCATCGGCAATTCTAAAATATTTTATAGCCCTGCCACCGGGCCGCTCTTCGGCAATGTCGCAATTTTCCCCTGCCGGAATTCTTCCCCGGTTTCTCGCATGGCGCGCAGGACGGCGGACCAATCTTCAAGGTGCGAAGCGAAGGTTTGTTCCACCATGCGGCGCGTCAATTGGGGGACCAGCACGTTGAGCATGACGGGCGAGTAGCCCATCTCATCCGCCAGACGCCCCCAGTAGAGATTGCCTGAATCCCAGGATTCGGCCAACAAGCGGCTCGAGTAATAGAGGAACGTGGGAATGGGTTTCATGTTCAGAAGCTCCCGTCCATAGCTCTGCGCCAGAGCGGGGTGAGGAACGCCAAAATCTTCTGAAATTCGCTCTGCGCCGGTCTCGGCCGGGAAGCGGGCCAGCAATTCGTCCAATTCTTTTCCTGCCGGCCCCCAGTCCGATTTCTGGGAGGCAAACTTCCTGCGGTATTCAGTCGCGAGGAAGAAGGTTTCCGCCGGGGCGATCAAGTCGAGTGCATCCTCCTCACGGCCGGCGCGCAAAGCCGTCTCGACTTGCTCCAACCTGAGTGGGAGCAGGCAGTCTGAAAGAATACCCACGACGGACATACGCAGTTTTTCATCCTTCGCGGCTCCAGCCAGAAGCTCTTCGCCACTGCGTTGATACAGCGCCACAGCATGCAACTCGTTCCGCGTCACACTCCACCACCGCGGCAGAACCGCGCTGGTGATCAGGCCCGGAACCAAATCTTCCCAGATCAGGGACTGAACGTTTTGGGGCACGATGAAGTCCTGCTCCACCCGCGCCAGGGCGTAAGGCAAGTCGGCCATGGAGCCGATCAGATGTGCGCCGCCGCTGGCCGTCCACCCTCGGCCAAAAATCCGCGGGGAGCGCCAAATCTGGTCGCTGGCGGTGGCGGCTTCGCCCGAGTAATCGCCTCCCGAGAAATCGTGGGACCGGACAAAGAGCGGATTGTTGTGAATCATTTGGGCGCCGGGCGGCTCGTAGTAGGCGTAATTGAGCCCGACCAAAGTGTCCCTCAAAAAAGGAGTGAGCAAGCCATGTGCCTGAGTCAATTCCGCGGGGTTGCTGGGCGATTTGATAATTTTTATCAAATCGGTCCGCATCTGCAAGGCGGTGTGGCGGTTGCTGTAAAGGCCCGCGGCAAACTCGGTCCTCTCACTCTTCGTAAAGAGAGGTTTCGGCATCTCGAATTCGCGCAATTCCCCGGCGAGGGGGAGCAGCGAATCGGCAACTTCCTTGCCCTTGGCCATTTGGTCGAGGCCGTCGCCCAAGGAGATCAGTGTGTCTAGAGAGACCAGACGCTGGTCTTCAATCACTTGACGCATTCTGCCGGCCATCTCGGATCGTAGCTGTTGTCCTTCCTTGGTGTACTGCTCGGGACCGGCGAGCAACGCAAAGACTTGGTCCTGCGGCAGATAAGTCTTGCCAGTGGAAGCGCGCATGAGTTCCCCGAGGGCCGTCCTCCCAGCCGTATACACCTGGTCCGAGGTGTGCAGCGCTCCGAAGGCGTTGAGGATCTTTAGCCAGGAATCGTTCAAGCTGGCGTCTGGAATCTGCCCTTGCCGGGCCAGGATCTGCCAGAGACCCAGACTAGCCTGCAACATTCCCAGGGCGTCCGTCCTTGTCAGGCGATCGGGGATTTGATTCAGGCCCTCGGCGACGGCCAGAAATCGCGAGATGGATTCGCCGTTCAACATGTGGAACTCGGCAAATACCGGATACTGGTCGCCGAAGAGCGGGAACTTTTCAGCCAGCAAGCGCGCGGTGGGAACATCGAGCTGCTCGCTGGGAGTTCTGCCGCGGTCGATTTCCGTCAGCATAAGGAAGTTGTAGATGGGCCCTTCCGGCATCGAGTACCGGGAAACGCCGAACATCCCTTCGACCACTTGTTCCGGATTGTTCCAGCCTCCTGACTTGTCCGCCCACTCATGGATGAGCTTGGAATCCGTCTTGCGGTGCAGGACATCCTTCCATATGTCGATATTGCCGGGGATGTGCGGCTGGCCGTTGGGATCGAATTGCAATCGCGCCTCGAGCAAGAAAAGTCCCGGATCCGGGCGAAAGGAATGCCTGGTCGGAATGGGCGTGATGTCGCGCCCGCGAAGAGCGTCATAAAAACGCTGCAAGCGGCGAGCGTTGGTGAAATAGGCCTGCTGGGTTTGGTTCACACGGGACAGCGTGTCAAAATAGGCCGCCATCCAGCCGCTGTCTTTGGCCAATAGCCGGGAAATGAAATCGGCTGGAGAACGCGGGTTGGCGCCAACCAGATCCCTCCATGCCGATTCTGCGGGCGTTCCGCCTGGAACGAGAACCCTTCCAGACCGGACACTAATCTGGCTGCCGTAGAAATCCAGTACGGGAGCGACCAGAATCAGTTTTTTTGCGCCCAGGGATTGCCACAGGAATTGACCTGTTTCAGTATCCATGCGGGACATCGCCCAGTACAGACGAGCCCAATCGGGATCGCGCAAGATGGAGTCAACCACCCCACGATTGGCATTTTTCCTTTTTTGCACCCAATCCGAGGACTTGAAGAGGACCGGAACATTTGTTGGCTTGTAGGGGATCTCAAACAGCTTGCCGCTCCGGAGGGTCTCTTCCAGATCCGCCAATGGAAACCCAGAATCGATGGTAAGAAAAGCCCGGTTTGCGTCGGCGGTCTCGAGCGCGGCGTCAGGGCCGCACGATTCCCGTAATCGATAGCCGAGAATGACGAGCAGGGGTTTGGCATCGTCGCAACTTGAAACACGGATGACGCCCGCTGGGCCAGCGAGGGTTTCCAATTCCCTGGCCTGATCCAGATACCAATTCACGAGGACCAAGAATTCCGTAGGTTTGCCGGCTTCGTAGCCGCTCATGATGACGTTGCGGGCCAGCAGAGGCAATACTTCCTCGGACGTAACCTTCTGACTGATTGCGGCCATGCGCAAAAACGAACGCAGTGGGCCGGGGATGGCGACTTGCTGGGAAGTCGAAGAATCGCTGGAAGCCGACGATTGCGCCGGGACCGGAGAGGCCCCACCCCAGGCAAGTTCGCAACGCCCGGTAAGCACACACAGGAAACTGAAAAGAAGGAAAACGGAAAGGATGCGACGAGATTTCATGGCCCAAACCTCCACCGACCGTTGGAGAAGTTGACTCTTAAACCCTGGGCGGCGCCGGGGACTCGAACCAAGCATCCCTCCAAGCGCGGCCTCCATAAGGCTCGTCTGGACTTGGCGATCTGCACCAACCAAAGCCTTGGCCGAAATCTGATTTGTGGTTCAGTCCTCTGTCCCGGCGGGCCCTCTTTCCTTCCGACGTGTGCGTGCTGTGGATGCGAAGGATAGATCATTTTTCGGACTGTAGTCAATCATAACGGCTTCAGGAAACGTATCGGCAAAAAACGCCGCAAGGTCAGCACAAATTCGTCCGCGCTTCCTCATCTTCAGAAAAATTCCATGGTGGCTCCCGTTGGAATCTCGATTCAATTTCTTCCTGTAGATCGTGGACTTATTTAACAATTTAATTAAGCCATTCTCGGCATATTCACCGTCATGGATAAACAAGCGAAAACCGACAGAGTCCGAGAATAATCATGCTTCAGGGGGGCGGTGGTTCTAAAAATGTACAGGAGAAGACTTCTTAAATCAACTGTCTGAACTTACAGGATAGGGTCGAGCGGAAGAGGGGGTTACACTATGCGGCAATGGAAATAAATCAAGGCTGTACTGGCAATGTTCTCTCCTACGAACAGCTCGTCACTCGGCTGTGCTAAGGGCTTGGAGTTGCGATTCCAGCGTGGCACAGTACTCACGCTCCGAGGCGAGATCGGCTTGAAGTTTTTTTACCAAAGACTCCAGGCGCTTTACTTCCAGGCGCATTTTCTGCAATTCCTGCGAGTTGCTTGCGGGAGCGTGCATTGCCGAAGCAGAGGGGGGCGCTGCCGCTGCTGGCGTCGCCGGCCTCGCCGTCGGCGGTTGTGGGGCGGTGAACACGGGCGCCGGTTGCAGAGCAGGTTTTGAAAGGATTTCAGGAGCGCCCTCAAAAAACTTGCTGAGCGGGCTGGCCGCCGGCGTTTCGGTCGGCATAGGAGCCTGCGCCGGTTCGGTACGATTCAGAAGTTTTTTGACACGAGCCACGAGGTCTTGGGGATGAAACGGCTTGCGAATCAGTTCGTCCGCCTTCACCTGATGGGCGCGTTCGGCAACTTCCTTGTTGACCACGCCGGACATGAGAAAAACGGGCGTTTTGCCGAACTGCGGGTGCTGCTTAACGAATTCGCAAAGCTGGTATCCGTCCTTGTCGGGCATGATGACATCGCTGATGACGGCATCGGGAGCGGTCTGTTCAAATTGGGCCACGGCGGAAGCCATGTCGGAGCAAGTCACCACATTAAAATTCTCGCGACGAAAGGCGATCTTGACCACCTCGCGCATCGTGGCGCTGTCGTCGATGAAGTACACGTTGGGCTTGGAAACAGATTCGTTTGGGGTAACGTCGGTCATCATACTTCCCTTTCCGCGGGACGGTGGCTCGCCTCGTCAAACTCGCGCAAGGCATCGAGAAGCAGGTCCAT
>Ga0187819_10002266_pt1 | contig 10168 bp, 6 predicted proteins | sample NC_wetland_sal_i_15_FD_132411 | JGI IMG/M metagenome (GOLD analysis project Ga0187819, IMG submission 132411) | Wetland sediment microbial communities from Neuse River Estuary, North Carolina, USA - SO4_4 | ecosystem: Environmental > Aquatic > Freshwater > Wetlands > Sediment | place: USA: North...
CCACCGGCCTCGGCGAGGAAGTCGGGTCCAGCGGATCGCGCCCGGCAATCAGGCCGAGCAGGATGGCGGCGTCCGCCACGCTGCGCGACATCGGGCCGACGTGGTCGAGCGACGGAGAGAGCGGCATGGTTCCGAAGACGCTGACGCGCCCGAAGGTTGGTTTCAGCCCGACGGTGCCGCACAGAGCGGAGGGCACACGGATTGAGCCGCCGGTATCGGTGCCGACCGAGGCGGCGCAAAGTCCCGCGGCAATCGCGACGGCTGAGCCCGCGCTTGATCCGCCGGAAATCCGGTCGAGCGCCCAGGGATTATGCACCGCGCCGTAATGCGCGTTGCCGCCGGTAATTCCGTAAGCAAATTCGTTCAAGTTGGTTTTGCCGAGGAAGACGGCGCCGGCGCGGGCAAGTTTCCGCGCAATGGTGGAATCTTCTGCAGGGACAAAATCGCGCAAAATTTTCGATCCCGCGGTGGAGCGAACCCCGCGTGTCCAGATGTTGTCCTTGATCGTGATCGGTATGCCGAAGAGGGAAAAAGTTTCGCGCCGCGAAACACTGTGGCGCAGAAGTTGTCTCTCCGCGCGGCGGGCCGATGCGAGCGCCTGCTCGGCGGTGACCGTGAGAAACGCGTTTAGAGAAGGATTCAGCCGCTCGATGCGGCGCAGAAACAGCTCGGTCAGCTCCACGGGGGAAATTTTCCGCTTTGCCAGGAGGGAGGCGAGTTCTTCGATGGTGGCGAACGCGAGGGAGCCTTCGTTTTTGATCATCGCTAAAAAATCTTTTCCTCGTGCCGCAGATTTCCAATCGTTCCGATGTTCGCAATATTCAGCGAAACGCGAAATTGGTTTTCTGTGCGGATTTCTCCGAGGGAAATTCGCAGGTACTCCAGCGAAATTCCGCAGCAGGATCCGTTATAGCTTACTTCGACGAATTGGTTCTGCAAGACGTTTTGCTTGACGTCATAGCCAACACCCGCCTGAGTGCTCCAACCGCGGTTGTGCGACGAGCCGTATCCTACCTGGGCGCGAATCTGATTCGCCGGTGGTTGTAGGTCGGCGTTGGATGGCTGCAGGACCGAGGTGTTGTCGACGGAAAACTGCGCCACGGTAAAGTTGAAATTTTCAGTCGGACGAATTTTCAGAAGTACCTCTGACGTGGTTATCCTGCCGCGCACGGTGTCGTAATCGAATCGAAATTCGGCGTCGTACTTCCCGCCGGGCGAGAGGATCAGGTCGCTATTGATCGGGGAAAATCGGCGCGGTTCATCCGCGAACGCAAACGGTGTGATGGAATCGAGCGCCAGAAAAACATTGCGCGTTCCGGGAGCGAGCGCGCCGCCGAAAGTCGGATCGAAATAATAGGCTTGCTGAATTTTCCAGGTGACCAGATCGTTGGCCTGGCCATCGCCCGTACGATGAAACAACCGTTGTGTAATCGAGTACACGAAATCATTCGTGTCGGTGAGCGTTTCATCTTCGTCGAAAAGAATGTAGCGGTTGAATTGATTCACGCCACCCACGTAGTTGTATTCGATCTCGGGATCGATGGTGTGCTTCCATTTTCCGCTCGGCGTCTCCCAGACCCGCTCCAGCGTAGCCGGCCGGAGATCGACGTTCAATTCACCCGTCTTCCGGCTCAGCAGTGTATTCACCACGGAGCCGCCCACCAGTTGCGCGCCGTAAGAGGTGGCGCGGGCGGTGAAGCTCGTGGTTACGCCGAGCCATGGTCCCCAACGCAAGGGTACGACGACGCGCGGAGCGATTTCCGAGCGCTCCACAAATGCGGGAGTCACAATGCCAGGCACAACGGTTTCCACTCCGGTCGTGGAATTCGTCACCAGGTCTTCATCATTGCGGTGCACCGCTCCCGCGAACATTTCCCCGCCAAAATAAATTGGCAGGCTCTTCCAGGGCGCCTGGTCCACCGAACTCAAGCGGGCCTCTGGAGCAGCGCGGACATCCTCGACGACCTGCGGCTGGGCGTTCACAAAGTTTTTGTAACTGGTCGCCGCGAAATCGACGGTGAATCCATCAAAATCATTGGCCAGGAATCCCGTGTTACGCACCTCGGAATTTACCGCTTGGCCAAAGGTTGGCGCAAATGCCAGTTGAAATGTCAGCGAGGTGAGCTGATTGAGATCCGCGACCCCACGCCAGCCATCTTTCAGCTGCGCGGCAAGATTGAATTGCATGGTGTGACCACCCTGGCTCTCCAGCGTCGTTTCCGGATTGCCCGCGGAATCGAGCACCGGCTGTCCCTGCGCGTTCAGCAGCGGCGCGGGCAGCCCGCGGTCGATCACGCCGAAATATTTTGCCGAAATCGATACGTTCTCCCAGGGCTTGGCGCGAAATTCTCCATTCTGCTGCCACCCGCGACGGCTGAGATAAGCTGCACCGGCCGTAAGGTCGGCCCAATCCACAGGCGCCCAGTAATAACCGTCACCGAAGATGAATCCTTTAACTGTAGAGTCTGCGAATTCCGGTATCAACAATCCGGATTTCCGCAAGTTGCGTCCCGCAGGCAACGACGCGTATGGGAAATAAAATAGCGGGAGACGGAACATCCGGAAGTTGGCGTTGAGCATGGCCACCGTGCGGTCCACCTGAAGCGTGGCATGAGTGGTTGCAAACTTCCAGCTGGGCTTGTCCGGTTCGCATACGGTCAGCCAGGCATGTTCGATCCAATAGGTGCTCTTGTCGAGCCGCCGCACTTCCTGTGCTTCGAAAACAAGTGGATTCGGCGAAACCAGAATATTCGGATTCGGTTTGTGTTCCATCGTGACTTCGCCATGCACGTGCTCGAAGAGGCCTGCCTCGCTTTGCACGTTGAAATCGGCGGAGTCCGCGGTGAGGTGCTGCGTGTCCTCATCGAACAACACGTGGCCGTTGGCCGTGGCCTGGTACGTTTTCGTGTTGTACTGCACGTGGTCGGCGCGCAAGCGAAAATTTTTGTATTGGATTTCGACCTTGCCGTCAGCGAAGTAGATATCCCCTTCCTTGCGTTGCTGTTCAGCTTCGAGACGCACACTGGATAGGCCTGAAGAAGATGGCGGAATGTTTTCCTGCGCCGCGGCTCCATGAAGGGCGAAAATGCCTGCGACGAGAGCAAGAAGGACGCGCCCGCAGTATGTGACACCGAATTTATGAACGAGTCTCACGCTTTGGTGCCGCCAATGATTCCCGCGTTCCCGCGAATTTCCCGTCGAAATTTCAGTGTTAACAAGTAGAGCCCGTGCCCTGACCAGCAGAACGAAGAGCCCAAAGGGCTTTGATGAAAATAGTTCGTTAGCCTAGCATTCCCTCTGAAGGCTTACAATGATTCCAGCGGGCTCCACGATTCATTTGATACCGCCGATCAAAGAAGAGCCCACTTCCTGGACGGCCAACCGGCTCAGGCTACCTTCTGTTCGATAAGCAACTTCCGGAAAAAGGTCTCCTTTTGTCATTCCGAGCGAAGCGAGAAATCTCTCTTTTCTTGGACGTAAACCTAGGAGAGATTCCTCCTTTCCCTCGGAATGACAAAATGGAGCGGGCTTTCCGCAAACTAGATAGATTGCGATTGGCCTTCGCAGGCTGCCTGGGTTATCCTATTCGCGACAATGGCAATGCAAATTTTTTCGCGGCCGCGCGCTGCTGATAGAATGTCTGCGACTCCCGACTTCCGTTCGGCGAGACATCCGCAGCGCAAAACGGAACGGTGATAAAAACCTGTCAGCATTGCGGCGCCGTTAACGGCGATCCGTCCGGCATTTGCTGTTTCTGCGACGCCCCTTTGGGCGCCCTCGAACGCCCGTCGCTTTCGCGACGGGTTGCCACTCCCACCGAAGGTAACCTAGCCGTGGAGCCCGAATGGCGGCGCGAGGTTTCCAGCAGGGTCCAACAATATCGCGCCCGCCGCCGCGGCGGTGCGGCCGTCGATTTGCAGACGGTCCTGCCCTTCGATTCGGACACATCCGGCGCAATCGACTACCCTGCCGCAAGGACGGAGGTTGCCGAACCAGCGCCTTTGAGGCAAACACAGGCCCCGCGCAAGCAACGCAGCGAGCGATTCGAAATAGAAATCCCACAGCTGGAGTTTGCTTCGGCTTCAAGTCATGCGCACTGGCCCACAGCTTCGGTACCTGCCGCGGGTTTGGCCCATGAGCCTTTGTATTCCGTGGCATCGCTCCCGGAGCGCCGCAAGGCGGCGATCGTGGACGTGGGTCTGCTCTTCTTCAGCTACGGCGGAATGCTCGCGCTCTTTGTGGTCCTGGGCGGGCATATCGGTTTCAATAGGCTTGACCTCGCGGTGATGACGGCCACGTTTGCACTTTTCTACGCCCAGTACTTCGCCCTATTCACTGTGTTCGGCGGATCGACGCCGGGGATGATGCTCCGCGGACTGCGTGTCGTTAGCTTTGACGGCGGCATTCCCACCTCGCGCCAGATGGCTTGGAGAAGCTTTGGATATTTGATCTCCGCGGGGACGTGCTTCCTCGGCTTCGTTTGGGCACTGTGGGATGACGACCAACTTTGCTGGCAGGACCGCATCTCCCAAACATATCTCACGCCGAATGAGGATATTACACTTCGCTGAACCCTGAGCGATGCGGCGCCGTAAACCTTCTAAGCCCAGCGAGCAACCGTTGGAGATTCACCGCGCGTCATACACGCTAGTCGTGCTATCATAGTTGGGATTTCACCTTCGCGTATGAGGCCAACAACAACGATGAGCCGCCTCGCCAGAATATCCGTCGTCACACTCTCCGTGGTCGTGTTCCTATACGTTGGCCTGGGTTACGTGCTTGGCAAGACGTCGGACGACAAGTCTTACCGCTCCTTAAGTGTGTACGGCGAGGTGCTGCAGCACATCCAGGAAGACTATGTGGATGAACCCAACATGGCAGTTGTCACCTCGGGCGCCATGCACGGGCTTCTGGAATCGCTTGACCCTCTGTCCGGGTACCTGAGCCCGCGCGAGTATGCCGACTATCGCGACCGGACTAAGAATGCCGTGCACGGCGAAAGCGGGATGACGGTATCGAAGCGGTACGGCTACATCGTGATTGTCTCGGTCGTTCCGGATGGCCCGGCCGGGAAGGCTGCGATGCGCAGCGGCGAAATTCTCGAATCCATCGGTGGATTCAGCACGCGCGATATGTCCGTTGGGCAGGCTAACGCGCTCTTGCAGGGCGCCCCCGGCACGGTTGTAAAAGTCGCGGTGATTCGCCGGGGAAAGACCGAACCCCAGGAAGTCAGCATCACCCGCACGGTGATCGGCCCGGAGCATATTGTGGCGGACCGCGTCGCGGACGACGTGGCGTACATTCGATTGCCCGCCATCGAACCTTTGGACGTTTCGGAACTGCATGACAAGTTGGCGCAATTTGATAAGCAGGGCGTCCACAAACTTCTTCTCGACCTGCGCGATTGCACGCGTGGCGATGTGGCCGAAGCCGTTGTGGCGGCGCAGCTTTTCCTGACTTCCGGGAAGATTGCCTCCCTGGAAGGGCAGACGGTGGCGCGCAAGGATTTCGACGCCGAGCCGGACAAGGCCGTGTGGCACTCCACGGTGGATGTGTTGATCTCGCCCAGCACTTCGGGCGCGGCGGAGGTCCTCGCCGGAGCGATCAAGGGAAATAAGCGCGGCGACCTTGTCGGAGAGCGCACTTTCGGCTCCGCTTCCGAACAAAAAATTATCCCGCTCGATGACGGTGGAGCGCTAATCCTCACCGTTGCTTTTTATTCAACGCCTGACGGCAAATCCATCGTGGAGGACGGAGTCTCTCCCACGGTGGAAGTGCACCCGAAGGCCGTCGATCCATCCGCAGAGCCCTCCGATACCGAGGACGAGGCTCCGCTCGGTCCCGGCCAGCTGCCCAAAGCGGACGACCCGGTTTACAATAAGGGTCTCGAACTGCTCAAAGGCGGCGAGGCCCAGAAGGCCGCCTGAAGTGTGAATCGCCGACCCGACGCGCTCGGCCGACTCGCTCCACAAATTCTCCCACTGCGTACCATTACGTTTTTCCTTCTTGTTTCCGCGCTCTTATTCGTTGTGGGTTGCAAGAAAAAATCCGCGCCGATTTCGAGCGTGGGGATCCGGAACATTACGCGTGAATTTGTGTTTGCCGCGCGAAACGCCAGCGGCGGACGGGCCGAAGTGGGCATGCGGCCCGAATACACCCCTCGCCAGCCCGGCAAGCAGCAGGCGCTCGCCGCCGACCACATCTACATCACCGTGCCGCTCACAAAAGGCGGCGTGCCGGACCGGGCCGCGCATGACGCCATCGAAGCGGAATTGGCGCGCGTCGCCGAGTTTCACCACATGCAGCGCGTCACGCGGCCGGGAGAGCCTGGCCTCGAGCGCTTTGACTACCTGATCGATGGCCGGCGGACGCAATCGATCCATCTCGTCACCCCGTTGCTGCGCGCGGAGGTTGCGGCCGCATCGGCAGGGCGCCCGCGGCTTGCCATCGTGATCGACGATCTGGGAAACGATCGCGCGCAGGCGGACTCTTTGTTCCGGCTTGTTTATCCGCTCACGATTTCAGTTCTTCCGCATGAGGCGAACTCCGGCGAAATTGCGGAAGAGGCGCACCGGCGCGGATTTCAGGTGATGTTGCACTTGCCCATGGCTTCGAGCGCCGGAGCCACGGGCGAGGCGGTGGAGTTGCATCCGGGCATGCCTTCGGCCGACGTGGAGAAAACGTTCGCGGCGATGCTGGAGACTGTCCCTTACGCCGCGGGGGTGAACAATCACGAAGGCTCGCTCGGCACCGCCGACCAAAAATTGATGGACGAGTTGATGCCGTTGCTGCACGAGCACAATTTGTTTTTCATCGACAGCCGCACTACGGCGGCCACGGTTGCGGAAACGGCGGCGCGCGCGGCTGGCGTCGCGGCCGGCCGCCGCAACGTGTTCTTGGACGACGAGCAAACCGTCCCGGCGATCCGCAAACAATTTGATCTGGCGATACGCGATGCTCGCGAAAAAGGTTCCGCCCTGGCGATCGGCCATCCGCACCCGGAAACGCTCGAGGTGCTCAACGAGATGCTGCCCGAGGCGGAAAGGCAAGGAGTCCGGCTGGTTTTTGCTTCGGATCTAGCGCGGTGATACGGGTAGCCCGGGATCACCCGGAATGCGACCTGGACTCGCTCAGCGCGGCAAGGGCCTGATCCGTGGTGGCGAGGCGCGCTCCGAGTGATTTTAATTCCTCGATGGTTTTCGCGCCTTCTTCCGGGTTCAGAGTTTCGATGGCGTCTCGCACCAACGCCACGCGCCTCCCGCGCTCGAGCAGCCCCTTGGCGGCGAGCCGCACGCAATATTCCGTAACCACACCAAACACGAAAATTTCGGCGTCGCGGTCCGTGAACCGGGCTGCGCGTTCGAGAACGAGTTGCGTGGCGGGATTGTCAAAAACATCCAGCGTTTCTTTTTCGAGGATCACCTGCTGGTAGATGGAAAGGTCCTGCGGAACGATGGCGCCGGGGCGATTGGGAATGAAGAGTATGCGGTCCGCGCGCGTCTCGGGAATGATTTCCGCGCCAGCCGTGCCGATCACGCAATGCGGCGGGAACCGCTGGAACTCCGGATCGTTCGGCGCGTGGACACAGGCGTCGCCGATAATGAGCACGCAGTCCTCGCGTGCTGCGTTTGTCAGACGATTCAGATTTGGGATCAGTTTTTCCGCGCCGGGAACGTACAGATGCCCGCCGGGCATCATGAAATCCGCCTGGGTGTCGACGTCCCAATAAATCACTGAACGTGAAACCATCCCGCTCCTTCGCCAGCATTCAAATGCGAGCCGCAGCCGCCAGACGGCGGCGCACATCCGCCAGAGAATTCTCCAGGCGTTCGCTGTAACGCACCGGATAGGGAGCCGTCGCGTCGCTTAAACTGCGCAAAGGTTCCGGCAAGCGCGCCAATTGTTCCCCGCATCGCTTTCTCGCCTCGGCCAGGTCCGTCCGCGGCACAGTGCGCTTTCCTTTGCCCATTACCGAAACGAGCAAGCATTCCGTGCCCGAAAAATTTTCACCTATGAGTCCAATCGTGTCTCCGGCGTAACGGCCTAGAGAATCGCTGGCGCGGTAAACCTGCTTTTTGCCGGGATACGTCACCTTCGCCGCGCTGAATTTCGCCACCGGCCGCACTTCACTGTCGAATTCGGTCTCGACGAGTTTATAGATCACGCCGAGCGCAGGCGAGTCGCTGGAATTGACGAGCGCCGTGCCCACGCCGAATCCGTCGATGAGCGCGCCCCCCGCGAGCAACTCGCTGATGCGATCTTCGTCCAGATCGCCCGAAGCAAAAACAATGACGTCTTTCCAGCCCGCCTGATTCAAGCGGTTGCGCGCGTAGATGCTGTCCGCCCGGACGTCGCCGCTATCGAGCCGCACGCCGCGGGGTTTGCGCCCCATGGCAATGATTTTGTCGATCGCGGCGCGCACGTCGTAGGTATCTACAAGCAACACGGACTGTTCCGGAAAAATATCCAGGAACTTGGCGAAGGCCTCTTCTTCCTCTTCGTGCGCCATGATCCAGGAATGCGCTTGCGTGCCGTAAACCGGGATGCCGAATTGCTTGCCGGCCTCGACGTTGGAAGTGCCTTGGCACCCGCCGATTACGGCGGCGCGGGCCGCGAGGACGCCGGCCTCCATTCCATGCGCTCGGCGGGAGCCGAATTCGATCACGGGGCGCCCGCCGGCAGCCTGTGTGATGCGCGCGGCCTTGCTGGCGATCATGGTCTGAAAATTGATTGCTGCCAGCAAGAAGGTCTCGGCGATTTGGGCTTCGATGGCCGGGCCGGTTACACGCAAAATCGGTTCACCTGGAAATAACACCGTGCCCTCCGGCATGGCCCAGACCTCGCCCGAAAAGCGGAAGCGGGAAAGGTATTCAAAAAAATTGTCACCAATGGGGCGGAAGACAGGAAGTTTTCGCAAATACTCGATATCGTCGCCAGAAAAGTTGACGTTCTCCAGGAAATCGAGCGCCTGATCGAGCCCCGCGGCGACCAGATAATTTCTGCGAGGTGGCATGTGGCGCACAAAAAGCTCGAACGTCAGCCGCGCGTCGAATCCGGTCTCCAGATAGGCCGCCGCCATCGTCAATTCGTACAGATCGGTCTGCAGCCCGGAGTATTTGGATTGGGGAGGCGTCATGTGTCCTACGCAATTATGCCATCTGCCAGAACGGTGACGCCAGAAAAGGCGGGGATGCGCAGAATTTCGGCGCCTGGGGAGATTTTAGGCCGTTTTCTGGTACGCCGTCAGGATGTCAGGGAGGGAAAGCAATCCTTCCAGCTTGCGCGAGCCCGCGCGACTGATGACGGGCAGCACTTCGTGACCCTGAATGAAGCGCAGCGCATCATCCAGGCGCTGGTCGGGATGCAGGACCGGTAAGCGGGCCGTGGACAATACTTCGCGCAACTGCGTCTCGTTGGAGTGCCCTGCAGCCATTGCGTGCAAATCCTTCCTCGTCATTCCCGCCCATCGGCCAGTCGGAAAGCGCACCAGCAGAACATCTTCCGTGGAAGCCTCCGCAACCTCCAGCGCGCGCGCGAGCGTGTCGCTGGCCTGCAACGGCGGCGAATCCGGCTTTCGCATTGCATCCTCGACGCGCAAGACGATCTGCTCGCGCTCTTCCTCCATTGAAGGCAATTCCATATTGTCCTGCTTGGCCAGAAGATCGAACAGCGCGACATCCTGATACTTGCGGGAGATCAAGTAAGCGATGGTGTTGGAAATCATGACGGGCAGGACAATGGAATAGCTTCCCGTTGTCTCGACCACCATGAACACGGAGGTGATGGGGACACGCATGAATCCCGCGAAAAAGGTTCCCATGCCCACCAGAGCAAACGGCGCCACCGACGCGCTGACTTGCGGGAAAAAGTGATGCTCGAGCCCGCCGATCGCCCCGCCGATCATTGCGCCGATGAACAACGTCGGCGCAAACATTCCTCCGGGCGTGCCGCTGACAAAAGACAAACTGGTTGTCAATATTTTCGCGAAACCGAGGATCGCAAGAAATTGCCAGGCGTATTGGCTGTGGAGAGCCTGGTCGATGTAGGAATAGCCCGTCCCCATAGATTGGGGCACTCGCAGGCCCACGAAACCGATCAGCAATCCGGCAACCGCGGGTTGGAAATAATGCGTCCATTCAGGCAAGGCGCGGAGCTTCGGCCGGAAATA
>Ga0187819_10002267_pt1 | contig 10166 bp, 10 predicted proteins | sample NC_wetland_sal_i_15_FD_132411 | JGI IMG/M metagenome (GOLD analysis project Ga0187819, IMG submission 132411) | Wetland sediment microbial communities from Neuse River Estuary, North Carolina, USA - SO4_4 | ecosystem: Environmental > Aquatic > Freshwater > Wetlands > Sediment | place: USA...
GAGCAAGGCCAGGACCGCGCCGACCACTACGACGACGATGCCGATCGTCCAGACGATGGCGATTTTTGCGACGAACCCGATAATGAGAAGAATGATGCCTAGAACGATCAAGGGAGCTCCTAACAGCGTTTCCGGATGAGCGCCCTTAAATGAGGCGATCCTGTGGCCGCTAGCTACCCGCCGGACGCGCTTTAAACATTTCCGTCTCTGCGCCTTTCGGTGCACGGCTCTGCTTGAATGCACGACTGACCACTCCCCGGGGCAGCGGTAAGCAAACAGGGGGCCACAGGTGACCCGAAAGCGGCCCGCGGCTGAGCACCATCGTTCGTTCGGGAAAAAAGGATTCTAATTATGCCGAACGGGCGGTGGTTTTACCGTCCGCATACGATCGGGCCCGGGCGGAACCCGGATCGATCGCGAGCCTGCTAGCGGGTCGGGCGGCGCCGCTGTGGCGGCGGGAAATCTGCGCTGGCGCCTTCGACGAAGTCGCGAGCGACGTCGGTGAGAAGCCGGTTGCTGTTCCTGGCGTAATCGCGCAGCATCGCGAAGGCGCGGTCCATGTCGATGCCGAGCCGCTCGGCGAGCTTGCCCTTGGCCTGCTCGATCGCCACTCGGCTGTTCAGCGCCGCCTGGAGCTGCTCGGTGATGGTTTCGCGGCGGCGCACGTTCCGCTCGTGCAGCAGGCCGATGGTCGCCACATCGGCCAGCGCCTGGCCGATGCGCAAGTCCGCCGGGTCGAACGGGTCTGGCCCCTCGGCGAACAGGTTCAGCGCGCCGATGACCTGATCCCGCAGCCGCATCGGCAGCGCCTGCACGGCCCGGAACCCCGACTGCGTGGCGGCTTGCGCGAACCGGGGCCAACGCTGGACCGGGCCGGTGAGGTCAGCGGCGGTAACGGGCTGGCCGGTACGAAAGCATTCCAGGCAGGGTCCCTGGTCGTTCTGCAGCTGGAACAGGTCCAGCAGGTCGGCTTCCTCGCTGGAGGCCGCCGCGACACGCAGCTCACCGCGGGGGTCGGCCAGCATGACCCCGGCTGCGGACGCGGGCAGTAGCCGGACGCTGCGGTCGGTGAGCATGTGCAGGAAGTCGATGACGTCGAAGTCGGCGACCATCGTGTCGGCCAGGTCCACGAAGGTGTCCGATAGCAGCTGAGTGTCCATCTGAATCACCTTTCGCCTGTGGCATCCAGACTCGCGGTGGCGCCGCCGGAAAATGCGGCCGGCGCGGTGGGATATGTCATGGGCCGCCATCCTGACCCGGGTCCCGGCGCAGCCGCAGGCGCCGGGCGACGATGTCGCCAGCCACCTCCGTCAGGCGCCGGTCCTGGGAGTAAGCGTAAGCCCGCAGCCGGGCGAACGCCTCCGCGGGCGAGACGTCGAGCTGGACCGTCAGCATGCCCGTGGCCTGATCGATCTCGGCGCGGTGCAGCGCCAGGTCCGGCGCCTGCCCGTCCAGCCCAGCCCCGTCCTCGACCTCCCCGTGACCGTCCGAGCTGCCGAGCAGCATCATGGTCGCCACATCAGCCAGGATGAGCAGGTCACCGAGCTGCCCGTCCGACAGCGGTCCGGCCGAGCCGCGGTACAGGCCAAACACCCCGGCGCGGATCGCCCCGACGATCAGCGGGAACGCGAAAACCGCCCCGGCGCCGAGCTGGCGTGCAGCTGGCGTGAACGCGGGCCACCGGCGCCTAAACTCCGCATCGGCCAGGTCGCCGGCCAGCACCGGTGCGGCCCACGCCAGCACGTCGTGGCACGGCCCCTCTCCCAGGGTCAGCTGAAGTTCGGGCAGCTGCTCGCTGACCAGATCGGTCACGCACATCACGAAATCCGGCTCGCCGTCGCGCGCGACCGCCAGCCACGCCCCGCTGAGCTCAGCTGACCGGACCGCGATCGCGCACACGTCGACGATCGACACCCGCCGGCCATGTGCGGCCGCGTGCGCGGCCAGCTGCCCCCACACGATCACGGTCCGGCGGTCAGTCATCTGCGCATCCGGGTGGGCCAAGAACCCGCCAGGGCCACCGCGCCGCTAACGTCCAGTTCCCCGCGCAGCGCCACGACAACATGACCATCACCAGCGCTGGTCCGCATGTCTACGCCCGGCACAACCGCCGCCCTCTGGCTCAGTAACCGGGGCAGGGTCTGGACCCAACGGCGCATTTTCTCAGGTTTGCACCCCAAACAGTACGCCGCAGGCACCAGACCCGCTAGGCCTGATGAAGCTGGGGCCCAGCGGCGCCCGGATCTATATCCCGGGCATTTGCGCGAGGGCCTCTTCCAGGCTGGCCGCGTGCGGGATCACCCGGTCCAGGCCGGTGATCTCGAAGACGCGCAGGACGCCGGGTCCGGGTATGACCAGCAGTACCTGACCGCCCTCGGTCAGCGTCCGCCGGTGCGCGGCCACGAGCGCGTGCAGCCCGGCCGTGTCGCAGAACCGGGTCCTGGTCAGGTCGACCACGAACCGGCCGTGCCCGTGCACGGCTGCGCCCAGCAGGGCCGCCCGCAGCCGGTCGGCGTTGGCGATATCGATCTCTTCGGGTGCCGTCACCACGGGCACGCCGCTGACCATCTGCACCGGGAAGCTGGCCTCAGGCGTCACGGTCCGCCTCCTGTCCGGCGATGCGGGTGACGGGCGGATCGGCCTGGCGCCGGAACATCAGCAGGGCGATGTCGTCGCGGGCCGGCTCGCTGCCCACCAGCGCTCGCATCACCGTGGCGCAGGCCGCCTCGGCGGGTTCCGCCGTGACCGCCCGGCACAGCCGGGCCAGCCCGTCGTCGATTATCTCACCGCGGCGCTCGATCAGGCCGTCGGTGTAGAAGCACGCCAGGGCGCCGGGCGGGATCGCCACGGTGGCCACCGGCCGCCGCACATCGGGGGAAACGCCGATGACGAGGCCCGGCGTGACCCGGGCCAGTTCCGCGGGCCGTCCCGGGCGGGCGATGACCGGCGGGAAATGCCCGGCCAGGCACACGCGCATCTCCTCCAGCGCCGGGTCGATGACCGCGTAGAGCACGGTGGCCATCGCATCGGGTTCGAAGTGCTGCATCTTGCGGTCCAGCCGGGCCAGGACCTCGGCCGGGTCCGTGGTCTCCAGCGCGTAGGCGCGCAGCGCGCTGCGCATCCGCCCCATGATCACCGCGGCTTTCAGGCCGAAGCCGGCCACGTCGCCCATCACCACGCACAGCTCGCCGGACGGCAGCGTGAACACGTCGTACCAATCGCCGCCCACCCCGCCGTCGCCCGGGACGTACCGGGCGGCCAGCTCCGCCCCGGCCACGGCCGGCAGCGCCGTGGGCACCAGGCTGCGGTGCAGCGCGGCCGCCGCGATGCGATCGGCCTGAGCCGTCATGGACTGCACCGCCGTGGCAGCCCGGTCCGCGGCCATCTGCAGCAGCTCGATGTCGTGACCGGTGAACCGGCGGGATGTCAGGGAGCCGACATGCATCACCCCGACCACCCGGCCGCCCGCCACCATCGGCACCCCCATCATGGACCGGATGCCCTTGGCCCACAGGATCGGGTTCAGCACGGTCGTGTGATCCACGTGGTCCAGGATCACCGGCTGGTGCCCGGCGGCGATCCGCCCGGCGAACCCCCGGCCCACCGGGATGCGCACGCCCTGGCGTACCTCTTCCTCCAGCCCCGCGGCCGCGGTCGCGATCAGCTGGCCGGACGAGAAGTCCAGCAGCAAGACCGCGGCGGTATCGGCCCCCAGGACCCCCCTGATCCGGTCGAGGAGCTCGGCCAGCAGCTCTCGATCATCAAGGCCGGACAATGCCGCATCCATTATCGACTGAATGGCCCGGAGCCTGGCCTCAACCGGTTCCGGATCTACCCGCGCTGTCACTTCCACGCCTCCCTCCCGGAAGACCTGGGCACCGTACCGACGCGATGGTGGCCAGGAGAATATCGAGGCGGCCGTTCGAGCATGGGCACGGGCGTTACTGCCTCTCCGGCGACAGGGTGAAGGTGACCGTGGCCCTTGTGCCCTGCGCACCGGACGTGACCTGCAACTGGTCAGCTACCTGCTGGACTACCCAGAGGCCGTGGCCGGGCGTGGCCCGCCATGAACTCACGGCGCTAGGGCTGGAAGGGCTTTCCGTCTCGGTGGCCCAGCCGTCCCCGTCACCGGCTCCCGGCGCGGCCGGGCCATCAAACGCGGGCCGGCCGTCGTCGACCTGGCAGTGGAGCGCTCCGGCCAGATTCCAGATCCGCAGCCGCCCTGCTCCCGCACCATGGTGGACCGCGTTGGCCGCCAGTTCGTGTATGGCCAGCACCACATCTTCGATTCGGTGGTCATCCAAGCCGGTCCGACTGGCCAGAACCTGCACGTCCGCCCTCAGCACATGGAGGGTGCCCGAGTCGAACATCGTGTCAAGAATCGGCATCGGTCTGTCTACGCCATCCCTGCCATTCATCTTCCCCCGCAATCGGGAACTAGCCCCTGCCAGAGATACCTACCTCTAAACCAGCCACCTATCCGGTCCGCGCGCTGGTTTCCGGCTTCCTGGTTCAGGCACGCAACGTACGCCGGGTTTGGCCGCGCACGGCCTGGCGGCCACCGCGTTTATCCGCTGCGGCCGGGCGGGACGCACACCGTGACCGAGCCTGGATGGACCTTGATGCGCATTTTCTTGCGGGCCGGGCGTGCGCCGCCGTCGAGTTCCATGCGGACCTTCTGGTCGAACCGGATCCAGAACTTCTTCCCCTGCATGACCTTGGCGAAGGGAGACCGCTCTGGATGCCCCACGGCGAGCCGGCCGAACGTCCGGGCCCACTGGACCGGATTCCGGGCCGTCACCACCCCTAGCTCGAGGCGCCCGTCGTCCGGCTGCGCTTGGGGGAAAGCCTCGATTCCGCCGAGTATCTTGCCGACATTCGCGGCCAGCACGCACGAGACCTTGCCCTTGAAGAAGCGTTTACCGTCTACCTCTACGGTCGCCCTGACCCGGCGCGCACCGAGGTTCCTGATCCCGGTAACGACGTAGGCAGCGCGGCCCAGCCGGTCCTTCTCGCTCCGGTCGGCGTCGGAGATCATCCGCGCGTCGAAACCCGCGCCCGCCATCACCGTGAAGCGCTCGCCGTTCACCGAACCGGTGTCTAGCCTGCGCCGGTCGCCGTGCAACCCGACCTGCACCGCTCCGGCGAGATCGTGCGGAACGCCCAGGTTCGCCGCCAGCAGGTTCGCGGTCCCCGCGGGCAGGATCGCCACCGCCACGTTCGTCCCCGCCACCACGTTGATGCACCGCTGGACCGTGCCGTCACCGCCCCAGACGAACATCACGTCGGCCCCCCGGGCCACGGCCCGGCGCGCGTACTTAGGGGCGCCTCGGCTCTTCTTCACCTCGTACCACAGCGGATCGGTCACGCCTTCCGCGGCCAGGATCCGCCGCAACTCGGGCAGGCCGCCCCCAAAGCTCTTCCGTGAGTGCGCTATCACCGCGACGTCAGCCACGCCAGGTTCCTTTCCGAGCCGGTCCGTTGCCCTGTACGCGCTCCTGCCGTGCTCAGACCTTCCGCCAGCGGGCCTCGCACAGCCCATAGACGCCGAAGATCACCAGGCCCAGCGCGGCCGCTAGCATCAGGAACTCGCCGAACGGCTGATTCCGCAGGGTCAGCAGCGCCTTGTCGATGCCGCCGGACTCGGATGCCTTATGGGTGACCGCCGCGTCGGTCACCAGCGCGCCGGCCAGGGCGAAGACCACCCCTCGCGCGATGGTGCCCGTCATGCCGAGTAGCTCGACGACGCGACGCGTCCTGGCGCTCATCCGGCCCGTCTGCAGGTACTTCATGAACTTCTTGCGAGCACCCTCCACGACCAGGATGATGCCGCAGGCCACGATGACCAGTCCGATGACGCCGACCAGCACCCGGCCGCCCGTGTGCTGCATGGCGGTGGCCGTTATGTCCTGCTGACGACGAGACTGGCTGCGGTCCGTCCCGGAGATCACCGTGAACGTCAGGTAAGACAGGCCCGCGTAAACGATCGCCCGGGCCAGCGACTTGAGCCTGGGGCCGGCCCCCGGCCGGTCACCGGTGACGCCGAACGCGGCCTCGCTCAGCCGCCACAGTGCGTAGGCCGCGAAGCCGATGCCAAGCAGCCAGAGCGAGACCAGCCCGTAAGACTTGCCCGCGAGCAGCTGCAGGGCGCCCTGCTGGTCCGCCTCGCGCGAGCTGTGCCCCAGCGCGACCAGCACCGCGACCCAGCCCACCAGGATGTAGATGACACCGCGCGCGGTCAGGCCCGCACGGGCCAGGAAGTGTGCCGCCGGGCTGTCGCAGGCCCGCCTTGCGGTGTGCATTACATGCGGCGTCGATACTTTGTGCATACCCGTGACTACCTCTGGAGCAGGTCGCCAAACATTAACCACCACGCGCATCCGGATTGCTGAATGCGTTTCCCTTTCCGGACGGGAAATCAGTCACGCCGGGATTCTCGTATTGCCCGGTATTGAAGTCGGCCTGCATTTTCCGGGCGGTGAACAGGTGTGGAACAGTTCGCAACGGGCAGTAGGGGCGACCATGTCGTTCGCAGCCGCTCCCCGGCGGTCTCTCGCCCCGCTCGCCATCGTCAGCGCAGCGGCGCTCCTCTTTGCGCTCCTGCTCCTCCTGGTCCGGCTGCAGTGGGCGCCGCTTGAGTCCGTCGATCACCGCGCGGCGGCCTGGCTGAACAGTCTCGTCGCTGGCCACGCCTCCGTGGTCAGGGTCGTCAAGGCGGTCACCTGGCTGGGCAGTGGTGGCGTGCTGTGGACGCTGACCGGGACGGCCGCCGTCGTGCTGGCCATCAGGCGCCGGTGGCGGCTCGTGATCTACCTCCTCGTCACTGGCGCCGGCGAGCTGACGCTGGACCCGGTCCTCAAGGCGCTGGTCGGCCGGCTGCGCCCGGTAGTCGCCCATCCCATCGCGTACGGCACCGGCGACAGCTTCCCCAGCGGGCATGCGCTCGGCTCGCTCGTCTGCTACGGCGCCCTGTTCCTGGTCTTCCTGCCCGCCACGCGCGGGGTGTGGCGCCGCGTGTTCATCGTCGTGATCGCCACGCTGATCGCCGCGATCGGTATCAGCCGGCTCCTGCTCGGCGTGCATTACCTCTCTGACGTGCTGGGCGCGTGGGCGCTCGGCGTCTTCTGGCTGGGCCTTACCGCCTTGGCCTTCGAACTGTCCCGCCAGGCCTCTGGGGCGCCGGTGACCCATCCGGTGGCCGAGGGCCTTGAGCCCGAGGCCCGAACCGACCTCACGCCAGCAGAACCGGAGACGACCATGGATCATGACCGCGCCCGCAAGAACGGCCGTATCGCCACCGGGGTCGTGGTGATCTGGGTGCTGATCGTCGGTGCCCTCACCGGCATCGGCAAGCTGATCATGATCACCCACAACGCGAACGGCAACCTGCTCGGTGACCATACGATCCCGCACTGGTTCGCCGCGCACCGCACGACGACGCTCAACCACTGGAGCCAGATCGCCAGCAGCCTCGGGGCGACTCAGGCCATCCTCATCGGGAGCGCCGCCACCTGCGTCGTGTTCCTCGCCGTCATCCGCCGCTGGCGGCCGGTGATCTTCGTGGCCGTGGTCATGTTCGGCGAACTGGCCGCCTTCCTGACGATCGCGGCCGTCGTCAAGCGACCGCGGCCGGACGTCGCCCATCTCGACTCGAAGCTGCCCACCTCAGCGTTCCCGTCCGGTCACACGGCCGCGACCGCGTGCCTGTATATCGGCATCGCCATCCTGGTCATCGGCTACGCCCGCGGCTGGTGGCGCTTCCTGTTCCTGATCCCCGCGATCGTCATGCCGGTCATGATCGCCCTGGCCCGCATGTACCGGGGCGAGCATCACCCCACCGACATCCTGGGCAGCCTGCTGTTCGCCGCGCTGTGGCTGACCGCCGCCACGATGCTCATCAGGCCGACCGAGGGTGGTCTCGACCGCGCTGGTCGTCGGCCCCTAGGCCTGCCCCGCCGGAAGGGCGCTGACCACAGCGAGGGCGGCGGGCCCCGGCCAGCGGCCGGTCCGGTGCCTGTGGGTCGGAGCGAGCAGCGCAGGACGGGCTGACATGCCCAGCGCGAGCACCTGGGAGCGGATCGAACGCCGGAGGCTGCACCAGCGGGAGCGGTGGACGCGCCCGGCCCGGCCCGGTGACCGGCCCGATCCCTCCCGCCCGGCCGGCACGGACACGCTGCCGCAGATCAAGCACATCGTCATCCTGATGATGGAGAACCACTCCTTCGACAACTACCTCGGCACCCTCGGCCGGGGGGAGGGGTTCCCGGTCGGGGACGATGGCACGCCGGATGCCGAGAATCCTGACTCTGCCGGGACGATGATCCGGTCCTATCACGCGGGCTCCACCGCGCAGGCCGAGGACGTACCCTGCCAGAGCTGGAGCGCCAGCCACGCGCAGTGGGCTGAGGGCAAGATGAACGGTTTCGTGACCTCGAGCGAGGAGGTCGCGCCCGAGGCCGACAAGACCGCGGCCATGGCCTACTGGACCGACCAGGACCTGCCCTTCTACCACGGGCTGGCCCGGACCTTCCCGCTGGCCGACCACTGGTTCAGCTCGTGCCTCGGGCCCACGTTCCCGAACCGCCGGTTCCTGCTGGCCGGGACGGCCAACGGCCTGATGGATGACCTGCCCGTCAACCTGCTGGACCGGCCGCCGGCCGGCACGATCATGGACATGCTGACCCGGCACGGGATCTCCTGGGTCAACTACCGGCCGGCCAGCAGTGACCAGTCCGGGTTCGGGAGCTACCTGCGGTACCGGCACCGCAGGAACCGGCACCACCTGGCCTCGCTCGGCCGTCCGCTGCGCAAGACCAGCGACTTGTTCAAACGGGACCTCCAGTTCACGTCGGCCATCTACCCGCTCGGGATGACCAGCTATATGGCCCACGTCCGCAGCATCGAACGGTTCTTCGCCGATGCGGACTCCGGCAGCCTCCCCTCGTTCTGCATCGTCGACCCGGACTTCCGCATCTTCTCGGAGGAGAGACCGCAGGACATCAGCAAGGGGGAGAGCTTTGCCGCCGAGGTGATCAGCCGCGTTATGCACGGCCCGGGCTGGGCGGACACGCTGCTGATCTGGACCTACGACGAGAACGGCGGCTATTACGATCACGTCGCCCCGCCCGCGGCGGTGCCGCCGGACGACATCCCCGGCCGCAGCCGGGTCGCGCACCCGTCCCGGCTGCGCAGCCTCCTGAAGGTGCTGTACCCCGGCTATGTCCGGCAAGCCGAGCAGCTGGTCGAGGGCCCGACTGCTTACGACACCTACGGCTTCCGGGTGCCCGCCGTGATCGTGTCACCCTACGCGCGGCCGGGCTGCGTCCTGTCGGACATTTTCGACCACACCTCGGTGCTGAAGCTCGTCGAGGAGAAGTGGAACCTGCCCGCGCTGACCCGGCGGGACGCGGCGGCGACCTCGCCTCTCGGCGCGCTGGACCTGACGGCACCGCCGGCCTTCCTGACGCCGCCGCGGTTGCCCGCGCCGGCGCTGGAGTGGGGCACCTGGTAAGCCGCCGGATCGCGTGGGGACGCTAAGTCGGCGCTGCCCGCCGGGGTCGGTCCCCATGGGTCGTCCTGACCACGTGAGCGCCGCTAGGCGCGTTCTCGGCGGCGGTCCGAATACAGGCGCCCCCGGTAGCGGCGCATCAGTAGCACGATCCGCCGTTCCTCCAGTTGCTGGGTGTGCCAGCTCAGCCAGATGCACACCGCCGCCAGCGGCAGTTCCACGAACGCGGCCAGCAGGATGGCCTCGATCCGCTGCACGCCCGGCGTCGTCAGGACGTCGAACCAGGCGTCTACCACCAGCAGCGTGGCTGTCACGGTGGCCGCTGTGGCCAGGTAGCGCGACCGGCGGAGCGCGAAATAGGCGGTGCTGGCCAGCGTCAGCATCAGCAGCACGTCGAAGCCGGCCCAGGCGGCGTCATAGTTGGTGGACACCTGCTCAGCGGGCAGCGAGTCGGCGAGGTAGATCGTCCAGGGCAGCAGGATCAGCGCGAACAGCGCGAACAGCGGCCCGGTCCAGCGCACGACACGCGTCTCGTCAGTAAGCACCGCGTTTTCCGGCTCGGGGGCAGGGGCCACCATCGCGTCGATCTCGCTGACGATTTCACCGGGGTCAGGACGGGTCACGACGGCTCCTTGGGCAGCCCGGGACGGGCGGAGAA
>Ga0187819_10002269_pt1 | contig 10163 bp, 6 predicted proteins | sample NC_wetland_sal_i_15_FD_132411 | JGI IMG/M metagenome (GOLD analysis project Ga0187819, IMG submission 132411) | Wetland sediment microbial communities from Neuse River Estuary, North Carolina, USA - SO4_4 | ecosystem: Environmental > Aquatic > Freshwater > Wetlands > Sediment | place: USA: North...
CAGTATCGATTGCCGTTTTGATTTTCACGACTTTGCGCCGGGTCGCGCCGGTGCAAACCCTGCCCCGCGGAGAGCCGGGGCCCGAGGCTGGCGACGGATCTGCAGCCCAGACCTGTTCCTCAGTCCTACCCCGTCGGAATCCACAGCCGTTTCGGCGGGGTTCTTGTCTTCAAAGCAGAATACTGGGATCAGCTTCCGAGCTTGTCCTCGGAGCCAAATGCGAAGACGCCACGGCGCGCTTTTTGCGCCGGGGCTTTCCTTATGGATTTTCTCGCGGGATACCCTGTTCTGCCTATACAACGAAGTTTCCTATCCCTGGTCGCACGGCCCCCGCGCCATGCCTGCTTACACCGTCAGAGAGGAATGCGACGAACGCACCGGAGAACATCACGAGAATGAAGCGGGGGGAAGATCGTGACCCATTACACCGTACCTCGGTGCGGAGAATCCTGAGAGAAGAGTCATGAAGAGACCCAAAAGAGATCCCGTCCGGGAGGACCGCATTCACAACGAAGCCATCGCCGACGCCAACGGGCCTGAAGAGCAGGTCATGGGCTGGCATTGCTATCTCGACGACAAAATCCGATTCCCTTTTTCAGGCCAAGTGCATCGCTGTTAAGGTAGTTTCGCCTCTCCGCAAAGGAGAAACCGTGGAGGTCTTTCGTATGGCGCCGGAAGATGCTTGCTCCGCCGACATGCTCGTGCTGATCCGCTGGCAAGATCGGACAATGGCAGTCCCTCTATCACAACTGGCCGCCGTTGACCCTGACGACTCGACCGCCGAAGCCATAGCCGACTGGCATTATTAGGCGGCGCAGGGCTACTGTTTCTGATTTACGCACGGCTACCGAAAGCTCACGGAACATCTCGGCGTCGGGTTCGTGTCGCTGACTGAGGCGCTGGATCTGACCACGCCGGCCGGTCGAGCGATGGCCGGACTGCTGGCTATCTTCGCCGCGTTCGAACGAGAGATTCTGCGGGAACGAACTCGGGCTGGCCTGACTCACGCCCGGCAGAACGAGAGGGTCCCTTGGTTTTGCCAGAGCCATCTGCCCAAAATGGTTCCGATGCTGCAACCCGACCGGATGCTCTGGACGGCCATCGAAAACACGCGCATGATTCGGTTTACGTATCATGGCAAGGATCGCCTTGTGGAACCGCACGATCACGGCATCCTCAATGGCTCGGTCCAGTTGCTGAGCTATCAAGTTGCCGGATCCAGCAGCCGTCCTCTTCCCAACTGGCTTTTGACAAAGATCGATGAGATGACCGACCTTGTATTGCTCGATCAGACCTTCCCAGGTGGCCGCCCCACCGCTTCCGGCAAACACATCAAATGGGACGTGCTCTTCATCCGCGTCAAACCGGCCAACCATCCCTTCCGTGCTGGCTCCCAGTAACCGCTCCTCCGTCAGAGCCCGCCCGACGGTCCCCACCCACGACTCCGCATTCTGGAGTGACCTATTTCCCGGAGAAATAGCCTTCGGGCTATCCGCTTACCATCCCGAGACCTGACGTGAACATGGCGCTGCCCCACTTCCAACGGAATCGGTGCCCCACTTCACCGGAATACGCAGCCGTATCAGATTCGCATCGTTCTCAGACAAAGCCGTGGAGGTGGTTCGGCCGGAAAGCTCTATCGGATTCGCTGACCGCGGGCGTTCAGAAGCCGATCAACGCTCCTGGCGCGAGAGCTTCAACGCAACGCCGTCTAACGGTTCCTCGGGCTTGACCCCGAGTTCAATCGCGAGCGTCGGGGCGATGTCGACTGTACTGGCGGGGTCCACGCGTCTTTCCCCGCGCCAGGGACCCCAGAAAATGATCGGCACGCGGCGGTCGTAGTCATAGGCGCTGCCATGCTGCGCCGGATCTTCGCGGGGAGGCCCGCCCCGCTCCACTAGACGTTGGAATGCGAGCAGAATCTCGCCGGCTCTTCCGGGCGCAGCGCTGAACTTGAGCCGGTACAGCAGGCTCTCGTCGCCTGGATCTGCGAATAGCCGCGCGGGCAGCGCCGCGATTTCCTCATAACTCGCCGCCACGGCGATGTCGGGCATCGAACGAACGATCCCGATCACTTTTGCCACCAGATCCTTGCGGTTCTCGAACTTCCGTGCTGCAGCGGGATCGAAATAGAGCTGGTCCGGATCATGCTTGTCGCCCACCAGGAGCAAGTCCTTAGCGAGGTGCAACTGCGCCCGAACGCGGGATTGGAGCTCACGGATCCAGGCGTCGATATCGATTCGCTTCGCCGGGATTCCCTGGTCGCGCAGACGCTCGGCGAAGTCGAGTCCGCCGTGATCCGCGCTCAGCACAACCGCCACCGATCTTCCACCCGACTGGATGCGGTCCAGGAACAACCCCAGCCGGCGATCCAGGCGGCGGATCTGATCGAGCATCTCCGGTCCGCTGTTGCCATAGGCATGCTCCATCGCGTTGGTGGCGGAAAGTCCCAGCGCGAGCAGGTCAGTGGTGTCCCGTTGGCCAAGCCGCTCGTTTCGGATGAGCGATTCGGCGGCATCAAAGGTCACGTCGTCAAAGAAAGGCGATGCCCACCATCGCCTCCAGAAGCTCCCGTCCTGCGTCTCCTTGAGGAGGTAACCTCCCTTGGCTGCCATGCCCATCCCGGGCGCCTGAATCAGACGTGGCAATTGGCTGACCACCAACGTGTTCCCCAGCATCCAGCGGCCGGGATAGGTCAATCCATCGTCCGGCCCCATCGGGGTCCAGGTCAGCGTTCGATTGCGCAACTGCGCCAGCAAATCTTGGTTGAATTGCGTGATCCAACCGGGCAGCGCTTCGGCGTACGCCGTCGACGTCGTGAACCCGAATCCATCCTGAAACCAGTAGACGCCGTCGGCTTTAGGACCGGCCATCAGGATCGCCGCGCGATCCTTACCAGCAATCGAAAAGACAAGGCTGCCGGGAACTTGATCCTTCAGCCAGGTGCCGAGCGTGGTTCCCCGGAATCGCACGCCGCTCGATCCGGCCTTCGCGTTCAGTTCCCCGAAATCGACAGCGTTGGGATCCTCCACGCAGTAGATCTGGTTGCCCGTCGCGTGTTCGCGCCATTGATTGGCGGGGATGCCGGTGGACGCAGGATGTCTGCCGGAAAGCAGAACCGAATGACCGGGTCCGGTTTCAGTGAAGGCATGTTCCTGATACGAATTCTCGAAATAGACGCCGTCTCTCTCCAGCCGGCCCAGACCGCCGGGAAGCCCGGCTCCATAGCGGTCCATGATCTCTTGCGAAAGCATGTCCACCGAAATCATGACTACGAGATTAGGCCGTTTTTGCGGGTCGGCGCCTGTGGCAAACAAGGTGCCGATTGTAGCGGCAAGGAGCGCGAAAACCGCGCCGTCCACGCGAGCGCAGGACACGTACCTCCAACATTGTTTCTTACTCTTCATCGGCATAGATTCTGTTCTCCGCCGGCCTGGCTGGACTCTTCGAACCGCAAGAGAAAACTTCCCAGTTGATCGCGCCCAACCGCGCCAACCCGGCCGTTCCAGCTCCGGTGCGGAAAAGTGAACCGCCGACGGCCGCGCGCGCCAATCAAACGGCGGCACTCTTCTTTGGCATCGTCACTTCACGATAGAGCGACGGATTTCATCCTGGCGGCCCTTTATGAGACGGCGGAATGCCGACGGAAGTTCCGGCGGGCGAGGGCACTCCGCAACGACAGGACACAAGCGTAAAGGCTAGGAGCCACCGCGTGGTGACGGTGGAAGAACGCCCGCGCCTACTGACGGATGCACTACGTTAAAACTGAAGTCTGAGACCTAACTGCCAGGTTTCCGGAATGTATGTCGCCGCTGTTGCGAGTATCTTTCCAGCCGTATTCGGAGCGTCCACAGTAGTCACCGGCTGCCCCAGATTCGCATGATTGAAGAAATTATACGATTCGGCGCGCATCTGGAATTTCATCTTTTCTCGTATTGGAATCTCTTTAAATGCGGAAAAGTCGAATTGCCAGAAATGAGGACCGAAAAGCACATCACGGCCAATATCGCCTATCGTTCCAGGCAGAGGCCGCGCCCATGGTCCGCACACCTGCCCGGGAGTCGTCAGGAGGGTCGGGCATATCGCAAACCAGCCGTTCTGGCCGGGATTGCTGACCCCAACAGGTCCCGCGACGGTAGCCCGGCACTCGCCACTCGCATCCTCATCACTGCCGCAGTTGGTATAGCCCGGTGTAAACGGTAATCCGGTGGTCCAGGTGTGCACGCCATTCACCTGCCATCCGCCGATTATATAATCCAGCCCCTTCGGCATGCCTTTCAGAAACTTGCGGCCACGCCCTACCGGGAGTTCATACACCGCCATGCCGACAATCGCCTGATTTCGGTTTTGTGAGCTCGGTCCATACCCAATCGCCCGGTTGTACAGGTATTGGTTGGAATCGAAGTCGATTGCCTTGGACCATGTGTAATGGCCGAGGATCTGCAAACCCGACGCAAAGCGCTTCTCGAGCTTTGCTTGCAAAGCCTCATAGTGGCTGCTGGAATCGTCTCCTGAATAGCGAGTGCTCTGGGTCCATCCAAACTCATTGAAGAGAGGCTTACGTTGATTTGTGGAAAGGCCCTGAGTATACCCAACCAGGGTTACATCGTTACTGTTGTAACCGTAATTGTAACCGGGCTGAACGTGTGTGCCCTTATTCCCCACGTATGCCACTTCGAGCGTGGAAGTTTTGGTGAGTTGCTGCTGAATCGTGAGATTCCACGAATCGACGGTTGGAATCCTGATGTTTGCGGCGGTGATGTCGGCGCCATAGCCATTCGGCTCGAGCGGGTTGCCGGTTTTTCCAGTCGGCTGGGACGCCAGTAAGCTGGCGGGATTCAACGCCGCGGGAGGGCCCTGAGCCAAGGTAAACACCGTCGAATAGCTGAATGCCGGGTTCACCTGCTGTGCCGCAAGCACGGGGAGATTCTGTGTGACGCTGTGACCGTAGACGGAGCCGAAGATACCCAAGTCGAAGCCTCGGCCGTAGCCTGCACGAACTACAGTTGTGCCCGTCAGCTTATAGGCCATGCCGAGGCGCGGCGCAAAGGTCAGATCCTTGATCTTGGTATTCATATTGAGGCTGATCCCTTGTGCACCCGCCACTAACACTTCGCCTGTACTGGCATCGACCCTGCCGCCCAACCCTTCTCCATTGACGTATTGAGGCCGATAATCCTCCCAGCGCAAACCGAAATTGACAGAAAACTTCGTCGTGACCTGCCAGCTATCCTGGGCGAAGGAAAAGAAGCGATTTTGCAGCTCGTGGGCGTCGGTCACGTCACTGACATATCTCGCGAAGCCGGACACGTCCCCAAGGAGGAATGAAGCCATTGAGTTTCCACCGCCCGACGGACCTGAAGTTGTGGCATTGGCGAACGATAGTTGGCCGGAGCGATGGTTATCGCTGGGAACGCGCAGGTTGCTGGCGTGCCGGATATCAACGCCGAACCGGATTGTGTGAGTTCCCTTGATCTTAGTCCAGTTGTTCACAGCCTGAAACTGATGTTGATTTTCGATGAGAGGGCAGTTGCAGTTATTGACGCCCAGTCCAAAGCCGAAAGCCAAGCCATTCGGCAGACCCGTGATTTGAGGCATGCCACCGGTCAGTGGTGCTCCAGTATTCAGGCCTGGAATGCCCGCCGTTGCTGCCGGAGTAGTATTCTCACCGAGGGGGTTCGGATTCACATAGTAGCGGAAGTAGCCGAAGCGGAAATCGGTCAATAGCGTCGGGCTGAGAGTATAGTCGGCGCCAGTGGCTACGCTATGGTTCAGAGAGTATGACGTGCCGGCGAACTGGCTCGCATCGAATCCCGTGCCGCCAGCCAGGCCGAATATAGCGGGTGAATTGATCGTAAACCTTTGCAGGCTGTAACGACCGAAAATGCGCAGTTTGTCCGTCTGATAATCGTCGATGCGCGTGTCGAAGGAGTTTTCTTGCTCCGCAACGCTACCCGATCCCGTGAAATTCGGCAAGTTTGGGCCCGCAGTACGGTTAGGCAATGGAATCAGACTGAGGAGGGCAGTGGCTTGCGAGGAGATCTGGCTGGCAGGAATAATATTACCGGGAAACTGCGTTCGAGTCGCCGGCGTCGAACCACTGTTCGGGTCGTAGATGTTCAGTCCCAGGTCGCTCAGATTTCCCGCCCGGTTTGCTGGCGAAGGAACCCATTCGTTTACGCTTCCACCGGTTCGACGATCGACGCCTTGATAGTCACCAAAATAGAAAAGTCGGTTCTTTTTAATCTTGCCCCCAAGGGAACCGCCGTACTGATTCCAGATCGTCACCGGAATGTCGCGACCTCCGGGAAGGGCGACTGATTGCGTAAATGGATTCCGTGCCTGCAAATGGTCATTGCGGAGGTATTCGAAGAGGCTGCCGTGCGTTTCGTTTGTTCCCGATTTCGTTTGTGAACTCACTACCATTGCCCCCGCCATGCCGAATTCCGCATCGAATGCGTTGGTAGTGATCTTGGCTTCTGTGACGGCATCCAGCGGTGGATTGATCACCTGGTAAGCAAGCACGGAATCATGGTTATCCGTTCCATCGAGGACGTGCGCAATCGCCGAATACATCTGCCCATTGACCGAAACCCGGTAGGCCCCCATCGGGTTCTCCGATTCTGTCGAGACGGTATTGCCCGCCGTTTGCGTGACCCCCGGGTACATGAGTTCCAGATTGGAGAAACGTCGCCCGACGATTGGAAGGTCTTCCACTAATTTCTGGTTATAAACAATCGCAACATCGCTTCTCTCCGTTTTGAGAAGGGAGCCTTCTGCAGTCACCTCAACTGTCTGAGTCGCCTCGCCCACTCGCAGTTGGACGTCCACAACCGACTCGTTGTCGACCGACACGCTCACGTCATCGCGCAAGGCCGTTTGAAAACCAGCGTGCTGCACCTTGACTTGATAGCGCCCGACGATCAGAAATCCCTGGCGGTAGGCTCCTGCCTCGTTGGTGACAGTAGTCGTGCTGGTGTCGCGGTCAAGGTCGCGGATCGTAACCGTCGCGCCGGGAACTTTAGCGCCGCTGGGGTCGCTTATTGTCCCGACGATCGTACCGTAAACTGCTTGTCCCGATAGGTTCACCGTTGTGGCGATGCAACCGACAGCCGTCAGAAAGACAGTACCCAGCCTTGTCATGACCTTGACACCCTCCTTCGGGAACTATGCGACTCTGAACATAGATGAGATGATGGAGGAATTCTATTTCAGCCCCCAATCCGTGTCAACAGGTATTTCGTTAAGTGTTGTTTTGTAAAGATTCTGTTCGTAAAGACCCTAAATCTCCTCATTCTTCTGGAGCCAACAGAACGGCTCAATGCCGAGAGAGCTGGTTCTCGGCCCGTTCCAGGTTATCGCGCGCCGCCTGATTCGTTGGCGCTACCTTTAGGGCAGCCTTAAACTCCTCGATTGCTCCTGCGATATCTCCCAAGCGGGCCAAAATTACTCCGAGGTTGTTCAGCGCCTCGACATTAAGCGGGTCGAGCGCAACCACTTCGCGGTAGTCGGAGGCAGCCGCAGTCAGGTTCCCCCTAGCATCAGCCGAGTCGGCGAGTCCGTTAAGGGCTGCGATCAAATGCTCGCGCGCCACCCGATCGCGTGGATCCGCGGCCAGCACCCGGTGAAAATTCACTACCGCCTCCTCGAACCGGCCTTTGGCAGCCAGCGTATCCCCCAAATTGAAAAGCGCACTGGTGTAATCCGGCTGGATACGCAGGGCGTGCTCGAACTTTTCCAATGCCTGATCTGATCTGCCGTTCGCTGCCAATGCTGCGCCCAGCGTGTTAAGTGCGACCGGCTCTTCCGGCCGGAACTGGAGAGCGCGCTCCAGGTACGAAATCGCGAGTGGCACATTCTTACGGCTGAAATACAGTGCGCCCAGGTTGAAGTACGCAGAAAAGTCCGCCGGATACTTTTCCAGACGGCGGCGCATCATGGCTTCCTGAAACAGTATCCTTTGGTCGCCACCACGCGGCAAGACCTGAAGCCACAGATGCCCCATCTCATCGGTCGATTGATCGCCCGCCAATATCCGCTTTGGCGGCGAGTTGGGATTCCGCGGATTCGCCGCGGAATTATCATAGTGAAAGCACATCGAAATCGTGGTGCCCTTGGGAAGAAAGACAGGAACCCGGTATCGATAAACCGATTGCCAGTTGAGATCCCAGTTTGAAATCCGGATGAGCCATTTGCGGGAGCCGTCGGGCAGCGTAGCAAACCCTTCTAGTAAGTGGCCGAGATAATGTGCATGCGGATAAACGGCTATTACATCAACGTCGGTTGGCAGGCGGATCTCGTCTGAAACCTGAAAGTCCCGATCGCCGGGAGGAATATTCAGCGTTCCATCGTGTTCCAGCTGTATCAGTATCGGGAACTTAGTTTGCGGTTCACTCGTGAAATACAGGCCCACAGATGGCTGCACCAGTTCCGTCTTGCCGGTGGGCTTGAAATGGACATTGAGAATCAGGTTATTACCGGGGTCAAGGCGCCATGCCATTCCCGCGGGCTCAACCCAAGGCTTTCCGCCTGGCTTCCAGAATAGAAAGTGACTGTCGGGGACGAACGACTCCGTCTCGATTACTAAGTCCATGCCTGGAAACCCTTCGCGCGAATCTGCATGGCCGCGGTTCGCAGACCGCACCCGGTCCACCAGCATGTTCGCGTGGTGAACCGCCTGCGCGTTGCCCGGGCGAATCTCAATCGCTTTCACAAAGCGGCTCTGCTGAATCTCGGGCGCCAGGACGAAATTCCAGAACAGATCCGGTCCGTCCGGGGGCACGCGAAACGGTCTTGGCGTCCGAATCACCAGGTCCGGCAGGCCAAGCTGCCACCCTGGCGTAAATGCCGGTTCCGGAGGAGAATCGCCGGGATTACCCTCCTCCGCTCCGCCGGCGACCCAGCGCGCAATCAACGCGATCTGCTGCTCGCTGAGGCGCCGCTGGTCCGCGAAGTCACCGTATCCGGGGTCAGGCAGCCACGGCGGCATGTAGCGGGACTGCGTTACAGCGGCGATCTGGGCTGCCCGCTTCCGGGCATCCGTGTACGTCAATAGGGAGAACGGCCCGGACTCGCCGGGACGGTGGCACGGCGCGCAATAATCAAACACGATCGGCGCAATCTGTTTGTAGTATGTCACCGTGGCAGTGGCGCCCGGCAGGAAGCCCGCCGTCACGTCGATGCAGACAGCGCTGCCCAGCAATGCAGCGGCAAAGGAAAACCCGACCTTCATGCCTCTACACCCGCCGCCCCGCCAGACGAAGGGGCCTTAACCAACCACCTTCTCCCGTACGGGATCGAAGCGCAACTGGCGACGCTGTTGGTAAGAAACCGAGCAGAGGTGGCACGCCTGCGCCGCGCGCAGGCCGTCACGGATCGTCGCGTTCGGCGTCTTTCTGGACTTGATGCAATCGAGGAAATTCTGCAGGTGCTGATCCCCTCTCGGGGCGCGCACAACTATCGCATCCGCATTCGGAACATCCATGGCCGGAAAGACCGGTTGGGGGCCACGGCCGCGGCCGCCATTCGCCGTCCGGTCCGCATCGGCCGGCGTGAACTGAAATCCGGCACGCGTGATGTAGAGCCTGCCCTTGGTGCCATAAAACTCCAACCCGTTGGAATCGACGCCCGCGGCCATGGTCGCGTCAAACGTGCAGATCCAGTTGCCGGGATAGTGTAATTGCGCTGTCACCGTATCGGGGGCGGTGCGTCCACTGCCGTCATTTAGGTATCCCGGGATGAACTGGCCCCCGGTGGAAGTCGCCGAGTCCGGCACATCTTGACCGATCAACATGTGAGCTGCGTCCACCCAATGGGTGAACAGATCTGTGAATTGGCCGCCGCCAAAATCGAAGAACGCGCGGAAGCAGTTGTATTGATAGGGGTGGTACGGTCGGTTCTTATCTACGGGTTCAATGAAACGCTTCCAATCGAGGTCGGCGGGCTGTTTGGCCAACTCGGGCGGGACCGGCCGCACGAAAGAGCTGACACTGCCATGCCACCAGGTCCTCACCATGGTGATCTTTCCTAACTTCCCCGCTCTCACATACTCGTCCCGCGCCTGGACGAAGTGCGACATCGAGCGCTGCTGCATTCCGGCTTGAAAAACCCGCTTCGAGTCATTCACGAGTTTCTCCAGACCAGCGCCCTCACCGATCTTCAGC
>Ga0187819_10002270_pt1 | contig 10162 bp, 6 predicted proteins | sample NC_wetland_sal_i_15_FD_132411 | JGI IMG/M metagenome (GOLD analysis project Ga0187819, IMG submission 132411) | Wetland sediment microbial communities from Neuse River Estuary, North Carolina, USA - SO4_4 | ecosystem: Environmental > Aquatic > Freshwater > Wetlands > Sediment | place: USA: North...
GTGGCCGAGTACAACGGTGTGTTGGGGCCGTTGTTGGCCCAGTTGTATTTTACGGTTCCCGGAGCCGTCGTAGATCCGAGCGAGGCGTGGCCAAAGCTAATGATTTGCGTGTCGATGCTGCCGCCGGCGGTGAACGGCGTCGGGTTGCCGTTGGTGTAGAGATTAACGCCGGTAGGGAGCGAGTGCAAACCCAGGGAGTTAGCTACCGCCAGGAACGAGTCATAACTGTATTGCTCATAGTAAACGCCGGCGCCGGCGCGCAGCACCGTCTTGCCGTTGCCAAACATATCCCAGGCCACGCCAACCCGTGGCCCAAAATCCTTGTGATCGCCATTAAACGGAGAACTGATCTGCTTGCCTACTTGTTGTAGGCCCTGCGTGGGATCGAAATTCCCAATCAGATTGTTGCCTTCCTTGAAAACGGTATTCAGTTCATACCGCAATCCCAGATTTATGGTCACCCTGTGGCTGACGCGCCAATCGTCCTGAACGAAAAATCCGTACCCTTCGTTTTGCAAATTCATTAAGAAATTGCCGGCAGCGAGCCGTGCCCGGGTCATGTTGCCGGAGAAGAAATCTTGCAATCCGGTACTGAACGTAAGCGGGCCTTTGGTATTGTTGGTTACGTTATTGGTGCTCTGGTTGATGAGAATATCGCCGCCGAACTTAATAGCGTGCTTGCCCTTGAGCCAGGAAACACTGTCAGAGATGTCCCAAACGCCATCGGGGCCAACGGTCTTAGGCCAGGATGCCCCCAGCTCGAATGAGAAGCCGCCAGTGAATGTCAGCGCCGGAAGCCCATAGTAAGCCGGATTGGCCTGGCCAGTGTAGAAGTGGTAGGTGTTGCCGTTGAAGCTGTAGTTAGCAGGGTTCTGAGACGCGTCGGCAGCGGTGAAGGTCTGATAGTAGTGCGAGTAGCCGAAGCGCAGGGAATTCACCACGCTAGAAGTCGGGACCCACGTCCAGCTTCCGGAACCGACCTGCGATCGCGCGTATTGTACGGTCAGCGACTGGGGTAGGATCTGGAAAGGTGGATTGTCTACGAACGCGCCGGCGCCCGGACTGATGAAATACATGCCGCTGAATGAGTTCTTTTCGTTCAGGTGGTAGTCCAGTTTGCCGACACCGGAGTAGATGTCGTTTACGTTAGCCAGTGAGGTGTTGTAGGTCGTCGTGGGACCGGCGTTCACGGGGAACAGGCCCGGATAGTTTGATTGTGGCGCGCAGTTCGTGCTCAGCCCGGCCAATTGCGCGCTGAGCGCCGTCAGCGTTCCAGCCGCCAGGGCGGCATTACAAGCGCCGATCAGGTTTTGCGCCGGATTGCCCACGCCCGCGGCCGTGATCGGAACCGAGTGCTGGGCCGGCGTGGCGACACTGTAATGCTGCGCCTCGTAATTCCCAAAGAAGAAGAGTTTGTCCCGGATGATCCGGCCGCCGACGCTGCCGCCGTACTGTTCGAGTTCAACCGGCAGCGCCCCCTGCCCGCCGGAAAAGAAATCGGCAGCGTCCCAAGAACCGTTTCTACCATAGGCGTATCCTGTGCCATGGAAGGCGTTGCTGCCGGACTTGACGCCGACATTCACGATGGCGCCTGGCTTCCAGCCGTATTCGGCGCCCGGATTTTGCTGGGTCTTGAACTCATCGATGGCGTCGATCGGCAGCATGGTTCCCGCATCACCGGCGGCCATGACGGCGTTCATCATGCTCTGGGCCATCCAGGGATCGTTGCTGTCGATGCCGTCCACCATGAAGAAGTTGTCGTGCGGACGGCCGCCATTGGTGCTGTTGGTCCAGCCGGAGTTGCCGGGATACTTGGAGACGCCCGGACGCAGGTCCAGGAGGTTCTCGAAGTTCCGTCCATTCAGCGGCAGGTCATTGATCACCTTGTTCTGCAATGTGCCGCCGAGCTCGGCGTTGTTGGTTTCAATCAGCGGCACGGACTCTGTGACGTTCACGATCTGGGTCTGCTCGCCGGGCTGCATGGTGAGGTCGACGCGGATGTCCTGGCCGACTTCGAGTACGATGCTCTGGCGTTCCACGGTCTTGAAGCCTTTGAACTCGGCGCGGACGGTGTAAGTTCCGGGAAGCAGGCTCGGTGCACTGAATGCGCCCGCCGCATCCGTCGTGATCGTGCGCGCAGTTCCTCGCTGGACGTCCTGAATAGTAATCGTAGCTCCTACGATCGTTGCGCCCGTCTGGTCGGTTACGTCGCCCAGAATTCGAGCCGTACTACCTTGAGCAAATAATGCAGGAGAAGCCAGACAGATCAGAAAGCAAACCGCCAGAACCGTCCAAAGATTCCTGGCACCGGTAAACCCCGCGACACGGTGGGAATTCATACGACCTCCTAGTCGATGATGAAGCACTTAACCCCGAAAACTAAGCTTAAGTCCTAATACCATTACAGCCGCTAAAAGTCAAGGTAAATCAGCGCGCTACGGGCTTCCAAGTACATGCAACCGCGCCTACTTCCACGCCGCGTAAATCGGCTTGCTCACCAGGAACGCCGGGTTCGCGCCGGCGCGCGGCCGGAACTTCTGCACCCTGCCGTTGTCCACTTCGGCCACGTAGAAATTGCCCTCCTGGTCCACGCTGAATCCGTGCACTCCCCAGAAGCCGCCGGGGAAGTCGCCCCAGGTGCCGAAGGAATACAGGAAGTGGCCTTCCAGATCGTACTTCAGCATCTTGGAAGTGCCCCGGTCGAAGGCCCACAGCGAGCGATCGGCGCCGATGTAGATCAGGTGGATGTCGGACGGCTCCTGGCCCATGCTGAAGTCGTAGAGATATTTTCCGTTCTCGTCAAAAACCTGAATGCGATGGTTCCCGCGGTCGTTCACAAAGACGTGCCGGGTCTGGGGGTCCAGCGCCATGCCATGCACGTTGTTGAAGTAGCCGGGACGCTTGTCGTTCGGCGGCGTGCCCTTCATGCCCCAATCCAGCAGGAACTTGCCGTCCTTATCGAATTTCGCGACGCGGGTTCCGTTGTAGCCATCGGCGACGAACAGAGTGCTGTCAGGCAGCCAGTTGAGAAACGTCGGCCGGTTGAAGTGCGTGCCGTCGGCCCCTTTCACGGTGGGCGTGCCGATGGTCTGCACCAGCTTCGATCCGTCGTGCGTGAACTTGTAGATGGCGTGCATGTGGTCGTCCACTACCCAGACGTGCTTCTCCGGATCGTAGGGATTGATGGTGACGAAGTGGGGACGCTTCATGATCTTGTCCCACTGGGTCCACTGCTCCTCGATGTTGCCCTGGGCGTCCACCACGGTGAGGCAATGTTCCCACTTGGCGTCGACGCCGACCGTGCCCCTCCACAGCTTGGGTCCATCGTCGGGATCCTGGCCGGTCCCTCCGGCGCCCGGGAGCGCGGCGACCGTCGCATCGCGCCACGGCAAGCGGCCGATAGGGAATTGGAGGCTCGGACCGAGATCGGTGAGTTGCTTGGTGGGAGGCCGCTTGATGTTGGGCAGTTCGCCACGGAACAGCAGGAAAACGCGATTCGGATTCTCCGCGTAGACGCTTTGCCCCGCTCCCCAGGTCCAGGCTTCGTTGCCGGGCAGCGTGCTGATGTTTTTGGGCCAGTCCTTGACCACTTCGTAGGGGCCGAAGATATCTTGCGTGCCCATCTCGCCGGGAATCGCGGCAAAACCGGCGCCTGGTTTTTCTTTCGCCTGCACCGGCGTTTGCCGGTTGCCGATCAGGAACCCGGCCAGGAAGACGGCGGCAACGGTAAGAAATGCTGCTAGAGATCTACGCATACAATCCTCGCTCGAACACACCAGACCCGCATCAATACGTGCTCGGAGATCAACGATATCACCTGAGCAAGGGAGCGGCAAGGGGAATTGGATAGCTCAATGGAGCTAGTCGCGATCGGAATACGTAAAGAGATAGAATTGCTGGTGCGATCCGTGGCGCGAACCGAGCGTGCGGAGGGGAGGCTGGACCCATGAATTCATTGTCGAAGCTGAGCCGCAGAGGCTGGATGCGATGGGGCGCGATGTCGGCGGGGGTTGCTCCCTTCATTGCGCGCGCGCAGGACGCAGGCTCGGAAGCGGGCCGCCTGGGAGTGGTCGGTGGAAGAGCCGAAGAAGAGCTGTATCCCGGCAAAGGACTGCCCGGCGGAGGCCAGCTGGAAATTCGCCTCTCGGCCTCGATCTACACCAGCGATCCCGACCAGCTCGAAGTGGCGCAGCGCATGAAGCCGTTCAACCTGGCGTCCTGGATCGAAGAGTGGACGCGGGTCGCCGAGCGCAACGAAAAGCTCGCGGACAAGTTCGCCGCCCAAGGCTCCAAGGTGACCGCGAACGAATACTACCTGCGCGCTTCCAATTTCTACCGCGAAGCCTGTTGGCCCATGCCCGTCACCCACGCGCGCATGCTCCCCATCTATAAACAAATGCGCGACGCGTTCGACAAAGCCTGGAAGATGACGCGCCCGCCCTTCGAGCGCGTGCAGGTCAATTATGAAGGTCAGATGCTGGATGGATATTTCCGCAAGCCGAATGGCCCAGCCGGCAAGAAGTTCCCGACGCTGATCGCGTTCCAGGGCGCCGACACGATGGCCGAAGCCACCATCCAGAACGGCGGCGGATACATCTCGCGAGGCATGGCCTACCTGGCTCTGGATTTTCCGGGTCAGGGAGGCGCGCTGCGGCTCAAGGATCTGCACCTGCCGCCGGACACCGAGCGAATCGCGAAGGCCATGATCGATTACCTCGTCACGCGTCCGGATGTGGACGCCAACCGCATCGGGATGCAAGGCATCAGCATGGGCGGCTACGGAACGCCGCGCGCGGCGTCGGGCGAATCGCGCATCGCGGCGGCCATGATGAGCAGCGGGTCGTTCGACTTGGGACGCGACCTGTTCGACTACTACCCTCCCATTCAGGAGCGCGTGCGCTGGATCATCGGGGCGCGCGATCTCTCGGACGCCCGTAAGAAGCTCGCCGAATACACGCTGGAGGGCCGGGCCAATCGCATCGAATGCCCGATGTTGATCGGCTACAGCCAGGACGACCGCATCATGGACCCGCAGGGAGCCTTCCGGCTGTATCAAAGCGCGGTGAACTCGAAGCGCGAAATGGTGGAAGGCACCGGCCACGCGCAGGCGTCCAACGCCGGAGGCCCCCGGGCCATGCGTCCGCCGGCCCTGGCGGACTGGGCCGCGAAGCACCTGGTGGGAGAGGCTTAACAAGCCCGGCTTTGGACCGCGTTGACAAAAACCTGGAACTGCTGGAAAAGGCCGCGGTGTATTACCTGGCCAGTTGAAAAAGCAAGCCCGGGACCGCAGGGATATTGAGATCATTAACCGCAACGCGAAGCGGTTGAACTCGCAAGTTATGGAAACCCTCGAGTACCAAAAGCTGTCGTGAAACGGGGCTGCCCGGGCGGATCCAGACTGCGGGAGGTCGGCCGTGCGTTGGCCATCTCGTTGGACCTGGATGGCGGCGCCGTCGGCTAATTCCGTTATTACCCTACTTCCCGGGCTTGGCTTCGTTCTTCAGGAATTGATCGAGCTGACGTTAGCCTGACCCCACGTCTAACCGTTAGCGACTACCCGCAGCCTGGCGGACCCGTGGCCAAAGTGCCGCTGCTCCTTGTGAAAGAGCCGCAAGGAGAGGCACACAATGGCTGAATTAGAGAAGATTTTTCGCGCCGCGGGTCCTTCCACGCCCGCCGAACTCGGTCTGCTGCACAAGCTGCCGGGCCGCTGGATGGGCAGGGGCTTTAACCTGATCGCGCGTCCGGCGCGGCTGGGAATCCCGGCCAACCCGGCGTTTTTCCTCGAAATCAACGCCACGCACGAGACGCTGGAATTCACCGCGATTGGCGGAGACATCCCGAACCGCGGCGAAATCGAGCCCACGGCGTTGCTCCACGCCGTGCACTACCTGCAAACCGTCACGGACTGCGTGGCCAACACCGGAATCCACAAAGAGCCGGGTCTTTGGGTGCACGTCCCGAAAACGGCTGAGAACCCTGCGGAGACGTATGTCCGGCAGGCATCGATACCGCATGGCGATTCCTTGCTCGCGCAAAGCACGTTCTTCACCACGGTGGCAACCGGCCCTACCATAAATTCCGTAAACACGTTTCCGTTTCCACTCCCGGATCCCATTCCGGCCCTCAACGCCGATCCGGCTCATCCGCTCGGCCCGCCGTATGTCGATCCCTACCTGACCACGCCGTTGCCGGCGGAGTGCCTGCCCAAGGGCCTGAACGCCGCCAATACCATCAAAGACCCCACCGAGGTTCTACGCGCGGAAATCAAGGGCCAGAACATCACTTCGACGGATGTCATCGCCATCTCAACGGCCCCGGTTGGCGGTATCGTCAACATCCCCTTCGTGGTCAAGAACGCAAACGCCGTTCAAATGGACGCGATTTTTTGGATCGAGACCGTGAAGCACGCGTATGGGAGGGTCTATTTCCAACTGCAGTACGTGCAGCGCGTGATCCTGGATTTCGACAACATTCACTGGCCGCACGTCTCGGTGGCCACGCTCGTCAAAGAGTAAACGAATTGGAACGCTAGCCCGTGCGCGGTGACGCCGGTAGCGCGGGCTACTTCCCCGGCTTGGCTTCGTTCTTCAGGAATTGGTCGAAGTTGACGTTGTCCTCGCACACCATTTCCATGATGTTCCACTTCGGATGCAGCGCGAACGTCAAGGTGCTGCCCCAGGTCTTGGTGTACGCAATGGGATCGTCGATCGTGAGTTCGTCCGTCATGGTGTTCGCATCTACCCTGTGGAGGCGCTCCACCAGATGCAGCTTGTCGCTGTGCGGATGCCCGCCCCGGTCCAGCCAGGTCTTGTCGTTAAATCCGATCGTGTCCACCACCAGCGTGTCGCCTTCCCAGTGGCCAATGGAGTCTCCCAGCCAGGTCGGGCCAAGATCGAGGTTATGCTTCCGCCCGTCGGTCCAGATCTGGCGCACGTAATGGCCGAACTCGAAGAACATGATCACGCGCCCTGGACTCTGGATGATCTCCATGGGGAAGGGTTGCAGATACATGCGCGGCAGGCCGGGAGGAAAACAGCCCATCGCGTTGACGGTCGTCGGATTGACGGGATCGTTGGAGTCTTCAACGGAGCGCGGGCCGAAGGATGGCTTCGTGGTCTTGAAACGCTCCTGCGCCCACGGCGTCATGGGCGGCTCTTCCTTGGTGAAGCTATAGGAGAAATATCGCGTGCCGGGCGAGTTCCGCATGCCCCAGACTCCGGACAAATCCGGAGTAGCGCCTTGGGCCGTTGCTGCCGCTTCCTGCGCACTGGCAGGAGTGAGGAGCGCGAATGCAGCCAGCGCAGCCAGAACCGGTATCGAAAGATTTCGCATTCTTCAGCCCCCTTCCGAACCCGCTAGTTTCCGCCGCCCAGCTTGATCTCTTCGCCGTTGATGGAGAGCTTGGTGATCCACAGCGAATTCGCGCCGCTCTTGGCCCGGAAGCCCGTGACGGTGACTTGGTCGCCGGCCTTCAGCGAAGTGGCCGTCCAGCCCGCCCGGATCAAGTGGTTGGGACTGGTCAGCTCGCCCTGCCACTTTTGGACCTGGCCCTTGTCGTCCTTCACGTCGAACTCCACGATGCAGTGGGGATTGACGAAGTGGAAGTCCGACACGGCTCCACTTACGGTCACCGCCTCGGTCACGTTGTATCCGGCCTGCCCATGATGGGCCAGCACCGAACCGGGAATCGCCAGGATGCTTACAGCCACAGCCAGCAGGGTTAGCCACTTGGATTTCATTTCTAGATCCGCCTTTTTGTACCTGCACCCGTCCAGACTCTGCGGCTGAAAACACGCAGACTGCGCCCGTGGGTGCCGGACTTCTTGCTGCCCGGAATATATCACCCGGCTCTTTTTCGTGTCAATGATCCTTACGAGCCATGCTTCGGAAGCAGTTCCTGATCCAGGGCCCTGACTCCTCCTGCCTATTGATTTCCATGCGCCCGGGTGATCTAATTCATAAGTCCCCGCTCAAAGCTTGCCAAGGAAACCCGTGAATGCATAAACCCGTCGTGGAACCCGTTGCGGCCAGAACGCCGCTGACCGGCTCGCAGAAGCGCGCCTTCTGGGCCGCCTGGGGCGGATGGACGATGGACGGGATGGACTCGTTCATCTTTTCGCTGGTCCTGGTTCCGGCCTTGCGCGACGTTCTGCCCGCCTCGGGAATCTCGGCCACCACATCCAACGTCGGCTATTACAGCGGCCTGCTCTTCGCGCTGTTCATGATCGGCTGGGGCGTGGCGCTGGTCTGGGGACCGGTGGCCGACCGGTTCGGCCGCGCCAAGACGCTGATGTTCTCCATCCTCTGGTTCTCGCTGTTCACGCTGCTGGCCGCCTTATGCAGAAACGTCTGGGAGCTAGCCATCGTGCGCTTCCTGGCCGGTGTTGGCATCGGCGGCGAATGGTCCATCGGCGCGTCGCTGGTCTCTGAAGAATGGCCCGAAGAGCGCCGCACCTGGGGCGTGTGCCTGATGCACACCGGCTACTACATTGGCTTTGTCATCGCCGCCATCGCGAATTACTTCATCGGCAGCCAGTACGGCTGGCGCTACATGTTCATCGTCGGCGGTGCGCCCGCCATTTTGGTGGCGTTTATGTACAACCGCCTGCATGAACCGGCCCGCTGGAAGAACCGCCGCGAGGAAGGCGGCATCATCGCGATGCACCACGCCTTCCTGAAGCTGTTCACTTCCGAATACCGCCGCCGGACCATCCTGAATTCGCTGTACCTGGTGGCATCCATCGTGGGACTCTGGGCCGGATCGGTGTACGTGCCGTCAGCCATCACCTACATCGCCGAACGCGGCGGCGAATCCCCGCTGACTGCCGCGCGTCTGGCGTCCTATTGCACCGCGATTCTCGGTGTCGGCACAGTGATCGGCGCTGTGCTCACGCCGCCGCTCGCCAAGCGCCTGGACCGCCGCGTCGTTCTGGGCATCTTCTTCGCCTTGATGCTGATCTTCCTGTGGGTCGCCTTCGGTTACGTCTTCTACATGCAGCAGAACGCGGTGGTCTGGTTCATGATCTGCACCTTCTTCCTGGGGGTCGGCGGGGCCAATTTCGTGGTGTACTCGTTCTGGCTGCCCGAACAATACGCTACGGACTGCCGCGTCAGCGCTTTTGCCTTCACCACCAACATCGGGCGCTTCGCCGGCGCGTTCCTCACGTTCCTGGTCGGCGCGCTAATCCGCCAGTTCGGAACTCTCGGAACTCCAGTGGCGCTTACCAGCATCGCGTTTGTCATCGGACTCCTGCTGCTGCCCTTCGCCTACGAAACGCGCGGCAAGCCGCTGCCCGCGTGAGTTCGCCGGCCTCGCGGGGCGCGACAATACAAACATGAAGGCGATGGTCCTAAACGCGCCCAGCCGTCTGGCGCTCGAACAGGTTGCGACCCCGGATGCGCGCGCGGGCCAGGTCCTGGTGCGCATCACTAACAGCGGCCTGTGCGGCACCGATCTGAAAATCTACAAGGGCGCGATCCCCGCCAAGTACCCGCTCATCATGGGCCACGAGATGATCGGCGAGGTAGTGCGAGGCGAAGGCGCGGATGGCATCCGGCCGGGCGACCGCGTCATCATCGATCCGGTTCTGTTCTGCGGCACGTGCTTCCACTGCCGGATCGGCCAGACCAACCTGTGCCCCAACGGCGGCCTGATCGGGCGCGAGACCAACGGCGGCTTCGCCGAGTACGCCGTTGTTCCGGCAGGCCAGGTTTTTCGCCTGCCCGCATCCATCGACAGCCGCACCGCGCCGCTCATTCAGGTGGCCACCACGTGCCTGCACGCGCAGCGGCTGACCCCGTTCTTTCTGGGCGAGTCGGTCGCGGTCATCGGCCTCGGCGTGTCCGGTCAACTGCACGTCCAGATCGCCAAGGCGCGCGGCGCGGGCAAAGTGATCGGCATCAGTCGCAGCGCCTTCAAGAACGAGCTTGCCCGCGATCTGGGCGCGGATTTAACCATCGAATCGCGCGGCGGCCGAGTCGTTGAGCAGGTGCTCGAAGCCACCGATGGCCGCGGCGCCGGCGTCGTCATCGAGTGCACCGGCGTGCTTCCGGCGCTGGCCGACGCCATCCGGATGGTCCGGTTCGGCGGCCGACTGGTGCTCTTCGGCATCATCAGCGCCAAGGAAGGCGCGCTTCCGTTTTACGATCTGTATTACAA
>Ga0187819_10002271_pt1 | contig 10161 bp, 14 predicted proteins | sample NC_wetland_sal_i_15_FD_132411 | JGI IMG/M metagenome (GOLD analysis project Ga0187819, IMG submission 132411) | Wetland sediment microbial communities from Neuse River Estuary, North Carolina, USA - SO4_4 | ecosystem: Environmental > Aquatic > Freshwater > Wetlands > Sediment | place: USA...
CAAACCATCCGCGGTTGCGCACAACCCAAGGGGAGTTGGGTTATGTTTGTCCAAACATCGGGCGATAAATTTTAGCGCCGTTCTCTGTTACATTGGGTATCGGAGCTATGAATGAAGCCGGCCAAGCTTAAATACGTCCGCGCGGAAACAGCGGAGCACGCGGTCGAATTGCTTGGCGAGGCAGACGCCACGGCGAGAATTCTCGCGGGAGGTCAGAGCTTAATTCCCGCTCTGAGCGCGCGAAGCATCACCACATCTTTTTTATTGCTCGACATCATGCGCTGTCCCGGCCTGGAAGATGTGTCGGAAACCCCCGGCGAGATCACTGTCGGCGCGGCTTGCAGGCAATCCCGCATTGAACTGAGCACGCTCGTTCGACAATCAATTCCACTGCTTTCCGAAGCGCTCGGTTGGGTGGCCATGCCGCAAGTTCGCAGCCGGGGAACGGTTGTCGGTTGCCTGGCGCAGGCGAACACCGGCGGAGAAGTGCCGGTGGTGTCTCTCGCCCTGGACGCGGAGTTGAATATCGTTTCGCGGGGCGGCATTAAGCAACGTATGCCCGCTAAGGATATTTATGCGGTTGAAACAGGCACGCGGCTACCAACGCGAAGCTTGATCGTATCGGCGTCATTTCGAACGCTCGCCGCCGGTGAAGGCTGGGGTTTCAGCGAAGTCCAATTGCGCGCCGGACATTTTGCGCTGGTATGCTGCGCGGCAACGCTTCTGCTCGATGAAAACGGGCGTATTCGGACGGCAAGAATCGCGCTCGGCGGCCTTACCGCGAACCCGTATCGCGCGGTTCGCGCGGAAAAAGGATTGATTGGAGAAGCGCCGGCAACAACTCATTATGCCGCGCAGACAGCCTCGGCGGAGCGGCCCTGGCCCGCGCGCACCGATCTGCACGCGACCGCAGCTTTCAGAGCCAAGGTGGCCGTTGCGGCAGTCGCCCGCGCGCTTACCGATGCGCGAGCCCGGTGCTCCAAACAAACAGGAGCGACACATGACAGCGCCTGATCCGGGGCCGCAGAAAATGGTGTGGGATGATTCCAACGAGTCACGAACAGCCTTGAATGTCACCGTCAACGGGAAGCAAGTGCAAACCTTGGTCGCCGACCGCCTCTTGCTCAGCGATTTCTTGCGCGACCATCTCGGCCTGACTGCATTGAAAGTTGCCTGCGGAGAAGGCGCTTGCGGCGCTTGCACCATCGTGATCGACGGCGAGCTGGCGCGCTCCTGCACCTTGCTAGCAGTACAAACCGACGGAGCCGAGATTCTCACTCTCGAAGGACTGAACGCCCCCCAGGGACTGAACCACGTGCAGCAGCTCTTCCAACAGCATCATGCCTTGCAGTGCGGATACTGCACGCCGGGCTGGCTGATGAGTGTCTACAGCATGATAAAGCGGTCGATCCATCCGGACTCGGCCGAGGTCGGCCAGTACCTCAGCGGACACATTTGCCGGTGTACGGGATATCGAAACATCTGGACGGCAATTCGCCGGGCGCTGGGAGCGACGAACGACGACCCTGTGAGCGGGAAGGAATGACGGAAAAATTATTCAAATCCGCAGCGCCGGCCCGAAACCGGCGGTTTGTCGGCGAAGCCGTTTTGCGCGCCGAGGATCAGGAATTGTTGCAGGGACGCGGTGGATTTTTGCCCGACCTCGCCGCGCCAAACACAGCCGAAATCTGCATTGTTCGGTCCGCGGCCCCGCACGCCATCGTGCGAGCAATTCGGAAGGAACGAGCGCTGGCGAGTCCGGGAGTGATCGCCATCCTGCCGGCGGAAGATTTCGATTTAGTCGACGACGTTCTGCCGTGCATGGACATGATTCCGGGAACTCTGGACGTCCGCCAGCGTGTCATCGCCAAAGACCGCGTTCGATACGTCGGGCAGGCAGTGGCCCTCGTGGTCGCGGAAAATCGCTATCTCGCGGAAGACGCGGCCGCTCTCGTCGAGATCGAGTACGAATCTCTCCCGGCGGTTATGGACCACATGACCGCGATGAATCCCGGCTCGCCCCTTCTCTATCCGGAGCTGGGCACCAACATCGTCTATCAAGTCACGCAGCGCGACGGCAACGCTTTTTTCTCAGCGGGTGAAGGCGATCTCGTGATCCACAAACGGTTCGAGTTCCACAGGCAGACCGCGGTTCCGCTCGAAACGCGCGGGGTCACGGCGAAGCTGATCGATAACGGCGAGCGATTGCACGTCGAAAGTTGCACCCAGCTTCCTCAAGTGCTGCGCACGGTTCTGGCGGGCGCATTTGGAATTGATCTGAAGAAAGTAAGAGTGACGGCCCCGCGGCTTGGCGGCGGTTTCGGGTGCAAAGAGATGGTCTATCCCGAGGAAATTTTGGTTCCAGCCGTGGCGCGTAAACTTCAGCGGCCCGTCCGGTGGCTGGAGGATTGGCGGGAACACTTTGCATCCGCCACGCATACGCGGGAAGCGACGCCGAAGCAGTCGTGGCCAGCGACGGTACGTTTGTCGGACTTCGTCTCACGGGTTGGGCGAACATTGGCGCGGCGTACGGCTTTGTTGGCAACACGTCGATCACTGCCATGGGCGCAATGGTGCGCGGCCCTTACCGCGTTCCGAACCTGGACGCAAAGATGTTTTCCGTGGTCACGAACAAGACGCCGTTGAATGTTTTGCGCGGCGCCGGAGCTCCGCAGGCGGCCCTGGTTATGGAGCGGCTGCTCGACGAAGCGGCGCGCATTCTGGAAATCGATCGCGCCGAAATTCGGAGGCGCAATCTGATTCAGCCAAGTCAATTGCCACTCGATCGCGGCCGAACCGGCTTCGCGAACTCCTACCACATTATTTATGACGAAGGAGATTACCCGCGCTGTCTCGAAGCAGGACTGAGCCTCGCCGATTATGAACAATTTGAGAGCGAACGCGAGGCGGCGGCCGCACGGGGAAAACTGCTGGGCATGGGCATTGCGATGTACGTCGAAATTACGGCGGTTGGACCATACGAAACCGCGCGCATCGCTTTGCAGCCCGACGGAACGGTTCTCCTTTTCAGTTCGATTATGCCAGTCGGACAAGGGTCGGAGACGGCGCAGCGGCAAATGGTAGCCGAGGAACTAGCTGTAGGCCTGGACCAGGTCGCCATCCGGCAAGGCGACACAGATGAAGTTCCCGACGCGGTCGGAACCTTCGCCAGCCGCGGCGCGGCCGTGGGCGGAGCCGTAGGACGGATGGCTGCGCGCGAATTGGTCAAAACAATCCTAATCTGTTTCGCTGCGGAACTGGACTGCGAACCCGCTACCCTTCACTGGGAAAACGGTGGAGTGATTGTTTTGGGGGCCCGTGGAAGAATTCATTCCGCTGTCGAAAATTCCGGCGCGGCTGGCGTCGCTCCGCGGAGTTCTCACGCCAGAGAAAATTGAGGCCAGGCATAGGATCGAAATTCCGCGGCCGTCCTACCCTTACGCAACGCATATCGCCGTGGTTGAAATCGATCCGCAAACGGGCGCTCTCACAATTCCGCGCTACGCCGTAGCGCACGACTGTGGAAAACTCATCAACCCTCTTTTAGTCGAAGGGCAAATCGTCGGCGGCGTGGTTCAGGGGATCGGCGCGGTCTTGCGCGAACAGTTGGTTTACGACAAGGATGGGATTCTGCAAACACGCGCGTTGATGGACTACGTGCTGCCCGGCGCGTCTGATGCCCCGGCAGAGTTCAAACTCTGGCATATGGAAACTCCAACCAGTTTTAATCCGTTCGGTATGCGCGGCATCGGTGAAGGTGGAACCATTGGAGCGCATGCAGCTATGGCCAATGCCCTGGCCGACGCGCTTCGCGATTTCGATGTTGCGGTAGATGGATCGGGGCCATTCACGCCAATCTGGATCATGGATGCGCTGAGCAGACCTGCACGCCCCGCCAAATCCGACAAAGTCTAAACCCATTAAAAAAGACGCTTAAGATAGGTGTTGAAGAATTACGTTTTGGCTGAGGCAGCTTTGTGCACTGCGGCGAGGCCATAAGCGTCTTCCAGATGCTGATCCGGTTTTTCCTTTATGTATTTCGCAAATAGTGCGATGCCATCGGGGTCTTCCAGAATATCGACCTGCACGCCTTTTTGACGAAGTATTTCCTCCGTGCCCGAAAAATTTGTGATATCGCCAACGACGCAGCGCTTAAATTGACGTCGATAGATTAAAGCCGCGCAAATGTCACACGGGCTGAGCGTTGTAAAAATCGTGGTCTCGCTGAAATCGATGCGCCCTGCATCGCGAGCGGCCGAGGTCTCGCCGTGATTGTACGGATGATTCTCCTGAACTAATGTGTTGTGCCCTTTCCCCACGATCAGCCGCGTCTGGTTGTTGACGATTACGCCGCCGATGGGGCAGCCACCTTCGTCGTATCCCTTTTTCGCCAGCAGGACGCCGATGCGCATGAAATCCCTGTCCGTCAGCTTCTTGAAGAATCCGTCTTCGACGATTTTGGAAAGGCTCTTGGTCGGGAGATGAGCGATGGTGTTTAGAACCTCGTCGGTCACAGGCGTATCCTTCGTAATGAAGGCCTTCATAAATGTTCCTTTCGGGACAGCAACGCTTCAAGCGTTAAGGGATTTTGTGACTCCCATTCTCTAAGAATCGCGTGAAAAAGAGAAGTAGGGACGAACAGGTCGATCTGGAGCAGTGCTTAAGACCCCTCCGGCACGGGGGTTTTGAAACGAGAGCGAAAGACAGAAATTAGGACAACCCCAGCCAGGTAGGTGAGGAAAATGTAGGGCAGCTTTCCATAAACGCCCTCGGGTGCGGGGTAAAAATTCGCGACGAGAGCAAACAAGATGGCGGCGCAAGCGATCCAGGGAAGAGTCCTCGTTGCGGTGTTGACCACGCCGTGGTGATCGCGCAGGTAGCCGGGAAGCGCAAAACATACCAGCCCATAGCTGACGACGAATCCGTAGACCGCCATCATGCCCAGCCAGCCATAAACGTCGAGTCCACTCGTCCCCTTGGCGGCAAGGATCGCGACCGCAAGGAACGCGGCGAGACCCGTGACGATGGTCGCGCCGGTCGGCGTTTCGTTGCGCGTGTGCGTGCTCCGGAGCGAGCCGTGCGCGAGCCCGTTGTGAGACATCTGCAACAGCACGCGAGCCGCGGCCGTGATGCCCGCGAGCGTCCCCGCGAACAAGCTCACAAGGGCGCCAAGGTCAATCAGTAATCCGAGCACGGGTAAGCCGCCGACGCCGGCAAGGACGTGCATGGGCACGTCGGACGTTCCCAGGTCTTTTCCGCTCATGCCGAATCCGAGAACTTCCGCGTAGCCGCAGATGGTAAAAAATACGCCGCCCAAAACGGCGGTAAGGATCACGGCGCGAGGAATGGCCTTTAACGGATTTTGCGCCTCGGAGCCCAAGGCGGTGGCAGCTTCGAAACCAACAAAACTGTAGATCGCCAGCACCAGGCCTTGCCGGAAACCGCTGGCCGTCACGCCGCGAAGATGAAATTGGTTTGGATCGCCGTGAAAGCCGTGGCGTAAAAGCACCAGCACCATTACCGCGACCACGGCCGTGACCGAAACGGCTTCCATCGCCAGCATCAAGCGCACGGAGATCTTTACGTCGCGCCAGGCGATCCATATTGGTGGAAGCGCGAAAATTGCGGCTAACAGCAACACGGAAACGGCATGGCCAGTGAGATTCCTAAGCATTACATTAACGAAAGAGTAGAACGCGCCGAGTTTGTGGAGGCTTATTGGAAGCCGTCCTTGGACCGCAAAGGCTTGAAGCTTTCAACTCGGGAGTCATACGGGTCTGGGTTGGAGCGACATATCTTGCCAGCTTTCGGTGATTACCGGATCAAGGACATTGCTCCATTGCACGTTGAAGGATTCTCGCAAAGCAAATCAGAGAGCGGGCTTTCTGGGAAAACTGTCCGCAATCTACTCTTAGTTTTGCAGGGGATTTTTTCGCTCTGGACAATGACTTGATTTCCAAATCACCCATACGCAAGAGCCACAAGCCCGTCTATCGGCAACGCGAGAAGCCTACGTGGTCGCCTGAGCAGGTACGCTCGATTATTCAAGCTGCTGCAGCGAACTACCGGGCATTCTTCTGTTGTGCAGCGCTGACAGGAGCCAGACTCGGGAGCTACTAGGTTTGCAGTGGAAGCATATCGACCTTGCTGCTTGCAAACTGCGAATCGAGCAGAGTCTCTGGAATGGACAGCTTGTCTCGCCGAAGACGCGGGGAAGCATCCGGACTATATACTTTGGAACCGCCTTGAAAGAGGAACTCGCAGCACAATTTGAACGAGGCGAGCACAAGGCACCGGAGGATTTCGTCTTTTGTGGAAAGGACGGTTCTCCTTTTGACCCGGATGTTCTTCGCAAGCATGTGCTCTATCCTATTCTCGATAGACGGGGGATTTCTCGCAGCAAGCACGCTTCGGGGTTCCATATCTTCAGGCACTCGGCTGCGAGTATTCTCAACGAGCGTACAGGCAATTTGAAGCTTCCGCAGAAGCTTTTAGGACACTCAACCGTCGATATGACGGCGAACGTCTATACGCACGTCTCTGCGGAAGCAGAACGCGGCGCCGCACTCGCTTTGGAACGGGCAGTCTATGGAGACTTGTTCCCTATCTGTTCCCAGTCGGGGAACAGGAACAAGAGCGACGCAGCGGAATTGATGTAGATGTAAATACGAAGAGGTTTGTAACCTAAACTAGAAAGGGCGCTTTGAGGTTTAGCCTCTCAGCGCCCATGGTTGCGGGGGCCTGCAACGTACCGAATTTGTTAGTGCTGCCCTTCAGTTTTGAACTCGTCCGCCCCGCAGCCTAGTCAACATAGGAGGTCAGAGCTTGATGATTACTTCCGGATGACCGACTACCCTTCAAATACCGGCACAGCTTCCGCCGCAGGCAGATGTACAATGGCCTACTTCACGCAGTGCGGCTCGAGGCCATCTCGGAGGCCCGCGCCAGTGCTTGCGTGTCGATATATTCCCGGATGTTCGTCACTTTGCCATTTCGAACGGTAATGGCGAAGACCCAATGGTCCTCGAACGTCCTATTCGTGGCTTTAATTCTCCCCGTAGCGAAGCCGACCACCAGAACCCGGTCTCCCTGGGCTATGAACTCGGGGGGCTCTGGGTAGGAAGTTTCCACCGTTTCGTTAGCCTTCTCAAGTAAATTCTCCAATCCCGCGTGCCCGCGGTGCGTGCCGGCCAGCGGCCATTCACCGGGAATGATCCACTCAATATCTTCGGCAGACAGCGCCAGCAAACCTTGCTTATCGCGGCGGCCGAGTGCCGCAAGGAAATTCTTCACAATCTGGACATTCTTTTCGACGCTCATCGAAATCTCTCCTTTTCCCCTACATCGGAGCGTGTCCGATCTAATCGCACGTTTTGAAGGGCACTCCTGATATGATTCCCCCACCTTTCAGATGGCCGACAAGCCGCCGTCGACACACAACTCCACCCCGTTCACGAAGCTCGAATGGTCTGAAGCAAGAAAGAGCGCGACCGTCGCAATTTCCTCAGGACGACCCATCTTTCCCCGCGGGATCAGGGATTCGAACATCCGCTTCCCCTCCTCGTCGAGAACTTGATCCTGCATCGGTGTGGCGATCGGCCCCGGGCTCAGGACGTTCACCCGGATATTCCTGCCCTTCAGTTCGTTGAGCCAAGTGCGTGCGAATGAGCGCAACGCCGCCTTGCTCGCCGCATACACGCCGTAACCAGGAAAACCTTTCACCGAAGCAACTGACCCGGTCATGAAGATCGATCCGCCATCGTTGAACAGCGGCAGCGCCTTCTGAACGGTAAACAGCGTGCCGCGCGTATTCAGGCCGAAGGCTGCATCGAAGTGCTGCTCGGTAATCTCGCCCAGTTTGAGGGCTTCACCCATGCCAGCGCTCGCGAACAGGACGTCGATCTTGCCCTTTTCCCGCTTGACTGTATTGAATAGGCGGTCGAGGTCGTCGAGATTGGCCGCGTCGCCGCGCACGCCCGTCACATTTTTTCCGATCTCCTTGACGGCCTTATCTAGCTGTTCTTGCCGGCGTCCCGTGATGAAGACGTAGGCGCCCTCTTCAACGAACAGCATGGCGCTCGCCAGCGCCATGCCGCTCGATCCGCCCGTAATGACTGCAACCTTGCCATCAAGCTTTCCCATAACTACCCCCTTCGTGAAATAAAATCACCATTGCGCCGGATTTCAACTTTGGCTGGTCCCTCCGTGAAATCCGGAACACTCATTACAGATGTATTGAAAGGCGAGTCGGATGCGCGATTTTGGACTCTAATATCGGAGCGGCGAAAAAGATTATGAAGACAGGGAATGGAAAGACGGGACGACCGATCAGCTTCGATAAGGATGCAGCCCTGGAGGCTGCGATGCTGCTTTTTGGGGAACGCGGGTACGAGGGAACGTCCATGGCCGATCTTACTCAGGCGATGGGTCTCAACCCCTCAAGCATCTATGCTGCTTTCGGTGACAAGCACGCGTTGTTTCAACTCGCGGTAAAGCGATATATGGAAATGCGAGCGCAATATGCAGGTAAGGCACTGGAGGAACCGACTCTCGGCGGGGGCCTGCAACGTTCCGAATTTATTGGTCATCGCAATCCGAGTTGAGCTTATACGCGCCCGGCTCAGAACAAGCGGAATACGAAGGGAAACATGGCATGTGTCCGCAGCAGAAGCATAAGTGCGCAAAGGCCCCCGTACGGTTCCCCTCTTTTTATGCCCCTTGATGCGTTGACCTTTGCGCAGCACGAATCCGCGCCGGTGGTACGACGATCTCAACAAGTCCGGTCCCAACGTCATAGACGAGGCCGGAGACGAGCCACTCTCCCGGCAATGCGGGAATCGCCCGAAGCAAAGCAACGTCGACGGCAACCGCCGCCGGGGGATCGGTAACTTCCTTTCTCTTGAGTTCACCTTCCGGCATTTGAAAATAGCGCGTCAGCATGGCGGTCTCGCCAGCGAGGTACGTGATGCCGCAATTGGTGTGTTGGAGGACGATGAGATGAAACTCCCCGCCGCCTCCTGGAATCGCTCTGGCAACCTCGCCGATTCGCCCGAGCATACCCAACTGCTCCACCAGACCTGGCGTGATTCGGCCGCCGATGTTACGCATCACAACGGTTTCGCCGGGCTTAATTCCAAGTACATGAGCCGGGTCCACACGCATATCCGCGCAACCGATAATGATTGCCTTCACATTTGGCAGCGCACGAGGCATAAGTTCTCGGGCCGCAGACTGGCTAGCAGCAAAATCTTTATCACGTTCCAACATGGAGTCGAGCGTGGTCATATTCGTTGTCCTCCACCCGAATAGATGCCAGGAAAGGACTCTAGGGCTCGCGTTTTTTGGCCGCACGAGCGTCGGTGGCAGATAAAAACGGCGTCTGAAAACCCAACGCAGAATTTTGGCACTATCGAAGTCGCTCACATTGGCGATCCTTCGAAGCGGGGCAATGTGGCGCAGTTATCGTAGCTGCTGTCGAACTGCGTATGTTCATCGCACCGGGCGCCTGAATCTTGTCGATGCCCTCAGATTCGAATGAAGGCAGCGGTTACATCAGGAGAACACGACAATTTAGAGGAGACGTCTGCACAAGAGGCAGACGTCCATGGCCCTTACTTCGCTCCTCGAGATGTCAAAATTCGGGTGGTTGCAGGGTTTGCGGAAGCTCTTTGTAGAGAAGAAGTTTGGTTGCGGGGGTTGGATTTGAACCAACGACCTTCGGGTTATTAGAACTAAGATCGCATGCTAAGTCCCGTCGATTCAATCGCGCTGATGCATCGAAACGGGGCCAAATTCGCTCATTCTTTGCCCTTAACTTGCCCAACTTTAACCATGGTTTTGGGTTACAGTGATTCACGATGTTTTGCCCTTATCTTGCTCATCATAGCTTGCGAATTCCAGGGGGCGCGTCATGGCCATAAGCCGAATTCTATTCCAGATCTCGAACTTTCAAATACTTGAATAGAATCAATAGGCGGACAGTTTCAACAAAGTCAGACTTGGCAGCCTCGGTAGCTTTTGTGGTACAAATCTGGCACGCTCCTGCTTCGTCAAGACAAATCACATTCCGTCTATAACGACGTCGGCTCTGTCAAGACTCACTTCGCCGCGCACTTGCCGGGAAGTGCTTTTTCTTTAACCCGAAATCTTTTTCTGCGACCA
>Ga0187819_10002272_pt1 | contig 10160 bp, 5 predicted proteins | sample NC_wetland_sal_i_15_FD_132411 | JGI IMG/M metagenome (GOLD analysis project Ga0187819, IMG submission 132411) | Wetland sediment microbial communities from Neuse River Estuary, North Carolina, USA - SO4_4 | ecosystem: Environmental > Aquatic > Freshwater > Wetlands > Sediment | place: USA: North...
ACCTCAACCCGGCTGCGCGGCGGTCATGCTTTCCCTGGTCACACGCCTCCTTCGGATATAAATCCTCGGGACATGCATAGAGGGTGCAGATGCCGCAGCCGCAGCACAGTTCGGCCCATTGGTTCCAGATGTCACCCCCGGTCATGGTAAAACCCAGGCTGCGCATCACCTTGTGGGGCACTATCTCGTAGCCCATCAAATACCGCGGGCACAATTCGGTGCAGTAGCTGCACTGGTCGCACGCCGATTTGCCGATGTGGTTCATTTCCTGCTGCGACCGCGTGCGGCGGCTGATCAGGTAATGGTCGCGCGGCAGGACGATCAATCCGGCGGTGGTTTTAGTCACCACGTCGTCCAGATCGAACGTCAATGTGCCCATCATGATCCCACTGACAAAAATGCCGAAGTCGGCCACCGCAGCGCCGCCGGCCAACGCCAGCAGCTCGCGGAAGGGCGTGCCGATCGGCGCCCACAGTGATTTCGGCTCCTTCACCGCACCGCAAACGGAAAGGAATTTCGCCGTGACCGGCCGGCCCTGTTCGGCCAGATGGACGTTGTAGAGCGTCTCGACGTTACTCACCACGCAGCCCACATTCAACGGGATGCCCGCGGGCGGTATCAGGCGGCCCGTGGCGGTGTACACCAGTTCGTATTCGTCGCCGGAGGGATAAAAATCTTCCAGCCGGACGAACTCGATCCGGTCCGATCTCAGGTTTCGCTCGAGCGCTTCAATCGACTCCGCATTCTTGATCTTCACTCCAAATTTGCCCAGCTTTGCGCCCACCGCCTCCATCATGGAGACCATTCCGGCAAGGATTTCCGCCGGAAAGTGCTTCATGATCTCGGCATCCTTGTGTATCAGCGGCTCGCACTCGGCGCCGTTGGCGATCAGATACTCCACTTGAGACTGCGCTTTGACGTAAGTCGGGAATCCGGCGCCGCCTGCTCCCACCACGCCGCACTCACGCAACTTCTCGCTAAGCATGAACTCAAGGATACCTTACGCTGGGAGATGGGCGAAAAAGGCTATGGAGCGGACGGAATTCGAGCGGAACGTGACCGGTTCCCGCAAGGGGCCGGCAGCTCGTGGCTCGCATTCTGGCCGCGGCGCAAGGCCATTGCGTTGAGAGATTCGATCTACTCCGATTCTTCTGCTGGATGCGATGGAGAGTAAGAGTCCTCAACCGGCTCTTCGCTGGCTTCCGTCTGCTCAGGGGAAGCCACGAACTCGTCTTCTTGCGCAGCCGGGTCTTCACTTGAGAGTCGCCGGCGTTTGCCCTTCTGTCGATTCGCCGAACCAGAGCCTTGCTCTTGATACGGGTCGGAAGGAGAAATAGAGCCCAAACGGAAATCGTCCATGCTCAAGGTAACCTTCTCCGATTAATACACGAGTACGAACCCTGAGTCAAAGCCCCAAAGCCTTCACGCATGGTCGGAAACGCCTGTCAGTGCGAAAATGAAGATATGCGATTGCGTCTTGCGTTGGCCGCGTTAGCCGTCTGCGCGTGTGCCTGGGCGGAACAAACCATGACTGTGGACCAGTTGGTTTCCTTCGTCCGGTCCTCGGTGAAGATGAAGATGCCGGACAAGGACGTTGCCGGCTACCTGGCCAAGGTCAAACTCTCCGAACACCTGGATGAGCGCATCGTCGAGGAATTGCAGGGCGAGGGCGCGGGTCCGAAAACCGTGGGCGCGCTGGACGCACTGGCCACGGCTTCCGAATCGCTGCCGAAGCCGCAACCCAAGGCGCCCAAGCCCGCCTATAAGCCGCCGCCGCCCCCGCCTTCCGAAGAACAGCAGGCGATTATCAGTGAAATCCGTGAATACGCGATGAACTACTCGAAGTCGCTGCCGGATTTCATCTGCACGCAGGTGACGCGAAAGTACGTTGGCCAAACAGGCCAGGAGGATTTTCACCCGGAGGCCTCCGTGGTGGAGCACTTGACTTATTTCGACCAGCAGGAGCATTACAAGGTCACGATGGTGAATGACAAGGTTGTGGACCTGTCCCACGAAGCGGTGGGCGGCGCCTTTTCGACGGGAGACTTTGGCAGCTTACTCAGGTCCACCCTCTTGCCTAAAGCGGACGCGCTGATCGAGTTCGATCACTGGGCCACCCTGCGCGGCAACACCTGTTATGTGTTCTCGTATCGCATCACGAGCGGAAACTCGGAGTGGAGCATAGCTGCCGGGCCCTCGGAGCGCATCGTTGTAGGCTACCGTGGCCTGATCTACGTGGACAAGAAGACCCACAAGATCTTGCGAATCTCACTGCAAGCAACCGACATTCCATCGTCATTTCCGGTTCAGGAAGCTACTGACACGCTGGATTACGGTTATCAGAATCTCAGCGGCCAGGAATTCCTGCTCCCGCTCAAGGCGCAGGTTTACATGCGTCACGGCCGGCAACGCAACCGCAACGACATCGAATTCCGCTTGTATAACAAGTACTCAGCCGACGCCACCATCAAGTTCGACACGGATGTGCCTGCGCCACTGCCGGATGACCAGACCAAAGAGGAACCAGCGCAGCCGCAAGGGCCAGGTCCCAAGTAAATCGCCAGCCTCAACGCCGCGCCCAATATCTGTTCCGCGCCTGCACCGTCAGCCCCTTCTTATCCACGGCCACCTGAATTTTGCGAAACTCCGAGATCCGTACGGGAACATCCGAAACGTAGCCTAAGCTGTACTGAGTGCGCAATTCTTCTTCAAGTTCAGCGAAGATCTGCTCGATGCTTTGTTTCTTGGAAACCGAGAAGAAGCTGCCGCCGGTTTCCCGGGACAGGCGCTGGAGCACGGCCCGGCCATTTGGACCGCCAATCCCTGCCAGCAGCGGACCGCTGTAAAACGTCGCGTCGGAGAACTCGATGGAGTAGATCAGCGTGTCGGCGAGTTGGGCTGCCTCAATGGCATCCGCTAAGCTGGCTTCACTCCCGGTATCCACGCCATCGGTAAGGACGATCAGAGCCTTCCGGCCCGATTGGGCCTTCATCACGTCGCGGGAAGCCTTGATGATGGCGTCGTAGAGCAGCGTGCCGCCGCCGTACTGATGTTGCAGGTCGTCGCGGGTCGGGGTATCCACCAATTCGAGCGCGGCACTCAAATCCTTGTGAGAGGACGTGAGCGGCTGTCGCATCATGATCGCCATGTCGAACTGCAGCAGGAAGACGTGGTCTTTGGTTTCGCGCAGAACCTGGTCCAGAAAACGAAAACTCGCCACGCGCTCGGCATCCAGCACGCGCTGCTGGCTCATGCTGGTGTCCACCAGCAGCCCGAGAGTCAGCGGGAGATCGGATTCCCGGGAGAAGTACCGGACGGTTTGCGGGCGTCCATTTTCCAGCACCGAGAAATCGGCCTCAGCGAGGTCGCGGATGATTTTGCCCTGCTTGTCTCGCACCGTGGCAAGAACATTCACTACCTTGACGTCGGTAGAGAAAGTAACTTCATCCTGGGCGCGCACCGGCGGCCAGGCGCAAAACATAGTTACCGCCACGAGCAGCGCACTACGGCGGGTAAAGCGGCTGCCGGCGCAATCGTCGCGCTTCGGAAAAAGGTCTCGCATCCGATCAGAGGATCCCATGCACACAGTCTACGGAATTACGCCCTTTCCTTCCACGACACGGATGTACCGGTTCACCGGCAGGTTCGTCAACTTGTCCACCTGTTTGCTCGGGCCGGGCCAGTGAATCTCCAACTCATCGATGGTTGCCGCTGCGCCAATTCCCAACACTTCGCGCGGGTCGTGGGACGAGAGATAACTCCCACCACTGTTCTTGAGCCGGGACCGCTTCTTGCCGCCTGCGCTCCAGTAGATTTTGGCGCCGATGGCGTCGCGGTTGCACGTTACGCCCTCCAGCCTGACGCCGAGCCAGTTGTTTCCCTTGGCGGCGTCGTTCTTGAGCAGCAGGGGCGCATCGCCGTTGACGCAAATGAGAACGTCGAGCGCGCCGTCATTGTCATAGTCGCCGACGGCGAGCCCACGCGCGTTGAAATCGCGCTGGAACGCCGTTCCGCCCTGCGCGCTCACGTTCCGCAGCTTGCCATTCTCATCCTGGCGGAACAGCAATAACGGTTCTTTCCATTTCACCTGGAGCGAGTATTCGGCAATCATGTCGTCGGGATGTCCGTTGGCAAGAATCAGGTCGACGTTTCCGTCGTTGTCAAAATCAAAGTATTTGAGTCCCCAACCGCTGAGGAGACGCGTTGCTTGAGCCACACCCTGCTCCACCGCTATGTCCTCAAACGTTTCGTCCCCGTTGTTCTTGTAGACGGAAAACATTTCCTGGTCCACATTGGCGACGAACAAATCCTGCCAGCCACGGTTGCCGAGATCCGCCGCATCCACGCCCATACCCGAGCGCGCCTTTCCGTTCTGGCTGAAAGCTACGCCGGCATCCAGGCCGATCTCATCCCACTTCCACGTGCCATTCAGCCCTGGACCGCGGTTCACATACAAGAAGTCCTGGACCGTGTCATTGGCCACGAACAGATCCATGCGGCCATCATTATTTATATCTGTTGCCACCACGCCCAGGCCCTTGCCCAGCGTCCGCCCGATGACGCCACTCTTTCCCACTTCCGTGAAGGTCCCGTCGCCATTGTTGTGATACAGGAAACTTCGTGTCGGAGTAAATACCTTCGGGATGCAGTAGTAGTACTTGCCCAGTGCATTGTTGCCGCATCCCACTCGATGGTTGACGGAGTAGTCCACAAAACTGCACACGAACAGATCCAGCCGGCCATCGTTGTCATAGTCGAACCACACGGCGCTTGTGGTCCAGCCCGGAGTAGCCACGCCGGCCTTGTCCGTCACATCGCGGAATGTGCCGTCATGGTTATTTTGATAGAGGATACATTTTCCGTAGGATGTAACGAACAGGTCGGGCCATCCGTCGTTGTCGAAATCGCCAACCGCCACTCCCATGCCGAAAGTGCCGCCGCTCACGCCTGCCTTCTCGGTGACGTCAGTGAACGTTCCATCCCGATTGTTCTTGTACAGCGCGTTCCGCACGGGCTTCGATGGAGTATAGAAATCACAAGGACCGGAGTTCACCAGGTACAGGTCCATCCAGCCATCATTATCGTAGTCGAGGAATGCCACTCCCGCTCCCATGGTTTCCGGTAAGTGGCGGCGCTGGGACATAGCCGAGTCATGGACAAAGGAAATGCCGCTGGTTTTAGCAGGGATCTCTCGAAACAGAGGCGGTGCCACCTCCACCGGAAATCCTGTTAGACGCGAGGCGCCCCCACAGGCAGCCAGCCAGAGGCATTCTCTTCGAGTGAAATTCACTGCGCCTTATTCCAGGGTGAAAGTTACCGACTCGCGCGCTACTTCTGTGCCTTGCTTGACTTGGAAAAGAACCTGGTAGTCTCCAGGCGGCAGCTTGTCTGTGGGCGCGGTGGCAATATATTGGATGCGCCCGGCTCCATCGGCATCCGGCAGCGGTGGCGATCCGGCGCCCAGTGGCTCCCCATCTCTGTTGAATTGCATGGTCAATTCCGTCTTGGCAGAACTCGCTTTATCGGGATAGATGACAACATAGAAAGACAAATCGTTCGTCGAGCGCTTGCTGAAGGACGGGCTGATCGTCGGTGTGACCAACTTGCCCGACATCAAGAAAGGATCCTGATCGGAAGTGTTGTCGTTCTTGTCGCGGATAGTCCGGACCAACGCCACGCTGCTGATCCCCAGAGACGGTCCGTCATGCGGAACGACGAACACGGACTTGCGTGAGCTAATCTTCTTTCCTGCCTTGTCAGATACGGCGGTCTCCAATGTGTATCGGCCCGGTCCCAAAGCGAGGTGTTCATGGTAAATAAAGTGACTCTCCTTGAATGCGGCTAACTGGTCCGACGTAGCCGCCAACGGAACCTCGCCGCGAAGCTTGTGAACTATTTCTCCCGCGGCATTGCGAACCAGCGCGATGTAGGCGAGCCCGCCTTCGTATTTATCATAAGGAGCACCGGGGCCCACTTTTTGCAGAGTCACATTTCCAATCGGTACGTCCAACACTACGCTGACCTCGGGCTCATGCCCCGTCCCGCGGTAGTGCATGCCGGCGGATTGGAACGCGAATTCGTGAGGCAGCGGGCTCGTGCTCAAGGACTGGATCAAGGGTAGTTCATAGGGGGCCAGGATTACGCCCGCTTTTCCCGCGGATGGCGGTAGCGCGAAGTAGCCCGAACGCGCCTGGATTCGGAGTCCCGCGCGGGTGCTATGCACTTCGATCTTGTGGAATGCACCGTCGTACTTGTCTATGTGTGGATCATAAGTGACCTGGTAATAAGTCGCAATATCCTCGCTAACCTTCTTCAACTGGTCCCGAAAATCGTTTGTGTTCGCGATCAGAATACCGCCAGTCGACTGCGCCAGGTCGGCTAGCGTGTCCTGTGTGTTCGCCTTGCCGCTGTTGATCGCGGTATCCATCGCCTGCGCCATGGCCGGCGTCACAAGGCCGGTCCCCTTACGGAGGTTGGCCCGCGAAGCGCTCGCAGCGTCTTTGAGTTCTGAGACGGCCTCCTGGTTCATGGCGGTGGTGTTGAGGCCGCGGGCATCAATCGCATAGAACGTCACATTGAACCGGTTGGCCGTGCTGATCAAAACGCGCCAGGGCTCCTCCATCCCTTGCGGAATTCCGAACCCCGGCGAGAAAAACAGGATCGACTTGCGGCCGGGCAGGCGATACTGCTGGCTCACCACGTTGATCAACCCCCAGATCGCGCTTCTGCCGGTTTGCGCCAGTTCTGTGGTGCGCGCCAGTTGCAGCATGTTGAGCATCATCTGCGCCATGGCGGCGCCCGCTGGGTCGCCGCTGGGCCCCCGGCCTCCCGAGCCGCCGGTCCCGTCGCTTAACGCCTGGACCTGCTCGCCCACGCTTTCGCCCGCTGTTGCCGGGCCCAGTTGCTGCTGCATTTCCTGCTCGATGCGCGCCGAATCAGAGATGAATTCCGTATAAGCGCCGCCGGTAGCGCGCTCCACCGCCTTGCGCAGCAATCCGATGTCGTTGGTAAAGCCTTGCAGAGCCTGCAAAGAATCTCCCAGCACCAGCACGCCCATATAGACATTCTGAGGAAACTCGTTTTTCAGCAGATCCAGCGCGGCGGTTCGAGCAATCGTTCTGGCGTTCAAGTCCAGGCGATTGAATATGAGCGTCACTAGGCGGATTTGACGCTCCACATCCATCGGTCTGCTGACCTTGTTCCCTTCCGCGGGCTTCTGCTGCGGCGCCTGTTCCCCACCGGCGATGGTTTGGTCGCCTTCAATCAGCCGGAAACTCGTAATCTTGCGCGTAACGCTGTTATCGACGATTTCGAGTTCCTCCGGCCGGAGATTGGCGACGCGCTGCCCCTTCTTGTCTCGAACCACGATGTCCAGCAGCACCTCGTTGGTCCCGGCGTGAAGGGTTACGCTTCCGGCGGGTGATGCCGGCGGCTGTGCGGGTTGCTGCCCGAACGCATTCACACATCCGGCAATGATAAAAATGGTCGCGGTTTTCTTCATTGGCGTCCTCTGCCAGGCTTCTAGGGCTCCAAATTGACGGAGAAATCCTCCTCGGCGACTTCCGATCCTTGGCGGACCACGAAACGCACAGCGTAATTGCCGGGGTCGAATTGATCAATCGGCGCGTTGGCGACGTACTGGATGCGCCCTTCGGAATCCGACGCACCCAGTTCAACCGCTGCTACTCGCTTCGCCTTGCTATCCCGAATGAACTCAATAAACAGTTGGGGCCGCGACGGGTTATGCGTGTTTGGGTAAACGATCATATAAAACGGCAACGAAGTTGAGACGGACTTATTGATCTTGGGGAGCAGCGAGGGAGTAACAGTCTTATCGCCCACCACAAACGGGTCATCAGAAGCAGCATCCGGCTCTTTCGGCCGCCACCTGCGGATGAGTGCCACACTGCTCATCGCAAGCCCATCCCCTTGCTTCGGCACGAACATGGCGCTGCGCCGCACGGCGGTCTGCCCGGTTTCACGATCCAGCACGGCCACCTCGATCGTGTAGTAACCCGGAGGCACGTCAAAATATTCCATGTCCGTAAAACGGCCCTGCTTGAAGGACACTACCTGCTCCAGGCTCAGTTCCACTGGCATCTCTCCCTGCAGCTTCTTCACCACCGCGCCCTTCACATCCTTGATGAGGGCTACGTACGCCAGGCCTCCGGTCATCTTCTTGTCGCGCTGCTGGCGGAGTGTCACATCGTTCAACGCCATATCGATCAGGATGCCGCAAGTCTCCAGCCGGCCCTCGCCACGGAAATGCATTCCGCCGGATTCAAACACCAGCGCGCGATTCGGCGCCATGTTGTTCAGCGCGCGCAGCAAGGGCACTTCGTAAGAGTTCAGTGCCGTAGTCCGCAAGATATCTGGCGGAAGGGCAAAGTAACCGGCTCGGGACTGCACAGTCAGGTCATTGTTACTTACCTTCACTGCGATGTGCCGGAACTTACCATCGTACTTATCGATGTGCGGAATGTAGCTGATCTCGTAATAAGTGTCGATCTCCTCCATCACGCGCCGCAGCGGTGCGTTAAAGTCGTTGGTGTTGGCGGTGAGAAATCCGCCGGTCTCGTCCGCCAGGATGGCCAGCGTGTCTTGCGTGTTCATGCGGTTGGCGTTGATGGCGAGATCCGCGGAGAGCGCAATCTCTGTTTTCGGCTGGGTCAGGGTCGCCAAAGGGCCCCCTAATCCCAGGCTCGCGTTCGCCGCCGACGTCGCCGCCGCCGCTGACAAGCCCTCTGTCGCTTTCGCGTTCAAGCTCTTGGAAACCAGTCCATGCGCATCGATCGGATAAAAACTGAGGTTATTCCGGTTCGCCGCGCTGATGACTGCCCGGAACTCCTCTTCGGCGCCCTGCGGAATGGCAAATCCTTCTGAGAAGTAGATGAGAGCCTTGCGTCCCGGCAACTGCGACTGCCCCCGCACCGCGGCCAGCAGCGCCCAAATCGTCGACCGGCCCTCGTAAGCCATCTCGGATCTCTCGTTGAAGGAGATCATTTCGATCAGCGACCTGGCCATAATCGCTTCGAACCCGCTCGCCGCCGACCCGTCGCTCGGCATTTGCCCCAGGCGGGTTACCAGATCTTGAGCGCCGGACTGGTTGGGGCCGAGCATCAGCTCAGCCTGCGCTCTCAACTGGTCGCTATCGGCAGAGAATTGCGAGGACGGCCGGCTGGTCGCCTTCTCAACCGCTTGCATCAACAATTCGCGCTTGTTGGTGAAACCCTGGATGGCTTCGAGGTCATTGCCAAGCGTGAACACCGCCATGTAGACATTCGGCGGCAGGTTGAACTTTAACAGATCCTCCGCAGCCCGCCGCGCGGCCGTGCGCTCGCCCTGTTCCAGACGGTCGAAGATTAACGTGACCAGCCGGATTTGCCGGATCGGATCCAGCTTCTGGGTCGTGCTCGTGCCGTTGCCTGACGAGACCGCCTCCGTTCCCCTCACCAGCCGGAAGGAGGAGATCTGCCGAGGCGCTCCTTCGTCCAGCACCGTGAACGCGCTTTCGGGAAGATTGGTGACAGCGTGCCCCTTCTTGTCGCGCACCACTACATCCACCAGCACTTCCTCACCTGAGGTCTGGATCGCAGTCCTCTCCTGCGCCGTGGCACCGCACGCTGTCAGAAGAGAAATTGCCAGGAGGCGGTTCATGCCCCTATTCGAGCGTAAACGTCACCGACTCGTCCGCGGATTCCTTTCCTTGTTGCGCCAGGAAGTGAATCTCCCAATTGCCCGTGGGCAGCGCCGCCGCCGGCGCGTTCGCCACGTATTGAATCCGTCCCTGGGCGTCCGGCTCGCCCAGTTGTGGAGCGTTGGCCTTGCCCAGCATCTGGCCATCCTTGCTGAAAACCATCACCAGGTTCGGCTTCTCGGCGCTCTTCTTGTCCGGATAGATAGTCAGGTAAAACGAGATCGCGTTGGAGTCGGACTTCTTCAGCACCGGGTTTATCGTCGGCAGGATCACCTTGTCCGTCATGAGCATGGGATCGTCAACCTTGGTACTCGCGTCTTTGGCCTTGGTGTTGCGGATCAGGGTTACACTGCTCATGCTCAGCGAGTCCGACGGCGCGGGGACCGTGAAGATGGCTTTTCGCGCGCTCACCTTCTGCGACGGCATATCCAGCACGGCAGTCTCCAGGGTGTAACGGCCCGGA
>Ga0187819_10002274_pt1 | contig 10159 bp, 9 predicted proteins | sample NC_wetland_sal_i_15_FD_132411 | JGI IMG/M metagenome (GOLD analysis project Ga0187819, IMG submission 132411) | Wetland sediment microbial communities from Neuse River Estuary, North Carolina, USA - SO4_4 | ecosystem: Environmental > Aquatic > Freshwater > Wetlands > Sediment | place: USA: North...
GTGTCGTTCGGCTTCGGTCAGGCCGCCCCAGATGCCGGCCTCCTGGCCGCTGGCCAGCGCCCAGCTCAGGCAGGTGGTGCTGACCGGGCAGCGGCGGCAGGTCAGCTTGGCCATCGCGACCTGGGCCCGGACGGACTTGACGTCGCCGTCGGGGAAGAACAGCTCGGGGTCGACGTCCCGGCAGGCGGCGGCGTCGCGCCAGTCCCGGTAGCCGGGGACCGGCCTGGCGACCTCGGTGGGCGTGCTCATAGCGCTGCCTTTGTCCCTCCGCCGCTCAGCGGCCCGCGCGAACCGTCAGCCGGGCCGGTTGACCGGCGCGCTGGCCGTTGTGCTCGGCCTGAGCCCGGTCCAGATCGCCGACGCTCCGCAAGCTCGGCGTGACCTGCCGGACCGCGATGATGCTGTGCAGCGGGCCGGCCAGCACTGAGGGCTGGTACGGACGGCCGGCGTCGGCTTCCTCGAAGCGGAAGCCGGGCGTGCCAGGACCGGCTTCCGCCTCGAAGCTCAGCGAGGCGACGCGGAACGAGCCCGGGACGATCCGGTGCCAGCCGTCCGCGAGCAGGACCGCGACCACCCGGCCGCTGGTCACCATGGTGTGGCTCATACCGCTGCTGCCTCTCGTTTGTCTGCGTGGCGGGGGATAAGGACCGTGTCTTCGCCGGAGTGGCGCAGCAGCGCCGCGACCTCGGTGTGCCCGTTGCCTTCGGCATCGGACAGCGGGGTGCCGCCCCACCGGTCGGTCGGCTGCCGGTTGGCGCCGGACGCCAGCAGGTAGCGGACCACCTCAAGCTGGCCTTCGGCGGCGGCCAGGTGCAGCGGGGTGCGCCCGTCGTAGTCGGCGGTGCCCGGCTCGACCCCGGTGGCGATCAGCGCGCGGACCTCATTCAGGTCGCCCTGGCTGGCTGCCCAGGTCAGCGCGACCACGGCCTCGGTCTGGGTCTGGTTCTTCTTCCGGCGCGGGTCGCGCTTGGCGCTCCGGCCGCGTCCGACCAGCGAGTCGAAGACGTGCACGTTATAGGCGGCCACCAGCCTGCGGCAGAACTCGATGCCGCGGACGGAGTTGCCGTGCTCGTCCAGCCGCGGTGACCAGACGCAGATGCCCATCAGCCCGGGGATGACGAGCATCAGCGCACCGGACACGCCGCTCTTGGCGGGCAGGCCGATGGTGAACGCGAACTCGCCGGAGAAGTCGTACATGCCGCACGAGGACATCAGCGACAGGCAGCTTCGCACCGTGCCCGGGGTGAACACCGGGTCCTCGGTCAGCGGGCACACGCCGGCGTTGGCCAGCGACGCCGCCGCCATGGCGAGCATCTCGGCGTCGACCTCGATCGAGCAGCCCTGGAAGTAGAACTCCAGCGTCTGCATCAGGTCGGTGCCCGGCCGGAACGCGCCGCGCTCGCGCATCGAGTAGCCAAGCGCGAAGTTCCGGTCCGCGGTCTGCCGCTCGGACAGGTAGACCGCGTTGTTGAAGCCCGGCCGGCGCCCGCCGGCCAGGCGGCGCCAGGTCTCTGCGACCAGGTCGAACCGGTCGGCGATGTCCGCCTCCGGGCGGATCAGCGAGTAGGTCATGATCCCGCCGGCGTTGACCATCGGGTTGTGGGGCAGTCCCGCCGGGTTCAGCGCCAGCTCGTTGAACGACTGGCCGCTGGGTTCGCGGCCCACGTGCTGGTGCACCGCCTCGGTGCCGTGCTCGTCCAGGGCGAGGCAGTAGCTGGCCATCTTCGACACCGACTGCAGGCAGAACGCGGTGGTCGCGTCGCCCACGGAAAACCGCTGCCCGTCCACGGTGCACAACGCGATCGCAAGCTGATCCGGGTCGACCCGCTTGAGCTGCGGGATGTAGTCGGCCACCGCGCCGGACCTGACCGGCAGCAGTTCGTCGTACATCCGGCTGATGTCGGCGGTCAGCGCGGCGAAGTCGGGCACCGCGAGGTTCCCCTCGACCGCGCGCCTGATCAGGCTGCTGTTGTGCTGGGCGAGCGCCTTGAACTGCGCGAAGCTGAGCTGCCGTGACCCGTCCGCGCCGGCCAGCCCGGCCAGCGCCTCGGCTATCCGCGGATCGTCCGGGCGGAGCCCGGAGCGCTCCAGTCGGCTGAGCACCTCCAGCGGGGAGATTCGGCCGCCGGAGTCGGGGTTGAACGAGTCGAACAGGGTCCGGTAGATCGCGTCGGCACCGGGCTGGGCAGCATCCGGCGGGCGGACTGCGGTGACTGCCTTGGCCATGATGGTTTCCTCTCAGGTCTCGTGCGGGGGCGCGTCGGGTCGGGGCAGTCACGCTGCCCGGTGGCACGTCGGCGGGGGCGGGTCAGAGGCCGCGGGAGCCCAGCGCGGCCCTCACGCGGCGACCCAGGGCCGGCCATCCGGGCGCGGCCGTCCCGCGCTGGCCTGGCCGCGCGTGGCGGGCGGCGCTGGCCAGGGCTTCCTGCTGCGCTTGGTGGTGCATGTCGGCCATGCGGGACCGGGCCAGGTGATGGCCGATGGCGGGGTGCATTGCGGTCTCTTCTCGGTGTGATATGGTGGCTTGGTCCGCCCGTGGGCGTCCGCACGCGAACCTTGCGCGTGTCCAGACCACATCAGTGATATGCGGCATTGCCTGGCCATCGCGTCGCCTGTACGGGCCAACTTCGCTCGGCGGCGGCAGATGGCCCGATCGGGCCAGGCTCAGGCGAGTCCGGTACGCACCGCCCAGGCCGCGGCCGCGGCGCGCGAGGAGAGGTCGAGCTTGCGGAGGATATTGGCCAGGTGGCGGTGCACCGTATGCTCACTCAGCACGAGCCGCTGGGCGATGTCCGGGTTGCTCAATCCCTGCGCGACCAACCTCAGCACGTCGAGTTCGCGAGGCGTCAGCCCCGCCGTGTCCCTGCGTGACGGGGCGGCGTCCCGGGCTTCGCGTTGCTGCTCGGCCGCGTTCATGTCCTCGAGCGCGGCCGCGACCTCGGCCACGCCAAGGGTGCGGCCCGCGGCGTATTCGGCCTCGAAGGCCTCGGCGCCCAGCGCGGCGCGCAGGCGCCGGCGGTCGCGGTCGGCCAGCCTGCCCTCCAGCGGCTGGAGGGTATGGCCCAGCGCCGCCAGGGCCTGGTCGGATGCCCCGTGCACCCGGGCCGACCAGCCGGGGTCGGCCCCGCCGTGGCCGGCCAGGGCCAGGCCGATCAGCGCATAGGCGGCATGCCGCTTCATCCCCAGGCGCCGGGCCAGGTCGAGTGATTCCGCGAACCGGGCCTCGGCCGCCTCCGGTGAACCACTGAGGTACTCGGCCAGGCCCAGGTTGAACGTCACGATGACGGCGCTGTGGCGGGCGTTGAGCGCGCGGGCGATGTCCAGCGACTCGGCCAGGTGGCGGCGGGCGGCATCCAGGTTCCCTGCCCACAGCTCGTAGTCACCGAGGTTGTTGAGCATCACCCCCGCCTGGAGCCCGTCACCGGCCTGGCGGAAGAGCCGAAGGGCCTCGGCGTTATCGCGGGCCCCGCCCGCGGCGTCGCCCTCAACGGTCGCGGCGAACGCGCGGGCGGAAAGCAGGCGGGCGGTCAGGTGGGCTTCCCCGAGGCCGCGGGCTAGGCGCAGGCCCTGCTCGATGAGCGGCAGCGCGGCACCGGGCTGCCCCTGACGCGCCAGGATCCAGGCTCGGTCATACAGCAGCCCGGCGACCAGGTAGTCATCGCTGGCGGCGCGGGCGATGGCCAGTGCCTCCTCGCAGTAGTTCCCGGCGATGGTGTAATCGCCCGTGTGCTGGAGGAGGTGGGCCGCGGTGGCCAGGGCCCGGGCGCGCGACAGCGTCGGCCCCCGGGCGGCCGGGATGTCCAGGAGGGATTGCAGGGCACCGGCTCCTTCGACGGCGTGCCCGCGAGCCAGCCAGTACACGCGCAACGAGGCGGCCAGCCGCAGGCCCGGCTCGGGGTCGGGCTAGGTCAGGCTGAAGGCGATCGCGGCCCGCAGGTTGCCCAGGTCCGCGTCGAGCCGGTCCAGCCATTCCGTCTGGCCGGCGGCCATGAGGTGCGGCGCGGCCGCCTCGGCCAGGGCCAGGTAGTAATCGCGGTGGGCGACCCGTGCGGCCCAGGCCGCCGCCGGGTCCTGGGCGTCCAGCTGGCCGGCGGCGTACTGGCGGACGGTTTCCAGCAGCCGGTACCGGGTGGAGCCGGTCCCGGTTCCACCGAACTGCACCAGGCTCTTGTCCACCAGCGCGCCCAGGTGCCCCAGGACCTCGGCGGCGGGCACGTCCGGGCCGACGGCGACCGCCTCGGCCGCGGGCAGGCCGAATCCCCCGGCGAAGGTCGACAGCCGGGCCAGCACCGCCTGCTCGGCCGGGTTGAGCAGCTCCCAGGACCAATCGACCATGGCCCGCAGGGTCCGCTGCCGCGGCCCTGCCGCCCGCGACCCGCCCGTCAGCAGCGCGAACCGCTCATCAAGCCTGGCATCCAGCTCCGCAGCCGACATCACCCGCAGCCGGGCCGCGGCCAGCTCGATGGCCAGCGGGATGCCATCCAGCCGCCGGCAGATCCGCCCGGTCACTTCCGCGGCCGGCTCGTCCCAGGCCAGTGGCACTCCCTGCTCCCCCGCCCGGTCGGCCAGCAGCCGCACCGCCTCGCTCGCCCGGATCGCCCCGGCGTCATCACCGTCAGCCGGCACCCTCATCGACGGCACCCGGTACACGCGCTCCCCGTCGATGCCCAGCGGCTCCCGGCTGGTCGCCAGCAGCGCCAGGTGCGGGCACCCCCGCAACAGCGCGTCGGCCACCTTGGCGCACGCCCCGATCACGTGCTCGCAGTTGTCCAGCAGCACCAGCAGGCGCCGCCCGCCCACCGCCTCGACCACCGTGTCCACCACCGCACGGCCCGGCTCCTGCCGCACCCCCAGCACGTCAGCCACGGTCACCGTGACCAGCCCCTGATCCTGAACCGGGGCCAGATCGGCGAACCACACCCCGTCCCCGGCGCCATTGGCCAGGCCCGCCGCCACCTGCAGCCCGAGCCGGGTCTTGCCCGCCCCGCCCGGTCCGGTCAGCGTCACCAGCCGCGACCCGCCCACCAGCGCACGCACCTCGGCCAGCTCAGCCTCCCGGCCGACGAAACTCGACACCTGCGCCGGCAGGTTATTCAGCAGCATCAAACCAGCCCGGTGCGTACGCTCCAGGCCGCGGCCGCGGCCCGGGATGAGAGGTTGAGCTTGCCGAGGATGTTGGCTAGGTGCCGGTGGACGGTGTGATCGCTCAGGACCAGCCGGCGGGCGATGTCGGCGTTGCTCAAACCCTGCGCGACGAGCTTGAGCACGTCGAGCTCGCGAGGCGTCAGCGCCGTCACGGCCGCACCCGAGCCCGTAGCGTCCGGTCCACTCGCCGGCGCACCCGTGCCCTCCGCGGGCATCCCCCGCAGGGCTGCCTGAGCCACGCGGGACGGCTCGGCCGGTGCGCCATCGGGCCCCAGCGCAGCCAGCACGCCCGGCAGGTCGAGGGCCTGGCCCGCGGCATATTCGGCCTCGAAGGCCTCGGCGCCCATCGCGCCGCGCAGGCGCTGGCGGTCGTGGTCAGCCAGCCTGCCTTCCAGCGGCTCGAGGGCATAGCCCAGATCCGCCAGGGCGTGGTCGGCCGCGCCGTGCAGCCGGGCCGACCAGCCGGGGTCGGCCCGGCCGTGGCCGGCGAGAGCCAGGCCGATCAGCGCATAGGCGACGTTCGATCTCATACGGGTGCGCCTGGCCAGGTCGAATGATTCGGCGAACAAGGCCTCGGCGGCGTCCGCCGAGCCGCCGAGGTACTCGACCAGACCGAGGTTGAAGGTCTCGTAGACGGCGCTATAACGATTATTGAGCGCGCGGGCGATGTCGAGCGACTCCGCCAGATGACGGCGGGCGGCGTCCAGGTCGCCCGCCGACAGCTCGTAGTTGCCGAGGTTGCCGAGGATCTGTCCTACCTGTTGCGGGTCACCAGCCTCGCGGGAGAGCCGCAGAGCCTCGGTTGCATCGCGGGCCGCGCCCGCGTGGTCCCCCTCGAGGTACGTGGCGTGGGCCCGGCCGGCCATCAGGCGACCGGTCAGGTGGGGTTCCCCGAGGCGGCGGGCCAGGCTCAGGCCCCGCTCGATGAGCGGCAGCGCAGCCCCGGGCCGACCCTGGCGGACCAGGATCCAGGCTCGCACCTCCAGCACGCTGGCCACCAGCTGGTCGTCGCCGACGGCGCGGGCAATGGCCAGCGCCTCCTCGCAGTAGGCCGCGGCGATCGCAAAGTCGCCTGCCTTTTCGAGCAGGTAGGCCGCTCCAGCCAGCGCCCGGGCGCGCAGCGGCGCCGTCCCCGCAGAGGCCGGCAAGTCAAGCAGTGCCCGCAGCGCGTCGGCTCCTTCGGCGGCGTGCCCGCGAATCCGCCAGAACACGCGCAGCGACGCGGCCAGCCGCAGGCCCGGTGCCGGATCGGGCTGGGTCAGGCTGACGGCGATCGCGGCCCGCAGGTTACCCAGCTCGGCCTCGAGCCGGTCCAGCCAGGTGGCCTGATCGGGGGCCACCAGGTGCGGGGCGGCCGTCTCGGCCAGGGCCAGATAGTAATCGCGGTGGGCGAGCCGCGCCGCCCCGGCCGCCGCCGGGCCCAGCGCGTCCAGCTGCCCGGCCGCGTACTGCCGGACGGTTTCCAGCAGCCGGTACCAGCCCGGGCCGGTCCGCGCCCGGTCGAACTGGACCAGGCTCTTGTCCACCAGCGCGCCCAGGTGCCCGGCCACCTCGGCGACCGGCACATCCGGGCCCACGGCGACCGCCTCGGCCGCGGCCAGGCCGAATCCCCCGGCGAAGGCCGACAACCGGGCCAGCACCACGCGCTCGGCCGGGTTGAGCAGCTCCCAGGACCAGTCCACCATGGCCCGCAGCGTCTGCTGCCGCGGCAGCGCCGCCCGCGACCCGCCGGTCAAGATGGCGAGCCGCTCGTCCAGCCGGGCATCCAGCTCGTCCGCCGACATCATCCGCAGCCGGGCCGCGGCCAGCTCGATGGCCAGCGGGATGCCGTCCAGCCGGCGACAGATCCGCCCGGCCACCACGGCAGCCGGCTCGTTCCACGCCAGCGGGGCCCCCTGCGCGGCGGCGCGGTCCTCGTACAGCCGCACCGCCTCGCTGGCCCGGATCGCCGCGGCGTCATCGCCGTCGGCCGGGGTCCGCATCGAGGGCACCCGGTACACGTGCTCCCCGCCGACGCCCAGCGGCTCGCGGCTGGTGGCGAGCAGCGCCAGGTTCGGGCAGCCCCGGAGCAGCGCATCGGCCAGCTTTGCGCACGCCCCGATCACGTGCTCGCAGTTGTCCAGGACCAACAGCAGGTGGCCCTCGCCGACCGCCTCCACCAGCGTGTCCGGCACCGGGCGGCCCGGCTCCTGCCGCACGTCCAGCACGGCCGCTACCGTCACCGCCACCAGTTCCGGATCCCGCAGCGGGGCCAGGTCCGCGAACCAGACCCCCTCCGCCATCCCGTCCAGCAGCCCGGCCGCCACCTGCAGTCCCAGCCGGGTCTTGCCGGCCCCGCCCGCACCCGTCAGCGTGACCAGCCGCGACCCGGCCACCAGGGCGCGCACCGCGGCCAGCTCATCCTCCCGGCCGATAAAGCTGGACACCTGCGCCGGCAGGTTGGTCAGGGACATCGGCCCACTCACCGACCGCAGCGGCGGGCACGCGGCCGGCCGGCCCCGGCCTGCAACCGCCGGATGCACCCCACCCGGCCGCATCGCGGTCGCGGCCGGACCTCGATGTCAGCGAACAACAATGCGCGCGTCTGCGTAGCCACCAGCCCCGGGCTTCTCGTCGAGATCGACGCCAGCCGCACCGGCCAGAAAGCCGCCGGCCGCCCGGCTAGACCATCATACGTCCGCCTCGGCCCGCCGGAATGGCCGCCGCAGGCGGGCCGCGCTGGGGCCGGCCGCGGCGCCCGCCGTCAGCTCCTCTCAAGCCTGCAACCGGCACGCGTCACGCATGGCCTGCCGGCGGCTTTGGCTAATCTCTATCCAGCGCAGATCGCGCACAGCGCATGGCGGCCATCCGCGTGCAATTCGTGAAACACAGATTGCATCTGCTCGACGGAGCTGTCCGGCCTGCCGTCTGGAGTACCCGGCGGAGTGACCATTTCACGTCTGGCGAGGTCAGGCCGGCCGGCGGTCGCCGCGGGTCGCCCGCCCGCAGCCCGGAGCGCAACCGTGGTCATCGTCGCCAGGATCACGATCGCCAGCGGAATGCCCGGCGGCATCTGTTGCTTCATGCAGGTCTCCTTGAGTCATGGGCGGTGATCGCCGCGGTCTTGCGTTACTGTCTGGCCGGCGCATGGGAGATCGCCGCCACCCGGCCGTCAGGGAGCAGCGCGCCAAGGTCGTCGAAGACGAGTGCGCCGTTGCACAGCAAGGTCCAGCCCTGGCCGGGTTGCTCGGTGATGTTGCGGGCGGCCCACCAGTCGATCGCGTCGGCGGCCGGGCAGGACGGGTCGTGCGTGCACATGACGGCGGTCCCTTACCGGCCGGCCCACTCGGCGACCACGCGGCCGCCCGGCGCGTACACGTAGGTACCGGTGCCCCGGCTGACGTGCGGGTCGTGCGAGATCATCGAGTAGTCGAGGGTGAACTGGTAGACGGCCCCGGGCGCCACCCGGTGCCCGCGCGGGTCGGGCGGCTCGATGATGCCGGCGTCCGTGAATGACCCGTCCCGGTAGGCGAACTGGGCCGGGTGCACCGTGAATCCCCGGTAACCGCCGATGATGACCCAGGCCACGACCTCGCCGCTGCCGGTTTGGTCGCCCTGGGTGTCGATCTCGGCGATACGGGTGCCGCCGGGGGCCGTGTAGTACGCCAGCCCGCTCAGGTCGACGCTGTCGGTCTGCGGCAGGATCGCCTTCGGGGCGGTGGTGCCGGTCACGCTGTACCGCCGCGCCGTGCTCTCAGCGAGCTGGCAGCTCGCGATGTTGATGAGGTCGATCGTGCCGCCGGTGTGGTAAGCCACCGTGCATACACGGCCCCGGGCGGCGAGCCACTCGCGGTCCTGGGTGTTGATGGCTACCCGCCCCGCCGTCCCCGAGCGCCGGAACCTGACCAGCTGCGCGGCGTCGATCCGCGCGTCGGTGTTCTCGATCTTGATGGCGAAGCACTCCTCCATGTCGACCGTGCTCTCCATGGCGTAGCAGTTGCCCGGGTTCGGCTGGGTCCTGGCCGGGTGGCCGGGATCGAACGGCTCGACGATCGGGACGAACGCCACCGCACCGGCGGATGCGGCCCGGACCGCCGCGCCGGCGCTGGCGCTGGGCGTCAGGGCGCCGACCGCCAGTACGCAGAGAGCGGCGGCGACCAGGGCCGGCAGTCGCCGGCGCCACAGCAGGGGACTCCGGGCCAGGTAGTAGCTGATGGTGCGGGGCATTGCGGTCTCCTCGATGTGGCCCGACGGGCGGTTGCTTCCGAGGCTGCGTCCGATCGGCATCTCGGTTCCCGTGAGCGGCTGGGCGGGCGGCGTCCCGGGCCAACCCGTTGCCGCCACCGTGTCTTTGGTACCTGGCGGCGCGGCGCTGCGACTTCGCCCGTACGGGCCAGATTGATGCGGCCGCGGCAGATGACCCGATCGGGCCAGGCTCACACCAGCCCGGCACGCACGCCCCAGGCCGCCTCGGCCACCGGGTCCACCACCCAGCGGCCCGGCTCCTGGGAGATGCGCAGCACGCTGGCCACCGTCACCAGGTCCGGATCGCGCAGCGGGGCCAGATCGGCGAACCACACCCCGTCTCGGGCGCCGTCCAGCAGCCCGGCCGCCACCTGCAGGCCCAGCCTGGTCTGGCCCGCCCCGCCAGCCCGGTCAGCGTGACCAGCCGCGACGCGCCTACCAGCGCGCGCACTGGGGCCAGCTCCACCTCTCGGCCGACGAAACTCGACACCTGGGCCGCACGTTGGTCAGCGGCCCCGGGTTACCCGCCATGTGCGGCCAGGCCCGATCGGATCCCGGTTGGTTACCTTCTCAGGCCCCGGAGAACCTCGTTGAGGATGCGCGCCCCAAGCGCGGTGGCCGCCCCGCCAACGATGCCCTTCGTAATTGCCTCACCGTGCGTGGCGCCGAAGTCCTTGGCCGCAGCCATGATCGGCTGGGCCGCGGCATAGAATCCCTCATCGAAGCGCCGCTTGCCGCTTGCCGCATCGTAGGAACCCCTGACGACCCCGGCGGTTATCGCGACCGGGGA
>Ga0187819_10002277_pt1 | contig 10154 bp, 10 predicted proteins | sample NC_wetland_sal_i_15_FD_132411 | JGI IMG/M metagenome (GOLD analysis project Ga0187819, IMG submission 132411) | Wetland sediment microbial communities from Neuse River Estuary, North Carolina, USA - SO4_4 | ecosystem: Environmental > Aquatic > Freshwater > Wetlands > Sediment | place: USA...
TCGCGGAATCGATCTGATCGCGAGTGCCTTGAAACAAGGAGGCCGCCTGATCTACGTCGGCGCTGGAACCAGCGGCCGCATTGCCGCGCTCGATGCCTCCGAGTGTCCGCCCACGTTCAATACTGATCCCCGGACGGTGCAGTTCGTGATCGCAGGCGGCACCAAAGCCCTGCACATCGCGGCCGAAGCCAGCGAGGATTCCCGCAAGCTCGGCCAGCGCGAAATGGCGAAAAAAAAACCCGGCAAGGACGACGTGGTAGTCGGAATTGCCGCCAGCGGACGCACGCCCTTCACCATTGCCGCCATCGAATACGCACGCCGTCACGACGCCAAAACCATTGCGGTCACCTGCAACGCAGCCTCTCCGCTGCATCAAGCCGCCCACCTCGCCATCGTCGCCGAAGTCGGTCCCGAAGTCATCGCTGGATCCAGCCGCATGAAAGCCGGCTCCGCCCAAAAGATGATCCTGAACATGTTGTCCAGCGGCGCCATGACTCGCTTGGGCTACATCTACGGAAACCTGATGGTCAACGTCCACGTGAAAAACTACAAGCTCCGCGAGCGGGGCCTTACCATTCTGCAACAGGCCGCTGGAATTACTCGCCAAGCCGCGGAGCAAGCCCTGAGCGCCGCCGGAGACGATGTTCCCGTAGCGCTGGTCATGCTGCAAGCTCATGTCGATCGCGCCCAAGCCGCCCGCGCCCTAAAATCAACCCGCGGCCACGTCCGCCAAGCCATCACCGCCGCAAAAGCATAACCGCAAAATTCACGTCACGACGGCGGTGTTACGACTGCAGAGAGTCTCAGGCCGATCAGTAACGATTCTCCCAGCCCACTCGCGTTCAATCTCCACCGTCCCTGCAGATGAGAAGTGCCATTCCGATGGCAGACACGTCTAATAGCGGGGAGGAACCTAGAATGATGAAACGAATACCTATCGTTCTGCTGTTGCTGTTGGCTGTTTCTGTTTACGCGCAAGACAAGAAACCCACGACTCTGCGAGAGGTATTGCTGGCGGAACTGCGATCGACGCACACCAGCGCTGAATGGTTCGTGCCCGCGAACACAGCTGTCAAGGGTCTGACGGCCGAACAGGCCAACTGGACCGATGGCAAAGGGAATCACTCGGTCGGCCAGCTCACGTACCACCTGGTGTTCTGGAATCGGCGGAATCTCGCACGGCTCAAAGGAGAGAGCCTGGAAAAATTCAGCGGAAACAACGACGAAACCTTCGACAAATTTGACAGCAAAAGTTGGAACGATACCGTGAAACAGCTCGACGACGTCATGAACGAACTCGAAAAATGGGTGGAAACCGCCGACGAAGCCAAGTTGAAAGAGTCGGCCCAGGTGTTCACTCACATCAGCACCCACAATGCGTACCACATCGGGCAGATCATTTACGTCCGCAAGGAGCAGGGCTCCTGGGACCCGAAAAACGGTGTGAACTAGGGCGTGAAGGCAGCTTGCGGGTCTAGGCGTCATGGTAATCGCGAAAACTATGCGGGGACAGCCGCCCCCGGCTGTCCAGTCGAGCAAAGCTCGACTTTTCGCAGGCGATGCGCCTGACCTTGCGCCGGTCCCCGAGTCCGCATTGCACACATTCTGGTGCAAGATTTCCCTCAAAAAAAACTCTCATTTCCGCGCAAAATCTAGAAAACAAACGGTTGGAATTTTTCTTGCCTGCTAGATCTATGGTTCTAAAGGTAGTTACAGGCAAAATATTCAAAACATGGGAGTTATCGCGGCATCCCAGTGCCGGCAGTTCCGCAATGGAACTGCGAATGAATTGCCTGGTGCCGAAGACTCTCGCCTTCACGAGGATGGGTGGGGCTGAAACGACTGCGTCCAGAAGCTGCGCTCTTGTCAAGTTGTCAAAGATCGAAGATTATCTTGTAGATAACCTATGCGTGTCTATATTATCGCGATGGAATGCCTGTGGTCAACATGAAAAACGGGCTGGCCGAGGACCCGGTTCCAAACTGGAATCTCGCTGGACAGCGCGTCGTCGTGAGCAGCTTGGCCTGTATCCGGTGGTCCGCGGCCGCGATGTAAGCTAAAAACCCCGCCCTCTCGCACAGAACGCGAGAAGGGCAGGGCACCCGCTTTTAGCTGTGGCGAAAGCATGGGCCAGCCCCCCTAGTTTGCTTTATACGTTCGTTCGACTGAAACGTCTCCGCGTACCCGCTCACTATAAAAACGATCAGACGTGAAGAGTAGCGCTTAGATTTCGAGAAAATAATTTTCCTATCGATGATCTAATTTGCGCACGCTTTCCGCTTCTTTAGGTAGAAGCCGAAGTTGACGGACGTTCCCAATGTTCGATGAGCGGACAGTCCAAACTCGGCAAGCCTGCAAAAGCAGAAAAGGAGGTAGTTTTATGGCTGCTAATCCGAGTATCGCCAACCTCAACTTGAGTATGAATGCGCCGAAAACCGTGTCAGAGCCTGGCGAGATGACACACACGAGCCTGCTCCAGCGGATCGAAATGGTGTTGCGCAAAGCCTTTGGGGACGATGAGGAAACAATCACGAACTCTCTCCGTGGGTTTTGAAGCGGGTGGCGGGACAACAAGACCATGCCGCCGTCATGCTAACAATGCTGAGTTAGCTGACTACTTGTCCAGAATGGCTGCTTGCGCAGCGATGAATCGTGGACTCAGCCGTGCCACATTTACTGGCTAGTGTTTAACCCGGCCGATGGTTGGTCACCTTTGCTTTTTTTTGTAAGGGTGGGGACGGCGAAGTCGGCGGTCACAGCTCTTCTTTGCCTGGCGCTTCAAACCGCCGCTGGTTGCGTTACTTCCTGTAATGCTGCCACGAATGCGTCGATGGCTTGGTCGATTTGCGGGCGGCGATGATTAGCGGGGGCTAGAAGCGGGTTAGGCTCCCTCCGCCGCCGATCATCAGGCCCAGGCCGCGGACGTCTCCGCTGATTAGGTGGTGCTTTTGCAGGGCGCGGAGTTTGGTTATGGCGTAGTTGCCGGTTTCGCTGACACGGGCTGGGAGATTTTCTTTGTCGCACTCCAGCGGGCCGAGGCCTTCCGATTCACTAATTCACATCCACCAAAAAGCCGTTTCGCCTTTACAATGTCTCCGCATCAAAGAGGGAACGGAGTCCATGGGCCTGGCGGTTGCTCACGGTCTACCAGCGTACGATATCGATATGGACAAATTCGTAATTCGCGGCGGCAATCCTTTGCTTGGAACAGTTCGGGTCAGCGGCGCCAAAAACGCCGCTCTCCCCGCCATGGCCGCCGCCTTGCTCACCGACGAACCGATCATCCTGGAAAACATTCCCCAGGTCCGCGACATCGAGACCACCCGCAAGCTGCTGGCCGCGATGGGCGCCGAAGTGGAACTCGGATATGGCCGCGCCCAGCATCGCACCACAATCTGCTGCAAGAATTTGACATCGCCCGAAGCCTCGTACGAGTTGGTCAAGACCATGCGCGCTTCTACCCTGGTTCTCGGCCCACTGGTGGCACGTTGCGGCCGCGCCCGCGTCTCCCTGCCTGGAGGTTGCGCCATCGGAGGCCGGCCCATCGACTTGCACATCAAGGGGCTGGAGCTCCTGGGCGCAACCATCACTCAGGATCACGGCTACGTCGAAGCTACCGCTAAGCGGCTGCACGGCGCGGCAATTCTTTTTGACAAGATCACCGTAACCGGCACCGAAGACTTGCTGATGGCCGCGACCCTCGCCGATGGCGAAACCGTGATGGAGAACTGCGCTCGCGAGCCCGAGGTCGCAGACCTTGCCGAATTGCTGAATAGCATGGGCGCCCGCATCGAAGGCGCGGGGACTTCGACCATTCACGTAAAGGGCGTTAACAAGTTGCATGGCGCACGGCACCGCATCATTCCCGACCGCATAGAGGCTGCCACGTTCATCATCGCCGGAGCACTGACCGGAGGAGACCTCAATGTTGCCGGTTGCGAACCGCACCATCTCGCCGCGCTGCTCGACAAGTTGCACGAAGTTGGCGTGAAAACGGCACACTCCGCCGACTCAGTTCGCGTGATGGGCGACGATCCCCCGAAAGCCACCGACATGGCCACCGAGGAATATCCGGGCTTTCCTACCGACGTGCAGGCGCAGTACATGGCCTTAGCCACCCAGGCGGAGGGCACCTCGATCATTACCGAAAACATTTTTGAGAACCGTTTCATGCATGCCCAGGAACTGGTGCGGATGGGCGCGAACATCAAGATCGAAGGACGGCGCGCCGTGGTTCGCGGAAAGACGCCGTTAAGCGCCGCGGCAGTCCTGGCCTCCGATCTGCGGGCTTCTGCATCCCTGGTGCTGGCCGCACTGGTCGCCGATGGCGAAACCATCATCGATCGCGTCTATCACATCGACCGCGGCTACGAACACATCGAGGAGAAGCTGCGTGGAGTGGGTGCTCAGATCCGCCGCATCGGAGAAATCCTGCCGAAAAAGGCAGCTGCGCCCGCCGCGCGAGGATAAGCCCTCATCGCGCAGGCGCAGCCTCGGGCAGAGATGGGGGAGCGGGGGAGGGAAATTCCAAAAATACTCTAAAATGATGCGGCGGTCGTAAGGGTCGAATGTCAGCCTCGCTGACGCTAACCCATGACCGCCTCTAAAGTACGCTCCCGAACTGCCGACAACTTATCCTATTCGCTTACTGAAGCCAATACAGTGAATACTGTATACAGACGCAGGAAGAAACTGTATTTCAGGAAGATTGAACCAGACTTACGAACTAAAAATGCGGGACAGAACCTGCTTCGGCTGTTTACCAGCTGCCGGGCTGCGATTACGCGGCCTGTCTGGTTGCCAGTTCTTGCGCGTAATGGCGCGCTTGCGACCGCGTGCCGATGACCTTCATCTCGTGCCAGTCATAGGGTAGTTCCCGGCCGCAATCCAGGCAGACCACATACATGCCGGTCAGCGCTGCCGCCGTGGAAGGACGAGAGAGGTTCCGAGCCTTGGGGCGGATTGTGATGGGAAAACTATAACGATGGTGCCAGCAACCGAACAAAGCATCCACTAATTTCGCGATCATGCTCGACCTCCACAGTTACCGCTGGGCTTAACCTGGGCCGTACCGTCATCACTCTACAGTCATTTACTTAGATTCCACCTTGCAAGAAAAGGTTTCGTCCTGCATCCATAGTGACAAACCCAGCGCGATCGTTACAGTTGCGGAGATGGAAAGCCTTGCGGAATAAGGGGTTTGGCGCGCCCCAGTCTCAGATACGTTCCGGCCCGGCCTTCTTGCGCGCATGACACTTGGAGACGATCGCGGTGCGGAGGCGGGTACGAAGATCTTCGGGGAGTTCGTAAAGCTGGGAGTCGCGGTAAATCTCGATGGTTTTCTTGGTGGTATCGCAAACTACGTAGCAGTTGTGGCACCAGGCGAGATGATCTTCCAATTCAACCTTTGTGCGCTCATCAATCACGCCATCCAGGTAGTTAGTCAGCTCGCTGAGAAATTCCTTGCACTTCACTGTATGGGGTCTCCGGTCTCGGTTTTTTCTTTCTCTTTGCCATTTGTGGGCTCGCGTCTTTCGAAGAAGCGGCTGAGACGTTCGCGCAATTGCAGGCGGGCTCGCAACAGCCGTGATTTCACCGCGGGGATGCTGAGATCCAGCGCCTCGGCGGTCTCTTCTGTTGAAAGTCCTTCTACGTCCCGCAGGACAAAAACTGTTCTAAAACTTGCCGGCAACCCTTGTATGGTGCGGGTCAGAATATCCCGCAGCTCCGCTTGGTTGTATTGCTGCTCGGGGTTCGGACTCCAATCCGCGACTTCGCGCGGGAGGGAGTCTTCCTCGGTTTTGACATCTTCGTCGAGCGAAACCATGCGCTCGGGGCGGCGGCGGCGCAACCGCATCAGCGCTTCGTTCACCGCAATGCGCACGAGCCAGGTATAGAATTTCGACTGGCCCTGAAACTGGTGCAGGTTGCTGTACGCTTTCAGGAACGCGTCTTGCACCACATCTTCCGCGTCTTCGCGGTTCTGCGTAATGTGTTGCGCGATCCGAAATACGTTTCGATCGTAGCGTCGAACCAGTTCTTCAAAGGCGCCGACATCGCCGCCCTTGGCCGCTTGTACGAGCGCTAACTCGTCCGAAACTGGCTCATCTATTTTTGGTTGGATGGTACTCATCATTCATCCGATGCAACTAATTTCAAGCGGCGCGCAATAAGAAACTGCTATTTTACCTTGGTAACCAGGGGTTGTGCGTAACTCTTTTGACGGATGCTGCATTGAAGGGTTTAGTTAGATTCGATCACTTCCAAGATTCACCCGTGAGACGGGTTACTTCGGTCATCAGTGAACCTTGCCCAAGTGGCCGTATAATCTGAAATTTGCTGGGGAAAATGGGCAGGAACCGGGTCCGCGGAGCGGCTGCTGGGGCTCGATTCGAGCTGAAAGCCTTCCCTTCGGGGGCTGAAGCCGAAAGGTTTTTTGACTCTTGCGGCACGACTGAAGTGGTGCCCTTCCCAAAGCGGGGGCGAAGTTTAACTTTTCATCGGGTTGTTAAAGCGGTCAGGAAGAATGGCACAGAAAACGCCGATTGATCAAATTGTCGAGAAGGCTGTCTCTCAGGTCCTGGAGGGGCATCTTTCGGAGTTGCGCAAAGATCTAGTCCGCCGGGTTCTGGACGAAGTGAAGCCGCATCTCGGAGGGTCCGCGGGTGCGGTTGGGAATGGCGCTGCCGATCTGTTGCATGCGGTGTTGGCGATCCATGCGGGGACCACGCAAAAAGAAATTCTGCGGGCGCTGCTCGAAAGCACCGCGGGCTACTGCCGGCGAGCCGCGCTGTTCGTCGTCAAGGCGGGATCGGCTACCGGATGGCAGGGGCGCGGCTTTGATAACAACGAGGACGTCAAGGATTTTGCGCTGGATGTGAGCCGCCCCGCCCCCGCCCAGGTTTTGCAGGCACGAGCCGCGGTGAGCGCTGGGGCAGCCGAGATGGATACCAAATTCATTTCGCAATTCGGCGCGCCTGCGGAAGATCAGGTGCTGTTGATGCCGCTCCACTTGAAAGATAAGGTGGCGGCTTTGGTGTATGCCGACGCAGGCACGGGAAAAGGTGGAAAGATGGATGCGGCTGCGCTCGAGCTGCTGGTTTCGGCCACCAGCGCGTGGCTCGAGGTTGCCTCGTTGCGAAAGCAGGCAGCGAAGGAAGTTGCGGCCGAGCCCGGCAGGAGCGAGAAGTTCGAAGCGCCCCCGGTGCAAACCGTGTCGTCTTTTTCCGATCCCTTTGCGGCGCATGCACCCAAGCACGCAGCGGCGGCTCCGGCCGCAGTCGAGGAACCGGCGATGGCACAGGCGACAGCCGAAATCGTGTCCGCACCCTCATCGATGGCGGCGGCTGCAGCGGCTCCTGCGACTGACGCGTTTGCACACATGTCGACAGAAGACGCTGATGTTCACCGCAAGGCGCAGCGTTTTGCCCGGCTCCTGATGGATGAGATCAAGCTGTACAACCAGGCCAAGGTGGCGGAAGGCCGCAAGCATAAAGATTTGTACGATCGCCTCAAAGAAGACATCGAGAAGAGCCGTTCAACCTACCACAAACGCTACGGCAACACGGTAGCGGCAAGCGCGGATTACCTCAACAGTGAACTCATTCGCAGCCTGGCCGAGGATGATGTTTCGCTTCTGGGAGCGAATTTTCACCGCTAATCTCGCCTCGGACATTCTCGTCTCCCACCCTTTCGCAAAAAGCGCGAAAGAGTGGGGCACCCTATCATTTGGTCTGATTCAGATCGGCCGAAAGGACCGTCATTTGGCGGAGTGCTCGCGGTTGAGGTCGATGGTACGGATCCGGCGGATTGTTTCGGAGTGGTCTCATCACGCAGTCCGTTTCGGGTTGGTGGGAGATCCGTGGCACCTTCGTGGGATTGACGCGCGGGCGTGGCGTGCTACCTTCGTAGCATGAGTTGGACGATTAAGCCGTCGCGCCATCGGGAGCATTTCCAGGTGTTGGCTCACAGGGCGCCGCTTTTCTTTCCCCTCCTCCGTCGTTCGCTCGGTTGCTAAGAATTTCGCCACAGACTGCGCTCCAGCTTGCTGGGTTTTCAAAGGAAGCAGGTCGCTGGCTAACCTAGTCGACACAGACCGGCAAAGGAGGGGTTGAATCATGGAGAATAAGTACCGGGTACCCATCTTCCTTGCAGTAGAAAGATTGCAGGAGGCATCGCAACAAGCTGGACTGACGGAGGACGATATTACCGGCCTGCTGGCGTCTGGACTGGATGTTTGCGATGCGGTGATGTACGTCGAGGCTGTACTGTCCAACCGAGTGCACTGAAAAGATCGAACGTCAGCGCGGACCAACTCCACGGCCACGGACGCCCCGCCAACATTGCGTTCGCGGGTACAATAGGTGCGAAGAGGAAATGGCATGTCAGTCACTCGCACCGTTCGTCCGCAAACCGCTCACGCGCCCATCGCTTCCACACAGATTCCGCCTGTCCCATTGACGGTTGAAGGTTACAGCGTGCTGCATCAGATGATGCGCTTTCGCTGGCCGGCTTGGCGGGCGCTGGGAGAGGCGCAGAAGACCGAGATCATCGATGAGGCCCGCGGCGTGCTCGGGAAGATGGAGGAGAATGCGTCAGGGCAGTCGGGGCTTTATTCGCTGATTGGGCATAAGGGCGATTTGATGTTTGTCCACTTCCGGCCATCGTTTGAGGAGTTGAATCAGGCGGAGTTGCAGCTGGCGGGGTTGCGGCTTAGCGACTATCTGGAACCGGCGACGTCCTATCTTTCGATGATTGAGCTTGGGCTGTACGAATCAACCATCAAGGTTTACGGCGAGCTGACGGAACGCGGTGTGGAGGCGCACTCCGAGGAATGGAATCGCGCGATCCAGGAGACGCTGGCGCGGCAGAGAGAGGCGATGCGGCCCCGGTTGTTTCCGGAGCTGCCGAAGCATCGCTATCTTTGTTTTTATCCCATGGACCGGCGGCGGGGGGAGGATAAGAACTGGTACACGGTTCCGATCGAAGAGCGGGCGCGGCAGATGAACGAACATGGGCTGGTAGGGCGGCGGTATGCGGGTGAGGTCAAGCAGATTATTACCGGATCGATTGGATTCGATGATTGGGAGTGGGGAGTGGATTTGTTTGCGGATGATACTTTGGTTTTCAAGAAATTGATCTACGAAATGAGGTTTGATGAAGTTAGTGCGGTTTACGCGTTGTTTGGGGCATTTTATGTGGGGTTGCGGTGCCCTGCGAATGAGCTGGGGAAATTGTTGAGCGGGCAGGTGCCGAAGGGGTAAGTCAAAAGCTTATCGCAGAGGTCGCTGAGAGAAGCCGCGGAGTGCGCCGAGAAAATCGGGACTTGGAGACGAAATGGCGACGCTTGGGTTGGTTGAATATGGAGATGCGAGCCCGGAGGTGCGGGCGGTTTATGACGATATTATGGCTGTTCGCAAGACGGACTGGATCAATAATTTCTGGAAGGCGATTGCGAACGATCCGGTGATGTTGAAACGCACCTGGGAAGATATCAAGCAGATTATGGGGCCGGGAGCGCTCGATCCGCTGACCAAGGAGTTGATCTACGTCGCAGTGAGTGTAACCAACCTGTGCGATTATTGCATCGCATCGCACACCGTGTCGGCGAAAAAGAAAGGCATGACGGACGCGATGTTCAAGGAGTTAATGGCCGTGGTTGGGATGGCGAATGAGACGAACCGGCTGGTCGCGGGATATCAGGTGGAGATTGACGAGCAGTTTAAGAGCGGTCGTTAGTCGTTGGTTGTTCGTCTTCGGCGAGAAGATGTACCCTTCTTTTTCGTTCCTCTGGCCGCTCGATTTTTCACCCGCGGGAATCTAAATTCGTGTTGCTTCATGTCGACGCGGCGTCCTCGAAAGGTCACGCCTTCGGATTGCAGACGAAACCGCTGTTCCATAGCTGAATCACCGCGAAGTTTTATTTCACCTCCCGCACCTAGCACTCTTTGCCAAGGCAGGTCAAAAGAACGATGCAGTGCGGCAACTACCTGTCTGGCGGCTCCGGGATATCCGGCGGCGCGCGCGACGGCACCGTAGGTTGAAACCTTGCCGCGTGGAATTTTGCGGATCGCGGCCAGGATGCGGCTGTGCATAGTCATGCTCTAAGCGCCAGCGTAGAGCGGACACTCTTGTCCGCTGTCTTTATCTTAAAA
>Ga0187819_10002279_pt1 | contig 10152 bp, 4 predicted proteins | sample NC_wetland_sal_i_15_FD_132411 | JGI IMG/M metagenome (GOLD analysis project Ga0187819, IMG submission 132411) | Wetland sediment microbial communities from Neuse River Estuary, North Carolina, USA - SO4_4 | ecosystem: Environmental > Aquatic > Freshwater > Wetlands > Sediment | place: USA: North...
ACGCGTGACGGCACCCCCACCAACGTCTCGATCGAGATCTATAACCAAATACTCGGCCCCAATGCGACGGGCGAACAGAGACTCGAGCTCAACGCTTATTTGCTGTCCGGATTAACCGAGTTCTGGAGGGCGCACCGGAATTTTGCAGCCGTCCTGCACTTCGTCTATCTCTCGTCCAACTACCCTGGGGTATATACAGCGGACCACTTCAAAGATATTCAAAACTTGATTCTCGACCCGCATTTCGAAGACTACGTGCGCCAGGCTTTCAAGCCGCTCGGAGTGTACATCAATTTCTGGCAGCCTACCCTCGAGGCGGGCGCGAAGCGGCGGTTATTTGTAATGATGATCAATGATGAGTACACGGAGACAAAAGGCAATCTCGCGCTTTCTCTGGAAGGAGAGGACGGCAAGGACGTCCTGCGCCGGGAGTTGGCGTTTGCCCTTGCTCCATTAGGCCAGCAAACGTACAAGTTTGATCTGGTGATCCCCGACGCTCCCGGCGATTACGTGCTCAAGGCGGCAGCTTTCCGAACGGGAAGGGAGGATCGAGACCCGACCCTCAGTCGCCGCAAGGTGTCAATCGTGAATAAGTCGAGTTGATTCGCCTGTCAGGGCGGCCCTTGCAGCCGCCCCAAGCTACCGTGCCTTGCCCAGCCAGGGGAGGGCACGTTGGTCCCCTGCAACCTGCTGGTTCACAACCCATGGAGGCGTCATGAAAACCAGAGAACTACTGGAACGACGCGAATTCTTGCGGGACTCGGCGGCATCGCTGGGGACGACTTTACTCATGGGCGACGGGGTTAGGCTGTGGGCAGACGATCCGCATCCAGGATCGAACGGCACGGCAGGAAGGCTCACGGTGTCTCTCAATGGGGAGTGGGAAATAGAGGATAGCGTCTTACCGGATCAGGTCCCTCAGGGCTTTCATCACGCGGTTCCAGTGCCGGGCTTGGCGCACCTCGCTGAGCCCGGCTTTCCAGACGTGGATTTGTTTCAGAGCCGCGAATACCTTGCGAACATGATGAGTCTCGGCGAGGTCCCCGAGTCGACGTGGGGCACATTAAGTGAAGAGGGCGTGGGCATCTCAGGGCAACAACGAAACTTCTTCTGGTACCGGAAGACCTTTCGTCTCCCAACCAAGAAAGATCTCGCCCTTCTGAAAGTGAACAAGGCGCAGTTCGGCACTCAGGTCCGGCTGAATGGTAAGGCGATCGGCAAGCACCTGGGCTGCTTTAGCGCGGGATATTTCGATCTAACGGAAAGCCTGGACTGGGAGGGCGAGAATACTCTGCTCGTGAGAGTCGGCGCGCATCCTGCGGTGCTGCCTAAAGGCGCGCTGGCAGGGACTGACTTCGAGAAGACCAAGTGGACTCCCGGGATATACGACTCGGTTTCGGTGCTGTTGAGCGATAATCCCGTCATTGAAACGCTCCAGGTGGCGCCGCACATTAGTACTTCCGAAATTGAAGTGCAAGCACTAATCCGGAATTACAGCGACACTGCGCGGCGATTCGTTCTGAGGCACCACGTTAGGACCTGGAGAGATCAGCGAGAGGTCGCCCAGGCTGCTCCGCAGCAATTGGAACTCAAACCCGGAGAACAGAAGACCTACACCGTTCGGATTCGAATTCCGAACGCCACGTTGTGGACTCCGGAGAAGCCGTTTCTGTACTCCCTCGAAACCAGCACGGGAGGCGACAGCGTCGCGACGCGTTTTGGCATGCGTGAATTTCGATTCGATACCGGCACCAAGCGCGCTTATCTTAATGGTAAGGTCTACTTCCTGCGCGGGTCGAACATCACCCTGCACCGCTTTTTTGAAGATCCGAAGTCAGGTTCGCTGCCTTGGGATGAGAAGTGGGTTCGGAAACTGTTGATCGAAATTCCCAAGCAGATGCATTGGAATTCCTTCCGATTCTGCATCGGCCCCGTCCCCGAGCAATGGCTCGACATCGCGGACGAGGCCGGGTTGCTGATCCAAAATGAGTTCTTTGTGTGGACCGGCGCACCCTCCTGGCACCGGGGTCATAAGGGCCGCGAGTGGGATGCCGCGGAAATGATCCGGCAGTATAAAGAGTGGATGAGGGACAACTGGAATCATCCAAGTGTCGCTATCTGGGACGCCAACAATGAGACCGCGGACGATGCCTTTGCGGACAAGATCATCCCAGCAGTGAGATCGCTGGACCTTTCCTATCGCCCGTGGGAAAACAGCTACAATGGTCCGCAAGGCCCCAACGACCCCGTGGAGGACCATCCCTATGAGTTCTCTTATTTAATGTGGGGTGAGGGCGCTCCATTTAAACCGGCCGACCTCGAAAAAATGTCAGGGATCACCGCAAACTCGGCGCGCCCGCCCCAGGCGCACGCGATGATCCTTAACGAATACGGTTTGCCGTGGCTTGACCGGGAGGGTACGCCTACCCGCGTCTCTACCAGGGTGTACGACTTCCTGCTGGGACCCTCCTCCACTGCCGAAGAGAGACTTGCCCTCAACGCTTACTTGCTGGCTGGTCTGACGGAGTTCTGGCGCGCGTATCGAAACTACGCCGGCGTACTGCACTTCGTATACCTCACCTGCTGCTTCCCAAAAGCCATCACCGGCGATCACTTCCGCGACGTGGAAGCTCTTGAACTGGAGCCCAACTTTAAAGACTACATGAGCGAGGCGTTCAAGTCGCTGGGCGTTTACCTCAATTTCTTCGAACCCACGCTCGAGGCCGGTTCAAAACACCGATTCTTCGTCATGATGATCAACGACGACTACACGGAGGCGAAAGGCAATCTCGCGCTTTCGCTGCAGAGCGAAGACGGGAAGGAGATTCTCCGACACGATCTGCCTTTTGCGATTCCAGAACTGGGCCAGCAGACCTACAAGTTTGATGTCACGATTCCCGGCGCGTTGGGAAGGTGTCTGCTTCGCGCCGCCGCACACCGGACAGGGGAAGAGCGACAAGGTCCGACCGTGAGTCGTCGAAAGCTATCGATTGTCGGCAGGTCGTAGAGGCGGCTTTACGCCGCCTTGTGCATGTCGCAAAGATTGAAGATTTGGCGACGTGAAGTCGCCGCAACATCACACCGAAGGGAATTTTCTATGAATCATTCACGTCTATGGATTGCCTTCATTCTTCTTTCCGCGGCCGGCGTTCGGGGCCAAGATTCTAATCATGCAGGGAAGATATCACTCGATGGAGTATGGAAATATCAACCTGTCGCCAGGACTATCCTGAAGACGGACGGCACAATCGCTGAAGACAAGGCGAACTTACCCGCCGCGGGGACCATGCCGGTGCCCTCAAATTGGCATCTGCATGGGCTGCCCAATTTCAATGGCCGGGTAAAGTTCACACGCGAGTTTACCTTTGCCAAGGCACTGGCTGCCACCGAGCGCGTGTTCCTGGTATTCCGAGGTGCCGACTACTTCACCGAAATAAGTCTGAATGGGAATCAGGTGGGGAGGCACGAGGGTTACTTCCAGAGTTTCGAGTTTGATGTCACCCCCTTCATCAAACCGGGAAAGAACGACCTCGCCGTCACGGTGGACGCGCCTCTGGAAGAACCCGGTACCGTATGGCCCGACCACAAGCGGATGATCAAGGGATTATTCTCAGATTGGGACTGCAAACCGGGAAGCATTTCATTAAAGAATGGCCAGGACGGCACCACCGCAGGCATCTGGAACAGTGTTGACCTCGAAGTGCGTAACCAGGCCTGGCTCGGCACAGTGAAGATTCAACCCTACCTCTTTCAAAGGGCGCTGGCTACAGACAAACCGGAAGACGTGGGCCTGGACGCAGACGTTTACATCTCCGCCGAAGTCCTCGCCGCAACCCCGGGCCGGTACGAGGTAATCGCCGAGATCGGCGATTCCAAGGCGACTTCAGTGGTGGACCTCAGGGCGCCTTCGACCACGGCCACGCTGGTGGTTCCGGTGGTGAAACCACGCCTCTGGTGGACCTGGGACCTGGGCGAGCCGTATCTGTACAACTGCAACCTGTCAGTGAGGGCTAACGGCAAAGAGGTCTACCAGCGTCAGGTTCGCTTTGGCGTTCGCAGCATCACGCTGGACGAGAAAACCGGTGATTGGCGGCTGAACGGCGTCCGCTTCTTCATTCGCGGTACCAATATTGTTCCCGATCTCTGGCTGGCGCAGTACACCCCGGAGCGAATCGCGCAGGACATCAAGCTCTTGAAGGACGCGCATGCGAATGGGGTGAGAATCTGTGTGCATGTGGATCGACAGGAGTTGTACGACGCGCTGGATCAGGCGGGCATCGTGGCGTGGCAGGATTTCCCTCTCAACTGGGATTATACCCACGCTCCCGAGTTCATGCAGGAAGCAGGCCGGCAACTGCGCGACATGATTGATCAGTTCTATAATCATCCATCTATTATTACCTGGGTGTGCCAGAATGAATCGACAGCCTACAACGTGAAGGTGCTCGATCCGTTCCTGGCGCATGTGGGCGCCCAGGAGGACTCTTCGCGCCCTGTGCGCCCCGTCGCCGCTGATAGCGAGCACCTCTATTTGGGATGGTATGGAGGTGATTATCACTCGTACGACGCGACTGTCTCGGGTCCGATCGTCTCTGAACTAGGCGCGCAAGCCCTGCCCTCCGTGGAAGAGGTGAAGGAGATGGCGGGTGACGCTTGGCCGCCGGATTGGGATAAACTCGCCTACCACGATTTTCAGTACGAGCAGACTTTCCACGTCGCAGATGTCGCGCTGGGCTCGAACTGGCAGGAATTCGTACAGAACTCCCAGCGATACCAGGCGGACGTCCTCAAGTTCGCGATCGAGCACTTTCGCCGTGTGAAATACCAGAAAATCGGCTCCATCTTTCAATTCCAATTCATGGACTGCTGGCCGGGCATCACTTGGTCTGTGGTGAGCGCCGGCCGCAAGCCGAAGCTGGGTTACTATGCGGTTCAACGCGCCTTTCAACCGGTTCTAATTGGCGCCGATCTCGATCGAACAACCTGGAGCAAAGGGAAGAACGTGCACAACCTGAGCGAGACGGGCCTGGCGGCCTATCTCGACATGTGGGTGGTCAACGATGAACATCGTGCCATCACGGGCGCCACATATGAAGGCCGCCTGGAGGGGCAAGGCCAGGACCCCTCCGTTTGCGCATCCCAAAAACCGGTCGACATCAGTGCGGATTCTGTAATGGCGCTGCCATCCCTCACCTGCGCGCCGCCGACGGACCTCCCGCCTGGTTCTTATCAACTTGTGCTGACTCTCAAACAGGGCGACCGGGTCCTGAGCGAAAACACCTATCCGGTCACGGTGGTTGAGTGATGGCGTAGGGGGAACAGCTGAGGGCGTCCACAAGGGCCGCCCCTACGAAGGAGGAAAAATGGACAGACGCTATTTCTTGAAAGGCACAGCAAGCGGGCTTGTGGGCACGGCAGCCGCCAAGGCCATGGCCGCCAATCCTCCAGGCTTCTCCCCCGCAGACGCGGAGAAGAGCAATGAGGTAAGTCCAAGCAAGCCCTCCGAGTCGAATGAAAAACCTTACGACCCGCGAGACGGCGGAATCTTCGGGCATTGGATCAAGGATGAATTCGGCCTGCCCGCATATCGCTATGAAATGGATCAATTGCGCGACCCGCGCGGCACCTGGGACACCCACTTGTACGGCAAATCGAATCGCCACTGGCACCAACTGGGCAACGACCGGCTGACCGCGATTGCGACTAACGACGGGTGGATTCAGGTTTATTCGCATGAGTTCGGGCCGCGCTGGATCAACATGTACAGGCCCGACCAGCGCGCCTACGCAGGGGGTGTGTCTCTCGTGCAGGTCGGCGAGCAGATGGTCGCCACTCTTTACCGGTGCCTCCCAAAGGAAGCCGTGGTCGAAAGGACCTGGGGCTGCTCCTATAGCAAGTTCGCGGTGGAGCACTTGGGTGTGCGTCTGGAGCGGACGGTGTTCGCGCCGTTTGGGGACTCGCCGTTTCTGGTGGCGCAAATTCGCATCACCAACCTGGCGCAGAGCGCCCAGAACTTGACTCACATTGAGTATTGGGATCTGCATCTCCACAATATCGACTTTATCCGTACGATGCCGTGGCTGCCCGATCAGCAGGCGCGCGACATGACTTCGCTGCGACTCTACCGCGGCTATGCGTGCGCGTGGGATGAGAAGCTGGGAGCCTTAGTGGCCCGGCATCCCTGGGCGGGCTTGACCAGCGAGAAGAATCTGAATTGGCCGAGCCCCACGGTCAACAATCGGCCGGACATATCCCTGCGGCCGATGGAGGTGAAGCCGGATCGCCACATGACAGAGCGCGCGGCGTTTTTCGATTATGTTAGCCGCTATAATCCGCACTTTCTTCCGGAAGCGGCCGCCAAAACCGCGGCGGAGGCGCAGCCCTCCATCCCGGACATGTCCACGCAGTTGGGAGGTGCGCTGGGCCTGGGCGTGGGAGGTTCGAAGCAGCCGGTGCTGGCGTCGTTTTCAAAACATACGCTTGCTCCCGGGGAATCGGTTGTGCTGGGTTATGCCTTTGGCGCGACGCCGGCCAGCGAAACGGAGGCGGAACTGCGCGCGCTTGACACCTCGGTGGAGCGGCTGTTCACAACCGGCATGGCCGCGTGGCAGAAGTTTCTGCCCGTGGTTGAGGTGGGGGACGACAGCCTGAGTCGTGAACTCGCGTGGAGTGCTTATTACGTGCGTTCGGGAGCGGTGTATCACCGCCAATTCAACGCGCACACTCTTCCCCAGGGCGGCGCTTACCAATACCTCTGCGGCTGCAACGCCGGCCCGCGCGCCACTTTACAGCACGCTCTGCCCTTGATTTGGCTGTCGCCCGAATTGGCCAAGGACGTCATCCGCTTCACGCTGACGCAAACGCATCCCTCGGGCGAGGTTCCATACTCCGAAGTGGCCAACGGCCTGATTGAGACAGCGGAGTTCATCCCTTCGGATAACGACCTGTGGTTGTTGTGGGCGGTTTCCGATTACATTCTATCCACCAGGGACCGGCAGTTCTTGACGGAGGTTTGCTCCTACTGGCCGCCGCCCTACACGCGACCCGAGCCGGTTTGGGATCATTGCGTGCGTGCCTTCCGCCATTTGACCGAAGACGTTGGCTACGGCCCCCACGGCCTGGTGCGCATGAGAACTAGCGACTGGAACGACGGCATCATTCTCGAAGGCAATGTTCCCATGGACAGGGTCTGGGCCGAAGGGGAATCGACGCTCAACAGCGCCATGGCGGTGCACGTCCTGCGGCGATTCGCGGAATTGGCCAGCTACGCTCACCAACCCGTGATGGCGCAGCGCGCTCGCGAGCACGCCGATAAGCTGGCGGAGGCCGTGCGGGCCTGCTGGAGGGGAAGGCATATCAACCGCGGCTGGCGAGATCGCAACCATGAGGTGGGCTACAAAGACCTCTACCTCGAACCGCAGCCCTGGGCCTTAATATCGGAGGTGCTTGACAAGCAACAGAGTGCCACGCTGGTGGACGAAATTACCAGGCGCCTGGCCGATCCTATCGGAAGCCGGATCTTCGCCGCGGGCGGAGAAGGCAACCCTCCGACAGCGTTCGGCGGCGAGTGGCTTTCCATCAATTCGACTCTGGTCTGGGGCCTCTCGAAGGTTTCGACCGAGCGCGCCTGGAAGGAATTGGTGGCGAACACGCTCTTTAACCACGCGCGAACCTATCCTTCCATCTGGTTCGGCATCTGGTCCGGCCCGGACACCTATTTGCCGTCCAATTCAGACCGTCCCGGAGAAACGTGGATCATGCCGCATTATTTCGGTCTCCAGCCCTGGCCGGTGCAGATTCTCTTCCCACACTCCGAAACGCTCAATTCCACGCTCTGGATGATGGGCATCGAAGCTAACGCCGAAGGGATCTCAGTTCACCCGAGGCTGCCTTCCGATTGCTGGTCATGGTCAGGGCCCGGGCTTGCGATTTGCTACGATAAGGGACGCATTCATGGATCGATCTCCGGCGTCGGGTCCGAGCCTATCACCTTAGAGCTTCATCTGCCAAGTGGATGGGAAGGTAGTCCTGTTGAAATTGAGGAAGGTGGACGCAAACGGAAGGTCGACCAGGCTGCCGGGTGTGCACGGTTGCGGCTTTTCGTAGCGAGCGGGACGGCGACGAACTTCGCCGTAACCAGGGCATAGAATTCCCGCCTGGCACAGGCGAAAGATGAGGCCGCCGCTCTGGGCCGGGATTGTATTAACAATATGCCTACTCTTCGTGCTAACAACATCGATCTTTACTACGAAGAACACGGTAAAGGAGACCCGGTCATTTTGATTCCTGGCCTCGGTGGCTTGGGGGCCGGCTGGGGGCCGTAAATCCCCCTGTTTGCCGGGGCGTTTCGAACAATCACCGTAGACCACAGGGGAACCGGAAAGAGCGGTGTGCCCGATGACGGATACACTATCGCCCAGCATGCGAGCGACATGGTTAGCCTGCTGGGTGCGCTCAAAGCTACGCCTGCACACGTCGTTGGCGCGTCCACCGGAGGAGCCATCGGGCAGGCAATGGCCCTCAAGTTCCCGGACGCTGTCCGGTCGTTGGTTCTGGTTGGAACATGAGGGCGGGCGGACACCCGTTTCCAGCGCCTGTTCGGGTTTCGTAAGCGGGTCCTCCTGCAACTCGGCCCCGAGGCGGCCATGCAGCTTACTTGGCTCCTGCTGTACTCGCCTGAATACTACCGAGCCCACTCGGGGGTGTGGCAACAGTTCGAGCAAAGCCTGAAACTGTCTGGGCCCGACCCAGGCATTGCCGCCAAACGAATCGACATGATTATTGCTCACGACATGCTGGACCGCTTGCATGACATCCGGCAACCAACCGCTATTGTGGTTGGCGAGTTGGATGTAGTGACGCCCCCGTATCTTTCTGAAGAGTTGAGGCAACGCATTCCAAAGAGCGAACTCCATTTGATTTCTGGCGCGGGGCACACCGTTTACGTGGAGAAACCCGACGCCTTCTTCGAAGTTGTGCGGGGTTTCCTCGGCAGGGTGATTCTCCCCTGACCGACGCGATTCACCTGTGCTTGGGGATTACAACTCTGTTTCTCAATCGTGCCGTGCCTACGCAGTGGAGTTTGAACAGCCGGGAGAACCACAGCCATGATATCCAGAGAACGTTTGCGTATGGCTCTTGAACGACAGGAACCCGACCGCGTGCCCATAGATTTCGGCCAGGACTTTCACAACGGCATCAACGAGGTTGCTTATTGCAATCTGTTGAACTATTTGCACATGGATGTTCCGGAATCGATCCCGGTTTATGACCTGATGCAGCGGCTGGCGGTTGTGGATGAGCGGGTGCTTGAACGCTTCCACGTTGACACGCGTTACATCATGGCCAACCCCAATGAGCATTTTGCGCTGAAGGTGGAGAACGACGGCAGTTTTGAAGATGAATGGGGAGTGTACCGCAAGCGATGCGGGTACTATTGCGACACCGTTCGGTCGCCATTGACGCGCAAGTCCAAGGGCGAGATCGCACGTTGTTCTTTCCCGGACCCCAGCGAGCCATCCAGGTTCCGCGGACTACGGGAGAAAGCCAGGCAGCTGTTCGAGACCACCGACTATGCGCTGATGGCCGGCCAGGCTGCGTCCCTGTACTATTTCTCGACGGAGCTACGCGGGTACGAAGAGTTCATGGCGGACCTGGCGGATAATACCGCGCTGGTCGAACTGCTGCTCGACCGGGTCCTTGAGTGGATGATGGAGTTCACTTCCCGCTATCTGGACGAAATCGGAGACTACGTCGAGGTGTGGTGGATGGGTGACGACTGGGGGATGCAGACGGGTCCCATCATGAGCCCTGCTGTCTTCCGGACGCTGTTTAAGTCCCGCTATCGGCGCCTGACTGACCTGGTGAAGTCAAAGACAAAGGCCAAGGTCTGCCTGCATACCTGCGGGGCTACGTATTGGATTTTACAGGACCTCATCGATGCGGGAGTAGAAGTGGTTCATCCGCTCCAGCCGACTGCGAAGGGCAATGAAGACCCGGTTCGAATCAAACGCGAATACGGTGATCGGCTGTGCTTCTATTCGAATATTGCCAATACCACGATCCTGCCGCACGGAAAGCCGCAAGAGGTCGCCCTGGAAGTGCGGAGGAAGATTGCGGCGCTGGCGCCGGGTGGCGGATACGTTTTTTCCG
>Ga0187819_10002280_pt1 | contig 10151 bp, 8 predicted proteins | sample NC_wetland_sal_i_15_FD_132411 | JGI IMG/M metagenome (GOLD analysis project Ga0187819, IMG submission 132411) | Wetland sediment microbial communities from Neuse River Estuary, North Carolina, USA - SO4_4 | ecosystem: Environmental > Aquatic > Freshwater > Wetlands > Sediment | place: USA: North...
CACCGTCGCCGGGTCTACGCGCATGGCGCGGGGCGCCGGGAACCAGCAGGCGGCGAGCGGTACTGCAAGCATCACCGCTGCCGCCGACGCCAGCACGGACGGTTCGCTCGGACCGACACCGAACACCACGCTCACGAGCACGCGCCTCACGGCGAGGCAGCCGGCCATTCCTATCCCCGCGCCTGCGGACGCGAGCCACAAAGCATGGCGCACCATCAATCGGAACACCTCGCCCGGCTGCGCGCCCAGCGCCATGCGGATGCCGATGGATGCGCGGTTGCTCGTCACGGCATAAGAGAGCACGCCGTAGAGCCCCACTGCCGCCAGAATCAGAGCCAGCACTGCGAACCCGCCCAGCACCCGCATCTGGAAGCGCTGGCGCGCCGTGGCGTCCGCCAGAATGTCATCCATCAGACGGAACGTGGCGGCGGCTTCAGGATTGGTGTCATGAATCGCCGTGCGAATGGCGGGGATCAGACTCTTCGGGTCGGCCGCTGTCCGCACGATGAGGTTCCCCGTTCCGAGCTGTCCCTTGTGCTGTACTTGCGAATAACAGACGTACGCCTGTGCGTCGGCGGGCTCGGTGAGGCCGGACTGACGGACATCGCCGGTCACTCCCACAATGGTCAGCCAGCGCTGCTTGTCGTCGCCAAAGCTGTCATACCAGATTCGATCGCCGACGGGATCGCGGCCGGGCCAGAATTGCCGGGCCATTTCCGCGCTCACCATCGCCACTCCAGGAGCGTTTTCTGTGTCGCTTTCGGTGAACCGCCGCCCGCGCACCAGGGGAATATGCAGCGCTTCCATGTAACCCGGACTCACAATAACGTACCCCGCATCGGGCGCCGGTAAGTTCGGCTGGCTTTGGATGAAGAAGTGCCCGTCGGGGCTGCCGCCGAGCGGCAAGTATTTGACCGTACCGGCGGCTTCCACCCCGGGAAGCGCGCGCGCTCGCTCGAGCAGATCGCGATATCTCGAGACCAGCCGGCTTTGTTCCGGCTCGCTCGAGGGGAACGACAGATCTACCGCCAGAACATGCGTGGTCTTGAATCCTGGGTCCACCGCTCGCAGCCGGGAAAAGCTCTGCAATAAGAGGCCTGCGCCCGCCAGCAGCACCACCGACAGCGCCACTTCTGAAACCACCAGCGCCGCCTGTGTGCGTTGCGTATGTCGCGTCGCGGTCTGGCCGCGAGCCCCGGCTTTCAATACTTCGTGGATGTTCAGCAGCGAAGCCCGCCAGGACGGCATCGTTCCAAACAGGACGCCCACCGCCGCGGTGAGAGCGAACGCAAAGGCAATCACCCCGCCATCGATCCGGACATCGGCGGCACGCGGTATGCTGGCCGGCAGCAGCACGCGCACCAGGTCCATCGACCAGAAGGCGACGAGCAGGCCCAGTGCTCCGCCGGCCGCCGCAAGGATGAGGCTTTCCACCAGCAGGTGCCGGAACAAATGGTGGCGCTCCGCGCCGAGCGCCGTTCGCACCGCCAGCTCGCGCGAGCGCGTGTTGACCCGCACCAGCAGGAGATTCGAGACATTCACACAAACGATGAGCAGGAGCAAGCCAACGGCGGCGAACAGCACCACCAGCGGCGTGCGCACACTCCCGGTCAGGTGCGAGGCGAGCGACGCCACCGAGGCGTCCGCACTTTGAAATGCGCCCGGATACTCTTTCTTGATCCGGCGCTCAATGATACTGACGTCCTGGCCCGCTGCTTCCAGAGTGACTCCGGGCCGGAGCCGGCCCACTACGCGAAAATTGTGTGCGGTTCGAGAGTCGCCCCACCCCAGAGGGCGGGCCGCCACCCAGAGTTCGCTTCCCAGCGGAAACGAGAAGCCCGGCGGCATCACGCCAATCACGGTGGATCGTGATCCTTCTACAGTAATCTGGCGCCCCAGAATCGCGTGATTCCCTCCATACGCACGTTGCCAGAGACCATCGCTGATCACGACCGTTGCCAAAGCTCCGCCGGACTGGTGCTCTTCCGCCGAAAACAGGCGGCCCAGAGCCGGATGGACACCCACAACCTCGAAGAAGTCTTCCGTCACCATGGCGCCGTAACTGCGGGCCGGCGCCTCCCCGCCGCCCGCCACCACCGGTCCTTCGCCGTACGCTGCTATGGCAGTAAAGCTGTGATTCTGCTGATGCCAATCGTCAAAGTCGGGGAGCGAGACCTGCGTTTCGCCGCCCGAGTCGTTTCGTGCCGCGACCCACGCCAGGCGGCTGGGGCCGGGATAAGGAAGCGGGTTCAGGAGCACTGCTTTGACCACGCTGAACAGAGCCGTGCCCGCGCCCACACCCAATGCAACGGTCAACACCGAGATCGCCGTCAAGCTTGGCGCCCGGCGCAAAGAACGCAGGGAATGGCGAAGGTTCTGGAGGGGCATCGGTTCGCGAGATGCAACTCGGAGACCATCATAAATGCTTTCAAGTCATATGCAACAAAAGAAATGCGTGTCCGAATCTGGGACGCCGGTGTCCGCAACCTGACTATTGCCGCACGCGAAAAACAAGCGGAGTCCTCGTCCACCGCGTCTGCGCCTCGCTTCGGGTGGTAGACTGTTCGCCATGGAGAAACCGCAACAAGTTCCGCCTGAGTTCTCCGATCGTCACGACGTAGTCCAAACCATATGCATGTGGCGCAGCCGAACCTGTTATCGGATCGAAATCCTGCGCCGTTTCGGGAAATCCGAGAACGCCTATGTGGCCCTGCTGTGGGTGGAAGAGGAACAGGGCGGGAACAGGAGGCTGGTGCGAGACGTCAGCTTTCCCTGGACTCATCACCCCAGCGCCGAGGCCGCTGTCGAGCAGGCCCTGGAATCCCTGGCGGCCAAACTGAGGTATTCGTCGGTCGGCGAGACCGAGGTTTGAATCCGGGCGTTGGGCCGAATCTTCACCTGTCTTCACTTTGCGCTATATTTCAGAACTTGGGGAACCGAATCCTGGTGTTCTGGCTGGCCGCGGCCTCTGCTGCGGCACAGACCAGTGTTTTGACCTACCACAACGACAACGCGCGGACCGGGCAGTATCTGAGCGAATTTCTTCTGACGCCCGCGAATGTGAGCGCGCCGCACTTTGGCCGCCGCTACTCTCTTCCGGTCGACGGGGCCGTCTACGCACAGCCGCTGTATCTTTCCCGCGTAAAAATTCCGGGCAATGGGCTGCGCAACGTTCTGTTCATCGCCACCTCTCACGACAGTCTCTACGCCTTCGATGCCGATGACGAGCCGGCTTCCGGTGCGCAGCCGTTGTGGCAAATCAGCTTTCTCAATCCGGCCCATGGCGTGACCACCGTTTCAGCGGCTGATGTCCAGTGTCCTGTGATCCCGGAGTTGGGGATTGCCGGCACGCCGGTGATCGACGCGAACTCCGGCACCATCTATCTGATCGCGGTGACCAGGGAACCGGGTCCCCAATATGCATTCCGCCTGCACGCCATCGATGTCACGACGGGAGCCGAGCGGACCGGAAGCCCGGTCGAGATCGATCCGCCCGGTTTCGTGCCGCTCTCCCACAAGCAGCGAACCGGCCTGCTGCTGTCGAATGGCGTGGTCTACTCGTCCTGGTCCGGCCATTGCGATTTGGGCACGTATCACGGTTGGGTGATGGCGCATGATGCCGCCACGCTCAAACTGATTGCCGTCTTCAACGACACGCCGACCGGAAGCGGCGCGTCGTTTTGGAACGGTGGGGCCGGTCCGGCGGCCGACGCGGAGGGCAACATTTATGTGGTGTCGGCCAACGGCGATATCGACGGCATTCCAAGTGACGGCACTCTGGACGAATCCGTTCTCAAGCTGGCGCCGGCGCCGCGGCTCGCGCTCTCGGAGGGATTCACTCCATATAACAAGGAGGATTTGGATGCCAACGATCTCGATCTCGGTTCGAGTGGCGCGCTTGTTTTACCGGACGAGACCGGCAGCCCGGCGCACCCGCATCTTCTCTTTACATCGGGGAAGGAAGGCAGGGTGTACCTGCTGGATCGCGACAGTCTCGGCGGTGTGCAAACAGGAAGCGATTCCAAGGCGTTGGCCTCGCTGCCCGTTTCCTCGACGTCCACGTTCGGAACGGCGGCCTATTTCAAGGGCTCGATTTATCTCGCGCCCGAGAAGTCACCCCTGTTCTTGTTTCCGGTTTCCAGCGCCACTCTCGCTTCGTCGCCGGCCGCTCAAACCTCAAACAGCTTCAGTGCTCTCGGCGCGACGCCGTCCATTTCCGCGAATGGTGATCAGAACGGCGTCGTGTGGGCCGTCTCCTCCGAGTCCGGCGGCAAGCTGCTGGCCTTCGATGCCGCCCACCTGAAACAACTCTACGACAGCGACGCGCAGCCGGCGGACATGTTCTACGGCTACTCTGAGTTTGCCGTGCCGTCGATTGCCGATGGCAAGGTGTTTGTGCCCACCTACAGCGGCGTCGAGGTTTACGGCGAGCTGGCGTCCAAGGCACCGGTCATGACGGGTGTGACCAACGCTGCCAGCTACGCGACCGATGCGATCTCGCCCGGTTCGTTGATCTCGTTGTTCGGTACCGGCCTGGCTTCCGTTACGGTGGCGGCGCCAGGCGTTCCTCTGCCTATGTCGCTGGCCGACGTCTCCGTCATCATCAACGGGGTGCAAGCTCCCGTGTTGTTCGTATCCCCGCAGCAGATCAATGCTCAGGTGCCATGGGAACTCGCGGCCGGCCCCGCAAGCGTGGTTGTCCGGGTGGAAGGCGCGCTGTCACCCCCCGCCAATATTACGCTGGTCGCGGCTGCCCCGGGCGTGTTCACGGAGGCACAGGGGCAAGCGGCCGCGCTGAACGCCGACGGCTCGGTGAATTCGCCGCAAAACCCGGCTCATGCCGGCAGTTTCGTATCTATCTTCTTCACCGGGCAGGGTCCCGTTGCCACGCAAATTGATGACGGCGCCGCGCCTTCGGCCGGAACCGCGATCCCCGCGACATCGCCGGTGTCTGCCAGTATTGGCGGTTCGCCGGCCACCGTGCAGTTTGTTGGTCTCGCGCCGAACTACCCCGGAGTGGCCCAGATCAATTTGCAGGTCCCGCAGCTCGCCAGCGGCGTTTATCCCGTGATGGTCAAGATTGGAGGAAAGGCTAGCAACGCTGCGCAACTGGCCGTCTCGGGGCCTTGAGCGGACAGGCGCGATCTCTGCCGATTCATCTGAGGGCGATTCGCGCAGCCCTTCGGCGTCTCAACGCCTATTTCAGCCGGCGGTACGAATTTGCGGCAGTGCGCCACGCGCCGTTCCCGCAGGCCCCCGCCGACGTCGCGGAAGCTGAAGCACAGCTCCGCGGGCTCGATCTTCCGGATGATCGCGCCCGGGCCTACTTCGAGAAGCATCTTCCGCGCCTGGCGCGCACGCTCGCTCTTGTGCCGCGGCCACGCTCCAGCGGCCGCATTCTCGAGATGGGCTGCTATATGCAAATCACGCCTTTTTTGCAGCGTTACCGCGGCTACCGGGAAGTGCGCGGAGGGTACCATGGCCCCATGGGCCGAGTGGACCATAAAATGGCGAGCGTCCGTGGTGAGAAATTCGAGATGGCCGTCGATTTATTCGATGCCGAGCGCGATCGCTTTCCATACGGCGATGCATATTTCGAAACGGTCCTCGTCTGCGAGCTGATCGAGCACCTGCTTTCGGATCCCATGCACCTGTTGTTGGAATGCCGCAGGGTTCTGGAGGAAGGAGGGCGGTTAGTCGTAACCACCCCGAATGTGGGGAGTCTGACCAGTGTCGCGCGAACTCTGCACGGGTACGACAACCCGCAGATCGACTATAAGTACAGCCGTCCGCGACCCGGCCGCTCTATGGAAACGCCGCACGTGCGCGAGTACACGGCCTTTGAGCTGCAGGCCACGCTGCAAGCCGGAGGTTTCGAAATCGAGACTCTCTTCACGGAGCCGATTGCCGAACTCTCTGTGAATCTGCCCATGTGGAATTTCCTGGAAGAACACGGTTACAACACGTCGATGCGCGGGGAACAGACTTACTGTATGGCCGCGAAGCGCTCGGAGTTGCCGGTGACGCGCTATCCGAGTTTTCTATACGCGGATTGACTTTACTAGAACGAGCGGACGACGGTGGCCCGGAAGGTTTGCGTGGCGGGGGTCAGGGAGGAGCCGGAGAGATTGCACAGCCTGACGGCAACGGTGCTGCTCGCGCTGACGAACATGCTGCCGGCCAGCCCGGACTCTATGGTGGAGGGCCAGCCAGGGGCGACGGAGTCTCCCGGATTCGCTCCGGTCAGCGCAAAGGTAAGCTGGGCGCATGACGCCTGCGCGATAGCTCCGAAAGACAGCGACGAGGTGCTGGTGAGATAGTTGGGGACCACGGTTTTATCGACCGAAAGCGTGGATCCGGAAACGACGATGCCGGTGCCCGGAGTGTAGGTGCCGCCACCGGTCGCGTTGACGACACAAGAGCCCGACTGCGCGGAGGGGAAGGTCACCGTCAGGTCATTGGCATCGGTCAGGCTCACCGATTTCGGTAAAATCCACAGGGGCGGAGTGCTGTTATCGAAGCACGAAAACACGACCGCGAACGTGTTCAAATTGTGCGTCAGCGTTACTGAAGTCACGTTCGTGAAGGCCTGCCGGAAGTTTGACGAGCCGGCGATGCCCCCTGTGCCCTGCACCTGCGTCCAGGTGTTGGCGGCCGCGCAAAGATAAAGGTTGGCTCCGGCGGTGGCGCTCGAATTAAAGAAAAACTCACCCACGCCACAGGTGGCCGGCAGGGTGGAACCGGTTTTTGCGGGCTTGGTGGTATTGGCGCCGCTGGCGTCCCAGTTTCCTAACAAGGTGCGGCTGCCGTTGATCACCTGCTGCGCGGCACAAGGAATTGCAAGAATCCACAGGGCGGTAAGTGCTTTGGCAAGCTTCATTGAAGAATACATCTCCCGCTTTGAGCCGTAAAGAATGTAATGGTGACATTGTTGGATGCGTCAATCTGAACTCGATCGGGTTCGATTCGCGTTTTGGGGCTGCCGGAGTCGTAGCAGGTTACGGCCAGGTCGCCGGTGCCCAGGTTATGGGTGGCGGCGGTAATGGCGAGCGAGGTCTGCGAGGTGAATGACGTGGCGAACCTGCTGACCGCTTGGCCGCCGAATCCATTCACGACGCAGCGCCCGGTTTGAGGTGTAAAAAAGGTAACCGTGACGTCGTTCAGGTCAATGACCGTCAATGTCGCGTAGGACACCTCATTGTTGCTGGAGTCATAACAGCCCACGACGACATTCGACGTCCCCAAGTTATGGGTCATGGTTAGCGAGGTCTGCGAGGTGAACGACTGGGAGAAGTTGGGCGCGGATGCTCCCGCCGGCGTCCAGACGTTCGAAGCCGTGCAGTAGTAGAGGTTGTAGCCCGGAGTGGCGTTGCTGAGGTAGAACATTTCGACGGGGGAACAGGTGGCGGGGAGTGCTGTCCCAGTGCGAACGGGCTTGGTCAAGGATGCGGCGGAGAAATCTACCGACTTGCTTTGGGTGCGGAGGTCGACTTTGGTTTGGGCCAGCGAGCAGATGGCGGCGGCCATCATCCAACCGGCGAGAAGTCTATGCGGTCTCATACGGGCGCTTGGCGCGAGCACGGTTACTTCAATTGTAGGAAGCGAGTTCCAAACCGAAGGCCCCGGCGCAGGATTAAAGTTATTGAGCACAAACAAGGTATAAAATTCGTGTCTGGCGTGATCAGCCAAGCCGTTATGAGAAAAGTTCTGCTTATTGCGTTGTGGGGAACGCTGGTCCAGGCTGCGCCGAAGGTCGAACTGCTCTGGCCTAATGGCGCTCCGGGGGCGCTTGGCAGCGAAGAGTCCGACCGCCCGAGCGTGACGGTCTACCTGCCGGAATCAAACGGAGCCAACAGCGGGGTGGTGGTTTGTCCCGGCGGGGGATACGGGATGCTGGCTTTGGATCATGAGGGCAAGCAAATTGCGGAGTGGCTGAACGCGCGCGGCGTGGCGGCTTTCATTCTGCGATATCGCCTGGGACCGCGGTACCACCACCCGATCGAACTGGGCGATGCCCAGCGGGCTATTCGGTTGGTGCGATTTCATGCGGGGGATTACGGCGTTGCAGCGGACCGGATCGGCATCTGGGGTTTTTCCGCGGGCGGGCACCTGGCGTCGACGGCGGGCACCCATTTCGACAAGGGAAACGCGGACGCGGCCGATGCTATCGACCGGGTGAGCTCGCGACCGGACTTCATGATTCTGGCGTACCCGGTGATTTCACTCAACACGCCGTACACGCACCGAGGGTCGCTGCGGAACCTGCTGGGAGACAACCCCGACCCGAAACTTGCAGCCAGCCTTTCGAACGAGACCCAGGTGACGGCGGAAACGCCGCCCACGTTCCTTTTCCACACCAGCACTGATCCGGTTGTGCCGGTAGAGAACAGCGTGCTGTTTTACCTGGCGTTGCGCAAGGCGGGCGTGCCCGCCGAGATGCACATTTACGAGCGAGGCCAGCATGGAGTGGGACTGGCGCAGTCTGATCCGATGCTGTCCACATGGCCGAGCCGGCTGGCAGACTGGATGAAATTGCACGGCTGGATGAAATGAAGGCGCATATACTGGTTGCATGGCGCTGATCCCACTAGTTGAACCTGCGCAGAACGCGTACCTGGCTGAACTCGAAGGCAAGAGCAAGCGGGAGAACCGCTTCTTTCGCCTGCTGGCACACAAGCCGGAGGTGCTCAAGAATTTTGTGCCGCTGTACGCGTCGATCATGGGTCCGGGCTCCGTAGACCGGCGCACCAAGGAATTGGCCTATCTGTCGGTGGCGATGGCCAACGAGTGCGCTTACTGCACGGCCTCGCACAAGATTACGGCGCGGAAGGCGGGGATCTCGGAGGAAGAGATCCGGGCGATTGAGACCGAGCAGTATCAGGATTTCAGCGAGCCCGATCGGGCGGTCATCCAGTACGCGCGAGAACTGACGACGGAGGCCGACGCCAACCAAACCAGCCAGGCGCTTTTCCGCAATTTCAACGATGAACAAGTGGTGGAGATCACCCTGGTGGTCGCGATGGCCAACTTCACGAATCGGCTGAACAACGGGCTGGACCTCGAGCCCGAAGAGTAACCGCATTGCCCATTCTGGTCGGAATTCATCCGGTGGCGGAAGCGCTGCGCGCGCGCCGGGCGCTGGACCGCGTGTTGGTGGCGAAGGGACTTGCAGGTCCGCGGATTCAGGAGATCATCGATCTTTCGCGCAAGAACTCAACGCCGCTGCGCTTTGAAGAGCGCTCGGCGCTCGACCGGCTGGCGGGCAGCGCGGCGCACCAGGGGGTGGTGGCGCTTGGCGCGGCGAAGCAGTACGCGGAACTGGATGAAATTGCCGGCCAGGCGCGGATGCTGGTGATGCTTGACGGCCTGGAAGATCCGCACAATCTGGGAGCTGTAATCCGCACGGCGCACGCAGCGGGCGCGGACGCGGTGATCGTGCCGGAGCGACGAGCCGCGGGGCTGACCGAGACGGTGGCCAAAGCGGCGGCGGGCGCGCTCGAACATCTGCCGGTGGTGCGGGTGACCAACATCAACCGGGCGCTGGAAGATTTGAAGAAGGGCGGATTCTGGATTTACGGAGTGGACGAGCGCGGCGATCAGAGTTACGACCAGGTGGACTATGCCGAGCGCGCGGTGCTGGTGTTCGGGGCCGAAGGCAAGGGGCTGCACCAGATGGTGAAACAGCATTGCGATGTGCTGGTGCGCATTCCGATGGCGGGGCAGATTTCGTCGTTGAACGTGTCGGTGGCGGCGGGGGTGGTGCTGTTTGAGTGGAAGAGGCGGAAGAAGAAGTAGGCCGTGAATGAACGCGAATGGGAGATGGGGACAGGCACCACTGTCCACGGCGAGCAGTCCGGTCAGGAGTGAATGTTGAGATTAGGGACAGTGGAGCCAGTCCCCGGCCGGTCGCAAGGCCAAGTCGAGCGAATGATCGGGGTGGACGGTGGAGGAAATTGTCCGCATCCGGGTCGAATGCTTCGCGTGGGGGACAGTTGAGCGTCATGTCGCCGAAGGCGACACCCGCGAGCATGAAAACTCGGTCAAGCTGTGATCACGAACATTCTGCAAGGGGCGAAGCCGGGACAGGCAACTGCGTCCACGCCGGGCGGGTCGGCAGGGCTGGGATTCGATGCGTCGGGGACGCAGAAGCC
>Ga0187819_10002281_pt1 | contig 10150 bp, 7 predicted proteins | sample NC_wetland_sal_i_15_FD_132411 | JGI IMG/M metagenome (GOLD analysis project Ga0187819, IMG submission 132411) | Wetland sediment microbial communities from Neuse River Estuary, North Carolina, USA - SO4_4 | ecosystem: Environmental > Aquatic > Freshwater > Wetlands > Sediment | place: USA: North...
CAGGTCTTTGCTCATGGCGTCGGATTGCGATGTGCGCGCCGGCACGTCCTCCATCTTGCGCCATCGGTTGCGCACGGGCTTGCCATCGACAAACGTCCAGATATAGGCGTCGAAGCTGCCGAACCCATCCTGGGTTTGCAGGAAGGCCGCGGCGTTATCGATGGCCGCCGCGATCTTCAGGCGATTGCGCACGATGCCGGCGTCGTCCATCAGCGCGGCCCGCTTGCGCTCGCCGTAGCGGGCGATTTTGCGCGCGTCGAAACCGTCGAATGCCGCGCGATAGTTCTCACGCTTGCGCAGAATCGTCGACCAGCTCAGTCCCGCCTGCGCGCCTTCCAGAATCAGCAACTCGAACAGCGCGCGATCGTCGTGCAGGGGCACGCCCCACTCGTTGTCGTGATAGGGCGTCATCAGTTCGTCCCGCGACCACGCGCAGCGCGTTTTATTTGCATTCGGCGGCATGCAGCAACTCCTTATCGACGGTCAGGAAAATGCAGCCCGGCTTCTCGATCTTCTCCAGCGCCAGGCCGTTCCAGAGCAGTCCCGAACCCACCCACTGCTCCGGAATCGTCACCCGCATTTCGGTGACGGTGCGGCTGATAATGAGCACCAGCTTGTCGTCCATCTCGTACTTTCCCTGCACTCGGGCGGTGGGCGCGGCGTCCACCCGCTGGGTCAGCACGCGCGTTTCCAGCCGCTCGCGGCTCTTGCCGCGCTGCACCATCACAATCACCGGCTTGTCTTCGCTGTAGCGGCTCATGATCTCGCGAAACCGGCGCGCGTTGGCGACCTGCTTGCCCTCGATCTCCACAATCCGGTCGCCCATTTTCAGCGGCCCGCCGTACTTCTCCGGCAGAAACGTTACCTGGATGCCGGGCCCGGCATCGTCCGGTTTGTAGCCGAAGCCGCCCAGGTCGAGCGCGGCGGTGGGGGCGCCCACCACGCGCGTCGAGGCCAGCACGTCGTTGCGCTCGCCCACATCGAACTTCACCGGCTGCAGCCAGTAGCAGCTCGCGAAGGTGGGTGAATTGGTCTCGCAATCCGCCACCGGCGGATACGCTTCGCGCGCATGGCGCGCCAGCCATTCGAACAGCGCGCCGTTGGTGAGGCCGGCGGCTGGCCGCCATTCCAGGTTCATGCCGTCCGATTTCAATTTCTCGGCGAGAGCTTCGTCAGTGGCGCCCGCGCTCGCCCACAACACTGGCGTGTTGGTGAAGTTGACGGCGAAAATGCGGCCGGTTTCGAGCGCCGGCTGCGGCGACCCGCCCAAAGCCACACCTGCCGCGAAGAGATCCGGAATCCGCGAAATGGCGTAGAACACCGCGGCCGCGCCGTCTCCGCGACCGCCCATATAAACTCGCGCTGCATCCACGCCGCCGTTCGCGCTCGCTTCACGCACGGCCGCCGCCAGCGCCTGTATGCGCGCGTCGATGTTGGCGGCCGCCGCGGCGGGCGCGATCACCTTCCAGCCCGCCGGGTCCGCCACGGTTTTCCATTGCGCGGCTTCAGCGGCGTCAAGCACGGCCACCGCGGGCGAACCGGCGGCGGCCAGGCACCCGCCGGTTATCCCGCTAATTGCGGCGCAGACGAGCGCGAATTTTTTTAACCAGTTTTTCAATGTCGTCGGTCTTCTTCAGGTCGGCGAGCGAGAGCACGTAGCGATCGTTTTTCGACAAGCTGTCGCGCAACTGCTCCGACAGATCGACGAGCTCCTGCGCATCTTTCATATTCTGGGCGTGCTCGGCCTTCAGAATTTCGTCTTTCTGCGACTTGCCGTTGGGTAGTTTGACGTCGCCATCCGGCTGTCTTTCCATCGACGAAGGGCCCTGCGACCCCGCGCCTCCGCCGCCCCTTCCCTGTGCCAGGCAGGCGGCCACCAGCGACAGAATCGCGGCGCAGCGGAGCAATCGTTTTCTCATGGGCGAACCTGGAGATATGATAAATCAGCAGCGAGCCGCGAGCTACGGGCTTGGTATCATACTCTCTTATGGACGAAGTGAACGTCGGCATCGCGGGCCTGGGCAACGTGGGCTCGGGAACGCTGGCCATTCTGGCGGATAACGCCGACCAGATCGCGTCCAAGCTCGGCTTCCGGCTCAAGGTGGCGGCGGTGTGCAGCCGCTCGGTGCACTCCAAACAGATTCCGGAAGGTCTCGGTCCGGTTCTCAAAACTACCGACTGGCGCGAGGTGGTGACTCACCCCAAGGTGCAGATCGTCGCCGAGCTGGTGGGCGGTTCCACGATAGCCTCCGAGATCGTCGAAGCCGCCATCGCGAATCGCAAGTCCGTGGTGACGGCCAACAAGGAATTGATGGCTTCCTGCGGGCCGGAAATCTGGGACCGCGCCATCCGCGCCGGCATCAACCTAGCCATGGAAGCCAGCGTCTGCGGCGGAATTCCCATTCACGCGGTGCTGCGCGAGGGCATCTCGGGCGACCGCGTCATGGCCTTCTACGGCATCCTCAACGGCACGTGCAACTACATGCTCACCGAAATGGAAAAGCGCGATGTGCCGCTGGCGGTGGTGCTGGCCGAAGCGCAGGCCCTGGGCTATGCGGAAGCCGATCCCAGCGCCGATATCGACGGCTACGACGCGCGTTCCAAGCTGGTGCTGCTGGCCGCGCTGGCCTTCGGCGAAAAGATCACGGCTTCCGATATTTTCATGGAAGGCATTCGCCGGATTTCGCCCATCGACTTCCGCTACGCCCGCCAGTTGAAGCACGCCATCCGGCTGATCTGCGGCGCGCGCAAGACGCCCGCCGGCCTGATTCTGTTCGTGCGTCCGGCGCTCATCCCCATGTCGGCCATTCTGGCCAGCGTGCAGGGACCGTACAACGCCGTCTGGGTCAAGGGCAAATACGGCGAGGACACCTTCTATTATGGTTGGGGCGCGGGCGCGCTGCCCACCGGAGTCGCCGTGGTGAGCGACCTGCTGCGCGTGGCGCGCGAGATCCGCAACGGTAGCCCGGAGCGCGTGTCGCCGTTCGCGCACGAGCGCCTGGGCGAGAACAAGCCGGTTTCCATCGAGCAACAGATCTGCGCTTACTTCCTGCGCTTCCGCGTGGAGGATCGTCCAGGCATCATCGCCAAACTGGCCGGTATCCTCGCCAGCAAGAAGATCAGCCTGGAAGCCGTTTTGCAGGAACCGAGCGATACCAAGCACGACCTGCCGTTTGTGATTACGGTCGAGCCGACGTCCGAACAATCCATCCGCGAGGCTGTCGCGGAGATGTCGCAGCTCGACTTTCTGAAAGAAGCGCCGCTGGCGCTGCCCATGGAACCTGCATTATGATCTTCCGCCGCCACACTTTCGCCTTTCTTGCCGCGCTGTCGGTAGCCGCCGTCCTGCATGCGCAGGTGGCTACAAAAGCCAACGAGACTTATCAGACGCCGCAGGGGCGAAAGGCCATCGCCGCCAGCCTGGGCAATCCCGAGCGCAACCAGACGCAGAAGCCCGGCGTGCTGATTCACGAGATGGGCCTGCAGCCCGGCATGACGGTAGCGGACGTGGGCACCGGCGTCGGCTACATGCTGCCATTCCTGAGCAAACGCGTGGGACCGGAAGGGCACGTGATCGGCGAAGACATCTTCGACGATTTTCTGGCGGCGGCCCGGCAGACTGTGCAAAACCAGGGCCTGACCAACGTCACCTTCGTGAAAGGCACCGAAACCAGCCCCAACCTGCCCGAAGGCCAGGTGGACATGGTTCTGGTGCTGGACGTCTACCATCATTTCGATTACCCCGAGAAGATGCTGGCCGGCATTCACCAGGCGCTCAAGCCGGGTGGCAAACTGATCATAGTGGAGTATTACAAGAGGGAATCGTCCATGGCGGGCGGACGGGCGATGACGCACATCCGCCTCGATATGCCGGACGTCATCAAGGAAACCGAAGCCAATCACTTCCACTTACTGGAAGAAAAAGAGCATGTGCGTGACGTCCAATACATGCTGATCCTCGAAAGAAATTAAGCTGGGAATAACACCAATGAAGCAGTTTTTTCGAACCCTGACCGCGGCGGCACTGCCGCTCTGGCTGGCCGCGGCGCTCGCGGCGCAGACCCCCAACGAGCCCGGCATTACCCGCCAGCAGGCCGATGAGATCCTGAACGAGCTGCGCCAGATCCGCCAGTTGCTGGAGAAGCAGAACAAGGCGGGCGAGGCCGAGCCCGCCAAGCCTTCGCGGATCAAGCTCGACCTGCGTAACTCTCCCATGCTCGGCTCCAAGAATGCGCCGCTAACCATTGTGGAGTTCACCGATTATCAGTGCCCGTTCTGCCAGCGCTTCCACACTATGGTGTTCGGCGATTTGAAGAAGAACTACATCGACACCGGCAAGGTGCGCTTCTACAGCCGCGACCTGCCGCTCGATTCGCTGCACCCCAACGCCACGCGCGCGGCGGAAGCTGCCCGCTGCGCCACCGACCAGGGACAGTTCTGGACCATTCGCGAAATCATGTCCGCCCACCCGGATAAGCTGGATATGGACAGCCTGGTGGCCGATGCCCAACAGCTCAAGCTGGACGTGCCCGCGTTCCGCTCCTGTGTGGAGAAAGAGAAATACAAGAACGATGTGCAGTCCGACGTGCTGGAGGCGATGAAGATCGGTGCGGACGGCACGCCCGCCTTTGTCATCGGCAAGAGCACTTCCGACGGCGTAGATGGCGAATTGATGGTAGGCGCACAGCCCTACCCGATGTTCGACATGAAACTGAAAGCCCTGGAAAAGTAACGCTGGCGGTCTTGCCGCTATCCGGATGGAGATCTATCTATTACGCCACGGCATCGCCGAAGACGGCCGCGCCGGCCAGCCGGACTCGGAACGCGAACTCACGGGCGAGGGCCGCGAGAAACTCCGCCGGGTGTTGAAGCGGGCCCGAGCGGCCGATGTCGCGCCGAGCCTGATTCTTTCCAGCCCCTACCGGCGTGCCGTGGAAACCGCGTCCATTGCCTCCGAAAGCCTGGAGTATAAGGGCAAGGTGGTGGAAACTCGCGCCCTGATCCCCGATGCTTCGCCGCAGGAGGCTTGGGAAGAGATCCGCTCGCGGCACGGGGAAAGCGCCATCCTGCTCGCCAGCCACGAGCCTCTCATGAGCGCTCTCGCCGCTTTCCTGCTGGGCTGCCCGGCATTGCGGGTGGACATGAAGAAGGCCGCCCTGGTCCGCATCGATTGCGACCGCATCGGCCGTGAACCCCGCGGCGTGTTGAAGTGGATGCTCACGCCGGCGGTTGCGTAGGCCGTTTCAACTAGCGCCTGGAAACTGTACTTCTGAAGAAAAGGGGCAGGCCCGAAGGTCTGCCCCAAGTGTAAGCTGACAGCGAATTACGCTAAAAGCTAAGTCGCAACGCCATCTGCAACTGCCGCGAGAAGTTCGCCTGCGTGGTGATCTTTCCGAATGAGCTGCTGCCGAACGATACGTTGGGCCCGTAGAACAGAGGCGTATTCATGGCATTCAGCGCCTCCATGCGGAACTGCACCTTGAAGGTTTCCTTGAAGGTGAAGTTCTTGAACACCGACATGTCCCAGTTCGCCTGGCCGGGACCGCGCATTGGAATGGTGCGGCCCAGGTTGCCGAACGTGAACTGCGGCGCTGTCGAGAACGCTGCCGGATTAATGTAGTCATTCAGCCGCTGCTCCAGGCTGCCGCTGGTTACCGGCGAAGTGCCGGTGGCATTGGGCCGCTGACTGGCATAACCGAATCCGGAATTGAAGTTGGTGGCTTGTGAGATTTGCAGCGGGAATCCGCTCTGGTAGATAGAGACGCTGTTCACCGCCCAGCCGCCCAGAACATAGTCGGCCACGCCGCCCTTGTTGAGAAACGGCTTCCCTTTGCCGACCGGGAGCGCGTAAGTAACCGCCGTCGACCAGCGGAAGGGAGTATCGATATTCGAAAACGCATATTCCGCGTTCAGATTGTAAGGATTCTGCGGTCCCTTGTTGCCGCTGTTCAGAGTGTTACCTACGCCGCCGCCGCTGGCGTCCCAGTTACGCGACCACGTAAATGTGGAAAGGAGCGTCAGTCCGTTGCTCAGGCTCTTCTGCATTTTGGCAACCATCGAATCGTAGCGCGCCTTGTTGAAATCGCTTAGGGAGTAGTTGATGGAGCTATACGTCGGAAAGGGCAGCAGTAATTGCGATTGCTGCACGGTGGCCGTCCCGATTACGCCGGAGCCGCCATGGCCGTAGAACGGATTGGCAACCGATTGCGTGAGCGCCGAGCCGAGCGAGAGAAGCTGCGGATAGAGGGCGTTATCGTTCCACGTGGCCGCGCCCAGCACCAGGTGGCTGGAATGCGAGCCGACATACCCGAACTCGGTGGCAATACCGCCCTTAAGCTGCCGCTGGATGTCGAGCGAGTATTGCTGCACGTAGGGCGAACGGGCGTGCGGATCTACCAGCGAGAACGATTGCCCGATGCCGGTCAGCGTGCCCAGGGTGTTGCCTACCGGCTGCAAAATGCCGCTTGGGAAGGGATTCGCCAGCGCGCTGGCCGGAGTCGCGTTGTTATCCGTGGAAGCGATGTAACTCGTACTCTGGTTGTAGCCGACGGTCGCGATGGGTGTGCCGATGGCGAACTGCGGTGCCCAATAGATGCCGTAGCCGGCGCGGATCACCGTTTTCGAATTCAACTGATACGCGAGGCCGGCGCGCGGCCCCCACTTACTTCCATACGGATTGCCCACGTTGCTTCTTCCGTTTCCTGCGTAAACCACTTCGCCCTTGGGTGAAATGCCCGCGACACCTGCGGCCAGCGGGTTAGTCGCGGTGCCGTCAAAGTTTACCACCATGCCGTTGTTCTGCTCATAGAGGCCCGGTTCATGTTCCCACCGCATTCCCAGATTCAACGTGAGTGTCTTGGTGACACGGAAATCGTCCTGCACGTAGAGGCCATAGTAATTGGCGATGTCCGTAAGTTTGCTCGAAGTGTAAATGGCGCCGCTCGAAGCGTAACCCAGTAGCATATCGGCCAGGTCGGCGCCACCCGTGCCGGCGCTGGTGGGCGCGGACTTGGTGAAAATCCCGTTGAAATTGTAGTTGCCGGCAGCGTCGTTGGCATCGTTGCCCGCGGCTTTAATCCGCCGGTAATCGAAGCCCGCTTTTATGTTGTGGCGGCCGATATACTTCGAAATGTTAGTTGAGAAATTATCCGAGGCCAGAACGTAGAACGAATTGTTGTCGGCAACCCCCAGGCTGTACATATTGGTCATCTGGACGTCAGGAAACTGCGAGAGCGCTTGCGGCACCTGACTCACCAGGCTGGAGTTGAAGCCGAGGCTGGCCAAGTTGTAGCCTTGGCTGACGTCGTAACTATAGTTGGGGAATCGATTGTATCCATAGCGCACGGTTAGCACTGTGGTCGGAGTGATGGTGAAGAGGTTGTTGATCTGGGTAGTATCGACCCGGCGCAGCAGCCGCCATTGATCGGGGCTGGACACCGTCGGGAACCACGTATTGCCGGGCTCGAGCGAAAAGTAACGCAGGTAGCTCAGGCTGGCCCGCCACCATTGCGTGAAATCTTCATCGAGTTTGGCGGTGTATTGCGCGGCGCGACAGGGCAAAATCGCCGAACCGGTCAGGTCCGTGGCGCCGTAAGAGGACGGCGGGGTCTGCGGAAGCACATATGTGGCCGCCATCGCGAGTCCCACCGGGCTCAGCCGGCTGCTGGGAATTACATTACCCGCGAAGGGCTGCCGCACGCCATTTATGGTGTTGAGTGGATCGTAGATGATGGTGCTGCTCTTGGAGAAATCGCCCGTACGTTCCAGCGCTGTGGGCGTGACGAAGGTGGAAGAGGCCGATTGGGTGTCGTTGTAATCCTCGAACGCGATATAGAAGAACGTCTTGTTCCTGCCGTTGTAGAGTTTCGGAATGGAAATCGGGCCGCCGAAGCTGGCGCCCCAGGTGTCGTTGGGCTGTGGCGATATGGGAATTCCCGCGGCATTGTTGAAAAAGCTGTTGGCGTCCCACGCGGTGCGGCGCACATGCCCATATAGCGAGCCGTGATAGTTGTTGGTACCCGATTTCATGAGCGTGTTGAACATGCCGCCGCCGGTGCGCGCCATTTCCGCGTCGTAGGTATTGGCCTGAATCTTGACTTCCTGGACCGCCTCCAGCGATGGAATGATGATGGCCCGGTTAGTGGCGTCGGTGATGGGCACGCCGTCGATCAAATAATTGTTGCCGCGCACCGGGCCGCCGGCAATCGAAATCGAGGAAGAGCCGCTCTGGTCTTCCATTCGGTTATATGCCGGATTGCCTACCGGAACGACGTTCTGCACCAGCTTCGATAGCATGAACGGGTTGCGCCCCAGGTTGGGCAGTTCGGTGACCTTCTGGTTGTCCAGCACCTGCCCCTGCGAGGCGTTGGCCGTTTCCACCAGCGGCACCTCTTCGGTCACTTGCACGGTTTCTGAAACCGCGCCGATTTCCAGCTTGGCGTCTACCTGAACCTGCTGTTGCGTGCCCACCGCGATGTCCTTGCGGTCGAATTTCTTGAAACCTGGCGATTCGACCGTCAACATGTAGGTGGCAGGCACCAGCTCGCTGAAGAGATATTCACCGCTTTGCGACGCGAGCGTGGAACGTTGGGCGCCAGTGCCCTGATCTGTCAGGGTCACTTTGGCGTTCACCACCACACCACCGTTCTGATCCGCCACGGTGCCCCGTAATCCACCGTAGTAGGACTGTGCGCCCAGCCACGAAGCCGTGGATGCAAGCGCCAGCAGCGCCACGCCGGCGCGCTTCGAGTATCGACTAATTCGAGAAATCGAGTGTAAGTTTGCCATGCCGGTTTTCTCCCTTACGTTGGTTTTGCCGGTCTCAGCCGGTAAAAGCGACAGCCCCACTGCGGATGCTCCTACAGAGAGCGCGCGCCGTCCAACGATGGACGAACACCGGTAACGCTGGTGAAAAAACCGGCAAGAACAATGCCGGTACCCAAATTCAATTCGAATGCGAAGCAGTAGACTTCAAGCTTTGAGAGAGTGTAGCACCGATCCGCCCGAATGTTACCGCGAAAAGAATAAAAACTTCTTATCGGCGTGATAAAGCTGGGGCATGTTTCGGACTGCTCCGATATGACACAATGTGAAAGCCCGATCTCATGAAAGTAACCAAAGCCACCGACCGCTATGAAGCCTGGCTGGGAAGGCACCTTCGCATTCTGGATGCCGACCTGCACATCAAGCACGAGCAGATGCGCGCCGCTCCTTTCCCTTTCCTGCGCGCAACCTATTACCGTTGGGCGCAGACGTGGGCCGAAGTTTGCGGCAGCGCCGCCCGTGCGCCCCGCGCGCTGGCGGTGGGCGATCTGCACGTGGAAAATTTCGGAACCTGGCGCGACGTGGAGGGCCGGCTGGTCTGGGGCATCAACGATTTCGACGAGGCGTGGCGGCTGCCTTACACCAACGACCTGATTCGCCTGGCCGCCAGCGCGCTGCTGGCCGAGATGGTGTGCGATGCGAAGGCCGCCGTGGACGCCATCCTCAAGGGCTACCAGGACGCGCTCGCAGCCGGCGGCCGGCCCTTTGTACTGGCCGAGCATCACCCCATTTTGCGGCAGATGGCCACCGCCCGCCTGCACGAGCCGGAAGCCTACTGGCTCAAATTGCACTCGCTCACCGAAACTGCTGAAAAACTGCCGGCCGGCGTGGAGAAGGCGATCGACCGCATGATGCCCGAACGCGGCATGCAATGGAAAGCGGCGCACCGCATTGCCGGACTGGGCAGCCTCGGGCGCGAGCGCTGGGTATGCATTGCCGATTATCACGGTGGATCGGTGGCGCGCGAAGCCAAAGCGCTGGCACCTTCCGCCTGTGTCTGGGCGGATCGCGGCAAAGGAACCGCGCCCATCCGTTACCAGGAAATTCTCAACCGCTCGGTGCGCTGCCTGGATCCGTTCGTCCGCCTGCAGAAGCGCTGGATTGTCCGCCGCCTGGCGCCCGATTGCTCGCGTATCGAGCTTTCCGCGCTGCCCAAGGAGCGCGACGAGACCCGCCTGCTGCATGCCATGGGCTGGGAAACCGCCAATGTCCACCTCGGCACGCAAAAAGCGCGCGTGCTCCAAGCCGATCTGAAGAAACGCCCGCGCGGCTGGCTCCTCCAGGGCGCTCGCAAAATGCAAAAAGCGGTGCTGGCCGATTTCGAAGA
>Ga0187819_10002282_pt1 | contig 10147 bp, 6 predicted proteins | sample NC_wetland_sal_i_15_FD_132411 | JGI IMG/M metagenome (GOLD analysis project Ga0187819, IMG submission 132411) | Wetland sediment microbial communities from Neuse River Estuary, North Carolina, USA - SO4_4 | ecosystem: Environmental > Aquatic > Freshwater > Wetlands > Sediment | place: USA: North...
TCGAGGATACCTACCTTTCCGTGGGAACCCCGGTCCAATGGGCGGCCGGCCCGCTGCTCGGCGCGCGAGACGCCATCCAGCGGCAGATCCTGGAGCGCATTCGAGCGAACCGGGCCCTCTTAACCAACCGCATTGGACCAGCCTCGCCCTGGCGGGTTCTGGAGACCGAAGGCGGCTGGTACGCCGTCTTGGAAGCACCGAAAATTTACTCCGAAGAGCAGTGGGTGCTCGGCTTACTCAACCAGAACAATGTCCTGGTGCAGCCTGGGTTCTTTTTCGATTTCGAGAAAGAAGCCTTTCTGATTCTCAGCCTGCTCACCATCCCCGAGACATTTCAAGAAGGTGTCGATCGGATCCTGGCTCAGGCGACGTGACCTGGCGCAAGTGCCACCGGGCTACTTCCGAAGCGATTTAACGAACCGTGCGTAATTTTGCTCTGCGCGGTTTCGCTCTGGGTGGCCGTCCGCAAAACTTTGACGGTAAATTTTCAGCGCCTGGCGATAATACTCGTCAGCTACCTTGCTTTGATGGCCGGTTTCCTCGACTTTGCCGGCTAACATCAAAAGCCGGGCGTACTCGCAATGCTGGCCGCCGAGAGCCTGGCGCTCGGTAGTCAGCGCTTCCGCCACCAGCGTCCGGGCTTTCGGGATATCGTGCTCTCCCAGGAAAGCTTCAGCCAGGCCGGCCTTCACGCGCGCCGCGAACAAGTGCGTGCTCCCGACAATCTTCTGGTAGACGCTCAAACTGCGGTTGAGATAGTCTCTGGCAATCGCGAACTTCTTTTCGTCCATGGCGATCAGGCCCAGCTCATTGAGCGCACCAGCTTGATGCGGATCATTGGCGGCTTCGTAGATTCCCAGGGCTTTCTTGAGCAGCGGCTCGGCGCGCGCGCCATCCCCCTCCAGCCGGTAAAGCTGTCCCAGATCGACCAAACTATCCGCTACGGACGGCCCCGTGATGGCGTTCTGGGAGGCCACCGCCAGCGACTCCCGCAGCAGCGGCTCCGCGAGTTCGAACCGGCCCTGCGCATTGTATACGCCCGCCAGATTGGTCAACGCTCCAGCCAGCAATTCCGGCGAGGCCGGCCCTTGGCGCAGGGTGCCGATCACCTGCTGAAATAGCCCCTCGGCTTCGACGTTGCGTCCCTGCATTGACAACAACTCGCCGAGCCGGCGTTGCGCCGTAAGCGTGCAAGAATGGGTTGCACCGTGAGTCTCCGCGCACGCGGCCACTGCCTGGCTGAGTAGCTGTTCGGACTCCGTCCAACGGGCCTGCTGCATCCGCACTTCGCCCAGGGCTTCCAACACATAGCCGAGCATCGGCCGGCCATCGGCCCCCATGGATTCAACAGCTTTTTTCGCCTCCAGATACAGCGGTTCCGCCAGCGCGGGCTGGCCTTCGACGTAATAGGTGAGCGCCAGCGTGTAAGCGCTCTTTACGAACCGTGCATCCACGGGCGAGAAGGCTTGCGCCTGATCTACAGCTGCCGTCAAAGCCTGCTCGGCTTCGCTGTAGCGACCGGCGTCAAAGGCGGCTAACCCTTGTTTATAGTTGACATCCCAACTCACACGGTCCGACGTGGCAAGCAGCGGCATCGCCAGCCAGAGCACCCCGCCCAAAATCTGCCGCGCGCTCAATCCCTGACACATCGCAGCCTCCTTGCAGCCGTGCTTCGACTCACTTCGTTCCGATGTGTTGCGGGAGCTGCGCCAAGTGCATCGCGGAAAAAGCGAAGCTTAGGCGCGTTCAGAAAAAGAACAGTTCTTGAATGCAGGCGGGCGATAGCAGCGCCGAATCACCTTCAGTTCCCCAACGGAACGTCGCTGCCGTGCTTCGAGCATTTCAAGTGCCAAATGCGGGGCGCTTGAAGCCGCGCTGTCGGCTAGGAATTCGTGTGCGCTGCTTCAACCGCCTCGACCGACGAACGTCCGATCCGCGCGTTGGCGATTTCCATCACTTTCGAGCAGCAGCCGCTCACCGAAATGCTGATGTCGCGCAGCGAGCTTCCGTGGAAACGAATCCGCGGCGCCTGGTGGTGATCCGGACAACGCACGTCGCGCAGTTTCTCTTCTGTGACTTGCTTGAACCGTTCGACTCCCAGGCTGTCGAAGTCCGTGAACACCGAAAACATTTTAGCACGGAACTGTTACAAACAAGAAACGGAATCATGTCGGTTTGCCGGAACCACTCGAAACTTAAGCGCCGTTGCTCCAGGCCGGCTCGTCAACGAGGACTTTCTTGCTCAGCGCCGCGAAGTTGAATTCCGTCGCCACGCGATGCTGCAAGTACCGCGAAACTTCGCGCCGCTTTTTCGGATTCGACAAATACTCTTCCACCATCGCGTTCAGCTGGTCCAGGCTCCGGTACATCACCTGGTTCCCCAACTCCCCCATGCCCTCGTGAAAGTCGCTTTTGTAGTCGAACAGGATCAGCCCGCCGCAGGCGAAGCAGCCCATGATTTTGGGCGAAACCCCGGTGTTATACCCGAGATTGACCACGTCTACGATCACGTCGCTATTCATGAAAAGCAGCGGAAGCTCCGTGAAGTAGTCCAGGCACTTGCGAAACTTCATCCGATAGCGCTCGCGCAACGTGGCCACACTGTCCGGCTCCACGAAATTGCCGAAAAAATCGAACTCGCGTTTGAGCGCTGTCAGCACGCCCAGCCGCGCCTCCGTATTTCCCACGGTTTCGATTTCTTCGTGCATGAACTGCCAAAAGAAGCTGTAGTTCGGCTCCAGCCGGAGCCGTTTGCGGGTAGCCCCGTCCAGCCTCGCGATCTCGGCCGTGATCAGGTCCCAAAGGCAATCGGTAAGCCGGCTCTTCTTGGCCGCCAGCACGCGCGCCTCAATCTCCGCCAGGCCCGGCTCATTGCGAAAAGGAAGCGCTTGGGCGCCCTTCACGTACACGTTGCCAGCAAACGCAACCCGCGTGCGATAAGCATTCGCAGGCGGCGTCCGATACCCGTAGCGAACATAATTCGGATAAGCCGGCTGCAGAAAAAAGCGAACCTTGTTGCGGTCCATCACTCCCAGCTTGTCCAGCGCATCGATGTGTCCACGGTCCGGAGAATAGTGCACGTACAGTGGATGATTCAAGGCTCGCTTCAGCCGCCGGATGCAGCCGCCCGAAGCCTCCGAGGGACTGTTCGGCAGCGGCCCCAGAATCTGTTGCGGTAATTGCAGCAGCCCATGATCCCACAGCATGACGGTGGGAATCTGCAGAATGTCCTTGAAGATATTGTTCTGCTGCGCATCCCGGCAGAGCAGTGCGTACAAAGCATTAGGAAGCGCGATGGCAACATCCGGCCGGAACGCTCTCAAGGCCTGAATCACATCGCGAATGTAGATGTCGTTGTTGGTGATAAAACTTCCGATGTGCAGCTCGAACACCGTCGCGCCCAGAACGCGCAGTTCTTCGGTCATCTCGACGGCGAAGTTGTAGTCGATTCCTCCAAACCATGGATGCGGCGGAATGGTGGTAACGATCCGCAGCCCGCTGAGCGGCGCGCTCATCGCTCGTACCACCATTTCACCAGCCGGCGCAAATGATGCAGCGCGAAGTTCGGCAGGCCGAGCACGCGTCCAAACAGGCGCCGCACAATGTAGAGCCGTTTCCCGAACGCGGGCATGGGAACGTCGCTGCGGCCAATCGATACTCGCGCCAGCCGCAGCCCCAGCGGCCGCGAATCGGCGCCCCATCCTAGCGATTCCGGCGAACGCGGCGTCGCGATTTCGAACGTCAGCATCAACTCCGCGCGGCCCGCGACCGCCTCCGCCGGCAGGTCGAGCATACGCCGGTGCACCGCTCGCGCCGGACCTAACGTCCATTCCCCAACCACCTGCCCGTTGGCCTTGATGCGAACCCCGAGATGCGGCGCGCTCTTAGACGCCATGCAGTCCGAAATGATGAACGATGCCGGCGCCCCAGCGGACGGCGGCTGCTCGAAAACGATATTCAGCGAAGCCGCGTTTCCGATGGTCCACGATCCGAACTGATCCGGCTGCGCCCATTCAATCCCCAGCGCGTCGCCTACCAACATCGCCGAGTTGCCGCTGGCAGTGAGATCGATCACATCGCCCAGCCGGTACTTCAACCGCCCGGCCGGCTCCAGGCGGAAACTCGTTAGCCGGAAACCCAGCGGCCGCTTGTCCCATGTCGACCACTTCAATTGCACCGGCGACCGCGGCGACGGAATCCGGAACGAGATCACCAGCGGACCAGTCGGCAACCCATCCCGCAAAAGAATGGTCCGCTCGTCGCGCGACCGCGCCGGCCCCAGCGTCCAATCGGCCACGTGCCGGCCGTTGATGTGCACCTCGGCGTGCTGCAGCGGATGCTCCGCGTTCACCGCAACATCCGTCACCACAAACGTTGCACGCACCGGTTCATGAATCGCAGCACCTAACAAGAAGATCAGGCTGGCTTCCGGCCCCAGCGTCCACTGCCCGTAATTGTCCGGCTGGCTCCAGCATTCGTTGGTGTGGTCCGCGCCCGTGCCGCCTTCGGTGAAATCCAGCGCCTCGCCGAGCGAATACTTCAGCCGTTCCCTGCCACGAAACGTGACGGTCTGCAACTTCACGCCCAGCTCGCGCGGATCTTCGTTCACAATCCGCTCCCCACGCGCCTCCGCCAGCGCCTGCGGAGACTGAGGATTCTCAACCTGCAATTCCAGCCGGCAAGCTTTTTTCCCAGCCATGAGCCGGCGAGGCAACTGCACCTTGCAAACGATCACCTCAAAACGCGTGTACACCGTCCAGCGAGTCAAGGGCTCGCTTTCGAACGACACGCGCAGCCGTATCGGTTCTTCACCGAGCCCGGGAAAAGCCTCGTTGATACGAACATACGCCACCAGATCGTCGTCGAGCGGCTCCGCCGGTGCAAAAAGAATCGCAGCCGTATGCCCGTCGGTCCAGGTGCCGCTGTAATCCATCGCGCCCCAGTCCCCATCCTTGTAGCGCGCCGGACGCCCTTCGCTCGTAAAGTCGATCGCATGCCCAGGCCCCACGGTCGCGACCGAATGATCCAGCTCGTCATACGCAAAGTAGGAACACAGCAGATCGAGATTGTACTTCCAGCCCGCCCCGCGATAATCGCGTTCCTCGCTCTTCCGCGCCCGGCCCTTTCGGACGTGAATCGGATAGGGCGTCTCCGTGGAGAGCAAAAGCTGTTCCACGAAACTCTTAAAAATGTAATGATTGGCGTTCAACACCAGGAAGTCCGCGGCCGTGTCCTCCTGCAGCGCGCAAGCCTCCAGAAAGCGCGCCACCGCCCCCAGACTGTAGCGAAGATCCCGGGGCCAATCCGTTATCCGCCGCACGGCCCCTACGTCGAGGCCGGCCGGATCCAAACCGAAATCAAAAATAATGGCGTTAAACTTCGCGACCCCGTTCCCCTCCATCGCCACCGTAGAATCCGGCGCGGCTCGCGCGGACAGCAAATCGGACACGTAGTTGAGCGGCTCGCTGAACCTCATCTCGCCGAGACACCGCGCGATCATATCCAGCATCCGCGGATTGTTGCCCGCATACAGAAACCGCGCCTCGCGCGGATACACCGTGAAGTTCGCCGCCAGATACGGCAGCGCGCGCTCCGCCGGATAGTACACGAAATTGCGCGCGTCGTTGCAATCCGTGAAGTACGGCGCCTGCTGCGGCGCGCCCAGAGCATGTTCGACGGCGCACAAGTATCTCGCCGGCGGATCCTGCGCGAAATCCAATTCTTCGATGCGCTCCTCGGGCGCGCCCCATGTATCCGCCTGGTGATGCGCAACCGGATCCGTCACATCCCACACGAATTCCTGCAGACTGTTGTCCAGTTTCAAGTCCGCGCGATGCGCCAGCGTCGCCACGCGCGTGTGATCGCAATGGTACGCCCTGACCCGATCGGCCAAGCTCTCGGTTCGTCCTCCGAAAAACAGGTACATGCGCTTGCACATGTTCGAATCCGAGTGCCAGCCCTGCGTCATACGCTCGTCGAAACCGAAAATGTCGAACAACGCCTGCCGCGGCATCAGTTGAAAGTCGCCCGGCGAATCGAAGCGCATATACGGCACACGCTTGGCAACCTCGTTAAGGTGCAGCCTGGGACACAATTCCTCGCAAGTCTGCATGACCTCGCGCGCGCTGCTCCGCGGAAACGACTCCCACAACGGCTCCGGCAATTCGAATCGTGGAACCACGTAGTGTCCGTCCGCAAGATCGCGCACCGCCTCCGATAGACTCGAGAAGCCGTTCTCCGGGACGAAAATCATGTCCGTGTTCGTCGAAAGCACCCAGCGATTGCGTGGATTGGATCTGCGCAGCGCGATGTTCCTGGTGTGCGGCTCAGTGGCGAACAAGTGCGTTTGTCCAACCAGCCGCCCATACAGCGCAGGCCTCAGGCGAAATACCCGCAGGAACTTCTTGGCCCTCGGACTCAACGTGTCGTAGATGGCTTCGATAAACGTCGGCAGATCGTTCGGCGTGTTGCAATCGACGAACAGAATCTCGTCGCCGGGATCGCTCAATACCTCCGCGATGCAATTCAGGCTGATAGCAGCGCGCTTATGCAGATTGTACCCGTGCGAATCGTTGCGGCCGTATAGAACGACAGAGATCATTCCGTGTCAGCCCGCGCTCTGGCCCCGGCCGCCTGGGACCACCGTTTCCTTCAACTCGAAATCCGCCAACCCCCAGCTCTCGTGATTGAAGATCATGGGCGAGTTGAACCGATTCATTTGCGACGCCCACACCAGCACCTCTTCGTTGTCGACGAAGGAGAGCCCGCGCGCGCGAATGCGCTCAAACAGTTTCGCTTGACCCTCAGGAGTCCAGCCCGACCCGGTGGCATGCTCAATATGATAAATGCGCATCGGCTCGGCCAGCACTTGCTCCCTCGCCCCGCCATGATGCGCCGCGATGCAGAAGATGGAATCCAGGTTCATGGAGAACTGATCAAATTCAGGATATCCGCGCAGGTCGAACCAGTGCTCCCGGGCAAGGAGCGTGAAGTCTCCGCAGGCATTCGTATGGATGAAATTGGCGTGCGCTGCGGGCGCCTCCTTCCAATCGCAGCCGTAAGCGCGCACTGGGCCGGAGGCGGTCAATTCCAGCACGTGCGTCCGATTCGGCTCCAGTTCCAGATCCAGGCGATGCACGGCACGATCGCAAGCCCGCGCCCCCGCCAGCCGCTTGCCCTCTTGATCGCGAATTTCAAAATCCACCGGCGAGTCTGCCTCCAGATCGATGAACAACGGCCGAGCCGGACCGGAAGGAGCGCGCAATACCAGCTCCGCCGGACCAGTCGCAAGCATGGCGTCCGTCTCCGGCTCCCACCGCCAGCCTGCCCCCCACGGTTGCGACGAAGTCACGGTCTGCCCCGCGGCACGATTCGTGAAACCGCACCAGAACACCTTCACTTCCGAAGCAGGTGCAGACGCATCCCGGACTCCGAGCCGAAAAATCTGAGTCCGCCCGGACGCGCGATCAATCGCGAAACGCACGAAGCTCAGCCCGCTGGCACGCTGGCTTGCAATCGTCTTTCCGGCAGCGTCCATCAACACCAGATCCACACCCGCCGATGTTTTCTCGGGCGGCTCCACTTGCAGTGCCAGTTCATTCGAACCCGGCGCCGAAGCCGCCACGATAATCTCCGCGCCATCCCGCGCGCGCCGGAACGTCTCGCCACGGTAATCTTCCAGCGGCCGCCATCCGGTTCCCGGCGACAATCCCGAATCCGGCGGGAAGACGTCCTCTCCGGGCTGCGCGGCGGCGTGAAACGACATGCGGCGCTTGAAATACGAAAACGAATGCCGCGCCATCCCCACGAAGCCCCGGTAGTCGATGTACATTTTCAGCCGCCGCTGCATGCGCGGCGACACCGGAACAGTCAGGCGCACCAGACGCCCGCCCTTGGCCAGCCGGTCGATCAGGTGCTGCAACGCGAACCAAGCCGCCGCGATCAGATTTCTGCCACCCAGCGGTTGTACACTCGCCGTCCCCTCGCCACCGCGCGCATTCCGCTCCCAGTCGATCCGAAACGCCCGGAAATTCAAAACGCGCGGATCGTGTTCGGCGGGCAATCCACCCTGATGCACGCGAAACCACAACCGCGCGGGAAACGGCTTTCCGAGTGGCAAGCGCAAACGGCTGCGCCGCCACACGTTGACATGCGCCAGCACTCGATACCCTTCGGCGATCACTTCCAGGTCGAGCGGCGCGCTGCCTGTTCCCGGCCCCGGTTCCAGCTCCACCAGCAGCGCCGAAACATTATCGGGCGGCTTTTCGAGCAACAGTTCCGCGTATTGGCCGGCCCACCGAAATGGCTCATTCGCCGTGTACCGTTCCACCGGCAGCCAGCCTTTTCCAAACAGCAGCCCCGACCCCGCTGAAGCGATATCGTCGCTGTTTAAAATCGGCTTGCCATCCGGCGACACATTGTAAGTGCCTTCGCGCATGTTGACGCGAATCAAGTGCGTCTTAGCGTATTCGAGCTGCTCCTCGATGGCCGCCCCGCGAGGCACACCGCTCATCGCGTCATGACGATCGATGCGATACATGCGTCCATGCTGCAGCCGTCTCGCCGCGAAGAAGCAAGCCAGCTCGCTCGAAAAGAGAATGTCGATGTTAGTAGCCAGCACGTATTCGCCGCGCGCCCGCCGGATGCCCGCGTTCTTGGCGATCATCTGATACAAGGGCAGCGCCTCAGCGTGCTGGAAGCGCCCATGCAGCTCAGCCGGCACTTCAATCAACCGCACCTGGCACGGGCCCAAATCGGATGGCCACTCCAACGCCTCCGCCAGACGCGGCCGATCAGCCGGCGGATTCCATTCCACGATGATCAGCTCGGAGGGAATGCTGTAGCGCCGCGCCTGGCTGATCCAGCCGCTCACGAACGCTTGCATCCGATCCAGCAGGTTCCCGCCGTGATCGTCGTTGCGCGCCGTCACCACTAAAGAAAGATACGGGGCGTCCAAGCCGGACATTACTTCAGCTTCGCCGTCAGGCACAGGTGCCAACCAAAGGCTCGCTCCAGCGCGCGAAAAAGAAAGTTCGGCATCCAGCGAAAATACCAGACTTTTCGATACTGGTATTGGACGTACTCGGGAATGCTGTAAGGGAAAATATGATCCACCATCACGTCCGTGACGCGAAACCCGTGCTGCTCCAGCCAGCGCCGCCCGCTCCCCCGCGAGTAGCTGTACGTCACCGGGCATCCGGTCTGCGCTTCCGAGTATTCCGCGATCAGGCGATTCAATTTCCAGAACTGGCCCTTGCCGTAGATGAACAAAATCCACAGCACCTTCCAGGACCAGCGGTTGTACACCATGATCTTCACCGTGCTCTCGGGCGTCACGTACTTGCGGATCTCTTCCAGCACGCGGTCCGGATGCGGCGTATGATGAATGACTCCGAACGAATAAACCAGATCGTAGGGCTCGACCGGCACGTAGTCGCTCAGCTTTTCGGCGTTGGCCTCGAGGAACGTCGCGCGATCGTCCAGTCCGAATACCCGCGCCCGCTGCCGCGCTAATTCCAGCGACTTCTCCGTAAGATCGACCGCCGTTACCTGAGCCCCGTTCCGCGCGAAACTGATGGTATCGGTGCCGATCCCGCACCCGATTTCCAGCACCTTTTTGCCCTGCCAGCGCTCAAACCCGGCGAAGCGCGGAATGTGATGCTCGACAAAATACTTGCGCGCTTCAACTTCATCGAAGTACTCACGCGACCCCACCGGCTTGGGCGAGTGGCGGATGTTGCACGGCCGGGCATTCCAATACTCGCTGACCTTGGAAAGTGGCGTGTCCTCAAATGAGGCTGCGGTCTTCATGATTCTGCGGAGCTCCGCTCAGTTACGGAAAGGAACCTTGATTATAACTGGAGCAACCGCCGTTTCGCCGCAACCGCAAGCCTAGCTGAGCTTGGGATTCACCCAGCTCTGCACGCCATTCTCGAAGTGGATCATTCCCCACGGAGTCTGGTTGGTGGAGTTCAAAGAGTAGTCGGCCAGGCATTGCCAGCCGTGCGCTGCGAACAGCTGTCGAAGGCCGGCCTCTATCTCTTGGCTGTGGGTGCCGATGTGAAGCCTCTTTACCTTCGCATCTACGTCGTCGATAGCGTGCGATAGGCTGATCAACTCCTGGCCTTCAATGTCGAGATCGATCAGA
>Ga0187819_10002283_pt1 | contig 10147 bp, 7 predicted proteins | sample NC_wetland_sal_i_15_FD_132411 | JGI IMG/M metagenome (GOLD analysis project Ga0187819, IMG submission 132411) | Wetland sediment microbial communities from Neuse River Estuary, North Carolina, USA - SO4_4 | ecosystem: Environmental > Aquatic > Freshwater > Wetlands > Sediment | place: USA: North...
CGCGCCACGTGCAGGTGGCCGAGATGGTCATCGAGAAAGCGAAGCGTCTGGTCGAGCACAAGCGCGACGTTGTGATCCTGCTCGATTCGATCACACGGCTTGGCCGCGCCTACAACACCGTGGTGCCGTCCTCCGGCAAGGTGCTGACCGGCGGCGTGGATGCGAACGCGCTGCAGCGCCCGAAGCGGTTCTTCGGCGCCGCCCGAAACATCGAGGAGGGCGGCTCGCTCACCATCATCGCCACGGCGCTGATCGATACCGGCAGCCGCATGGACGAGGTGATCTTCGAAGAGTTCAAGGGCACCGGCAACTCGGAAATCGTGCTCGACCGCAAGGTCGCCGACAAGCGCATTTTCCCGGCCATCGACATCGCGCGCTCCGGCACGCGCAAGGAGGAACTCCTGGTCCCCTCCGATCAGCTCAAGAAGATGTACGTGCTCCGCCGCATCCTGAACCCCATGGGCACCCAGGACGCGATCGAGTTCCTACTCGACAAGCTGAAGCAGACCAAGGGCAACTCCGAGTTCTTCGACTCGATGAACACTTAGGACTCCCCCTCTCCCGGATTTGCCAGTCGTCATGCCCGGACTTTATCCGGGCATCCAGGGCAATGGACTCTGAGCGAGTGGCCTTGGATTGCCGGGTCAAGCCGGGCAATGACCTGAGGAGAGAAAGTCACGAAAAGGTAATCTCGCCATAAGGAAGAGGATGCTCATGCGCTGCTTAACTCTCAGGTGCGGCGTCTTCGATCATGGGACAAAATGACCGCTCCGCCCAATCCTGAAAGTGATAAGCCAATGCCCGTGGTGGCTTCCCCCCGAGCCATCACGTCTCTCCACGTGGACTGATATAGGAAGAAGCCCCGCCTCCCCCTGACGGGGCTTCTTCTTCCGCGGCGCGGCGCGCCGGCGGCGGCTCTCAAGTCGCCTTGTTGCCCTTCGGCGAAATGGCGAGTTCGTCGGTGCCAACGACGCGCGCGCCGCCATGCTGGAAGCGGAACTGGGTTTTCCGGCTTCGCCAGAACGCGTCTCGATAGGTGATCACGCCGTAGAAATAGATGGCGGAGGTCCCGAGCTTGATCTTGGTCATCTCTTCTTCGGTGAGCGGCTCGGCGAGGCGAGATCTGATGGTAAATCCGTCGCGGCCGGGATTGATAGTTCTCACGCCGTCGTCGGGCGGAGCCCGGTCGAAACCGTCGACCATCGGATCCAGGACCTTGGCGTCCGCCCAATAGGTGACCCTGTGCGCCGGCGTCTGCCCGAAGTTCCGGATCGTCGACTCAACGACCGGCCGTTCGCCGACCGCGACGCCGGTGATGAAGGTCTCGCTCGGCCCGAGATAGGCCCTGAGCTGCATCTTGGAGAAGCCCTCGATGCCGGTGATGAGATCGCGCGTGGCGAACCACAGGAAGATCGCGGCGATCGCCAGAATGAGCGCGAAGGCCGCAACGATGTCATCCCGGTTCTCGGTGTAGAAGCGGCTGAGGCAGTCTCTTGCGCTCATCGCCACCGCGACGGTGGTGCCATGTTTCTGCGGCTGGCTGTTGGGGGCTTCGGGGCCCGGCCGGCTCATGCAGGCCTGGAATGAAGGCGAAGAGCCCACGATCAAGATGCCGATCAGGAGCAGGACACCGAAAAAGACCCAGGCGCGTAGTCTGAGCATCCCCCGCCGCCTCGATTGTCCAGGTGCCTTAAGCTAACCGGAACCGCACCCTCGCGGAAGGCACTAACAGCTTGGTCGCTGGGACGAAAAACGCCGGCTCTTATGGCCGGGGTTGTGCTATGCCGATCGTAGTGATCGTTCCCCTACGATCACCCCTTTGGTACGGAAAGCCCCGGTCGACCACCTTGGCCGGGGGCTTCTTCGAACTCATGACAAAGTTGTTCCTGGTTCGAGGGGCTATCCGAAACTTCTGAGGTGCTATGTCAGCGCCCGTAATGGCGTCCCTACCCATCACCGGCGGCTGGTTTTAAAAAGTTGCGTAATTCTTATTTTCCGGTTTCGGCGACGAAAGTACGATCCGCGCGATGACTACCAAATTGCGCTTCTATATCGACCAATGCGAATTCCAATCACTTGCGGAAAAACGCCCAACAAAGTTCGATGCAAACGCGTTCTAGCAAGGTGACGAGAGGCTAATGAAATTGGTCGTAGAAGACATGAGAGGTAGGCGTGGCGGACCGAAAAACAAACTGCCACGCCCGAGTCCGAACTTTCACGAAATTCACGCCGCGCCCCGGCGCGCCTCCCTCACCGCCTCGACCAGCGCGGCAGGCTCCGTCACCGGCGCGGAGCATTGCGGGCCGATGCAGACGTAAGCAGTCGGCTTGCCGCCGATCGCAGTCTTGCCGTGCGCTGGCGAGTTCGGCGCGAGCGACTCCCCTGCCCGGACCTCCTGCACCACGGCGCCAGGCAATGACACCTTGGCTAGCGCACGGCGCAGGTCGCGCGCGTCGCCACCCTCCGGCACCACGATCACGATATGCGCGGGCGCGTTGAGATCGAGCGCGCCGGTGAGCAGCCCCGCATGGGAGAACACGTTCTTGGCGACGGCGCCGCTGAAGCCCTTCACGATTTCTTCGGCGCGCTCGCGATAGCGCTCCTCGCCGGTCCACGAATAGAGCACCATCAGATTCGACACCATAGTGCCGTTCGCGTTCGGCGTCGCATCGTCGAGCGCGTTGATCGGGCGCACGATGAGATCGGCTGTGTCGTCCGCGGCGAGATAGTAGCCGCCATGGCCTTCCGCCCAATAATGCCGGTCAAGCACGTCGGTCCACTCGCGCGCGGGATCGATATAGTCGCTCTTGCCGGTGACGTTGGCGAGCGCGAGCGAAGCCCTGATCATGTTGGCATAATCGGTGGCGGTCGCCGGCGCCCTCGCTGCGCCGGCACGATAGGAGTGCAGCAGACGCCCATTCGAAGTCATCCTTTTACTGACGAAGTCGAAGGCGCGCTCCGCGACCTCGAGCCAGTCCGGCTTGTCGAAAGCGTCCGCCGCTTTGGCGAGCGCAGCGATCATCAAGCCGTTCCAATCGGCAAGCACCTTGTCGTCGAAGCCGGGGCGGACGCGGGCTCCGCGGCGCGCCAAAAGCTTTGCCCGCATCGCCGCAAGACGGGCCTCGGTCGCAGCGTCGCAAAACTCTAACCTATTGATTCGATTGGGAATAGTGTGACCTTGAAAATTGCCGCACGGCGTCACGTCATAGATTTCGCCGAAGAAGCGCGCCTCGTCCGGGCCGAGCACGTCTTCGACCTCTCCCGCGCTCCACACATAGAACTTCCCCTCCTCGCCTTCGCTGTCGGCATCGAGCGAGGAGGCGAACGCGCCTTCGCTCCGCATCTCGCGCAACAGCCAATCGACCGTCTCGGCGATGCGCTGTGCCAACAGCGGCGACGTCTTCTCGCGCCACACCTCGGTCATCAGCTCGAGCAACAGCGCATTGTCGTAGAGCATCTTCTCGAAATGCGGCACGAGCCAGCGCTCATCGACGCTGTATCGGGCGAAACCGCCGCCGAGATGATCGTAGATGCCGCCTTGCGCGATGTGGGCAAGCGTGAGCTCGACGGCCTCGAGCGGATTGGGAAGCCGGTAGCGGAGTCCAGCGCGCCAGAGGAAATTGAAGAATTGAGCTTGGGGAAATTTCGGCGCGCCCCTGATGCCGCCATGCACGGGATCGACGATCTGCACCAGGCGCTTGGCGAGATCTTCGAGCGCCGCGTCGGACGGACCCGCGTCCGCGGCAGCATCGAATTTCGGCGCGAGCCGCTCTTTCAATGCTTCCGCGTTCTGCCTCACCTTCTCCGGCGCGTCGCGATAGATGCGCGCGACTTCCTTCAGCACATGCACGAAGGCGGGGCGGCCATAGCTCGCCTGCTTCGGGAAATAGGTTCCGCCCCAGAAGGGCTCGGCTTCGGAGGTGAGGAACACGTTGAGCGGCCAGCCGCCCTGCTCGCCAAGCTCCTGCAGCGCCGCCATGTAGATCGCATCGACGTCGGGGCGCTCCTCGCGGTCGACCTTGATGTTGACGAAGAGGTCGTTCATCACGCCCGCGGTCTCGGCGTCCTCGAAGCTCTCATGGGCCATGACGTGGCACCAATGGCAGGCGGCATAGCCGACCGAGAGGAGGATGGGCTTGTGGGTGCGCTTGGCTTCGGCGAGCGCCTCAGGCCCCCAGGCCCACCAATGGACGGGGTTCTCCTGATGCTGGAGCAGGTAGGGGCTCGTCTCCTGGCCGAGGCGGTTTCCTGCTTCAGCGCGTTGATGCACGGGGGCGTCTGTCATCAGGCCTCCAATCCCATTTAGAATAACGCACTCCGTCAGCAGAACGCCCAGCGTTGCAATGCCGGATTCGATGACCTCAAATCCCGATACCATCTGCGCACTGGCAAGCGCTCCGGGGCGAGCAGGGGTCGCCGTCATCCGCATCTCCGGGCCTGCGGCGGGGGACGCCTTGCGCGCGCTGTGCGGCCCCTTGCCAGCGCCGCGCCAGGCAAGTCTGCGCAAGTTCAAGGATCCGCGAAGTGCCGAGGTGCTCGATCGCGGCCTTGCGCTGTGGCTGCCGGGGCCTTCAAGCTTCACCGGAGAGGACATCGCCGAGCTGCACATCCATGGCGGCCGCGCCGTGGTTGGGCGCGTGATCGATGCGCTGCTGTCGCTCAAAGGCCTGCGGCTCGCGGCTCCAGGTGAGTTCGCCCGCCGCGCCTTCGAGAATGGCAGGCTCGACCTGACCGAGGTCGAGGGGCTCGCCGATTTGATCGCCGCCGAGACCGAAGCGCAGGCACGCCAGGCCATTGCTCAAGCCGAGGGTGGGGCGCGGGCGGTCTATGAGGCTTGGCGCGAGGAGTTGGTGAAGGCGCAGGCGCTTGCCGAGGCGGGCCTCGACTTCGCCGACGAGGCCGATGTCGCCGCCGCCGCCGCGGTGCAGGCGGACGTAATCGCCGCGAAGCTACTCGGCGCCATATTAAAGCGTCTCGCCGAGCGCCGCGGCGAGCGTCTCCGCGACGGCTTCCGCGTCGTCATCGCTGGACCACCCAATGCCGGCAAGTCGAGTCTGTTGAACGCGCTCGCCAAGCGCGACGTGGCCATCGTGTCAGAGGAGGCGGGGACAACCCGGGACGTGATCGAGGTGCATCTTGACCTTGGGGGGCTCCCCGTCATTGTCACCGATACGGCGGGAATAAGGGAGGCGGAGGGTGCTATCGAGGCGGAGGGGGTGCGGCGGACCTTGGCCCGAATCGAGGACGCGGATCTCGTTCTCTGGATGGTCGATGCGACCGCGCCGCAATGGGAGCCCAAATCCGCACAAATCCTAGCAAACGCCGCGCATATCCGCGTATTGAACAAGGTAGATCTCGTCAAATCGCTGCATATCGCCGACGGGGTCGCGCTGTCGGCCAGGACCGGCGAGGGGGTGGCCGAACTCGTTGAAATTCTGTCCACACGCGCCGGGGAGGGCCTGGCCGTCGGCGAGCCTGCAGTGATCACCAGGGCCCGCCACCGGACCGAGCTTAAAGCCGCGGCAGAGGCCCTTGGCAGGTTCCGCGAGGAGCGGGGAGGGCCGGAACTCAAGGCCGAGGAGCTCCGCCTCGCCGCGCGGCATCTCGGGCGGCTCACTGGCCGCATCGACGTGGAAGAGGTGCTGGGCGCCATCTTCTCCGAGTTCTGCATTGGCAAATAACCGCCATTGATTCACGTGAAACATTCGCGCCGCTTTGACGGGCGGAACGGAACGGACTAGGTACAGGCCTCATGAACAAAGCGCTGAACGTCAAGGCTTTCGACGTCATCGTCATCGGCGGCGGCCATGCCGGCTGCGAGGCCGCAGCTGCTGCCGCCCGCATGGGCGCGCGGACGGCGCTCGTCACCCACAGCTTCGTCACTATCGGCGAAATGTCCTGCAACCCGGCCATTGGCGGGCTCGGCAAGGGGCATTTGGTGCGCGAGATCGATGCACTCGACGGCCTGATGGGCAGGGTGGCCGACTCCGCCGGCATCCAGTTCCGGGTGCTGAACCGGAGCAAAGGGCCGGCGGTGCAAGGCCCCCGCGCCCAGGCGGACCGCAAGCTTTACCGGGAGGCCATGCAGTCCGCGATCCGCGCCACGCCGAACCTGGAGGTGATGGAAGCCGCGGTCGAAGACCTGATCGTCGATCAAGGCACCGTCGCTGGCATCGTCACTGCCAATGGCCGCCGCATCCGCGCTGGCGCCGTGGTGCTGACCACCGGCACCTTCCTCAACGGGCTGATCCATATCGGCGAGCGCAAGATCCCGGCCGGCCGCATCAACGAGGCCCCGGCGCTTGGCCTGTCTGAGCGCCTTTATGGCCTCGGCTTGCGCATGGGCCGGCTCAAGACCGGCACGCCGCCTCGCCTCGATGGCCGCACGATTCGATGGGACGCGCTGCAGGTGCAGCAAGGCGATGACCCGCCCCAACTATTCTCCTTTCTGACGAAGTCAGTCACCACGCCACAGGTCGTCTGCCACATCACGCACACCACGGAGGCGACCCACGCCGTCATCGCCGCCAATCTCGCCCGCGCGCCGATGTATTCCGGCGAGATCAGAAGCGTCGGCCCGCGCTATTGTCCCTCCATCGAGGATAAGGTGGTGCGCTTCAAGGAGCGCGAGCGGCATCAGATCTTCCTCGAGCCTGAAGGCCTCGACGACGACACCGTCTATCCGAATGGCATCTCCACGTCGCTGCCCGAGGAGGTGCAGCTTGCCTTCCTCGCCACCATCCCTGGCCTCGAACAGGCGAAGGTGAAGCGGCCCGGTTATGCCATCGAATACGACTATGTCGATCCGCGCGAGCTGACGCCCGGGCTCGAGGTCAAGGCCGTGCCGCGCCTGTTTCTCGCCGGACAGATCAACGGCACCACCGGCTATGAGGAAGCCGCGGGGCAGGGGGTGCTTGCCGGCATCAACGCCGCGCGCGCGGGGGGAGGCGCTCGCAATCCGTTCCTCGTCACGCGTGCCGATGGCTATCTCGGCGTCATGATCGACGACCTCGTAACGCGCGGCGTCGCCGAGCCATACCGCATGTTCACGTCGAGAGCCGAGTACCGGCTCCTGCTCCGCGCCGACAACGCCGATCAGCGGCTCACACCATTAGGCATTGCCGCTGGCTGCGTGGGCAGCGAGAGAGCGGAGGCCTTCGACGCGAAATCGAAAGCGCTTGGCGATGGTGAGGCACTGCTGAAGAGCCTCACGCTGACGCCGAACGAAGCCGCCAAGCGCGGCCTCACAGTCAATCGCGACGGCCGCAAGCGAAGCGCGTTCGATCTCCTTGCCTATCCCGATATCGACCTTGCAACACTCGCGCGCATTTGGCCTGAGATCAGCGCAGTCGACGCAAAGATCGCCGAGCAGCTCGCCGTCGATGCGCGCTACGCAGTCTATCTCGAACGCCAGAAGATCGAAATCGCCGCCTTCCGGAAAGAGGAAGGGATCGCCATCCCGCACAACTTTGCCTTTGCAGGGATCGCGGGCCTCTCCACCGAGCTTCGCCTCAAGCTCGAGCGCGACCGCCCGGCGAGCCTCGGCCAGGCGGCCAGGCTTGACGGCATGACGCCGGCCGCACTCCTGCTGCTGCTTGCGCATCTGAAAAAGGGCTCGCGGTGGAAGACCGCCTGACCGCGGCTCCCCGGCGCTCAAAACCCATCAGCGGCCCGGAGGAGTTCGCGGAAGCCCTTAAAGTTCCACGTGAAACAATCCACAGGCTTATTCACTACGCAGAGCTGCTGACCGAATGGCAGGCGAGGACGAACCTGGTCTCGGCCAAGACACTCCCCCACGTTTGGGACCGGCATTTCGCTGATTCCGCGCAAATCCTGCGGCTCGCCCCTGGCGCTCATATTTGGCTCGACCTTGGATCAGGTGCGGGCTTTCCAGGCCTCGTCATTGCCATTTTGCGGGCGAATCACGCTAATTTCCGAATGCACCTGGTGGAGAGCACCGCCAAGAAATGCGCGTTTCTCGCCGAGGTTGCCCGCGCCACGTCTGCGCCTGTGGAGATCCACTGCATGCGCATTGAAGAGCTTAAACAGACCGCAACAAGCGTCAGGCCTGAGATCATAACGGCTCGGGCGCTCGGACCATTGCCGCGATTGCTCGAACTTGCCGCGCCGTGGTTCGGGCCAGGGGTGAGGGGGCTGTTCATGAAGGGCCGCGACGCTAGCCAAGAAATCGATGCGGCCGAGCGCCGATTCAACTTCGTGTGCCGGCTGCATCCGAGCATGACCGCTGAAGGCTCATCCATCGTCGAGATCAGCCAACTCGCCAGGCGCTCCAAGGCGAAGTCGCGATGAGCGCAATCGGCCCGCGCCGCACCCGCGTGCTCGCGCTTGCCAACCAGAAGGGCGGCGTCGGCAAGACCACCACCGCGATCAATCTCGGCACCGCGCTTGCCGCCATCGGCGAGCGGGTGATGATCGTGGATCTAGATCCCCAAGGGAACGCGAGCACGGGGCTTGGCATCGACGAGCGCCGCCATTCGACCTCCGACGTACTCAGCGGCAAGGTGCCCTTCGCCGCCGCGCGGGTCGAGACGAATGTGCCGGGACTTTCGGTAGTGCCGGCGACGATCGACCTCATGGCGTTCGAGCGCGAGTCGATGGCCGCCACCGGGCGGCACTATCGCTTGCGCGACGCCCTCGCCCTGATGCTGGCGACCGAGGAGCCTGTGAGCGCCACCACCTACATCCTCATCGATTGTCCGCCATCGCTGAACCTCCTCACCGTCAACGCGCTTGCCGCGGCCGACGCCGTTCTCGTGCCGCTGCAATGCGAATTTTTTGCCCTTGAAGGACTGGCGCAACTGTTAAGTACCGTCGAGGAGATCCGGGTGCGCCTCAATCCAAAGCTGCTTATCCACGGGGTGGTGCTCACCATGTACGATCAGCGCACGACGCTGGCCGACCAGGTGGTGGACGACGTGCGGCGGGTGCTCGGCGACAAGGTCTACGCCACCATCATCCCGCGCAACGTGCGGGTCGCGGAGTCCCCATCCCATGGGAAACCAGTGCTTCTGTACGATTACCGATGTTCCGGAAGCCAAGCCTACATCCGGCTTGCTTCCGAGGTAATCGAGCGCGAGCGGCGGATGTGTGCGGCGTAGTTCGAGTGTCTCAAGCGGCGGCGGAAACAAGGAGGCCACCATGGCTGTCGGCATGCACAAAATGAGGCTTGGACGAAGCCTCGCCTCGCTCATCGGCGACGGCGAAGGATCCGAATTCGGCGAAGTTAAAGGCCAGCGCAATGTGGCGCTCGATGCCCTCAAAGCAGGGCGCTTCAATCCAAGACGAAATTTCTCGGAGGAGCAGATCGAGGAGCTTGCGGTCTCGATCCGCGAGCGGGGCCTGGTCCAGCCGCTCGTGGTGCGGCCGGTTCGCGGCGAGCACGAAAGCTACGAGATCGTCGCCGGCGAGCGACGCTGGCGGGCGGCGCAGCGCGCCAATCTGCACGAGGTGCCGGTCGTCGTCCGCGCGCTGTCCGATCAAGAGGCGATCGAGATAGCCATCATCGAGAACGTCCAGCGCGAGGACCTTAATGCGGTGGAGGAGGCTGAAGGCTATCGGCTGTTGATGGAGGGCCACGGCTATACGCAAGAGGACCTGTCCAAGGTCATCGGCAAGAGCCGGAGTCACCTCGCCAATACCCTTCGCCTGCTAAAGCTGCCGGAGAGCGTGCAGGCTCTGTTGCGGACCGGCGAGCTCAGCGCCGGTCATGCTCGATGCCTGATCGGGCGGGCCGATGCTGCGGCGCTCGCCGAGCGAATCGTTAACGAAGGGTTAACGGTGCGCCAGGTCGAGGCGCTGGTTCAGGATCGGCCTGCGGCGCCAGCCAAAGATCGGAAGAGGTCAAAGACTGCCGATACGCGCGCGGCCGAGTCAGAGCTCAAGGAAGCCTTGGGGCTCGATGTCGATATCCGCTTCGGACGTGGCGAAAAGGGCGAGCTTCGCATCCGCTACTATTCCCTTGAGCAATTCGAGTATTTGCGAAGTAAATTAATGGCTTAGCCGAAGTGTTCATGTTGCAGTCCGCCATTTTTCCTACAACGGAAAAGCAAGCAATATCAATGGGTGGCAAAGCCTAGCGGCAGCTCCACGCAACATGACTGCAACATGCGAAATACTGTTTGGGACC